>Ga0316202_10001916_pt1 | contig 14645 bp, 29 predicted proteins | sample 3monrhotite_MG_FD_204934 | JGI IMG/M metagenome (GOLD analysis project Ga0316202, IMG submission 204934) | Microbial mat bacterial communities from mineral coupon in-situ incubated in ocean water Damariscotta River, Maine, United States -... | ecosystem: Environmental > Aquatic > Marine >... | reverse complement strand
AGTATATTTGTAGAGAGTTCTTTGATTCTTTCAAAGTCTTGCTTAGAAACAGATTGTTTCATAGATATTTCTAGTATTTCATCAAATGCTACACTTGTAAATTCAGCCATCAGTCAAACCTCAATTTTTTTGATGCTACATACCAATCATTTAGCGTGTCTGCATCTTTAACCACACCTTTTTCCATTTGCGATAGTAAATCTTTTAAGGTTGGGTCTACCAAGTCTTTTTTGCCTCTTGCGTACAATGCAAAATTTTCTGCAAACCATTCTTTTGAGTTAGTATCTGAATATTTTGATGGCTTTACGATGCCTTTTCTACGGAATAAAAGATTAAGTGCTTTTTCTAATGGTGGACTTTTTAATTCTGACACATTAGTCACACCAAATTGTTGATGTATTTGATGACCAAATTCATGGAATACAGTTGACCTCATGCTTTGGTCTGCTCCTTTAGTATATGCACTAACTGACCACGGTCTTTCTGACAAATTATCTCCCACTTTCCATTTAGATACTTTGTTTCGTTCCACCCAAAAATTGTAATCAGCTAATTTTTTATTATCATCAAGAATATCATTGTATTCTCGTATAAGTTTGTTAGCTTTTTCATTTAACCTATGTACTTCATTTGTTAAAGCAGTAGATACTTTGCCTTTTTGGTCTAAGACATCTAGATATGCCCTTCTTGCATCCATGTATTCTTCTTTAGCTTTATCTAATTTAGGCTTTAATATATCTTTACGCTTTTGCTGTGCAACTTTAAACTTTTTTAATTCTTTTATTTCATCTGCACTAAATGTCTTGGCATAGTTATTAAAATATTTTTTATTAAAGTAAAAATTACCATCACCCATCATAGCTATTGCTTTCTTCCTGCCTGTGTTTGTAATTCTTCTTATGCCTTGTACATTAAATTTTCTTACTACTGTATCAGCTTCATCTAAAAACCCTTGAAACATAACTGATGCTTCATTTGTAAGTCCTTTAAGATTAGCTGTACCAAGTGCTTCTTTAGGTTGTCTATAAACAGTGCTATTTAAATATCTTGAATCAGTAGCGTTTTTAGTTAGTTGAATGGTCAAAGCATCTTGTACCATTGCAGTTGTTTGAGGCTTTGGCTTTGGTGTAGGCTTTGGTACTGGTCTTTTAACTATCTTAGGTTTAGGCTTAATCTTATTTTGCAATTGAGTAAGTGTAAGTGGATTACTTCTTTGATTAACAAGGTCGCTAAAGCTAATCTTTCCTGCTTTCCATAGTTTTTGCTTTTCTACACCCAATACTTCTATCTGAAACGCTTTAGATTTAGTTTTAAGCCATCCTTCGTAGTTCTTGCCACCTGACACTTGCCCATCCATGCTTGCTCTTGTAGATTCAGGTATTTCCGAGAACTTACCTTTTGCACCTAGTTCTTCCCAACTCTTAGTTACAGGAACTTGTGTGCTTCTGCAATTCCAGTGTGCTGTCGAGCCTACAAATGGCTTACTGTGTCCAATAGGCTTATAATCCATATCCCATTGCAACCCATCTAGTGACATACATATCTGTGATGTCCTGTTATCAAAGGTTGCTGACCACTCAATGCCTTTAATGATGTCTGAGTTGTTCTGATAGGTGTCTAAGCGTGCAGTATTCGCAACTGTTTGTATAGAACTTCTCACAATTGCTTCTGCACCACGATACTGTGATATTAAAGCACCATCTTTAAAGCGATTAGCTTGTGTTCCTACTAAATCACGAACAATTTGGTCTGTTGTTTGACCTTGCATCATACCCATACGCACCGTATCTTCAAACTTGTCTTGAAACTGCGTGCTTTTTCTCGCCCACCATTGTTTAGTAGGAGAGCCTTCTATAAGTGTATCTGATGCAATAGTGTTTAAAGTTGTTGTACTAAGACTAGGCTTAATGACATCTGCCTTTATAGAAGTGTTGATAGCTGATACAGCTTGCAGTTCTGACAACTCAGCCACTTCTCTAAGAATAGTTATTTGCTCTTTAGATAGCTTTGTGTAAGCATCAGAGATAGTAACTCGTGTTTTAGCTATCAAAGCCTTAAGTCTTTTCTGTCTTGTTTGCTGTCTTACTGCATCTACAGCGTTTGAATTCCTTAATTCAGTTACTAATTGTTTCTCAAGTGATTTTAAATCTCTAATTATCTCTCTTTGTACAGAAGCCTCATACCTCTGTATGTTGACAGCATCACCAGTAATTTTATCAAGGATTTCTTCATTTACACTCATTCATCTTAACCAAAAGGTGATATTGGTGGACAAGGTGGATGTCTAGGCTCTTGCTCTGACATCAGTCTAAGTTCATTGGGTTCTGTAAGTCTATCCTGTCTTTTTCATCTTCGACAGTGACTTCAACAGGCAGTATTTCTCCTTTCTTCATGTTATGCAAGAATGTTTCGTGGCTAATAGCACCTGACTGCCAAGCACCCATCAGTGCTGTAAGTTCTTCAGGAAGAATCTTAGTGTCTACAAAGTCGGTGTTGAGTTCAACTTCTATGTCACCACTTACCCCTTCCCACTCTGCCATGATACTCAATGCTTTTGCAATACCTTCTTGCACTGACAGGACAGCACCAACTAATACTGATGCTTCAGAGTTTTGCCTTAATCTGAGTGACTCAGCAGACTCAACACCGTTCTTTTGTGTCTGCAATAAACTTGCACCAAGACCTGCCATAATAGAGCGTTTTTCTTCAACAGCTTTTTCTAATGCTTGTAAACCTTGACCAGTAAATTCAAGATAACCTGCTCTACTAGATGAATCAGGCAATATCCAAGCTGAACCTGAACCAATTCTTAACTCACTATCACCATCTATACCAGTTACATAAGGTGTTGGTAATGCTGTGAAATGTCTACCATGCTCTAAATCAGCACTTGTACGGTACATTGAAAGGTTTGTATCAACCAATGACATCAAAGGTGGTTGTGTTGGATTTAGGTTTAACTCGTTACCACTAATAGCAACAAATGGTATCTCCTCTAATGCCTGACCTACTCTTGTAGGATATATTTCTTGAGAAATACTCCATCCCTCATTATCTCTCCATAATCTTACTAAAAATTTACCATCTTCATCAATTAATAACTCACGGTATTGAACTTCATAAGACTGTGAGTAATTATCGTTTAGGTCTTGCTGTAAATAAGTTTCTTTAAGCACAATGACATCTTCCATCCAGTTAGTCATTTGCTCTGTTGTATAGCCTGACAAATAAGCACGCTCTGTTGTTCTATCTATCATTACACCTTGTCTACCCATTAATAACTGCTCGGATAGCATATTAGAAATAAAATCATTAAGACTGACACCTGTGCCTGTGATGTCTTGTGCTAACTCCATAATTCTATCAGGTGCATTTATAACTGGATTGATACGCATCACAGCACCCACTAGACCTTGTACAGTGTTTTTAATTGCATTGACATACATTGAACGCATGACATAAGCATCGTATTCAGCTTTTTCTTGACTACTAAGTTTTGGTAAGTAAATCTCACCTTTTGACTTTATCGCATCTGAACCTAAATAAGAATCTCTGACTCTTGTCCATTTGTCCTTTGAATCATCATACAAAGGATGTGTACTATCAATTCCCATTCTACGCTCCTATTACTCTTGCCAGTTTTGGTTGTCCTTTTCTTTTAATCATAGGTTGCAATGCGTACCGTAAAGCATCAATATAGTGATTATGTGCATCAACTATGTTTGGCAAAATATCTTCCGTAAGCCTGTCAACCTTGTAACTATACTTTACAAATTCTTCTGCTGTTTTTAAACAGCGACTATGAATGTACACCATTCTAAAACTGCGTATAAATTCAATGCCATCTTCGATACTACCCGACCATTTATGAACGGACTCAATCTTGTACCCTTGCCTTCTAATAAAGCTAATTGACTCAGGTCTAGCACTATCTGCTCTTATTATATGCTGTTTTGCCATAGGTATATCATCAATTAGTTTGTGCGTGCTGTCTAACTCTATTTGTTTGCCCCCTGCTTCATGGTCAATATACAAGCAATTGTCATAAATAAAGCATCTTAGCACAACTGTAGGGTCTTGTGAGAATCCCCAATCTAAGCCATAATAAAACACTGCATCACTTGGTGTTGTAAAGTCCATTACTTGTGATTTGTTTTTAAATATTTGTGCTTGTGAAGCCTTCTTACATTGACCTTCCCACACATGCAAATATTCTTCATAGTCAATTTCTTTTTGATACTCTAATTCTGCTTTTAATTCATCAGTAAAAAACGGATTAGAATCGTAATTAACTTTAACTGTAACCTGATTGGGTCTTTGATTTACAATAAATTGTTGGTATGTTGGGTCTGTTTCTAGGTTTGGGTTAAGTGACAGCCATAATTCAGAGCCTTTTGCCCTTAATACCGTTGGTGTTAATATTGACCAAGATTTAGCAGGAATAGTTTGGCATTCCTCTGCCCATGTAATGTCAACACCCTCAAGTGATTTAATTTGCATTGGGTCGTGTTTAAGACCATGAAAGATAAATTCAGTGCCGTTCTTACCCCTGATTGAATCTCTAAAGACGCTGTAAAACTTTTCTAAATTGTTTTTCTCAATACAAGTAGCTAACAGTTTGTGTACTGAATCTCTTATAGAGCCTTGTATTTCACGAGTACACAGTATTCTTTTCTGTGTTTGCATTCCTAATACTAGCAAAGATAGGGCAAAGGCAGTAGATTTACCACCACCTCTACCACCGTAGTAACATTTGATTGGTGCAGGTTTTAGTAGTGCTTCAAAAGCTGTAGGTATTTGTATGGTTTGTATCATTCAGCCTTGACAAACTCAACCTTAACACTGAAATCTCCATCGAGTTCTACTTCTTGTCGCTCTACATACCCACGACTCTTACCCTGTGTTTTTAAAAACAAATCAATTGCTCTTAACTTGACAGGTTCATTCATAGTTTGCATTAAGCTATGTAAGCCTTCTTCAGCAATATCAATGTTTTCTTCTCTGATGTCTGATAATTGGTCAGGGTCTTTTAATGCCCTCTCTCGGACAGCAACCCTTGAAATATCTACATCATAAGCGTTTTTAAAATAGCGTACTGCTCGTGAATAGATACCTGCACACTCTCTGAGTCCTGTCCAAAATTCATCATTAGATAACTTCATTGTTGTTAAGTTTTGTTAAGTTGACACATGATAACATCTTTTAAATGTTATGAAAATACATCATCATCGTTAAAAGGGTCGTTTTTACCAACATCACCCAATACTGGAACAGAGTCTACTGGTTTTACATAAGCAGGTTTGACTTTGGCTCTCAAATATTTATCACCGTATTTATTCAATTTATATTGAGTATCAGAATAAGTACCTGTCGCATCATTCCATTCCATTGCCCAATATAAACCAATGTCTACATCTTTACCATCTACATTAGCCATTACACTAATAATTGGTTTTCCTGATGCTTGTAATTTTTGCACACCTTCTTTTGTAAAAAGTCCTTTAGGTGGAAATGCTCTTGCGTTGTTCGTGTTGTCATATTGACTCATTTTTTACTCCTAGATTTAGATATATAAGAATAACCTTTTGTTACAAGGTTGCCTAACTGTTCAACTGTTATCGTAGTATGGTTACTTGCTTTTTTTGATGCTGGCAACCATCCTGCGTTTGTTGAAAGTTTGTTAATAATTTTTGATGTAAATACATTGCCATGAAATGCTTGACAATGTGCTACTGTGTATCCATGAACAGTTGACCATTTTAATATGTCTTTATCTTCTGTGACCCAACCTCTGCGAGATTGTGCATGTGCTACTGTCCAACCCTTATCATTTTTTAATCTTAGTATTTCAATTTTATTTGTAAACCGTTCATTAAATGCTAACGATGGGTCTGACAAATGTTCCATAAATTGTGAAAAAGTAATCATTAAATCTCCGTTTAAGGTGGTTACTTAGGGCAACCAATCCCCCATAAGACCTAACGAGGTGAGGAGATAAGGAATGATGACCTCAACTTTTGCCACCCCGAATACCTATTGGGCATAGGTAATCTTTTAAAATGTTTCAGGAAACAATTGATAATAATAATTTTGCACTTGTTGTAAGTCTTTATCTCCTGCATCTTCATAAATCTGTGTTGCTTTGTTTAAATCACCATTTGCTTTAGCTTCATCTAGTTGTGCTTTCATACTCACGACAACTGCACTACGCTGTTGTGTCGGTGTTAAAGGTTTATTATACTCAGTTTGATTTTGCTTCGGTTTTGACTTAGCGAAATCATCTGCTTCATCTTCTGAGTAATGTCCAAGCGTATAAAAGCCACAGTTTTTAAGAACGCTTCTTGCCAATGCTCTTTTCTGTGCCATTTCTAACAAGTAAAAAGAATTACAGTTCTTGCCAACTTTAGGACTATTCATCGCAGAAGCAAACATTGTAACTGGTGGCTTACCTTCAATAGTTGTCGTACACTCAAAAGCACAATATGTTTCTGTGCAAGCGTGTAATTTGTACTCTACCAACAATTTAGCCTTTGCTTCTATCTTTTCTATGCCCTCACGCTTAATAATCGTGTAATGCTGATGAGGAAACATATCAGATGGCTGTAGGTCATACTTATCGTATAACTCTCTTAAATTAGGGTTATTTGCCATTATGATTTACCCCCCATTCCAATACTGTCAATTAGCTTATCTATCCAATCTTTTGGTTTCGAGTTTAAGAATGCTTCAGCTTCGTTTTCAGTAGGCTTGTTTGTGCTATTAGTTTTTAGCTTGTACTGAGCAACACGACTTTGACCGTTATATCTATTTTTAACATAAATCATATTGGTTTCAATATCTATTCCTCGTTTCCGAAGTTCATATATCACAGCACTCAATCTGTAAACACCACAATCTTCCATAGCTTGCTTACCTGTAATAGAACCATAGTCGCGTAGCCATTTTTCAATAATTACTTTTTGATTAGTTATCATAATATCTCCTTTATTTAGTAAAAAAACCTGCTCTGCGTTCTTTTTCTTCATCGTACAGAGCATCATTGCGTATTTCTTCCATGTCTTTTTGCTGTAATTCTTGCCAATCAACAGGTATGTAGCCATGTTCGGTCAACTCAATCTCACCATTTTCTTCCATCTCTATCACTTCTCTGCTACCTTTCATGAGTATATCCACCTTGCAATATACGGTGCTTGGTGAACAATGTAGGGTATCAAGCCAATGAAAATACCAATGACAAGCCAAGACCGACCCCTAAGAGGTATCAAGGCTTTTTCATAAGGTATCTTTGCATAGTTCTGATAGCTTTGTTTACGAGTCGCAAGACCTTTTCTCCAAAGCCAAACATTGAGTGAATGTCTAATCTGAAATAATTTATAAATTGTTTTTTTCATTTTTATCTCCTTACTATTTGTATGGGTATTAGAGGTGGTTGCCCACCCCTGTATAGTTTAAAAATTAACCTTGCAACAACTCTTTATCAATTTTAAGTTGTAAGATACAAGCACCTAAATCAGCTAGTATTTTCATCTGCATATCTAGCTGGTCGGGTTTCATATTATGTTCAAGTGTTTTCATTCTTTTGATTTCAGTATTAGCCTTAGTCCACCAATCTTTAAGTTCACTAAATTTATTAACTTTACTGAAATTTTCAACTAACCAACATCCATGTTCAAATAACAATTTGAATGGGTAAGTACAATAGTCAAAATTATGTTCATTCCACATATCGTACTCAGTTAGAATAACTTTGTACTCTACTTCTTGTGCATATTTTATTAATTTATCATTTTTCATTTGTATCTCCTATTTAGTCGTGTAGCACAATTGCCACATAGAACAGTTTACGCTCTTAATTCGTAGCTGTCAATCTTTTATTTACAATACCCAACAAGTATTCCTGCGTTCCAAATACTTTCTCCCATGCTCGCATACCAAGATGATGGATGCCTTGTTTGCCTCTGTGATGTTCTAAGCATAAAGGAATAGTATTGGAGTCATCAGCCTTCTTGCTTAAACTTGAATACTTGTAACCAATTAGATGATGTATCTCAGCAGGTCGCATACAAATCACACAACCATATTCAGACAAACCTTCAAATCTAATTTTGCGTTCTTTCTTTGTCATGCAAATCCTTCTAACTTTTGTAACACAAGAGCCAGTTCTTGCTCTGTATAGTTAGTCAAGATATTGTCTAATATAACTTTAGCAGTTGCTTCGTATAGTTCAATAAATTCTTTTTCTTTCATATTAGCAAAAGATATTGATTCAGCTTCTACTGTAAAAGAGCCATCCATTCTGTAAACAGGTCTGCCTCTACCTGCTAATATCGTAATGTCTTTACGAAAAGTTTCCATATTTTTTTCAACTAACACACCTTTGTAAGTGATTTCATCAGGTTGCCATATATCAAAAGCGTAATTAATCAATGCCCACCATTTTCTGAAGAACAGATAATTTCTTGGTTTTTTAAAATCAGCAGTAATGACATCATTTCTGATTAATTTGCCTACATAGGTTTGTGATTCTTTATCAGCAGGAATAAGAATGCCCCACTCAGCACCTTCTTCCTCAAATTTTTGTAGTGTCAGTTTCATTTTTTTTCTCCTTTTTGTGTTTTTTTAGTATTTCAATCCAATCAGGTTCTTTATAAGTTTTTTGATATATTTCAACTAACCTTTCAAAAAAATGTTTTTTCTTCATTTTTGTTTCATCCATAGTTGTGCTTGATTGCTAGACATTTTTGCTTCAGACATATAATATTTTTTTGCTTCATACTGGACAAAAGCAGGTATATCAGTCCAACCCACACCTTTTGGTGGATGGTCTTTAAAGAAATTCATTTTGTCCTCGTGGTCTGATGATTTCCACTGTCCAAACCAATCATATTCAACATTAATATTATGTGCCAATTTTTTTATCTCCTCATTGTTGATAGGTGCAAGACCTCTCATTGTTTTAATTATTTGTGCAGGTACAGGTGGATGTGCTAAACCCATATCATAATGCTGGTTTAAAGCTATGTGCCAAGTGTTTTGTTGGTGGATAGTAAGCCTAGCTATTTGTTCAGAAAAATCTGTGATAGTTTTAACTTTGTCACCTTTGCTTTTGATGAAATACCCATAGTTTCGTTCACACCAAGATGCAATCTCTGTTGCTATCTGCACACAGTCCATTTGATTATTGTCGATTGCGTTTTTACTGTACATTTTTCTTTTCTAATACTGCTTGATGAATACTAGCATAACTATCAGTGACAGATTCTTTTGGCTTAGATTTAGATAACCAATTAGTAACAAATCGTGGTGTACCTATATGAGTTTTTTGTTTGCTAGGATTTGATATTAACCACGCTCTCATTTTTAAAAGTTCTTCGCGAAAATTAATATTAGGATATGCACTTTGTATTTCAAGATAAAGTTTTGGTGTTAAAAAATAATCATCTCCACTTTTAAGTGGCAACCCTATTCTTTCTTTATCATTATCATTAACATTAACATTATCATTTACATTAGCTATTGACTTGCTATTGCTTTGCCCTTCTTTTGCTATTGCCTTGCCCTTATCTTGCCCTTGCTTTGCCCATTTATCTTGAGTTGCCTTACCACCCTTTAAGCCATTTTTCCATTTACGATAATTAGCTTCAAGTTGTGGCTTAATAAGTGAAAACATACCTTTTGGATAGCCTTCTAACTCAATTTCATTATGGTTCAAACCAAATTCAAATATAGCATCATATAGTGCCAGTCTGTCTTTGTCTGTTAAAAGTATAGATGCTTCAAAAAAACTTCTATATACAATAAATGAATCCTTTTTTATCATTTTTATCTCCGTTTAAATTTGGTCTATTGTAACACATAATATGAATTTAATTCGTAATAAGTTCCTTGCTATTTATTTCCATTGTCAAAAGTTGGATATAAATATCTTTACATGGATACCCTTGCTCATACTTTTGCCATTGTCTGATGCCTACACCAACAATTTCAGCACACTCTCTCTGCTTTAAACCATTAGATACCCTAAGATTTTTTATTTCTCTAGCTGTCAAGTTTGATTGCTTCATCTTGTAATTCCTTTTATTAAATAAAATATATTGTTACTTGCCCCAACAATTCCAAATCTCATCCCAAAGACAATCAGAAAAGTCATACTCTAATCCCATGTCATTATCACCAAAATATGGAGTAAAGTTTTTAGCTGTTTTTTTGAGTTCAGTGATGCTTTCAATTAACAAATTAACATTAGTTTCATTGAAGTGCATCATTTTTGTTTTGAAGTCTATAAGATGTTCAAAATCAATAACGCTGTCATGAACCTGTTTTACAAATTCACTGTAGGCTATTTCGTTTAATTCTTCTTGTGAGTAAAGTTTAGTATTTGACATTTTTATCTCCTATTAGTAAGTCAGTTTTGACACATGACTAGGTGTTCCTATCCATTAAATTATACGCTTTTATTTCGTATTACCAAGTTAAATTATTAGGCAAAGTGTCTTGCCAAAATTGTCCAAGTCCAGTTGTATCTTCAGGCAGGTTCTTTAATTTGTTCTCTGCTACTGAAACCATACATCCACAATCGTTACATGAAAACTTGACCCATTCATCAAAATCAACTTCAGCACCTTTAGCATAAAATTTATAGCCACTGAGATTGCCAATTGATTCTTTAACTACTGCTTGTGTATTTGGCTGTTTTGATTCGATTAAATTGTCGACAAACATTTGTATTAGATTAGATACTTCTGCCCTAGAAACTAATTTTGCAGAGGTCTTGCCATCAATAAGGTTTTTGATGTGATTTCTTTGTTCGTCTGTAAGTGTAATTTTGATATTAGTATTCATTAGACAACCTCTCCAGTTAAAGTATTAGTTTTTCTTAGTTTGTCCATGAACTCCTTATCTTCGATTTTTTGTTCATGTGTACGCTCACCACCACTGTTATCAATTCTTTTAACTTCGTGGCTAAGAATAGCATCTTTGTTGCTCTGAAAGAACTCATCAGTACAAACAAAAACCCACTCCCATCTAATGCTTCTTTCTTCTTTAACAACATCCCAACCATCAAATTCGCCCTCACAAAAACAAACAGCTTCACAGCCATATGCTCTTGGGTCAAGAACTTCATGATTTTTGTATTGGTCAGCACCACCTGCGTGTTGAGCATATCTGATTCGTAAAAAACCAAACTCGATGTGTACCCAATCATTGTTGAATTTATCATAATAAACTTGACCACTGTAATGGTCACTATGGAAGTCACCAACTTTATCGCCTTTTCTTAAATTTTCAAAATTAAATATTTGCATTTTTTTCTCCTGTTTGGTTTGGGGGGTTGCCCCCCCGATTAATTAGCTGACTTTTTCTTGTGGTAAGTCGAAGTGGTGTTCTTCGAGGTCAGGTGAGTAGTATGAATCACAGCACATAGAAGCCAGTGCAGTTTTGTTGTCATCTAGTGCTTCTTGTTGACTGTCATAAGCGATGATGCCATGACCTAAATCACGCGACCATCTGACCATGCCATCTTTAGTCATAGCTAACCAGTAGTTGCCTTCATAGACCCATGAATATCTGCTGTCTAAATATGTTGGTTGTTTATCTGTAGTCATTTTTTTCTCCTGTGTTGTTGGGGGGTTGCCCCCCCTGTAAAATTATTTATTGTTTGGGTAATCATGTTTTTCGATAACATCAACATAGATGCCTTTAACTACATCATCACCTCTTTTTTGATAAAACGCTTTGCACAACATTCCTTCATACATGAAATATTGTCTAAAGTTAATTTTTTGCCTGTCAACTAACTCTTGCTTATGTTTAGTAACTGCAACACCTAATCTAAGAGCCATAACTTCAGGGTAATCTATCTGTCGCTGTAGTTCTTCTTTAGTAGTGTAATGGTTTTTTTTGTTCCAGTTATATCCATCTGACATAGTTACTTCAAAGCAACCTATTTTTATTTCTTGGTCATATTTAATGTTCATTTATATCTCCTTGTTTAGTATTAAAATATAGAATTAATTAACTCTATGAACAACATCTTACGCCTTTAGTTCGTAAATGTCAATAAAAATAATAAAATAAATGCAAGATACTGAGCATCAAATACAAAAAGCAATCACTCAATACTTAAATTTACTGGGTTTATGTTGGTGGGCAGTGCCAAATGGTGGCAGAAGAAACATAGTAACTGCAACTAAACTTAAAAGTGAGGGAGTAAAGTCAGGTATTCCTGACATAACACTGATACACAAAGGGCAGTATTATGGCATTGAAGTTAAAAAACCAAAGACAAACACACCAAAAGGCAGGTTAAGTCAAACGCAATTGAGTAGAATCGCTGAAATTAACGAATCTGGTGGAATTGTTGGATTAGCTTACTCAGTAGCAGATGTTGAAGAATTATTACAAATTTGGGGTATTCTTTAGCGTCTTGATGTAATGCTAGACCCAAAATACATGCCAACCACAGATAGTATTGCATGACCTAACCAATCAGGTGTGACAATTCCTTCTAACTCGATGTAGGAAGTAATATCTTTTGTGAAGTCTAAAAACAATAATTTAAAACCTTCAGTTGTAATGATGGGTATTTGAGTAGTAGTATTAAACAATGCAGGTGCAAGAAGAATGTATCCTGCCATAGCCATGAATGATATAACTAAAAATCTGCGAATCCAGTTTGCGTTAGGGTTTGAGAACGCTCTAGCACTCTCTACGCTTTTTTCTGATTCTTGGTATCTTGTTATTAAGGCTTTTTGTTGTTCTGCTTTATCTGCGGATGATTGCGACCATGCTTTCATGATTGCACCCCCCATAGTTGAAACCAACATTGTGATAACTTCTAGGGGGAGTCCAAACATAGTTTATGCTAGCCAGTTATATAAAACACCAACAATAACAATGATAGCAAAGACAACCATACTGGTACGACCCTTTGCCATTTTTTTCATTTCGTCTACACTTTTCATAAAACCCCCATTTTATTATCAGACAAATTTCAGAGCCGACATCAATCCAAACTCCGAAATTGCATAATACCCTACTGCACCATAAAAAGTAAATCTTATCTGATTTAGCGTTAAGACAATTTTGTCTAGCTTTAGGTCAGTAGTTTCGGTTTTATTAAAAAGTTTTGCTATCTGCTTGCTGTGTCGCTCAACTTTATGCTCAAGCATTTTGACTCTATCTTCCACCTTTTTTCTTTTTTCCTTTACCTTTTGTTCCTTTGTATGGTGTTTTGTTATAAGCCATAGTGTTCTCCTAATTAGCTAGTGGGTTATCAAGACTTTGCTGAACTCTGTTCAATAAATCTTCTTTAGTTTTATCGACCTTAATTTCAAATCGGTCAAGTTTTGTATCATAGTTCGTCAGCTTTGTATCAACTGATTGTAGCTTTGTATCCACTTTTGACTCAAGATTCCATTGTGAATTTCTTAGGTCAGTCATATCTTTCTTTAACTCTATTTTAATAGCATTTGCGTGTTCTTCAATACGAATTACATCTGCTGATGTTTTTTTCATGGTTGAACTAATTTTACCGAGGTCAAGATTTGCCAGTGATTCTACCTTTTGATAAAGTAAAAACCCACCATATAAAGAACCTATTACAGTCGAAATTAGTGCAAACAAACCCATAATGCTTGCACCACTTAATTTAAGACCAAAAACATTTAACTTTTGATTCTTAACATCTTTACCTTGTTTTACAATTTCTTCTAAGTCAGCCATTAGTTATTAAAAGCACCATCATTTTGCATTGTTTTTAAATACTCAATTTCTTGTTTTAATCTTTCTACTTCTAATCTTCTACGCTGTAATTCTAACTGATAAAGTGTATTGCAATTAATCCGTTCCGTAGGTGCATCAAGAGGTATTATTATTCTAGCATACACTCCTACATCTTTTGTTTGTGGTGAAGCATCTTTATTGCTAGAAATAAAACTTTGTAAATCATTAATTACAGCAGTCATTCCTAGTTCAAAATTTGTGCTTCCCCCAATACTGTTTGAGCAATCTAAATCTCCTGCTCTAATTTTGTCTGTGCCATTTGATGAACTCATACTAGGTATAGAAAAACTCATTGAACTATTATCTGCTACTGCTTGTGTACTAAGCAATAACAAAACAATTAACCACCTCACTTAAACCTCGAGCAAATCCTAGACTCAACTATAGGTTTAAAATCATCATTGCCTCTTAGCTTAGATGTTGTGCAAATATATTCAGCATCATCTACATTATTTTGACTTATATACACATCAAAATTTTTGTGTTTTAAATAACCTACTTGTAATATTTTGTAGCGTGTTACAAATGGTAAAGGATTGAAATCTTTATCAAAAACATTTATTTGATACCAATTTACATCTGCCCTTTTATTAAAAATTTTCATTGTAGTCATATCAGCAGTAGGTATGTAAGACATTTTCCACTTCGGATAAGTAGGTGTCATATCGTGACCAAGCACAGCACCACCTAAAGCAATAAAAAGTATTACTGCGCGATACATTCTGCTACTACAACTGCTGAATATGAGCCACTTGGAAATGCTTTGTTTGCACCACCGCCATAGGTAGCAACCGATGTAACATTAAACCAAGTTGCTCCAGCTACTGTTAAATTATAAATTCGCATTGCAAGATCGGAAG
>Ga0316202_10001915_pt1 | contig 14651 bp, 25 predicted proteins | sample 3monrhotite_MG_FD_204934 | JGI IMG/M metagenome (GOLD analysis project Ga0316202, IMG submission 204934) | Microbial mat bacterial communities from mineral coupon in-situ incubated in ocean water Damariscotta River, Maine, United States -... | ecosystem: Environmental > Aquatic > Marine >... | reverse complement strand
TAACTGAAACTTTTGAAACAGCTTTAATAGAAGAAGATTTAGGTAAAGAAGAATTTTTTGACACAATGACAGACAGTATTAAAGAAGAATTTGGTGACGACTTTGATATGGGTGGTGATGAATTTAAAGAAGACTTAACTACTGAAGGAGGTCCTAGTGACATAACAAACGAAACCGTTGAAGAAGAAACCGTTGAAACAGAAACTAATACAACTGACTTAAAGGAGTCCAATGACGCAACTACAGAAACGAAAGTTGAAGAAGAATCTAATGAAACAATTTCGGAATCAAAAGATAGTGAAACTGTATCTAATGAATCTGATGTGGATAAAAATACGGAAACAGAAGGAACGGAGACGGAGACGGACGCTGATGAAAATGTGGAGACAGAGGAAACTACAGGAACTGAACTTGCGACTGACAGCATAGAAAAAAAAGTTGAAAGAGTTATCGCAAAAGTTTTATCAAAATTAGATAGAGTCGAGGATCAAGTACAGGCCATTCAGTTTGTAAAAATACAAGGTATAAATGCTTCAGGACCAAGTCTAAATGTTTATAAAAAGAAAATATTAAAAGACAACGTTCAACTAAATGGCATACCTAATCCAGACTTTTTTAATCAACTAAATATAGAGCAACAACAAGTATATACAGATGTTAATTTAAATGTATATACAAATAATGATCCATTGACAATCTTACAAAATGAACTAGATAATATTAACATAGAGAAAAATAGATTGTTGCTTGAAATACAACAATTAAAAAGAGGATAAAGATGTTAGATAAATTAAAAAACAACCTTGCAAGTATAGCTGCTTTGATAGCTGCTGTTGTAGCAATTGGTGGTGGTTTTGTAAAGTATGGGGAGATTACTACAAAGTTATCTCAAATTGAAGCAAGTCAAGGAGTTGATTTTGCACCTATTGAAAAACAAATAGATGAAATTAAAAAAGAGATTGATGGTTTAAGTGCCTCTATTTCAAAAAACAAAAGTGCTAATAGTGACGTAAATACAAAGGCACAAGTTAATGAAAAAGAGATACAACTTTTAAAATTACAAATACAAGAAATACAAATTAAATCTAAAAACCCACTAGGTGGATAATGGCCGAATTAAACGACATACAGAAACTCGCTACAGATGTTCAGGTTCTTAAAACTGAAGTTGAACAGGTTGCAGGTGTTAATACAAAACTTGATAACGCAATAGATAAACTAACTGATATATCAGGAAGTATTAAATCTATGTTGGCTGTACATGAAGAAAAACTATCTAAACAAGAGGATATTGATAAAGCAATATTCAACCTAATAGAGAGTCGTAGAGTCGAATTTGACACTAATTACAAAGAACTACACGCTAGAATCAATAAGATTCACAAAGAATTAACAGACGAAATTGAGATGTCTGAAAAGCGTTTAATGTGTGAAATTAAGACTTTAAACTCAAATTTAGACGGTAGGATAGGCGTTTTTGAGAAATACAGATGGATCATCATAGGGGCGGCAATTGTACTAGGATTGTCTATGCCTAAGATATTAGATATAATGTCATTTGTTCAATAGGCACTTGACTTTTTTTACTATATAGTATATACTGTTTTATATGAGTGGTTACATTGATCTAAATTATATCAGCAAGATACAGCCTAGACTACAACAATTTAAAAAGAAAAGAGATTATCTATTCAATTTTCGTTGTCCTGTTTGTGGTGATTCTAAAAAGTCTAAAACAAAAGCAAGAGCATATCTTTATAGAGTAAAAAATGATATGTTTTTCAAATGCCATAATTGTAGTGCTTCACACAATTTGGCTAATCTTATAAAACTAGTTGATCGGCCATTGTACGACCAATACATTTTAGAAAGATATAAAGGCAGTAAACCTGCTAGTGAAGAAAGTCTGTTTGAAAGATTTAAAACAGATACAAAAACAAAATTAAAATCTACACCCCTACAAGGTCTTATGGCCTTCAGTAAATTAAATGATGAGCATCCTGCAAAGCAATATATTCTCAACCGAAAGTTGCCTACGGAATATTTTGATAGGTTATATTATTGCGACAAGTTCCAAGAGTATGTAAATAGCATACGCCCAGGGACTTTTGATGGTCTAAATAAAAAGTACGAACATCCTAGATTGATAATACCTTTCTATGATGTCAATAATGAAGTCTTTGCTTTACAAGGACGTGCATTTGGTAAAGAACAACCTAAATATCTTACAATAAAATTACAAGAGAACAAACAAAAAATATTTGGACTTGAACGAATTAATCTACATAGAAGATTATACATAGTAGAGGGCCCACTAGACAGTTTGTTCCTTGAGAATTGTATTGCAGCTGGTGGTGCTGATTTACAACTACCTGTTGAAAAAAAAGATGTTGTTTTTATCTTTGATAATGAACCTCGTAATAAAGAAATAGTGGATAGAATGTATAAGATGATAGATAAGGACTACATGATAGTAATATGGCCAGAAGGTCAGAAAGAAAAAGATATTAACGAGATGATCGTAAACGGCAATACAAAAGAACAAGTACAAAAAATTATATCAGATAATACCTATTCAGGTTTATCAGCAATAACTCAATTAAATTCATACAAACGTTGTTAGGGGAAAATATGGTTACGGGAAACGAGTCGATAAGCGTCAAAAAAAGAAACAATAGAGGAACAGAACCTCTTAACATTGAAAAGATACATGAAATGGTTGAGTATGCTTGTGAAGACATCACAAATGTTTCATCATCACAAGTAGAAATGAAAAGTGGTTTACAATTCTATGATGGTATAACTACAGATGATATTCAACAGATACTAGTTAAGTCAGCTGCTGATCTAATAGATTTAAATTACCCTAATTACACATACGTAGCAAGTAGATTACTTTTATATTCATTGAGAAAACAAGTTATCGGCAAACTATGGGATCACCCACACCTTTATGACCATGTTAAAAAAGTTGTAGAGTTAGGATTATATGATAAAGAAATTTTAGAAAACTATCAAAGAAAAGATTTTGATAGAATGGAGAACTGGTTAAATCACAATAGAGATTATGATTTTACTTATGCTGGATTAAGACAAGTGATAGACAAATATCTAGTACAAGATAGAAGTACTAATCAGGTGTATGAAACACCACAATTTATGTACATGCTTATTTCAGCAACGTTGTTTGCTAAATACCCAAAAGAAACGAGGATGAGTTATGTTAAAAAATATTATGACGCAATTAGTCAATTCAAAATCAATATTCCTACTCCCGTTATGGCTGGTGTACGAACTCCTTTACGTCAGTATGCGAGTTGTGTATTGGTTGATATTGATGATACCTTACCTAGTATTTTCTCTGGTGATATGGCGATTGGAAGATACATCGCTCAAAGAGCTGGAATCGGAATCAATGCAGGCAGGATACGTGGAATCAATGCAAGGATACGAGGTGGGGAGGTCCAACACACTGGTGTTATACCTTTTCTTAAAAAGTTTGAGGCAACGGTTAAGTGTTGCACTCAAAATGGAGTCCGAGGAGGATCAGCAACAGTCCACTTCCCAATTTGGCACCAAGAAATAGGTGACATTATTGTTCTTAAAAACAATAAAGGTAGTGAAGATAATCGAGTTAGAAAATTAGATTACTCAATACAGTTATCAAAACTATTTTATGAAAGATTTATTAACAATGAAGATATAACTTTATTTTCACCACACGAAGTACCTGAACTATATGAGGCTTGGGGTACACCAGAGTTTGATGAACTCTACGAAAAAGCAGAAAGAAAAATTAGCATTAAGAAAAAGAAAATAAACGCACAAGAATTATTTTTTGATATATTGAAAGAACGTGCTGAAACAGGCCGTATCTATATTATGAATATTGACCATTGTAATACTCACTCATCTTTTAAAGATAGAATTTACATGTCCAATCTATGTCAGGAAATAACTTTACCAACCACTCCAATACAACACATTGATGGAGAAGGTGAAATTGCTTTATGTATTTTATCTGCCATCAATGTGGGTAAAATCAATAAAAGAGATGAACTAGAACCTTTGTGTGATTTGGCCGTAAGAGCATTAGATGAAATTATAGACCATCAAAAATATCCTATCAATGCCGCTGAAGTATCTACAAAAGCAAGAAGAAGTTTAGGTATTGGTTATATTGGTTTGGCACACTATCTTGCTAAAAAGGGTTACAAGTATGAACAAAAATTAGCATGGAGACAAGTTGACAAATTAACAGAAGCATTTCAATATTACCTATTAAAAGCAAGTAATCAACTTGCAAAAGAAAAAGGTCAATGTTCAGCATTTAAACAAACAAAATATGCTGATGGTATTTTACCGATTGACACTTACAAAAAAGATGTTGATGAATTAGTTAAAAGAGATTACACTTACGATTGGGAGTGGTTAAGAAAAGAAATAAAAGAGTCAGGATTAAGACACTCAACATTGTCAGCACAAATGCCTAGTGAATCTTCTAGTGTAGTTTCTAATGCGACAAATGGTATTGAACCACCTAGAGATTATTTGTCTGTTAAAAAGTCTAAAAAAGGCCCATTAAAACAAATAGTACCTGAATATTCTAAACTAAAGAACTTCTATACTTTACTTTGGGACATGAAAGGGAACGAAGGATATATAAATATCGTTGCAGTAATGCAAAAGTATTTTGATCAGGCCATATCAGGTAACTGGTCGTATAATCCTGAAAACTATACAGATGGTCAAGTGCCTGTATCAGTTATGGCACAAGATTTATTGACTACATATAAGTTAGGGTGGAAGACTTCTTATTATCAAAACACTTATGATAGTAAGAAAGATGAGGACGAGCCTACTCACCCAATAGGGTTCCATGATAATGTTCCCGAAGAAACAAAGAAAGAAGAGGACGAGAATTGTGACTCGTGTACAATTTAATGCAAGAAGTAATAGAAATATTTAATAAAAGAGCACATCCTAATATCTATAGTGATAAGATTATTCCTACTGAAACTGAAATAAGAGATATAATTAAACAAGCATATCCTTTAGTCACTTCATTTAGAAAGATGTTTGGATATAAAATACATGTTTTAGGTCCTGATCTAAAACGTAGTAGAGATATATGGGAAATATGTGAAGGACACAAACAATGGATTGATGATACCCATTTCCCTGGAGAAGCTAGGCAAACACAAAGTATAGGAATGAGGCATATAGAAACAGCACCTTGGATACTAATTTACACACCAAGAGTTTCTCAGCCTAACGAATATCATGCTGATGAATCAAATCATAAAGATGGTAAAAGTCTATGGGATGGAACAAATTGGGAATTTATGAACACAAACAATAGAGAGTCTGGTGGAATAGAAATAGGAATGATTTGTCAAATGATAATGGCTGGTGTATTAGATAAAGGTTATGATACTGGTTTCTGTGTTTGTTTGCCAAGAAAAGGTTATAAAGGGTTAGAGAAATGGAAAGACTATCCTTTTTTAGACTTTTATCCTACTGTAATACAAACAATAGGTAAAGCAACAAAATACCAATGGCAACGTATGACACCAACTGACCGTGAAAAAAATACAATACCACACATAGATGATATATTTAATTTTGTAGGAAGTAATTAATATGAAGACAGTATTTAATAAGAAACAAAATTTAGACGCTACAAAACAACCATTGTTTTTTGGCGAAGACCTTGCTGTACAAAGATATGATACATTTAAGTATCCTATATTTGATAAATTGGCTCAACAACAGTTAGGTTTCTTCTGGAGACCTGAAGAAGTATCTTTACAGAAAGATAGAAACGACTATGCTCAACTGTCCGAATCACAAAAGTTTATATTCACATCTAATCTAAAGTATCAAACAATGTTAGATAGTGTACAAGGTAGAGGTCCATGCCTTGCATTTTTACCTTTCGTAACTAATCCTGAATTAGAAGGTGCCATAGTAGCATGGGACTTCATGGAAACAATTCATAGTAGAAGTTATACATACATAATTAAAAACCTATACTCACAACCAAGTGATGTATTTGATACTATTATTGAAGATAAGAAGATTGAAGAAAGATCAAAAGCAGTTACAGAAGCATACGATAAACTAATTGCATTAGGCTACAAATGGCATACTGATCCTAAATCAGTTGATATGTACGAACTAAAGAAAGCATTATGGCTTGCGTTAGTAACTGTAAACGTATTAGAAGGTTTAAGATTTTACGTATCATTTGCTTGTTCGTTTGCATTTGGTGAATTAAAACTTATGGAAGGTAGTGCTAAGATATTATCTCTTATTGCTAGAGATGAAAGTCAACACCTTGCAATGTCACAACAGATTATCAAAGCATATCTTACAAAAGAGAATGATAAGGTTATGAATAAGGTTATAAAAGATACACAAAAAGAATGCTATAAAATATATGATGACGCAGTACAACAAGAGAAAGATTGGGCAAGTTACCTATTCTCAAAAGGTTCTATGATAGGACTATCTGAAAAACTATTACATCAATACGTTGAATATATAGCAAATAGAAGAATGAGAATGATAGGCTTAGAACAAAAATATGAACACTCATCATCACAGAATCCATTACCATGGACTATACATTGGTTTAATAGTCGTTCAATGCAAAATGCTCCACAAGAAACTGAAATAGAAAGTTATGTTATTGGTGGACTTAAACAAGACGTTAAAAAAGATCAATTTAAAAAATTTAAACTATAATGAATCAACAAACGATCCTAAATTTATTAAATAGAAGACAACACGTTATGGCCTACGATACAGAGGACATACCTGAAAAACAATTGATTGAAGATTTATTATGGAAAGCATGGAAAGTTACACCATCTAAAAATAATTTTATGCCATATAATTGTAATGTATTAGGTCCTGATAAGGTAACAGAAAAACACTCTATATGGATGAAAAGTGTAAAGAATAAAAAACATATAAATGAAAAAAACATTGAAGATCACAAAGAAGAAGGATACAACCCTTACTTTGAACATATAAGTACGGCACCTTATCTATTAGTATTTACACAAAGGATATGTGAGCCTAACGAGTACTACAGAAAAAGAATAGAAAAAGGAGACTACTACGAACAAATGCACGAAGACGAGATAGACTCAATGATGAGAACTACAACCGTAGAAGTGGGAATGTGGATGGCTAACTTATCAGCCTTTGCATTAGAAAAAGGTCTAAATACATCTACAATAGCATGTTTTCCATATAAACCTTTGTCAGCATGGGCAGATTTACCTTGGGTAAAACATCCTGTTGTATTGTTAGGTAGTATAGGTAAAGCAAAAGAATTTCGTAGAGAGAGTATGAATGATATTGAAAAGAAAGACGATAAGAAACCAGAACCAGAAACGATAATAAAATGGATTTAAACCTTTTACAATTACTAGATAGAAGACGACATGTTACGGTCTATGATACAGAGGATATACCTGAAGAAGAATTGATTAAAGACTTGTTGAAAAAAACATGGAAGGTTACACCATCTAAAAATAATTTTATGCCATATCATTGTAATGTATTAGGTCCTGATAAAAAATCAGAAAAACACTCTATATGGATGAAAAGTGTAAATCATTGTAAAGAAACAAACGAAAAAGAAACTACTATTAAATCAGAAAAAGATATAGAATATAATCCTTATTTTGAACATATAAACACAGCACCTTATCTATTAGTTTTTACACAAAGACCATGTCCACCTAATGACTATTATAAAGAAGCTATACAAAGAGGAAATTACTATGAACAAATGCACACAAAAGATGTAGATTCAATTTTACCAGATGTGTCAATTGAAGTAGGTATGTTTATGGCTAACTTATCTGCTTTTGCTTTAGAAAAAGATTTACATACATCTGTACTAATTTGTTTCCCACGTAAATTTTCACGTTGGTCAGATATGCCTTGGGTAAGACATCCTGTTATATTATTAGGTAGTATAGGTAAAGTAAAAGAATTTCGTAGAGAGAGTATGAATGATATTGAAAAAAGAAAAGACAGAAAACCAGGACCAGAGATAGTACTAAAATGGATTTAAAACCTACAACAATAATACTTCTTATAGACTTTGAAGGACATCCTGAATTGGGAAGTGAATTTACAAACAATCAAAGATTTTCATCACTTGCATGGTTATTAAATCCTGTAAGAGAAAAACCTCTTGTTATTATTTCTAATCATAATATTGAGCGACATAAAAAAACTGAAGAAGTTGCAAAAATGACTAGAGTGGAGAACAGACATATATGGATAAGTATTGACTCTGATAACAGCTCTATAGAGAGTATTAAACAAGAAGTAGAAAAACATGGTTATATTATAAACAATATTATAATTGGTGGCACTAATACATCTGGTTGTGTGTTTAGAAGTAAACCTTACTCTGCTATGAGTTGGGCAAAAAGAGGTTATGATGTACAAGTATTATCATCAATGTGTGCCGACTATCAGATAACTGGTGTAAATGCTACTGAACAAACACAAAACGCATTATCAGTTGTATGGAGAGATGTTGCACAAGCAAAATTATTTGATAAAATAAGTTACATAAGGGATTACGAATGTCAGATAATATAAACAAAGTACAAATTAGTTGTCCTAATTGTGATGTAAGTTATTGGGTCAAGTGGGAAGATGAAGACCATGAACCTACCACATGTCCATTTTGTGGTGCTGATACAACAATAGATGATGATGACGCAATCTTTGAGCATGACGAAGAAGAAGACGATTGGAATTGATTATAGTTTAAGCAGTCCTGCTATATGTGTATGTAGAGGTGAGTTTAAATTTGAAAACTGTAAGATATATTATCTTACAAATGTAAAAAAATATGAAGGTAATTTTTGTAATGGACAAATAAATGGCAGACTTCATTTACCCTATACCTCCGAGACACAACGACACGATCAAATTTCCGATTGGGCGATTAATATTGTTGATACTGCTATTGGTAATATTTTTGTAGAAGGCTACTCATATGGCAGTAAAGGACTTGTATTCAACCTAGCAGAGAATATGGGTGCTCTCAAACATAAACTGTACAAACTAAACAAGAGATTTGAAAGTATAGTGCCTGGTCAAGTAAAGAAGAATGCTACAGGTAAAGGCAATGCAGACAAGCTTAAAATGTATGAGCAATTTGTAAAAGATACACATATTGATTTGATGAAAGAATTTGATCAGACAAAACTAAACAATCCTGTAACAGATATTGTTGATTCGTTCTATGTTGCTAAGGCAGGATTTGATAAAAAGTAGAACAAAACAAGAACATTTAATCTAAAAACCTAATAAAATCAACACTTTTTAATGCTTGACTTTTAAGTATTTTTAGTGTAGCGTATATGTATATGACAAATAAAGGAGACGCTATGACTAAAGAATTACACAAAACATTTAATATTGTTTACAAAAGAGAATACTTTGATTCCGAAGACGCAGAATATTTTTGGGGCAGTAGCTCAATGTATAAAAACGTTCCTATTTCTAAAATTAAGTATTATAGAAAACAATTACTTAAATTCAAAGATTATATGGATAAGACTTATAAAGAAGACGCAACAAACTTTGCTGGTGCTACTGCTATTGAGATAATCTATCCAGACGAATACTATCAAACTTATGAAGATGTATATGGTTCAGAAACGGCTGCTGGTGACGATAACTTATATAACGACTTTGGTCAGTTACACCAAAGACAAGGTTTTAGAAAAGACTTTAATCCCGATATGACAAAAAATTACAAAACTAAAAGAGAATATATAACACAACTAAACTAAGGAGGACACTATGACAATAGACACAAATATAATATATACAAAAGAAAATATAGGTAAAAACCTATACAGAAAAAAAACTTATTATACACTTGTTGTTGAACAAGAGGTATTGGCTAAAGATAAAGACGAAGCTGATCAAAAGTTTTTAGATGATGGTGGCATTGATCACTCACAAATTAACCACGAGATAACTACAACTAAAAATAGTGTTGAAACTTATATGGTTGACGCTAATTATTCAGATAGTGATACAACAGAATATCTTGGTAAAGTATCTTATACAGATGATGAGTATGCTGAAGAAAATGGTGATGTAGAAATTGATCAGTATGCTGATGAAAAGGCTTTAACAGAAAAAGAAGAGTCAGATGTTGATGTTGCTATTCAGTTAGAATCAGAAAATCAAAGAGGTAAATAATGTATAATGGTTATTTTGCTATCGCATTAGATAAACAAAGTTGTAGTGCAGTTAAAAAAAGTGCTACAATGAAAGTGTTAGTATCGGACCATATTACACTTGCGTTTAAACCAAGTGTTAAAATATTTAACAAGTATAAAAATCTTGTGGGTAAAAAAGTTGGTGCTATGATTAATGGCTACAGAGCAAATAATCACATTGACGCATATTGGGTAAAAGATATGTTTTTATTAGACAGTAATAAAAAAATAAAAAGAAGTGATAAAGGTGCTGCTCACATCACTTTATCACATAAAGAGGGTTATAAATCAGGTGACGCTAACACTATGTTTACAAATCCTAAAGTAAAAGACAAAAGACTTGGTTATGTAGAAGGTACTATTAAATACTTTAATTATGATAAAATATAGACTATTGACAAATTGATTAAAATGTGCAATAATAATAAAATGTCAGAAAGATTGACTAAAAAAAAACAATTAGATTTAGTAAAATTACAATACCACAAATGGTTAAGTACATTGGGTCTTAATATAAATGTACAAACAGGCCACATTATCAAATCAAAAAGAGTACCTAAACCTTTAGATACTTCAATATTCAAAGTAAGAGATTCTATACCAACAAGTGATAGGATAGTGGGTAGTACCTATAGAAGATATTATAGTACAAGTTTGCCTGCTGGTAAAACAATATCTGTAGCATATAACAAAGGCGGTTATCAGGTTGTTGATGCTAAAGATTTTAAATCAATGGGAAGGAAAATATAATGAAAACTATGATGATGATTACTATTGTTGTCTTAATGACTATGACAATGGCAAAGAGTGATGAAACAATCGACACAAAAGTAAAAACTTTTATTGTCAATGAAGTAAATGAAATAAAAGAATATCAAAAAGCTTCTTGGCAAGAAGGTAAAGAACAGAATGCTAAGAATTGGGCAAAGATTAAAAATCTATTTAACAAGGTAAAAGATAATGTTACACAAGATTAGTGATTTTTGTAAAAAGATTGATAGTTTAAAATCTCAATCAGATAAGTTATATAATTTAAAGTATAATCATCCAAAGACGCCTGAGCGTGACGCTGAAGTGAATCATCTTATAGATGACATACAATCCACGTGTAAATTACTGGCTAATGACACAAAACCCTATGATTTATAAGGGTTTTTAACGCTTGACAAATAGACAATTGTATGATAGAATTAACTTATAAACTAACAAAAGGACAACACTATGATAGATAAACAAATACTATTTGATGAATTTAAAATTGCAAAACAAAAAGATTTGCAACAATCAACTCAAAACGAACCGTATGAAGATGTGTTTACAAATAGATTACAACTATTAAATTCACATAAAGTTGCAAAAAAATCAAATCCAAAGATGTATAGACATTTAGATGTTAATTTTGACAATTTGATACTTGCATATTCTTCACCAGTTCCAGTTGATCACTTTTATAAAAAAGTGTTCGGTCTAACTTTACAAGAATACAAGTATAAAAAGTATGTTGAAGAAATGACAGAAAAACAAAAAGAAAAAGAAGAAAAACTTAAAAAAGAACAAAAAGAAAAATTAAAAATCGAAGATGTTGAAGAAATTACTTTTAATTAGTTGTTTGTTGTTGCTCTCTAATTGTGCTAGTAAACAGTCCTATATTGGTGCATCCAGTACAGCGGCTGTTGCTGGTACAGCATGTTGGCAATATATAAGTGATAATCCTGCTGTTGTGGCTACTTGTGCAGTTGCAGGTTCATTTAAAGGTGCAGATATTATGAATGCTGAAACAGATGATCAATTAATGACAAGAGCATTTGTAGATCATTTAGAAAACGCACCTAGTAGTCCAGGGTTTACAACTTGGCAAAATCCTAAAACACAAAGTAATGGTATTATTAAGACTACAGGTTTTTATTTAAAAGGTCCAATTAAGTGTACAGTAGTTGAAACTACACATGATCAAAATTTAGACAACACAAGATTTTTTGATTCAATACTATATGGTAACCCTTATAGAAAAATGGAATGGCAAGAAGTTTGTAAAATGCCAGACGGAAGATGGAGAGTAAGTGATCAATAAAAAGAGAACATTATTTTTTATATTTCTATTGTTATTATTGATACCAGTATTAATGCAAGTTGCTTACTCGGAAGACTCATTTGAAAATACAATGAAAAAGATTGATAAATTAGAAGGCAAAAATGTTGCAGTAGAATATGATAAAATACAACCATTAAAGAATCAGTATTGTTTCATTAAAGTAGAAATTAAACAATTAAACAATGGTGAGATTGTTAAACAGGAAGTAGTAGAATGTGCAGATGGCCGAAAGGCATACGATGGTCCTACATATTGGGAGTTATTTGCTCAATTTTACTATGGTGATATGAATACACCTGCCTATTGTAGATATTATGAAAGACCTAAACACGCATACCATAAACCTGGTAAAGTATGTTTAGATAAAGATGGTAATTGGGAGGTAAGATAATGATAAAAACTTTAATAATAACGTCTTTTTTATGGGTATCCATTGCATTTACATGGGAACCATTTGTTTCAACAGTTGAGAGAACACAGGCTGTTGACAAAACAAAAGAAATAGTATATAATGTGTTTAATATTATGAAGGAGAAAGTGAATGAATAAGTATGTTAAATATGTAATGATAGGTGCTGTTGGCCTGATACTTACAGGATGTTCTAATAGTACATATAAAATCAAACAAGAAAAAGATAAACAAGTCCTTAAAGTACCATCTTGGTATATGAAAGATTATAACGAGAAAAAAGAATGTGGTACTAAAACGTTCGGCAAAGGCAAAGATAAAGTTTGTATCTTTGGTGTCGGTACAAGTGTTTCACCAGATTTAGAACTTGCAATTGAAAAAGGTATGATGATTGCAAAGGCTGAACTTGCTGACAAAGTAAAAGGTGAGATGAATAAGAAAGCAAAAATATTTACTACAGAATTAGGTAAGAATACTAATAAAACTGTTGTAACAGATGTAGAAACTACATTGGTAAATATAATCAAACAGACACCTGTAAGAGGATATGAAGTATTTGCTCAAGAGGTAACTCTAACAAAGAACGGATACTACAGATCATGGATTGGTTTAAGATTGCCAATGGGTGAGTACAATAAAATGTACAACTACTCTATTGAAACTGTTGTTGACGCTTTCAAACTTAAAGAAATGGCTGATAAGGCCTATGATGAAGTAGAGGTTATTGCAAATGAGTCATAAAATAGAAATATACTCAAAACCTAATTGTGTCTATTGCGAGAAGTCTAAACATCTTGTAAAGACACTAGGTTTTAAGTACGAAGAAAAAATGTTTGGTAAAGATTTTACAACACCAGAACAGTTATACGAGGCTGTAGGTAAACAAGTAAGAACTATGCCACAAATAATAATTGACGATAAACACATTGGCGGATACAATGAGTTAGTTGAGTATTTTGCTGATAAAGGTCTATGTAATTTTAAAGGTGAAGTAACAAAGAATGTTGATGGCAAATAAAAACAAAGATAACGTTATATTGTTTCCTAAAATTCCTAAACAACCACCTAATGCTAAGGCTCAGGAATTAGATGCTAAAAGACAAGAAATGATAAGACTTGAACATAATAAAGTTTTTGTTCAATCAGTAAGTGAAGACCTTACAGAAACAATGTTATTAAGATTAAAAGATGAAAACTTTAATCTAGCTGACCCAAAATTTTTAAGTGATTATAAATTATTATCTGAGTCGTTAAAATCAATGCTATTAAGACAAGTACACATGAAACACCCTTTACAAGAAAGAGTCGATAAGGCTGTAACAACAAAAGGTGAAGGTGAAAATTTATATGCTATTACAATTGATTATAAAAAATTTTAAAGAATTCCATAAAGCACTTTGGGATACTATGAATACTATAACGTGCCTAGTATTCAATAGTTTAAATAAGGCACATTATATAATAAGGAGTGAATAAATGTTTAAATCATTATTCTCAAACGATTCAATGAAAATCGTATCAAAATCAAAAAAGACATCTACAAGAGGTAGAAAAACTATGTCAAAAAGACAAAAAGTTTTAAACCTTTTATCTAAAGGTGCGCCAGTATCTTGGAAGTCTTTAAGAACTAAATTCGATTTAGGTTCACCAAGAGCTTTAATTGATACATTAAGATCAGAAGGAAACATGATCTATGTTAATCAAACTGCTAAAGGTACTTCATACAGAATGGGTGTACCAACAAAAGCGATTATCGCTGCTGGTATTAAAAAATTATATGGGACTCCGTTCGCATATAAAAATGCGTAATCTCTCTCTTTAAAAACGCATAAATAAATGTAGAGGCGGCCTTGTGCCGCCCTTACATAACAAA
>Ga0316202_10001914_pt1 | contig 14654 bp, 10 predicted proteins | sample 3monrhotite_MG_FD_204934 | JGI IMG/M metagenome (GOLD analysis project Ga0316202, IMG submission 204934) | Microbial mat bacterial communities from mineral coupon in-situ incubated in ocean water Damariscotta River, Maine, United States -... | ecosystem: Environmental > Aquatic > Marine >... | reverse complement strand
CGCCTCATACGTCATGCGGCGCAGCTTATCGACTTCGTTGGCGCTCAAGCCTGGCGCGAGCTTGGAGATTTTAGCCGCCAATTGACTGCGCACGCCTTCATCTTCATCGCCCGTCAGCATCACATCGGCTTGGCGCGGCGTGGCGGAGTTGTTGGCGATGGCGGCGCGCACAGATGCGACCTTGTCGGTGGCGAGAAAATATAGAATTTCCGGTTGTGCATTGGGGTGCTCAGCCACCTCTTGGCGCACCTTGACATCCTCATTGCGCGCCAATTCCTTGGCTTCTTCGTAGTCGAGGGTTTTACCCCTGCGAAATTTGTCCAACAAGCTTTTAAGCATGACGATTGATCTCACCTTCCCAATGCGCGCCCCTCAGCCCCTAACCGGGAACAAGTTCCTCATATAATTGACCGAATGAACACCATCGGCAAGTACGTACTATGTATGACATAAGACGTAAGGCCGTGCTTGCGAAGAGGCGGCCTTATCGCTAATGTGCGCCCCGTAAGCACCCGTAGCTCAGCTGGATAGAGCGCTGCCCTCCGAAGGCAGAGGTCATGAGTTCGAATCTCGTCGGGTGCACCATTTTTCCTAATAATTTCAATGTATTATAAAATCGCCCAAAAGGGCGATATGCTCAGATTTGCCTTTTGGTACAATTTTGGTACACTAAGCCTGATTTTTCATGCGGTTACAGTGTACCAAAATTTAGGTGTACCAAGACATGGCGACTATTCAAAAACGCGGACCTTATCAATGGCGGGCGCTCGTCCGCCGCAAGGGCTATCCTTCTCAATCGAAAAGCTTCGACACCAAGCGCGAAGCCGAAGCCTGGGCAGCCATCGTGGAATCGGAAATGACGCGCTCGGTTTTCGTTGATCGATCGCTTGCGGAAAAGACCACCTTTGAAGAGGTGATCAACAGCTACATCGCCAATGAAGCGCCGACGCACAAAGGTGGTGAATCAGAAATTCTGCGCCTTCAAAAGTTTATGCGCGATGAAAACAGGCTTATCCAACGCGGCATGGCGACCTTAAAGACCGATGACTTCGAAACCTATCGCGACCGGCGCATGAAAAAGGTCGCGCCCGCCACGGTCAAACGCGAACTTAATTTGCTCCACAGCGTGATCGAGAAAGTCCGCAAAAAATTAGGGCTCCATGAAAACCCCATCTCGGATGTGAAGCGCCCGCGCGTGCGTAATGATCGCGACGTGCGCCTCTTTGAAGGTGAAGAAGAAGCGCTCTTGGCAGCCCTGGGCGATAGCCGCAACCCGTGGATTAAACCCGCCGTTATTCTGGCCATCGAAACAGCGATGCGGCGCGGTGAGTTACTGGCGTTGCGTTGGGAAGACGTGAACCTCGACACCCGCGTCGCGCGCCTGCACGACACCAAGAACGGCGAAGCCCGCGACGTGCCCCTTTCCACCCGCGCCATAGAAACGCTCAAAGCCTTACCCCGTTCCGTCAGTGGTGACGTGCTGGCAACCACGGCAGAAGGCATCAAACAAACATTCGAGCGCGCCCGCAAACGCGCCAACCTCGAACACGTAAACTTCCACGACCTCCGCCACGAAGCCGTCAGTCGCCTGTTCGAACGCGGCTGGAACGTCATGGAAGTCGCTGCCGTTTCAGGGCACAAGGACCTGCAAAGCTTAAAGCGCTATACGAATTTGAAGGCGAGCGATTTGGCGAAGAAGATGGGATAGGCGTTAGTCTCAAAACCTGAAAATAGTCATTCAGCCACATACACCCAATTAAGCTTAATTTACTCAGCAGGACACGCAAGAGCAGTCTCAAAAAAAGCAAGTTCTGGCCCGCTTGTAGATAATCTTTTAAAGAATTGAGGAGGGTGAAAATGGGATATTCTTTCCCGGATTGAGGTGAGGCTCAGGATCGGAGCTAATGGCTTCACCTCTTCAAAAATAACGGCATACCCCGCTCGCGCATCCGCGAAATATGCATCAAACTCTGGCTTGGAAATCGCGCTTTGCGCGCCATAGGCCTTCCAAATTGATCTTGGCGTGCCAGAAACAACTTCATCGACAATCGCCAGTGCCTGGATTTGGCCACGAGGAAGCTTGCTATATACCCAGACTCGAGTACCCGGCGGGATGTTTAACGGCTTGCGGCGAAGCTCAACCGTCTTCTTACCTGCAAGCATGTTGGATGCATGCCGCTCTTCCACTGATATTAAGATATCGCCCGGGTTATGCATTTATTTTAGCCCAATGTTGATGATGCTTTTTAGGTGGTGATGTTCGATAGGCTTTGCCTTAATGAAATTTGCACCATCTGTGCACCCTATATCATGGAGTTTATCTAGTGGAACAGGGTTTCTAAAGACCATAATATTATCAATCCCAGTAACCAGCTTGAATTTACTTTTCCCAATAAGCTCAAAGTCTTTTCTGTCCAGCACTCCCTTACGTTTTGTATCAGAATTCAGTTGATCCGACGTTAATATGTGAGATGTCGTGGCTCTACCCAGGGCTACAACACTACTTCGCCCCCTACCAGGTGAAGACTCGTAAAACAGGACTGGGGTGCCGGGTGCAAAAAGAGCCGTGTTGTTGGGGCTGCTATAGAATACACGCTCTTTCAGAAGGACGGCTTCCGCTGAGGAAAAAATTGAGAGCTGTTTTCCTGTTCCCAGCAGGTCATCGGCGTAGATTCGACGTATTGATGCAATGGTGCCGGACCGACCAGGAAGCAGAATGATAGCAGGGGTTAGCAAGGTCTCCAGCTCCTGAAGAGGGATTTTCTCATCCTGACCAGATGATGTTTTGATTATTATACTTTGGTCTGGGGCCACGTAGGCGGGGATGTCTCTTGGAAGCTCAATATTCGCAAGTGCCATCAAGGCTCTTCGGGTGCTTTCCCATGATTGCTCGTCAATGACACCGCCGACGGAAAGCTTATGCAATGTAGTGCCGTGCACTTCTTGCCCCGGCTCTGGCCGAAAGCCATGCGTCAGGGCTATCTTTCGTGTTTCTGGGTGGCCGGGTAGGATACACAGACAGACTCGCGCAGGTGCGCCAGAGCTCGCCGCTTTGCATACTTGATCGAGTGTGTAGTCAATGGCGGTTCGGGCCGTTGGCAAGCTCTCATCGGCGAATACCAATACATTCGCTATCCGTCGTGGGTTTTGTGTAAGAGCCCATGAAGAGAATGAAACGATGCCATTTTCTCCACTGAGGACAAGGTGCCTTCGGGAAGCTACTGAATCACCTTGAGACATTGCGGTTTCTATAGTGTCGTACGGTACATGCAGTGTTCTTAAAAAAGAAATGGCATCCTTTGATAGCTCTTCAGTTAAAGAGCTAGAAGTCAATTCCGTTTCATCTGCCAGTGCTACTTGGTCTGGGGCAACTTCATTTTCATCAGAGGCCATAGCATCAGCAAAATCAGAAACGCCTAAAACGTCTAAACTGTATTTAGACCGAAGAAAATCATGGGCACGAAGAATTGCTTTTTCGCTAGTGATAAAGCCAGTAATTCCACGGTGGATGGCCGTGGCAAGGTGCCTTAAGTCAGACCTGTCTTGTGTTGATAGTATGCCCTGTGAGGATCGTTCTGGAAATATAATCCCGGCCAATTCTTCTTCAATCCCCTTAATTTCTTTGGCCTTAGGTGCCTTCAGAACTTTCATTTGAAGTGCAAATTGTAGATGTGGGTCGTTGGGGAATTTTTGTGATGTGCGTTTAAGTTCTTCGATGAACTCTTCTGTAATCACCATGCGTATCTCACCGCTTGTTGCCGCACGAATGACCATGCCTGCATCTTTGCCCCGTGCGCGCTGCAAGCTGACATCAAACAGAACATTTAGGTCGATCGCATAGATCGGCGTTTTGGAGCTATAGTTGCCTGACATGCCAAGGTTGGGGAGATGATCGCCTGACTGCGGTACCATAAGATCAAACAAGCTTGGCGTGTCGAGATCGCGAACACGATAATAAATGAGCCTGTTGCGAGTTTTACCGCCGGGAAGCGTCTTGACGGTCTGAAAACCCATCCGCCCGTAGAATGCATTTGCCTTGGATAGGTCACTCGCCACCTTGGCGCTTAAGCTCAGAAAGCCCCGTTCTTGTGCGTACTTAACAAGTTCATCCATGATTGCCTGCGCAACGCCATGCTTCCTAGATTCAGGCTTGCTGTATATCTGCATCACCTTGCCATGTGGAAACACACCGCCGAACATCAAATGACCAAGGTATTCCCCCTCGCCATTAACCGCCACGAACAGTTTCCCTTGTTCAGCAGCTTGTTTGTAGGCATTTGGCGGCAGGAACCCTAGCGCGTCCCGTTCCGTGTCGGCACCTGCGCGAGCAAGGTCGATGAGCGGCTCAACGTCCTCATAGGACTTTAGAATTGCGATTGGCAGGGGCAAAGGTGCTTAACCTTAATTGATTGCGACTAATAATTGCATAGATTGTGTCTGATGTGTTCTGATTGTCAAACGCTCAGGTTATGGGTAATGCATAGAGCAACTCCAACTAAGCCTAGCAACAAAATAAATTATTCAGGGGGCAGGGCATGGGAAAACCAAATGCGAGAAGTTTTATTGTCGATTTTCTCGTCAAGAGTAATAGGCCTGTTTCCAATTATGAAATCCATTTAGCACTTTCACAGTTTGGTATTGATATCAAAAAAAGCAGCCTAAATTGGGCGTTGACCCACTTGAACACTGCTAAGCGTATTCGCAGATGGGAACGAGGATTATATGTATCAAATGAATATTATGCCCATCACAAGCAGGAAAATTCTGAAACAACAAGCAGGGTACAAGAGTTTCACAGGGTTCTGGAAAGACCTATAGCTAGAGCCCACGACAAAATGTGGCAAAGTTCTATAGAAAACAATCAAATACCTTTGGTTGGCCGACCTGATGGGCATCATATATGCACATCAACTATTGGTATCGGATGTGGAATAGTTGGAGTAACGGCTGTTTTTGTCCCATACAGGGGAAACTACGGTCGGACGCCGGAAAGCCTTTCTAAATTTCTTGGCTGGACCAATGCTGAAATATTGGGGGCAGGAGAAGAAGCTTTAAATGCCCTTCTAAAATTAGTTCGAGATGAATTTGATCATCTTGGAATTCCCGATGGGGGTATCGATTCATTTCTGGGGCAACTTCGGACAGAGCCTTGGATCAGTATATCCGCGAGTCCATTAAATAGTAGGCCGCTACCAGATGATGCAACAGCTATCATACGGCATCCAGAGCGACAGCGATTATTTGGTATCTCAACAGCTGCTGGGATCATTTTCTTTTTTGTAGGGGCTACTTTAGGCGGACCTATTGAGCAGATTGGCAGCGGACTGCTTTCTGAGGCAACTGGAATTGAGAACTTTGAAGAATATGGTCGTGATCTATGGAAGGACGGAGAAAAGAATTGGTCTGAAATTTATAAGAAAATTGGAAAAATATTGTCAGAAAAACGTTTGCTGTCATTAAAGGAGGATGAGCCGATAGAAACATCAGCCGAACCTCGCATCGGCCTCCGTCCAGAAGATGAAGGCATATGATGCTGGCACCTCCCCCGCCTCAACGTTCTCCTCAGCAATCACTTTGGGGACCAGTGAATTGAGGCTACGTTGGACTGGACTACATTTTGTGTGTTTATCCCCTTCACCCGGCACCAAAAAGTAGATACGGTTTCCCCATCGGGGAGGCGCAACCATTAATGGCTCATAGAAAACTGAAATCGCTTAAGTCGCAGAGCAAAATTCCGCGACGGGGTATTGAAGCGTCATGAGACTCTTTAACCGCAAGGTCCTAAAGCGTTACATCCAAGACGCACCGCCAATCCCTGAAGCGCACGCGGAAATTCTGGCCGCCTGGGCAAATAGCATTCGCGACAAATCCATCGAGGCCCAAAAAGAAGTTTCGCTGCATAGCGACTTTAAGCAGCGCATCGTTGTTAATGTGTTGGGCTATCTTCCTGTCGCATCGGCTAAGGAGGGCCTGTGGACCGTTTCCAGTGAGCATACAATCGGCAAGGGTGCTGTCGATCTGGCTCTCGGAAATTTCAAGGCCGACAGCTCCGAGGTTCTCGCCCCGTTTGAGCTGAAGGGCGCGAATACCAAGGACCTCGACGCCATCATGGCGGGACGGAACAAAACCCCCGTGCAACAAGCTTGGGAGTACGCCAACGCGGCTACTGGGGCGCGCTGGGTGTTGGTGACAAACTATCTCGAACTGCGGCTGTACTCTTACAGCGAAGGAAACCAGAAGTACGAGCATTTCGATTTCCTCAAGCTCACCGAGCCTGAAGAATACGCCCGCTTCCAGATATTGCTGTCCGCCGACAATCTTCTCAGCGGCAAAACCGAAGCGCTGCTGCAAGAAAGCCGAAGTGCCGAAAAAGACATCACCGATGAGCTGTATCGCGATTACAAAGCCATCCGCGACACGTTGATCGATTCTGTGCAAGCCGCATCACCCGCGACCGATCCCGTCACCGCGATCAGCCACGCGCAAACCATCTTGGATCGCGTGCTGTTCATTGCGTTTGCCGAAGATACCAGCCTGCTGCCCCAACACACCCTGCAAAAGGCGTATGAGCACAAAGACCCCTATGCACCCCGCCCTGTATGGGAAACCTTCAAGTCTCTGTTTCGCGCCATTGATGAGGGCAGTGCTGAGCTGAACATTCCGCGTTACAACGGAGGTCTATTTCAAAAGGCCCCCGAAATTGATGAACTTGAGTTGCCCGACTTGGTGTGTGAGGGTTTCAAGCGTCTGGGCGATTACGACTTCGCCTCGGAAATCAGCGTCACCATCCTCGGCCATATTTTCGAGCAATCCATTTCCGACCTTGAACGCCTGCAAGCCATCGCCCGGGGTGAAGAGGTCGCAGAAGAAAAAAAGACGGGCACCAGCGGGCAGCGCAAGCGCCATGGCGTGGTTTATACCCCAGATTACATCGCGCGCTTCATCGTCGAGCGCACGGTCGGCGCGCACCTGAGAGATATGTTCGCAGATATCGTCTCAGAGTTTGCCCAAAAGGGGGCGAGCCTTAATGATTATGAACACATCAAATGGAAGCGTAAAACGGCAGAGCTTGAAGGTTGGCAGGCCTATCGGAACCGCCTCACCAAACTGAAAATCGTCGATCCGGCGTGCGGGTCGGGCGCGTTTTTGGTTGCCGTGTTTGATTACCTGAAGGCCGAATATCACCGGGTTAACGCCAAGATCGCAGATCTTTCCAAAGGCAAGATGGCAACCCTGTTCGACCCCGATCGTGAGATCCTCACCCACAATCTTTACGGCGTCGATGTGAACGCGGAAAGCGTCGAAATCACCCGGCTGTCCCTGTGGCTGAAAACAGCCCGGCGCGGCAAAATTCTCGACAGCTTGGATCATAACATCCGCGTTGGCGACAGCTTGATCGAAGACGCCAACTACGCCTATCTCGAACACGCCTTCAACTGGAAAAACGCCTTTCCTGAGGTGTTCGAAGGCGGCGGATTCGACATCGTGCTCGGCAATCCACCGTATGTGCGCATGGAACTGATCAAGCCCATGAAGCCATATTTAGAAACGCGCTTCGAAGTCGTTTCCGACCGTGCCGATTTATACTGCTACTTCTATGAACGCGGCCTGACCTTGCTCAAAAATGGCGGGCGACTTGGCTACATCTCATCCTCAACATTTTTTAAAACCGGTAGCGGCAAGCCGTTGCGCACCTACCTGCGCACCAACGCCACGCTACTGGATGTTGTCGATTTCGGCGACCTGCAAGTTTTCGAGGGCGTAACGACTTACCCCGTCATCATGACCATGCGCCATGGCGAACCCACAAAAGAGCACACGTTGAAGTTCTGTAAATTGACCGAATTGGTTCAGGACGATTTTTCTGCCCATTTCGCCAAGCATGCCCAGCCCTACCCCCAGACCGCTCTTGGTGATGGCAGTTGGGAATTGGAAAATCCCGCACTTCAGGCACTAAGACAAAAAATCATCAAGGGCAAGCCGATGTTGAAGAACATCTATGGTCCTGCATGTCGTGGCATTGTGACGGGCCTCAACGAAGCCTTTATCATCGACCGTGCGACGCATGATCGACTGGTGGCGGAAGATCCAAAATCCAGCGACCTTTTGAAGCCGTTTTTGGAAGGCAAGGACCTCAAACGCTGGCATACGCAATCGCGTGATTTGTGGATCATCTACATTCCCAAAAACAAAATCGATATTGAGGACTACCCGGCCATCAAGGCGTACATGCTGCCCTTCAAAGAGCGCCTGGAAAAACGCGCTACCAAACAGGAATGGTTTGAATTGCAGCAGGCGCAAGAGGCGTATGTGCAAGATTTTGAAGGATACAAAATTGCATATGGTGAATTTGCCAACCACAGCATATTTCACTGTGATACCAGCCATTACATCAATAATAAATGCTATTACATTGCATCCAACGATAACTATTTACTGTCATTATTGAACTCTCGAGCAATTTGGTTTGTTGTCACCGGGACAAGCAATCCAGTAAGGGGGAAGTTTTACCAGCTTCAATCCCAATATATTGAAATACTGCCCATTCCTCCTGCCACGGATGATGAGAGAAGTGAGCTTGGCCGGTTGGCCGGACAATGCCAGACGGCAGCTGAAGCCCTCTATGGCCTGCAGACTGCGCTACGCAAGCGCATCCCCGACCTCTGCCCAGCAGGAACGGAACCCAAGCTAAACACCAAGCTCAAGGAATGGTGGAAACTCGACGACTTCGCCGCGTTCCGCAAACAGATCAAAAGCGCCTTCAAAGCCGACATCCCACTCAAAGAGCGCGGCGAATGGGAAGCATGGCTGAAAGACCAAAAAGCCGAGGTCCAAAATCTCGATGCCGAAATCACCAACCTGGAAAACGAAATCAACCAACGGGTCTATCGGTTATTTGAACTCACCGACGATGAAATCGAGTTACTGGAAGCCAATATCTAGTCATTGAGGGAATATGTTTGTTTTGAGACCAGGCAATCCTGCGCAAGAGCTGATCAATTTACAAAATGCAGATTTCAAAACCTGGTTTAAAGGATCAAAAGTTGTTGATGCCGAAACAGGAGTGCCCTTGGTGCAATATCACGGCACCTGTTTTGAAATATCAAGCTTCTGGCCTTTTACCCATTTTTCCACTCAAACCGCTTCCGATAATGGTGTCAGCCTTTCCAGAAAAAATAATGGGATGGCGATAATTTCACAGTTCGACCCCCACTCATTTTCCCTTTTTGGCGAGACTGACGTCGTACACTTGAGGCCAGGGATGACTTCAGGACATATTTATCGCGTATTCCTTAGGATCGTTAATCCCCTTCATCTCCACGACAAAGATGAATATCACTCACCGCAATTAGTTGCTGAGTTGTGTCGATCGAAAGGTGTGATTGGACGATGGTCAGTTCTCAAAATTAAAAACATGTGTCGCGACAAAGGGGCTTCAAAAAAAGAAGGGTTTTTGGCCCGGCAAAGAGCATATCGTTATCTACGCTTACGATTGATGGCGAAAGGGTACGATGGAATTCGCTACGAATTGGGCCGCGAAGATAGAGGCAAAGAGGCCTGGATAAATTTTTCTCCCGCACAGGTTAGATTTGCCTTCAAGCCCGATAGGTTCCATCTAGCATAGCTAAACACCCCCTTCCGGCAACTCCTCCGTCCACTGGCATTTGGGAAAGCCCGTGCACCCGATGAAATAATTTCCGTCCTGAGAGTTTTCCCGTACCACAGATGGTCTCTCGCACCTCGGACACGTTGACAGTTCCGGTGGTGGCGTCGGGTATGGCGAGGGATGCACCGGCTGCTCGCCTTCCTCTGCGCACGATTGGCAAAGCGACGTGTTTGGCACCGCCTTAAGGCGAGGGAACACAATTGGCAACTCACACGCTTGGCAAAAGCGCACATTGTTTGAATCGAGAAGCAGTACGCCCTGATCATCACTCACCGCTATCGACTTTGAGCCACACGCGCTGCACTTAAACTCACCATTAAGTTCTGCAACATTCGCGTTGGTTAATGGCTCATTCAACCGTTGAGAAAGAGCATCACCATCGACCAACCCTTTGTGGCCGCATTCGGTGCATGTCAGCTCGAGATGGATTATCTCTCGGCTCATCCCGCCTTTTCCTCTAATTTTCATAAAAGCAGCTGTTCCAGGCTTCATTTATGGACAATCAGGCTTTTCTTTTAACCAGCGGATACTTAAATCTAGTGCCTCCCAAATATTTAAAGCGTATCTGCAATCCACTTGATGATGGGAGATAACCAGTCTGGCTCAGGAGTTAGGGGGCAAACTAGCAACCCAAAGTTATGCTCTGCGCGATATTCGTTCGTAGCATAGCGTTCTGTACGAGAAACGGTTTTGGGGACGATTGCGTACCCGGCGGTCGGGGGCAGCCCATTCCAGCGTAACGAATCCCGATAAATATGGATTTTGCTCATCCCATCGAGCACACCTTCTTTGTGGGTTCGGAACTTAGCATCTAGGACGAGCCAAGATTTGAGGGTGTCATTTTGGTCAAAAATGCCCAGGAGGTAATCCGGACTACGCTTGGTCGAGAGGCTAGAAAACTCGCCGCTCTTTGTCTCTTGATTCAGGGGCATAAAATGTTGTTGGGTGTGCAGCTCAATTCGTTTCTTTGCGTTTGCCAGCTGGATAACGCCAGTGGCTGGCGCATCACGCAACAAGGTGAGCTGCGGAGGGCGGGACACTGCCCATGCCCAGCCCTCACCGAGTTGCTTTGCTATTCCATCAGCCATCCGGAACAGAACCAAATACTCGTAAAGCTCCCACGTTTCCCTGAGCCCCCCATAGATACTTGCCTTCTGATCTGGACTAAGTCCCGCACTCAGCATCAGCTTAACAAGACGATGGAGCCGCAACGAGGGAGGGTGATCGAGCAAGGCCTGGGCGGCACTTTCTGTGAAGGGTTCGGCCTGAAGACCCGCAAGTGGGGGGAGAGTAAGGACTTGCGTGACCAGCGCTGAAATGGGACGGACTGTGTCGGCAAGGCGAGCGCAGTACGTTCGGGCTTGCTCATCACCGATACCGCCAACCTTCCCTTCTGCTGCGCGCTTTAAATAGAGTTCGATTTTTCGGAGCTCTTGACCGAGACGCTTAATCAATCCTGTCATATATCGTGTGACATGGTGATCATGCGTGATGATGGTTCTGGATTGTTCGACAAAGATAGGCGTAGGCTCACCACTTTCAGCCTGCGTTGCACCCGCCCAGGCCATCGCCGCCTGGGGAGATGTCGCGAGACTATGGATTACGGTCGGTTCGATTTTTTGATTGAACGACATTTTGCGCATCTCACGAATACGCACTGTCTTGTAGAGCGGGTCATTGCGGAATGCGATCAGGGCTGTTTTGAGATCGTCGAGCAAATGCTCAAGGGCGGGTGGACGCACCACAAGAGGAGAGCGCTTGGTGATGAGCCCCTGAAAATGTCCAGGAGAAATCCCCCAAGGCAGGCCCGGCGTTCGTTCTTCCAATTCAGAAATTAAATCGAAAAAGGCCTCTCGCCCAAGTTTGTTGGAGGCCGGAGCGATGTCCAGTTCAATCACTTCGTCTTCTGTGCCACATGAGATGTTGAACCGAGTACGTCCCGCAAATGTGTCCGGGCGATATAGCCACTGAGTAGCGCAAGCATCGTCGGTGAACTCGAAGGACGTAGGCGGCTGGACGATTCCTTCGACGTCAGCCGTTGCAGGTTTAGAACTTGCAACGGTGATACAGACGACTTGCGCTTCTTCACAAGCGTAGGATCCATCTTCAAGCCTTTTATAGAGTTCAGGCCGACCTTTTTTTGGGGGTTTTCGCGTGACGGTGATGTCCATGGCTTAGGACCAGAACCGAACCAAGCCAAGGGCGGAGAGGTCAGCGCGCATGGCTGCGATCTTCTCGGCAGACTGAGCCAAGTTATGATCAGTGCAGACCTTCTCCACATTTGCCAGTGCGTTTGAGAAGACTTCGGTGTCTTCTCCACGAATTTTTGGCAAAACTTTTGAGTACACTGCCGCATCAATGCCTTCGACCATGGGGGCCTCAGCAAAGACAGAGGCTTGTGTCCACAGTGTGCAAAAACTCAGCACCTCGTCAAACACGCGATAACCGAAGTGGCGGCGAACGGGGTAGAGGGCATCATATAGTTCGCTCAGAACAGGATAGACTTGTTCAAGAACCTCGGGAGTGTTTTCAGGATCGCCAACCTTTGCCTCACGCCAACCATCCTTATCGACATCCCAGAGCTGGAAGGGGAAAGCGCGATCCAAGACCTTATCGGAAAATGGATGGGTCGTTTCATCCATGTTAACGGTGCCGAAGATGTATAGGTTTCGCGGCCACGGGATCGCTGGCGGGATATTGTCGATCAGGTCTTCATATGCGTGGAGCTTCAGCACCTGCTTGCCGGGACGGCCTTCCATAGCGGACAGGAACGGGGCGAAGTAATGCTCGACCCGGGCCAAATTCATTTCGTCCAAGCATAGGAAATACGGCTTGTCTGGATTGTCATTGGCCTTAAGCAGAAAACCTAATGCTTCGGTACGCTGGAAGGTCGGGTCACCATGCAATGGGTTAACGAAACCGATCAAGCCCGTGGGATCGGACCAGTCTGGCCACACGGCTATTTCGCAATAGTGCTCGCGTGTATTTAAGTTCATAGCGCGGCAATAAGACGAAGCATAGGCACGTGCCACAGATGTCTTGCCCGTTCCGGATAATCCCGTCAGCAAAACAAACTTTTTGGTCTCAACGGCGTGCAGTGCAGCGTGGAGCCGGTTGAGGAACCGCACGGGAAGAAGTAAGTTTTCGTGCCGAAAATGGTCAGCAATGAGGCTGAATGACGGCGGCTCAAGGGAACTCTTATCAGGGATAGGAGGTAGCTCATCCGGTTCTTCCCTTTCTGTTTTTGACTCGGCCTCAACGACCCAAGGGCCCATGTCGTCCGGAAGCCCGCTGGCCCAGTATTGACCGCAGTCTGTGGTGCTCACGTTGAGCTGCCCGGCTGCATCTTTATGGTATTCGAACAAGCCGAGTTGGACACCCCATGATGTGAGAGAGCTGGGGGCAAAAGTGGTCGTCCATGCAGGATAGATTCCGCGCATTTTGTTTAATAAAGTACTTTTCTCGATCACCCAATTAGCGTCGCGGGCAATGGCTAACAGGTGAGCAAAGCCAAACACGCGTCGCACCAAGGTGGGAACAAACACTCCATCGATGGGCTCATTATCACGCAGGTCTTCGCCAAGTTCCGTCAAGAAGTAAGTGTTGTTCTCCATGCGAAGCAGGCCAAGAGTCTTAGCCTGGTTAATGATCATATCGGCAGATTTTGAATTAAGATTTAAGCGCTCTTCTAAAATTAAATCGCGCAATTCCTCACGTGTCGTGCCAGCAGAAGCGGTTTCAACTACGGTACGCAACAGGTCAATATTATCGGTAACGTAGAAGAGCCCCTTACGCTGTGCCGCCACAGGCAAAATGGTTAAGGATGGTGATTCTGTTGCCGTCGTGATGTGCTCTGGGGAAGGTGTTTTTCCGGTTTTGTCATCCACTTTCTGTTGATGTTGAACAGCTAACCACCAGGCGAACATATTTACGTCTACGGCTTCTTCCAAACTGTCGCCGATATGTAGTCCTTTGCGAAGTTCATTTTGTAGATAGACGTGCTGAACAATTATGGGGCGTCCACGAAGAGGGGTGCCAAGCTCATCCTTGAGATTTTTTAGCCATGGGGTGCTGACTATGCATAAAATTTCTCTTGGCAAAAGCGCGGCAAATACACGCAGCAAACGGGCAGTTGGGTTTTTACCAGAGCTGCTGTGCTTTATCCGAACCGCTTCTAGAATGCTCGAGAATTCATTTTGCAGGTGGAGCTCTCTGCTGAGCTTGCTCGCTAATGTGTCGGTATTATGTAAGCTCCAAAGCTTCTGGATAATCTCGATATCCTTATAAGCCCCCTCAACGGTAATAGCGTTGCCGGGACCAATGCTGGTGATTGGATTGTCATCCCACAACCGCCGTTGGAATTCCGGATTAGAGAAGGTCTCAAACTTTGTATCTGCAACCTCTTTGATGAAGGCGAGGTAACCCTGGTGCCATTCGGACCAGGTATTGTTCCTATACCGCAGGAATTCGTTTTTAAATTGGTTACGAAGTTGATCAGCGTCCATAATTAAAATCCCCCAGTGCAATATGCAACGATAGTATATTTTGGCAACCAAGCAATCAAACGTTGTCCTAACGCAATCCGTCTAAACTGTATCAGGTCGGGTTGGCAAGCGTGTGGCTCACCCCCCTCCCTAAATTGGTTGTCTTCAGGAGCCATAGGATCAATAGCCCAGCTGAAATTGTTGAGCACCCCGTGCGAATAAGCCCTTGCCGTCGGCTGACAGGAGCAAATGTGGCCCACTTTGCCTATCCTGCCCCCCTACGACAGGATGAAAATCGATGCCTTCCGATCAATATCGATGTTGTTCGATAAAGTCCGTTACCATTTGATTTTCATCGATTTTTTCTGTGCAAAGGACTAGGGTGTGGACTCAATTGGCCCATAACCTGATGGCAAATATATGAACCATTGCGAGGAAGTTCGCACTGAGTTTTTCATATCTTGTCGTCAACCTTCTCATGTCTTTCATAGTGCAGAAGAAGC
>Ga0316202_10001913_pt1 | contig 14660 bp, 14 predicted proteins | sample 3monrhotite_MG_FD_204934 | JGI IMG/M metagenome (GOLD analysis project Ga0316202, IMG submission 204934) | Microbial mat bacterial communities from mineral coupon in-situ incubated in ocean water Damariscotta River, Maine, United States -... | ecosystem: Environmental > Aquatic > Marine >... | reverse complement strand
ACCAGGTATGTTGACCGTCGGTTACTTTTCAGATTATCTTAACCAACTTAAAACAAATATAAAATTTCGCTGGGTGACAGCAATCCTGATGATCGTGATAGCAATCAGTTTACCTGCATCAACAGTTTATTTTTCTAAGCATCATGACCATGGTGATTCAAATATGTCATCGCATCAACACCATTAAGGCGTAATGTCTTTTTTTGATATGCATAAAATCATCAATATTGAATAAATAACTAAACTAAATAACTAAACAAAATAAATACTCTATTATTAAAGTATTAAATGAAATTTTATGACTGCTTTTTGTAATTGAGTATACTATTAATATGCTGCTACCGATCCAAAGCCAACCTTCGCGATTTAGAATACTCTGAAGCTCAATACTTGATAGTGAAACCCCACTTGAGTGAAAATATTATCATCCACTGGTTTAGGCAGGATTTGCGAATCAGTGATAACCCATCCTTGGTTGATGCCGCCCGACAAGGACATGTTCTACCTATCTATATCCTTGATGATACAAATTCCGGTGAACACAAAATGGGCTCCGCAAGTCGAACGTGGTTGCACAGTTCGCTATCAGCACTGAATAAATCGTTAGAAGGCAAACTATCAGTTTATGTGGGCGATCCTGAGATAATAATTTCAGATCTTGTTCTTCAACATAATATCAAAGGAGTTTACTGGAACCGTTGCTACGAGCCATGGCGGATAGTTCGAGATCGAAAATTAAAAGCGGCACTAGTAGCAAGCAGCATAGATGCTCGAAGCTATAAGGGTTCTTTGCTTTGGGAACCATGGGAAGTGCTTAAGAAGGATGCAACGCCATACAAAGTGTTTACTCCCTATTATCGCAAGGGTTGTCTTCAGGCAAGCCTACCAAGAATACCTTTAGCTAAGCCAAGCAATCTGAAGTTACATGCAGATTTAGATAACAAGTTACGTATTGATGATTTAGAACTACTGCCTAAAATTCGATGGGATCAGCGAATTTCAGAAAATTGGCAGGTAGGTGAAACTCAAGCGCAATTGAAGCTAGATAAGTTTATTGAAAATCGCTTTAAGAATTATAAGAGGGCTAGAGATTTTCCAGCCCTTGACAGTGTTTCTAGATTATCACCTCATCTTCATTTTGGTGAATTATCACCTAACCAAGTCTGGTATGCAGCTAAGAACAATGAAGAAACGGATGACCTAGATCATTTCTTGAGTGAGTTGGGTTGGCGAGAATTTTCTTATAGCCTTTTGTACCATTTTCCTGATTTACCCAGAAATAATTTCCAGCCCAAATTCGACCGATTCCCATGGATAGAAAACAAAGAGAATTTGCGTCTCTGGCAAACTGGTCAAACTGGTCACCCACTAGTCGATGCTGGTATGCGCGAGTTGTGGCAAACAGGGTATATGCATAATCGCGTACGCATGGTTGTCGGTTCTTTTTTGATTAAGAATCTATTGCTGCATTGGCATCATGGTGAAAAGTGGTTTTGGGATTGCTTGTTAGATGCAGATTTAGCAATTAACAGTGCTAGTTGGCAGTGGATTGCAGGATGCGGTGCTGATGCCGCACCCTATTTCCGAGTATTTAATCCATCTACACAGGGTTATAAATTTGACCCTGAAGGTGAATACACACGACGCTTTGTACCAGAGTTAAAGCACATACCTGATAAATATTTATTCAGACCATGGGAGGCACCAGACGATATTTTGCATAGCGCCGGGGTAAAGTTGGGAGATAACTATCCATACCCAATTGTTGATTTAAAGCAATCTCGTGTACGTGCATTAGATGCATTTCATTCTATGAAAAGCGTTCCTGATTGAATTCTACTTGCTCTAAATGAAGGGTCGCTTATTAGCGATGTTACTTGTTAACTCTCAACAATATTTAATCTCATTGTAGACATTTAAGATGGCGGTGTGTCTTCATCATCTGTCTTAACATCGTCATCATCCATCAGTATTTGATGCCCATGGCCTTCCAGATCATCAAACTGCCCCGATCGTATTGCCCAATATAGTACACCGGCCAATATCGCTACAAACACTAAGGAGACAATGATAAGTAAGAAAATTATTTCCATATCATGTGCTCTAAGAATAATCCGCTGTTGTTATTTTGGTGGCATTGACAACGACAATCAATGAACTCAATGACATACCCAACGCAGCCATCCAAGGGGTTATGAATCCAGTAATGGCAAAAGGCAATGCGATAATGTTATACGCAAGGGCCCAGGTAAAATTCATGTGAATAGTGCGATTTGTTTTTGTGACAATCTTCAGCATTGTTTTGAGTGACTCTATCTTATTATTTAACAACAGGACGTCAGCATTTAGTTTGGTAATATCGCTTGCATCAGTCATAGCAATTGCAACATCAGCTTGTGCAAAAGCAGGCGCATCATTAATGCCATCACCAACCATGCATACTTGGTACCCTTGATCTTGCAGTTTAGCAATATTGTCCAGTTTATCTTTAGGTTTCAATTCTGCCTGATGTTCATCAATGTTAAGCTGGTCTGCGATCAATTCGACGATAGAGCGGTGATCTCCACTCATTAAAATTATTTTCTTTCCTTGTTTCTTCAAGTATTGAATTAATGTGTTACTGTTTTCGCGTAGTTCATCAGTAAAATATAAGGTGGCAATTAATGATGTGCTATTAGCTAAAATGATTTTCCTTAAAGACTCGGCTGTGACTTTTTGAGGAATAGCGTCTGCTGAACTATGTTCATTAATGAATTGTTCCGTTCCGATATACCAGCTACCTTCAATCTCTCCACTGATGCCTTGACCAGGAAAGTTCTCTATATTATTTGCACGGATAGTTTCAATATTTTTTGACGCATTGACTATTGCTTTTGCCAACGGGTGTTCAGAGGCTGACTCGAGCGCCGTAGCAATTTGTAATACATCGTCTCTTTTAAAATTTGAGTCATTGATTTCGATCTGCACTAGCTCTAGTTCACCTTTCGTCAGAGTTCCTGTTTTATCGAAAACAAAGCAATCTGATTTGGCGATTTTTTCTAGTGCATCATTATTAATCAAGGCAATACCATATTGCATCAATGTTGCTGCGGCAGATGAAAATGCAGTGGGTGTTGCAAGTGATAGGGCGCATGGGCAACTGACCACAAGGACAGTAATGGTGATTGCCAACCATTGACTTTGATCTGCTTGATACCAATAGAACGCAGTTAAAGCTGCAATGATGAGTAAACAAACGATAAAGACCGATACTATTTTATTTGCCAACAATACGGTCGTTGGTTTATTGCTGCTCGCCTTATCGATGATACGAGATATATTTGAAAGTACAGTGTGTTCACCAACATCTGTTATTTTGATAAACAAAGGCGATTCTACATTAGTACTACCGCCAATCACGTGCATGCCTAATGTTTTAGTGACAGGCATACTCTCACCGGTGATCAACGACTCATTAACGGATGAACGACCTTCATAGACATCACCATCAACCGGAATAACCTCACCTGGTTTAACCAAGACCTTGTCAGAAACAGACAGCGAATTTAACTCAACAATCTCTTGCTCACCGTTGTTATGAACCTGCGTCGCAGTTAAAGGCAATATGGAAGAGACTTTATCCAGATAAGCCGTTGATTTTCTTCGACTCATAAACTCAAAGTAACGTCCGCCGAGGATAAAGAAAACGAACATAACGATAGAGTCATAATAAACATGACCTGTATTTTGCAGGGTCGACCACAAACTACTACAAAAGGCGATGGATAGACCAAGCGTAATCGGGACATCCATCCCCGGACGTCTATTCTTGATGTCTCTATATGCGCCTATTAATAAGGGTCTCCCCGAATAAAACAACACCGGCAGAGTTAGTATTAAACTGATCCAATGAAAGAAAACTCGATATTGTTTCTCAATCCCAGAGGCGTCACCAAAGTAAAGTGCAATAGCAATCATCATGACCTGCATCCCAAACAGACCGGCAATACCAATACGAATTAACTGTGACTTACGTTCATTGTCATAAATTAATTCGCGTTGTTTATGATTATACGGTTGTGCACTATAGCCGAGTCGTGAAATGGCACTAAGGATATCGCTCAATGAAATGACAGATTCTTGCCAGCAGATTCGAGAACGTTGCGTGGAATAATTAACGCTCACGTGACTTATACCGGCTAAAGATGAAAGCCGAGATTCGATAAGCCAAACACAGGCAGGGCAACTAATCCCATCAATGATTAGTTTTGCTTCCTTGCTTGAATCATCGTTGATACTGACAAATTCGGTTTGAACCTGTGGGTTGTCAAAGATAGCTAGCTTCTTTAAGTCTTCTGGAATGAATTCTTCTGGTTTTGTCGGCAGGCTGGTGCGGTGTTTGTAGTAATCAGCTAGTCCAAACTCAAGGATTTGCTCAGCAACAGCTTTACAACCATAACAACACATTTCACGCGGTTGATTATCAATTTCGACAATTAACTCGAGCTTATTCGGGATGGGTTCTCCGCAATGGAAGCAGCTTTCAGACATGGTGGACATTCTATCGAAAAAAAACATGGGGAAAGTGGATTATTTATTGCGACGCAATATTTGTTGATCTAGATCAAAAACTGCATTTCTGATTCTTGGATAATTACTGCCGACAATAAAAATACTAATATAAAAGAACGCCGAATGAACTATTCAAATTTATTGCTGTTTGCTTTAAGTCTATCCCTATGTTTTACAGCAGCTTTCTTATTGATATCAATAAGAAAGAATTTTATGCATGGCCAGTCATTTCGTATTGAATTCCTGGACAGTATTGAGGCTACTCGATTTGGAAAAATGTTGAGGAAGCATAATTTAGAGCCACAGGAATTAGTCCACACTCAGCACCTTGCTGGTATTAAAGACCAACTTAAAAACTGTCAGAGCTGCGTGAAAACGACTGAGTGTGACCGGGTTTTGGAAAAACCGGCTGTTAGCGTAAATGAGTTAGCGTTTTGTCCTAATCATTTATCAATTTCGCAACAAAATTAGAAATAACGAATTTAGAACATTTAATATTTTGAGGATAAGTACCATGCACATCTGCACCAGCGCTATTAGGGGCTGCTTAATAATGGCGTTTTTATTACCCATCTCAAGTCAGAGCTATGCTGCTGATTACGATAAGTGGAAGATTAGATTAAGAGGGATAGCTATCGCACCTGATGACGATAGTGGCCAAATTATTGTCAATAACGCTATTGCTCAGGGCTCTGGTGTAGAAGTGGACGCAGCATTTGTGCCTGAGTTTGATATTACCTATATGATCACGCCGCATTGGGGTGTTGAAGCCATTGCAGGTATTGCCAATCATGATGTCAATATTGATGGAACTCCTAACGCTGGTAGTACTTTAGCAGCTGTCGGTGCAACAGATGGTCTTAAGCTGTTTGATACATGGGTGTTACCACCGACGGTGACATTGCAGTATCATTTTTTACCTGAGAACAATATTCGTCCCTACGTTGGTGTTGGTGTCAATTACACTGCCTTTCTTGCAGACAACGCGACAAGTCAGCTTGAAGCCGCTGTTGGCGGCCCGGTGAAGGTTTCTACCGAGAATAGTTGGGGATATGCATTTCAGGCCGGTGTTGATTACGATATCACTGAAAGTTGGTTTCTGAATGCGGATGTAAAATACATCGATATCAGTACAGCGGCCAAGCTCGGTGTCAATGGTGGCGTAAATGCAGGCGCGGTATTAAACGTTGATGTTGATGTTGACCCTTGGGTTTTTGGAGTTGGTGTTGGATATCGTTTCTAATAGGACTACTATCCTTTATACAACTAGACATAATGAAAATTGGGAGCTGTCTTTATGACCGATAATGGGACATACAATTACAAGGTAGTGCGTCAGTTTGCAATCATGACGATAGTTTGGGGCATCGTCGGCATGTTAGTAGGCTTAATCATTGCGGCACAATTGGCTTGGCCAGTGTTAAATTTCGATATTCCCTATTTGACCTTTGGTCGCTTACGGCCATTACATACGAATGCGGTGATATTTGCCTTTGGTGGTTCAGCACTCTTTGCGTCGTCATACTATATAGTGCAGCGCACGTGTCATGCACGTCTATGCAGTGACAAAATTGCCGCATTTACCTTCTGGGGTTGGCAATTAATAATTGTCTCTGCTGCAATAACCTTTCCACTTGGCATAACCCAATCCAAAGAATACGCGGAACTCATTTGGCCTATCGATCTTTTGATTACGGTCGTTTGGGTGGCATATGCCTATGTCTTTTTCGGTACGATTGTAAAAAGAAAAATAAAACATATCTATGTCGCTAACTGGTTCTTCGCGGCATTTATCCTTACAATTGCCGTATTACATATCGTTAATAATCTGGCTATACCAACCAGCCTGCTTCATTCTTATTCAGCCTATGCCGGTGTTCAAGATGCCATGGTGCAATGGTGGTATGGACATAATGCAGTAGGTTTTTTTCTGACAGCCGGTTTCCTTGGCATGATGTACTACTTTGTACCTAAGTTGGCCGGACGCCCCGTGTACTCTTATCGATTATCTATCGTTCACTTTTGGGCGCTGACCTTTACCTATATTTGGGCAGGACCACATCACTTGCACTACACGGCACTGCCCGATTGGGCGCAATCATTAGGTATGGTTATGTCGATAATACTGCTTGCGCCTTCTTGGGGTGGCATGATCAACGGTATGATGACGTTGTCTGGAGCCTGGCATAAATTACGCACTGATCCAGTTTTACGTATGATGATAGTTTCACTATCATTTTACGGCATGTCTACTTTCGAGGGACCGATGATGGCAATTAAAACGGTCAACGCGCTCTCACACTATACGGACTGGACCATTGGCCATGTACATTCTGGCGCACTCGGTTGGGTCGCATTCATAAGTCTCGGTTGTATGTACTACATGATTCCGAGGCTATATGGACGCACGATTTATAGTGTCAAACTAATCGAAGTCCATTTCTGGATATCAACCATAGGAATCGTGCTTTATATTGTCGCGATGTGGGTTGCCGGGATCATGCAAGGCTTGATGTGGCGTGCGGTTAATGACGATGGCACACTGACATACAGCTTTGTTGAGTCAGTTGAAGCCATGCATCCTTTCTTCATTATACGTTTTCTGGGCGGGTTGTTATTCCTCCTCGGGACGTTGGTTATGGCCTATAACATCTGGAAGACAGTTGCTGGTAGCGAGCCTGTGACGGCAGCGATTCCAGAACCTGTTGGCGCACATTAAGGAGATAACAAGATGGCGTTACAGCACACACAAATAGAAAAAAACATTGGACTAATGATGTTCTTAATCATCTTGATGATTAGTATCGGCGGCATAGTGCAAATTATTCCCTTGTTTTTTATGGAGTCAACGACTGAGCCCGTAGAGGGATTGAAACCTTATTCAGCGTTACAGCTCTCTGGACGAGATATTTATGTCAGTGAAGGGTGTTATTTATGCCATTCACAGATGATAAGACCTTTTCGTGCCGAGGTAGAACGTTATGGGCATTACTCTTTGGCAGGAGAATTTGTTTATGATCGACCTTTTCAATGGGGTTCAAAACGTACCGGCCCGGACTTACATCGTGTCGGCGGTCGTTATAGTGACGAATGGCATCGAGTACATTTAAATAATCCTCGTGATGTTGTGCCCGAATCGATTATGCCGGGATATCCGTGGTTTGAAACAACAATGCTCGACGCAAGTAAGATCAAGACCAAGATGGAAGTTCTACGTACTTTAGGTGCACCTTATACGGATGATGAAATAGAAAAAGCACCCGCTGCAATTGAGGGGAAGACTCAAATGGATGCAATGATTGCTTATCTCCAGGTATTAGGCACATCTGTTAAAACAAGACGATGAGAAATTAAATGAGCTTACTATTTTCTATGTGGACGGTATTGGTAGCGATTGTTTTTTTAGGGATAGTCGTATGGGTGTTTCTGGGAAATAAGGAAGAGTTTGACGAAGCCGCTCAAATTCCACTTGAAGAGACGGATGAACCTTTAATAGAAGCAGAATCAAAGGAGAAAAGCCATGGCTGATTTTACAAGTGGATTTTGGACATGGTTTATTAGCCTGACCACAATTATAAGCATCATTGGAATATTAGTATTCCTTCTTAAGTGCTCTAAGAGAAGTCCAGATGAAGATCCTGATAATGTTAAAACGATGGGACATGTCTGGGATGGAGATCTTGAAGAGTATAATAATCCATTACCAACATGGTGGTTTTATTGGTTCATTCTTACGATTGTTTGGGCTGCTGCTTATCTCGTTTTTTACCCTGGCTTGGGTTCATTCGCAGGCGTATTAGGCTGGACACAGGTGAATCAATTAGAAGATGAAATGCAAGTGGCCGAAGAAAAATATGGGCCAATTTACCAACAATACTTAAATACAGACATCGTCACACTTGCTAAAGATGACGCCGCTCTAAAAGTTGGGGAACGTATTTATGCGAGTTATTGCACTACCTGTCATGGTTCAGACGCGCGTGGTGGTAGAGGTTTTCCAAACTTGCGCGATAATGACTGGCTCTATGGTGGTGAGCCTGAAAATATAAAAACCACATTGTTGAACGGACGTCAGGGCGCGATGCCTGCTTGGGGTGAAATGTTCTCTAAAGAACAAATATTTAACCTCACTAGCTACGTTGAGCAACTAGCGGGCAGAGAGGTGGATAGTATGCTTGCATCTAAAGGTGGCGATCTCTATAAAACGAATTGTGCGATGTGCCATGGTGTAGAGGGCAAGGGTAATTACATGTTTGGTGCGCCTAATTTAACGGATGATATTTGGCTTTATGGCGGATCACAAAAGAAGATTACCGAGACGCTCTTAATCGGCAGAAACGGCAAGATGCCTCCACATAAAGAATTCCTTGGGGAAGCCAAGATTCATGTTCTCACAGCCTACATCTATAGCCTAAGCAATAATTAACTTGGTATGGAGACCTGGGCTCGAATTGGATCGATGTCTGTTGCGCAAAGGATAGCGACAGTCCTGTGGTTGTCTTTTTTGATGGCAGGTATTGCGACTGGCTGTTTTTTCTCAGTAATCGACCCGTTTGAATTACAGTACTGTGTTGATTTTCCAGAAATGAGCAGGACTGGGGCGTATTCAATCGGCTTTTTTCTATTCTGGTTATTAACCGCATCATCCAGTTTGTTAGCGGCATTTTTCATCTATCCGACAAAAGAAAGTAAACCCACAGATAGTCAGAATTCATAACGGATAACATTAGGTTTAAAATGCAAACAGAGTCGTCTGACAGTAAACCTGCCCCAACATGTTCAGCAGCAAAAAGTGCTGAACAATCCTTATATGAAAAACGCGAAAAAATTTATCCTCGTGAGGTTCATGGTCGTTTCGCGATCTTAAGAACGCTATCTGTTGTCGTCTTATTAGGTTTGTTTTTTATCTTGCCCTGGTTACAGATGGGTGGGCGACAAGTAGTTTTATTCGATTTGCCCGCACGTAAGTTTCATGTGTTTTGGTTAACTTTCTGGCCACAAGATTTTCTCCTGTTAGCTTTTTTATTGATGCTTGCTGCTTTTACATTATTTTTCTTTACGGCGCTTGCCGGTCGTCTTTGGTGTGGTTATGCCTGTCCTCAGACAGTATGGACTGAAGTCTATTTATGGATCGAAAGAAAAGTAGAAGGTTCACGTATTAAACAGATGCGACTTGATAAAGCAGATTGGTCACTGAATAAAATATTACGTAAATCGATAAAGCATTTTATTTGGTTATTAATTGCTGGCGCAACAGCAGTGACCTATGTCTCTTATTTTAGCTCTGAAGAACTTTTAAGTCAGGATTTGATTTCTTTCCAACTGGGTGGCTGGGAATTATTCTGGGTAGCGTTCTTTACGCTTGCAACCTATATCAACGCAGGTTTTATGCGAGAACAAGTTTGCAAATATATGTGTCCCTATGCGCGTTTCCAGAGCGCAATGTTTGATAACGACACGCTGATTATTTCTTATGATGAAAAGCGTGGTGAGCCACGAGGCTCCAGACGTTCAGACGTGCATAAGGATTACAAACAAGAAGCTTTGGGTGACTGTATTAACTGCACTATGTGCGTACAAGTTTGCCCGACAGGTATCGATATTCGTGATGGACTGCAATACGAATGCATAGGCTGTTCGGCATGCATTGATGTATGTGATGATGTGATGGAAAAAATGAGTTATCCAAAAGGACTAATTCGTTACACAACTCAACATGCAATAGACGGTAGCCCAAGTCGCATATTACGCCCACGCATCATCATCTATATGGTGATACTCACGCTATTTACATCCTTGTTTGTTTTTTATATTAGCCAGCGTAGCTCTATTGGCTTGGATATTATCCGTGACAGAAATCAGCTGTATCGCGAAACATCAGGACTCATAGAAAACATCTATACACTAAAATTGATTAATAAGGATGAGGAAGATCGGACATTCGATCTTAAAGCAGAAGGCATTGATGATCTCATCTTACTTGTTGATAAAAGTACTATACTAGTCGAAGCGGGTACGGTTTATGATTTGCCAGTTCGATTACGTGCAAAAGAAGAAAATCTGAACGGGCGAAGTACAGAAATTCGTTTTATTCTTTCAGTGCCGAGTGATGACGATCTATCAGTTACCGAAGTTGGAAAATTCTTGGGGCCAATACAATAATGTTAAATAATGATTCTCAACAAATACTACCTTGGTATAAAGAATATTACGTTTGGTTACTTATTCTGTTCCCTATGCTGGCAGTGATTGGCGGTATTGTGACTACAATATTAGCGGTTCAATCAGACGATGGTTTAGTTGTCGACGATTACTATAAGCACGGATTGGAAATAAATCGCACACTAGAAAGAGATCAAGTTGCACTCGATTATAATCTCGACGCCGATATAGAACTTGATCAAAAACTTGAAGAAGTCTCAATAGCGATGTCTTCAACATCAGACTTTGTTTATCCAACAAATTTATCTGTTACATTTCTACATGCCACTCGTTCAGGTTTGGACAAAGAAGTGCACATGTTGTTAACACAAGAAAATACTTATCGTGGCAATTTATCTGTTTTAGCTGCGGGTAAATGGTATGTGCATATCCAATACGATAATTGGCGTTTAATAAAAACGATCACCGTCGATCTTTAATTCGTAGCTATTTTATTCAGTTGCTTGCAAAGACTTTAATGCAGCAATGATCTCGTTGCTGTGATCCTCTGCATTTACTTTTCTAAAAACTTTCGCAATCTTTCCATCAGGTGAAATGATAAATGAATGCCGTTTCGCCTTACTCAGAGGTCCAAGCTTCCACGCTGCGCCATAAGACATGGCAACGACGGCATCTTTATCAGACAGCAAGGCAAACGGTAAACTGAACTTCTTTGTAAATTCAACATGACTAGCAACATCATCCGTACTCACGCCAACCACTTCCGCATTTAATTTGCGTATATGATAAATGTCGTCCCTAAAGTTGCACGCTTCTTTGGTGCAGCCTGGAGTATCGTCCTTTGGGTAGAAATACAGTACTAACCATTTGCCGGAATAATCTGCAAGTTTATGCATTTTAGAATGCTGGTCGGACAACTCAAAAGGAGGTGCCTGACTATTCAGCAAGTCATCAGCGTTAGAATTAAAACTTAGCAGCATTAAATTTATTGCAATAAGTGAGTGTAATTTGAGTGATAACATTCTGATCCCTTCAGCTTCAGTTTAGCGAATTTAAAACATATTCGCTTAATACGTCCCCATTTAGCTGTTTTTAATACTAATGATTGTCTAGCACATGCCGATAGATTCATACGAACTTAAGAAATTTTAATGCGGTTTCCTATGGATCATTCATAATAGGTTACGCGCAATTAATTAATGAGCAAATCTAGTTTGAAAGGGCTATTGATATAAACAGGGGATCTATGTCAAATCACGAAAATCTGTTATTAAACAAACAATTATGTTTTGCGCTCTATGCTTCATCTAATGCGATCACAAAGTTGTTTAATCAAAAGCTGAGCAAATTAGGCCTCACCTATCCTCAATTTCTAGTACTCATTACCTTGTGGGAGACAGACGGTTTAACCGTCAAAGCGCTCTCACTTAAGCTGAAACTCGACTCAGGGACGATAACGCCAATATTAAAAAGGCTTGAAAAGGCCGGTCTTTTATCGCGCCAACGTAGCAAGAGTGACGAACGTATTGTCAATGTAATTTTGACAACTGCAGGAACGGATTTACAGCAGCAAGCCTCTGAAATACAAAAGAAAGTAGCCTGTGAAACAGGCCTATCAGAATCAGAATTTGTTGCACTACGTGGTACATTACACAGCCTTCTAGAGACGATGAGTACCCAACTGAAAGAGACCAATGCGGCGTAGTGAACTATGCTTTAATTATCTGTCTCAATAATGAGACGATTAAAGAGTTTTAGCATTATAATTTTATTAAAATGGTGACTACATATACCAAAAAGTAATTAAAAAGAAGCTGTCTAGATGAATATATTTAGACAACGACTGACAATAATGTGAACTGCATCACACTTTTTTTGCTTACGTTCTTTAGGATGTGGCGCACATCACAATCAAGTAATAAAAAGACAGTAATATCTAGGTTATTTAGTAACTTAGGAACGATAATTGCGATATATAGCTTAATAATGACACTGAAGAGGAAGCTCGATATTTTAAATGTAGAAATATCAAGCACATAAGGTTTATGCTTAATTATTTAAAACAAAGAATACGTCACCTAAAACCGACAAGGCCAAAGCTCTTATACGACGGCGCGACCTCAGGTTATGCGCTGCCTAAAATGACCGTGTCCGACTCCGTCCAGGCGCTCGAACCGCGGATCATGTTTGATGCCGCTGGCGTTGTGACCGGCGCAGAAATAGCAGCTGACAATGTGGCAGAGGAGCAAGCTGAGCAAGCACTCACTAGCGAAAATATTCAAGCACAGGCTGTAAATCAGGAAAACAAAGAATCAGACGAAATCATTGAAGCGTTAGCAGGCCTTGTCCCTCCAGTAGATCGCAATGAAATCATTTTTGTCGACAAAAGCGTCGAAGATTACACCTCTTTAATCGCCGGTATCAGTTCTGATGCTGAGCTTGTTTTTATCGACCCCAATTCCGATGGTCTTGAGCAGATCGCTAATGTCCTACAAGGACGCACAGATATCGATGGCATTCATATCGTCTCGCACGGTGATAGTGGCGAACTCTCTTTAGGCAATACCACGCTTACGCAGGAATCCATGCAGGGCGAACACGCAGACGAACTCGCAACCATCAAAGCAGCCCTTGGCGAAGACGCCGATATTTTGATCTACGGTTGTAACTTTGCCGAAGGTGAATTCGGTAAATCAGCAGCAGATACATTAGCTGAAGCCACCGGCGCTGATGTCGCGGCATCAGACGATTTAACCGGTGCTGAATCTTTAGGTGGCGACTGGGATCTAGAATACGAATTTGGTGATGTCGGTACCGTTACGCTCAGTGCAGAAGCCTATGAAGGCATACTGTTCACTCCAGCTACCCTCACATTTTTAGATTCAACGGAAATATCAGGTGATGGAGATGCTGATGGAGAATTAAACGAATCTTTTCGTTTTCACAACGTTGCCGGTGATGGTACTGATGCAAACACGCCGGGAACAGGTGGCATTGATGCGATTGTTACCATCACAGATTTATTTTATATCAACTCAACAACCGGTGCGGACATTGGAACCGATGTCCCATTTTTAGATGATTGGGATAGAGGTACAAGCGGCGCCTTAGATCCTGTTTTAGATGCAGGTTCAATTACTGGCGGCGCCATTCAGGGCAGCGAAATTGGTGCCACCTTTACAATTCAATTTGTTGTAGCAGATACGACTACAGCAGTCGTTGTGGATACGTTTGTTTCACCAATTGATATAGATTCGTCAGGCAACCTCCGCGAAGCCGTGGCAGTAAGCGCTCCGGTGGTGTCCGTTATTCAGAATAATCCAACCTTATTAACGACTGACCTATCATATGAAGATGGTATTACCACGATTTCTCTGGAACAAGAGGCCTTAGGTAACGGTAATGGAGGTGTCACAGCAACACCTGAATATGCAGCATTGTTTCAGGTTCAACAAGCCGATGTCTTTACCGTAACAATAAGATCAATTATCGAAGGGGCGACTGCCCAAACTGGCGAACGTTTATTTTCACTTCAATTTAATGAAACTACCTTTACTACACCGAATACGACAAGCGTGCCGATTGTTGATCTCGATCTAAATGATAGTACTGGCGCAACCGATTTAGATTATCAAAATACGACGGCCTATCAGGTGGGTGATGCGGCTATCTCAATTGTGGATAGCGATGTCACGATTACGGATTCCGATCCAGACCAAACGGAAATGCAATCTGCCACCATTACGCTGACCAATGCGCAAGTAGGTGATGTCTTAACGATAGGCACATTACCGGCGGGTATTACTGCAATAGGCAGTTCAGGTAGTGGTACACACACAATTAATTTATCAGGTGTTGCCAGTATTGCGGATTATCAGGACGCCTTAAAAGCAATCACCTTTTCAAACACGAATACAACGTCGATTGACGGCACTGATAGAACAATA
>Ga0316202_10001912_pt1 | contig 14665 bp, 9 predicted proteins | sample 3monrhotite_MG_FD_204934 | JGI IMG/M metagenome (GOLD analysis project Ga0316202, IMG submission 204934) | Microbial mat bacterial communities from mineral coupon in-situ incubated in ocean water Damariscotta River, Maine, United States -... | ecosystem: Environmental > Aquatic > Marine >... | reverse complement strand
CAGTCTAGCATCCTATTTTAGACTTGCTTCAGGCTTGAATTTTAATAAACGATTGATGTCTTCACCGATCATGTACAAACAAGGGAGCAATAACAATGTTAATGGTGTAGCAAACAGTAATCCCCAACCTAAAGCTAAAGCCATGGGTCCCATGTAAGGGTCAGCTCCGCCAATACCATAAGCAAGCGGCAATAACCCTGCGACCGTTGATACCGTTGTTAATAACACCGCTCTCAGCCTGTCAGATGTGCCTTCCGAAATAATCTCTTTTAGCGGTCGCGTTGGGTCTCTTTGCTTAAGCTCGTTGATATGGGCGACCAGTACAAGGGAGTCATTCACAACGACTCCGGCAAGACCAATTACACCAATCATGCCAAGGAACCCCAGAGCTTCATTGTGAATAGAAAACCCAACAATTACGCCAACCAAGGCAAATGGTATGGCCGTCATTACCATCAATGGCTGCCACATCGAATTGAATAAAAGCGTTAACAGTAAATAAATACCAATACAGGCAATGCCCATAATAATAATTAATTCATTTACTGATTTCTCGCTTTCTTCAGCCTCACCACCAACATACAATGCGATACTTGGATAATCACGCTGGATATCAAAGTGTGCCAATACTGCTTGAGACACTTTTAATGGTGTGGTGAGATTTTTATCAATATCCCCTGTTATTGTAATCGCACGATCTCCTTTGTAATGCGTAAAGTTTGCGGGACCTGGCGAAACAATAAAATGAGCGACTTCATTTAATGGCGTAAGATAACCATTGCGATTGGGTAAAGTCATCTCTGCAAGAGATTCTGGATTTTTACGTACGTCTTTGGTGAAGATGACTCGAAAATCGACATCTTCAGCACCGTAGCGGACACTCGTTACCACTTCGCCGTCGTAGGCAATCCTCACATTACGGGCTACATCTGCTACCGAAATACCAACACGTGCCAACTTTTCATAGTTAAACTTTATTTCAACTTGTGATTTTCCTTCTTTGTCATCTCGGTTGATATCTTTGGTTCCTTCCAGTGTGTTGATATAGGTAACGATATCATTCGCCAATTTCGTACGTTCAGCATCATCCTCTCCTACTACTCGTAAAGTAATAGGCCGACCAACCGGAGGGCCACCACTATCAATCGTATAAAAAATACGTTCTACACCTTTTAATTTATCAGTTTTTTCACGCAGGCTCTCAACAATTTCATCAGCGGTACGTTTACGATCAGCAAACGGGGTTAAACTGACAAATATAGCGGCATTGTTTTCACGCTCACTGGAGCCGATATCACCAAAAGTACCAATGCGAGTCACAAATGAATCAAGTTCTGACGCTCCTAATTCAGAAACCAGAGACTCAACCTCCCGAGCCTGATCTGCCGTTGCTTGTAACGAGGTACCAACAGGTGTTTCAATCAACACCATAAAACGCTCGGCAGTCGATGATGGAAACAAGACAAAATCCATATACTTAACAGCGTAAGTTAAAGAGCCTCCCAAGACCGCAATAAATATAATAACCAGTAGATAGCGTACAGGTAGTAATCGTGAAAGCAGTACGGTATAAAATTGACGTAATTTGTCGAAATAAACCTGACGCCGCGTCGGCTCTCCACTCTGCGGTTTCATACCTGCAGCAATATGTGCTGGCAAGGCCAGGGTAGACTCAATTAGAGATATTGCCAACGCAAGCGTAATCACCAGAGGAATGACAATGACAAACTTACCCAACATGCCTGGCATAAAAAACATGGGTAAAAATACGACGAAAGTCGTAAGAATTGTGGTTATTACAGGTTTAATAACATCTCGCACCCCGGCAACAGCCGCCGACATGGCAGACATACCTCGCTCATATCGCTGATAGATGCTCTCTGCGATAATAATGGCGTCATCAACAATAATACCTAATACAAGCACCATCGCTGTCATGGTAATACTGTCAAGAAACCCACCGAAAATAGGCAACATGAAAATGGTACCCAGTAATGCGACAGGAATTCCCAATGCTACCCAGAAGGCTACGCGAAAGCTCAAAAAAATGGTCAATACAATGATGACAAAAGTCAGGCCGATAATGCCATTTATTGCGACAATGGAAAGTCGATCTTTTACATATTTTGACTCATCATTGGAGAGCATGATTTCGACTGTTGATGGCATGAATTTTTGCTCATTTTCAACCAGTTCTTTTATGGCATCTACCGTACGTACGATATCCGCATTGTCGGTCTTAAAGGCAACAAACGATATTGCTTTTCTGCCATTCACACGCGATAGCACCTTTTCCTCTTCATAGCCGTCCACGACCACGGCCAAATCCCGCATTTTTATCGAGGGACCGTCAAAGGTGGTGCGTACAATGACGTCCCCTACTTCACTCGGGTTGCGGAATTGTGACAGGGTGACGATATTTTTTTCGCTGGTATAAGACTCAAATGATCCCCCCGTCGCACGAATATTACGTTCTCTAATCGCCCTCACCACTTCAGCCAGCGAAACATCCATTTCATCCAATTTACTGGGATTAATTTCGACCTGGATTTCCCGTGTTCGGTATCCATACCGGTCGACACTTGACACACCATCTACATTTTCTAATTTTTTCTGGAATCGCTTGGCAATTTCCCGTAGCTCTGAATAGGGTAAATCACCTGCCAGGCCAACCTCAATCATAGGAAAACTGGATGTGCTAAGTTCCGTAACCAGAGGGGACTCTGTTATTTCTGCGGGTAAATCGGTAACCCGAGATACAGCTTCACGGATTTCACGAATCACTTTTTCTTCATCGTCCACATCAGGATCAATAACAATGTGAATACTGGAGATATTTTCCATGGACCAGGACATATAACGCTTAATGCCGGTCACTTCTTTTATTTCTTTTTCAATTTCATTGGTCACCATCAGCTCTACGTCTTCTGGTGAAGCACCTGGATAGGTGGCAGTTATCAGCAATTCACCAAATTCCACACTGGGAAAAGCATCTCTTTTGATATTTAACATGCTGCCAATGCCGAGCAGGATAATAAGAAAGGTAATGACGTAGGCTAACAAGTGACGTTCAGCAAAAAATTTGAAAAAACTCATTATGGAAACTCCCGTTAAATCTTGTCTGAGTCAGGCAACAAAGCGTCGATGAGTGCTTCGTAGTGCAACCAGAGTTTTTGATAATTTGCTGCATTGGTAGCATAAGCCAGTTGAGCATTTTGCTCGTTATCACGGCTTTGGATCACAAAGCTTAATTCACTGCGGCCCTGATTATGGCGTTTCAATTCTTCCAGCGTCCTCATACGTGCGATATCAATTTGCTTTTTGTTAAGTTCGATCACTTTTTTCAACTCAATTAACTGTATCACCAGATTACGTAATCGTGCCTCCATCTGCTGAAGTAAACTGTTTTTTGCTTCCTTGAGTTGCCTCTTTTGCAAGAGCACTTTATTAACGTCTGCCGCAGCAGTACGCTGACCCAAGGGATAACGAAAATTCACGCCAACCATGTATTGTGGCTGGTCAAATTTAGCAGAACCCGAAAAATTATCGGCTTCACCGCGTAAGCCACCTCCTAGTACTAGATTCAATTCTGGCTCTAGCTGATTTCCATACCCATTTTTTAAATGTTCCGTTTGTGCCATTTTTAAATCAAAGACCTGTAACTCGCGAGAGTTATGTTTCAGAGTGTTCAGCGCTTGTTCGAGAGAAGGTGCCGCCTTTAGCGCATAGAGATCCAATGAAGGCTTCATTTGGTACAAAGCCGGATTGGCACTTTGTGTCGCCAGCTCTGCCTGTATCGCCAGCCATTGGCTCTTGATAGTAGCTAAGTTTTGACGCGCATTGATGACAGCATCCTGCGCTCTTAATACGTCCACTTCTGCTACAAGTCGACTTCGACGTTTTTTCTTTGTACGAATTAATTCTTCCTCTGCCAGCTTCAGACGGGTATCAGCGATATGGCGCTGTTCCGTAACAAATACCCAATCAAGAAACATCAACCCTTGTTGTTCCAGAAAGTTTTCCTGGTTTTCAGTACTGTTGACTTTACTAAGATCAATGTTATATGCCTGTAACTCATAATCAAGACGGCTTAAGATACCTCCCTTGTTCTTCATTAAGGGAATGCTATAGGTGGCACTCAATCCATTACTTTGTTCACCAAAGGAACCGATAGGTGCTGCAAAACGCTGGTCCGAATGGTAATAGTCATAATCGATAGAAAGATTGCTTCCATTTGACCAGAAGCGACGTTCAAGCCCTGCGTTAAATGCCAGATTATCCTCTTCTTTTGCGACAAAGGCGTTGCTTGTATTACGTTCTTCATGGCGGTAGCTGGGATTTGCTTTTATTATCCAATCCTCATCGCCCAGATAACGGTCCTGCTGTGCCTTCTCAATATCACGATAGAGGCGTTGCTGAATAAAGAAGGGGTGATTTGTCTTCACTTGCTGGAGGTATTCAGTCAAATTGATACCATCATTAATAGTATCTGCAGGGAGAGATATGGGTATATTGGCAACACCAAACGTACAAATAATTACCATTGCTCGAAATTGATTATTTTTCATCATAATTTTCATATCACACCTCACTGATCAGTTATTTTTCATATCAGTAAAAGCTAAATTTATAATCGTCTCACTTGAAATTACCCATCCATTTTACCCATCTAGGTGATTGTGAAAGGTATTTTTTCATTCCACAATTTCGACAAACTCATCGCTTGGTAAGGAGTCTCTCCTCCTTTACGAGCTTCGTATTGCCCAACAGAATTAACCAGTGCTACCATGGCCTTACCTGAATCACTGACAAACCCGCTTATAAGAACAACAAGTTCGCCTTTGAAAAAATCCTTCGCTAGCGCTGGCGTACCAGGAATCAACAGCGTTATCAGACTGCACAATAGAAATATTCGACGTTGTTGGATACTTTTCATATTCCCTCCTCTACGCGCTGCTTAAGCGCCCTGTTCATGGCATGAAACCCGGCTTCTGTGGATTGACCAATGAGTTTCAAAATAAGTTTCGACAGTAAGCCACTAAATATCTCGCAGTGACAAAAGGTGACATACCCTCGAGTCAGAGGGTTAATGACAAAATAATGCTCACCATCAAATAATCCTGGAAACAATACCCTGTCCAACCACACAAGCTGTCTTCCAGGTTCGATTTTTACAACCGTAGGATTAAACACCATGGCCTTACCTTCTGGAGCTTCCAGGAAAACTTGTAAGCAGCTTCCTTCACTCAAATCTCCTTTGATTTTCCTGACAAACGGATTCCATTCCGGGTAAAGATCAAAGTCGGTTAATACATTCCAGACTTTTTCTATTGGTGCGTTGATTTCTATTTTGGTTTTAATGACCTGTGGCATGATGATATCCTGTGAATTTCTATCGGCTAAAGTCGGTGATTTCGGGTTACGGCCAAAAGTCGAGTTGAAGTGAAGATTGTCATCCCTAATCCTAACCTTCTGCTTTCAATGAAAGAAGAGGCGAGGATTACTTTTCAGTATGCCCATTATCCTGACAGTTATCAGTCAATCGTGGATCACCCAATAGGGTGATTTGAGGGGGTGAAAAGTCATTGAGTAGGTAAATAGGAGGGGCAGACGTGGTCTGTGGAAAAATCGGAGTACTCAACTGATTATGCAAAGCTTTCTATGCTTGTTATTTTGTTTGGCTCAACAACCCTACTCCTTTTGCCATTGCCTCAACACGATTATTGACTCCCAATTTTCTATAGATATTTTTAATGTGGGTTTTGACCGTATTCGGAGATACAAATAGCTGTTCGGCAATTTCTTTATTGGTAAGACCGGTGATTAGTAGCTCTAATGTTTTTTGTTCTTTTTTGCTAAGTGGTTCGACAGATAAACCAATAATTCGATTTTTTGTTGGCTCATGGCCCATTTGTTGTAACAAAGTTTGTGCATATACTGACTGGCGCCCATTAAGCGCTTGTTTTAACAGCGCGGCCATTGGTGCATCTTCATCAAGAAATATCCGGATATGTTTTTCTTCTTCGGCATAGTCCAGCGCGCGCTCCAGAGACTCAATTGCCTGACGTGTTTTTCCCTGAGACTGACGTGCTAGAGCCTGTAAAACAAGAAGTTCAATGACAAGAGATTGATGTCCTTCTTGTTCCGCCTTCAAAAGTAATGGCGAAATCACCAGCAAAGATTGATCTGCCTGGTGTTGCTGTATTAACACACGCACAAATAAAACACTCTCTGCCTCCTGCTCAAAATTTGCTTCATAATCCGCATTAAAATTTTTCCCGGACAACCAACAGTCCGCTTGACTCAAGTCTCCCAGTCTGATCTGAACCGAAAATATATCATCCTCAATAATTGGAAAGATCGGTAGCAATGGCGATGTTATTTCAGGTTTATCGATGACGGCCATATATTTCTTCGCTTTCCCTACATCACCCTGAGCGTAATATACCCTTGCCCGGCGTACGTTGACCATAGACGAAAGAAAATCCCAGCTATCGTTATATTTTGCCGCTACTACATCGTCCAGGTAACGCATACATTCATCCAGATCATTTGTTTGGTAAGCCAGTTCGCTTAACGCCATATAAACCCAGGCAGTATCCATTAAATGCTCGTCCCAACCTTTCTCTTTCAAGCGATGCAGGTTATCAGTAAGTTGATTCTTTGCCTCGTTCAGGCGTCCCTGTTTTGCCAGGACGCGACTAAGGCCACAGACGGATGCATTGAGTGTCAGTAGATATTCATTGGAAAATGAGACATCGACAAGTACTCGAAATATTTTTTCTGCTTTATTCAGTTCGCCACAGGCGAAATAGGTTGATGCCAGCAACAAGCGTGGTGGTATGATATCGGATATCCTGGCTGCTTCGCAGAGCTGCATGGCTTGGTTAGCATAATTTTTGGCAACGGAAAAATTTCGCTGTTGCATGGCACGAAACCCTCCCATTAAAGTGAGATCAATCTCCACTTGGCCTTGTTCATTATCCGATAGTTCAAGCTGACCAGAATCAAACCGATACTGAAGCTCCTCAATCAGATCCTCTGGAATTTCCCCACGGCTAAGAAAATGACTCCAAGAATAACGCAGTATATGGCATGGATTTTTTTTGATGAGGAACTCTGGAAGTTTTTGGTAGCATGCCATTAACTCCGGCACCTGACCTTCTTCAAACATGCGTTGACCATGCTGTTCCAGCACTCTGGCTGCCTGCTCAAAATCTTCAATTTCAAAAGCATGTTTTATCGCTTCGTGAGGCAATCCTTTTTCATTAAACCATTCACTGGCATTACGATGAAGTGATGCAAGCTGCTCTGGTTGCAATCGGGCGAGTTGTTTACGCAACAGTTCGGAAAACAAATGGTGATAACGATACCAATGACGTTTGTTATCCAGTGGAATAACAAACATGTTCGACCTTTCCAGCTGCTCCAAAAGTTCCATACTGTTATTTTGTTGGGTTAATCTGTCACATAAAGGTCCATTTAATCGACTCAATACGGATGTTTTTAATAGGAACTGTTTTATTTCCTCTGGTTGCCGGCGCAGCACTTCATCGGTGAGATAATCCATAATGTAGCGGTCGTCACCTGCAAATGCCTGGATGAACGATGTTCTGTCATTTTCGTTTTCGAGTGAAATCGCCGCAAGTTGCAAACCTGCAATCCAACCCTCCGTACGTGCTTCCAATACGGAAATATCTTCAGGTGATAAATCAAGGCCGGTAATTTTATTAAGGAATTGCGCAGCTTCTTTGTGTGTAAAGCGTAATTCAGACTCCCCTATTTCGACCAGCTGTCTTCGTACTCGCATACGTGGCAGAGCAAGGGGAGGGCTAGATCGAGAGGTAATTGCCAGATGTAATGTATGTGGCTGATGATCAACAAGATAATTAAGTGCTTTATGAACAATGTCATCTTCGATGACATGATAATCATCCAAGACTAGAAAGAAGTCCGTATCCACGCCACTTATTTGATTCAAAAGAGAACGAAGTAAAGAAATCACATTTGGGGGTTGAGGTAATGCGAGAATGCCAGCTTCTTTCTGGCCAAATTGAGGATGAATTTTCTGAATGGTTTTTATCAAATAATGAAGAAAACGAGCAGGATCATTATCATCTTCATCCAGAGATAACCATGCAACCGGGGTTTTTTGTTGTTGTTCCAGCCAATGGGCCAACAGGGTTGTTTTCCCAAACCCCGCGGGCGCACAAATAAGGATCAGAGATTGTACTCCTACCTCTAGTTTATCAAAAAGCCGTTGCCGATGAACAAGCTCACCATGACGGCGCGGCAAAATCAATTTAGTCAACAATAGTGAATCATTATTATTTATCTGACTACTGACATTCGTGTGGTCTACCGAATTCACATTCATTACGGACCTATGTTGTGTTTGAGTTATACATCAGCATTGCATGCCACATTTATTTCATTAACACTGCCATGAAATGAAGAGGATGCGCAATTAATGCCTAAATCTCCTAAATCTCAATCACTACGAAAAAGTAATAGTGTCCCTACTTGCCTTTTCCTGTCTGCGGCTGGAGAATATGCCGAATCTAATGCAACGACAAAAATTCACTGATATTCAACAATGGTTCCTGGGCATTTGCTTGCTCGGCGGTCTCTATACCGGCCCTGCTGTAGCCAATGTGCAGACCATCACTCACGGTAAAAGCTTGATGATCAGCTGCCAGCAGGCATTGATCGCGCTAAGCCAGAAAGCGGATACGCGAAACAATGCCGATCAAAACAGTGCCTTTGTATGCATGGCCTACCTGAGCGGTATGATGGAAACCGCACAGCATGCTAACAATCAGGCCAAACTACGCTATTCTCTGATGACCGACGGGCGTGGTGACCGGCATGACCTTAGCCTTTATTGTTTTGACTGGCAGCTCTCGTACCAAAAAATTGCACGTATTGTGCTGGAATTTGGTCGTAAAAACCCCGTGTATTTACAGCAGCCCGCACATAAATTGGCAATCCGAGCTCTACAAACCGCGTTTCCCTGCCGCTAGGAACAGGCTATAAACTTAATTAAAAAAGGATTACTTTCATGACCATTTCCCGCCTCTCTATTGATAGTTCTGGCTTTCAAAAAGATGCCATCGGCGATAGCGGTGTCTCCGATGAGGAGATCAAAGCCCTCTCGCCACGACTCGATGGGTTGCGCAAAAAAATCAGGCAATGGCAGAGCAGTAATGATGTTAATTTTCTGAACCTACCGGATAAAACCGACCTCGATACCATTGAGCAGATTGGACGGAAATGCTCCCGCATGTTCAAACACACCATTGTATTTGGTATTGGTGGTTCTTCACTAGGTGCGGAAATGCTCTCCAGCACCTTGGGACATCGCTCACCACGCAACCGGGTAAAGTTTTACGATAATATTGATCCGCGTACCCTCAGTGAAATTGACGATGCGCAGTGGGCAGACACCCTGTGCATGGTGGTTTCAAAGTCCGGCAATACAGCCGAAACCCTCGGCCAGTTTCTCACCGTATTACCCCGTATGGAACGTTATCTGGGTGAAGTTGGCCTGCGTGAACACACTATTGTTATCACCGAAAACCCTGACGGCGCGCTGTACAAAATCGCTCAGCAACTCGGCATTGAGCCCATTGCCCACCCGGCAGTCGGTGGACGCTTCTCCGTACTTTCTGTCGTGGGTCTGCTGCCAGCCTACATTTCCGGGGTGGATGTCAGTGGTGTACTGGAAGGCGCGCGCGCCATGGCTAAACTTTGTACAGATGATGATATTCTCGCAAACCCGGCTTTTCACAATGGTGCAGCCCAGTATCTGCACACCGAAAAAGGGCGCACCATCAGTGTATTCATGCCCTACGCCGATAATCTGCGTCTGGTCGTCAACTGGTACCGCCAGCTCTGGGCAGAAAGCCTGGGTAAAGTGGATGCCGAGGGTCGGCATCGTGGTATGACTCCGCTGGAAAACCACGGCGTTACCGATCAGCATTCTCAATTACAGTTAATGCTCGACGGGCCCGACGACAAAGTTGTTACCTTTATCGCCAATCCTGGGGTGCGCCACGAAGGTCGTCGCATTCCCATGCGTTTTCAAGAGTTACCGGCCATTGCTCCTCTGGCGGGCCACACCCTCGGCGAATTGTTTATCTCCGAACTGAAAGCCACACGCGAAACCCTGTCTCGCCGTGGTCGCCCCAACCGTACTTTCGGCCTCCATGATCGAGATGCCTACGCCATCGGCGAACTGATCATGTTGCTGGAAATGGAAACGGTGGTCGTCGCAGAGCTTATGGGCATCGACCCCTTTGATCAGCCTGCGGTGGAAGAAAGCAAGGTGCTGACCCGTGAATATCTGGCTGACCTGGTTCATGTCGACTTTTGAATGCGTAAAACACCCCCCAGAAACGCACGCATTCCTTACCTGCCATTCCGATTGACAAAGGAATGGCAGGGTTAACACCCTGAAAATCCGGCTTTCCCGCATCCCTTCTAGCGTCTACAATACGCGGCTTCAAATAACATGCCCGTATCAACGCAATGTCACAAACTCATGCTCACTTAGCCGCAACACTGCTTGCACCTCCCACTAAAAATCAAGCCGGGCAACGTACCCAATGGGGGCAGCTCTACGGTTGCAGTGATGCACTGGCCATTGCTGAAGCGGCGCGGTCTGCCGATGGTCCGGTGGTGGTCATCACCGCAGATACCCCCTCTGCTACACGACTGGAATACGCCATTCGCTTTTTTTGTGGCAATCAGCACGTTGAAAATAGCAACGACGAACCGCACAGCGACCTACCCGTGCTCACCTTTGCGGATTGGGAAACCCTGCCTTACGATGTGTTTTCGCCACATCAGGATATTATTTCCGAACGACTGGCCACACTTTCACGGTTACCGTATCTGAAACGTGGCGTGCTGATAGCTCCCGTCACCACCCTGTTACATCGACTGGCACCCAAAAACTTTCTCGAAGGCAATTGTTTTTTGATCGATACCGGTCAGCAATTGGACCTTGATGCAACCCGTAACCGGCTAAACATCGCCGGGTATCGATGTGTTTCGCAAGTTATCGAACACGGTGAATTCGCCGTGCGTGGTGCCATTATTGACCTGTTTCCCATGGGCCATAGCCATCCGTTCCGTATTGAGCTGTTTGATGATGAAGTGGAAAGCATTCGCACTTTTGACCCGGAAACACAACGCTCCATTGACAAGGTCGCTAACATCAATTTGATGCCTGCCCGGGAATTTCCCTTTACCCCGGAAGCCATTACCTGCTTCCGTCAGGCCTGGCGCGTACAGTTTGAAGGTGATCCACAGACCAGCACCATTTATCACGAAGTCAGCAGTGGCAACACACCACCGGGCATCGAATACTACTTACCGTTATTTTTTGACGACACGCAAAGTCTGTTTGACTACTTGCCACAAAACAGCCTTATTATCAGCAATGACGGCGCACAAGAGGCTATTGGTACCTTTTGGTCAAACGTGGAAGAACGTTATGAGCAAGGTCGATACGATACCAGTCGCCCATTACTGCCACCAAACCGACTCTTTTTGCGTGAGAATGAATTCTTTGAACACATAGGCAAACAGCCACGTGTTGAATTGCAGCATTTTGAATTACCAGACGCTTTGTCACAAAAGACCGGCACATACAATTTCAATACCCGCACACCGCCACAATTAACCCTGGATGCTCGCGCCGAGCAACCCAGCGCACGCCTCATGGCCTTCCTTAGCGATTTTACTGGCCGTGTATTGTTTTGTGCTGAATCGGCAGGTCGACGCGAAACTTTGTTGGGCATACTCAAAGACTGTGGTCTGCGCCCTGCCCCAGTTACCGGTTGGGATGATTTTCTCGCCAGTGATGCCCAATACGCTATTGCCGTTTCTGCGCTGGAAAGCGGCCTATTGCTCAGCACCGATGATATTGCACTCATCGCAGAACCCCAACTGTTTGGCGAACAGGTGCTGCAACAACGTCGTCGTCAACGCAAAGCACGCGATGCCGACCAAGTCATCAAAAACCTGGTCGAGCTGGAAGTAGGCGCCCCGGTAGTACACGAAGACAATGGCGTGGGCCGCTATCTCGGACTGGAAATTATTCAGCTCGGTGAAATGACGCAGGAATTTTTAACGCTTGAATATGCCAACGGCGACAAGCTGTTTGTACCCGTCAGCCATTTGCACCTCATTAGCCGTTACACCGGCGCCTCACCGGAATCAGCACCGCTACACCGACTGGGCAGCGGCCAATGGGAAAAAGCCAAGCGCAAGGCGCGTGAAAAAATACACGATGTTGCCGCAGAACTGTTATCGATTTATGCGCAACGCGAAGCCCGCAAAGGACACGTTTATCATGTGGACGAAAGCCAGTACGCCACATTTTGTGCGGAATTTCCCTTTGAAGAAACCCCGGACCAACAAGACGCGATTGAAGGTGTGTTCAATGATTTGCGTTCAGATAAACCCATGGACCGGTTGGTATGTGGCGATGTCGGTTTCGGTAAAACCGAAGTCGCCATGCGAGCCGCATTTATCGCCGTGCAGGAAGGCAAGCAAGTCGCTATGCTGGTACCCACCACTCTGCTGGCACAACAACACTTTGAAAATTTTCAGGATCGTTTTTCCGAATGGCCCGTGCACATTGCCTCAATATCACGCTTCCGTTCCAAAAAAGAGCAAACACAAATTCTCAAGGAGCTGGAAAGCGGTAGTATCGACATTATCATCGGTACCCACAAACTTATCCACGGTGATATCAAATACAAACGTCTGGGGCTGGTGATCATCGACGAAGAGCATCGATTTGGCGTGCGCCAAAAAGACAAATTCAAGGCACTGCGCTCTGAAGTGGATTTACTCACGCTCACCGCCACCCCCATTCCGCGCACCCTGAATATGTCCATGTCCGGATTACGCGACCTGTCCATCATCGCCACTGCACCGGCACGACGGCTGGCCGTAAAAACCTTTGTCAACCAATGGAACGACACCCTGTTAAAAGAAGCCTGCCTGCGTGAAATCCGCCGTGGTGGCCAAGTGTTCATTCTGCACAACAGTGTCGAAACCATCGAAAAAATGCGCCGCGACATCGAAGAGCTTATCCCCGAGGCCTCTGTGGAAACCGCTCATGGCCAGATGCGTGAACGTGAACTGGAACAAGTGATGACAGATTTTTATCATCACCGTTTTAATGTGCTGATTTGTACTACCATTATCGAAACCGGCATCGACATTCCCAATGCCAACACCATGATCATCAATCGCGCCGACCGCTTTGGGCTCGCGCAGTTGTATCAATTACGCGGTCGCGTTGGTCGTTCACACCATCAAGCCTATGCCTATCTGATTGTACCACCTAAAAAAACGATGACCGCTGACGCAATAAAGCGCCTCGAAGCCATTGAGTCGATACAAGAGTTAGGAGCGGGCTTTACTCTGGCTTCACACGACATGGAAATTCGGGGCGCGGGTGAATTATTGGGTGAAGGCCAAAGTGGGCAAATGCAGGAAATTGGTTTCACTCTCTATTTGGAGTTACTCGAACGCGCCGTAGAAGCACTCAAGGCTGGCCGTGAACCGGAGCTGGATCGGCCGCTGGATCACGGTACTGAAATCGATCTCGGTATCCCCGCCTTATTACCCGATGATTATTTACCCGATGTACACACCCGCCTGATTCAATATAAACGTATTGCCAGTGCTAATGACAAAGCTGAACTGCGTGAACTGCAAGTAGAAATGATTGATCGTTTTGGCCTGTTACCCGAGCCCGCGAAAAACCTGTTTCGGGTTACCGAACTCAAAATCAACGCCACGCCACTGGGAATCAAAAAAATTGAAATGGGTGACAGTGGTGGACGTCTACAATTTGTACAGGAACCCAATATTGACCCCATGAAAATCATCGGCCTGATTCAAACACAGGCAAAAACCTACAGGATGGATGGTCAGGACAAGTTACGCATCATTACTGACCTGCCTGATGCAGAAGCACGATTTGCTGCGGTGGAGTTATTGTTAACGGAGTTGACTTAATTTCTGTTTTGTCACATTTGGCATTTTTCAGGATAGCCTAGCAAGTTTCCATGCATCGTATAAACAACTTGGTTACAAGCAGCCAAGTTTTACAATACTCTCAGAAGTCTGATTCTACCCGACAAGCATGCCGGGTAGAATCAAACTTGTTACGTTTTAGAATGACCATAGCGTGGCTTAGGAACATGCACGTAATCACTTCCCGATTTGACATCTCATCTTATGTTATGCGCCAAATCGGGAAGTGATTACATGCATGTTCCTTATTTAAGGTCCAGTATCTTGACAGTATCATCTGCTTCAGTGCGCATAATATAACCCATGGCTTGCGGTTCCTCAGCCACCCATTCTTTGACAGCCTGATCGAGGCCAATGATTTTAGGAGGTGTAGCTTTGCCGGTAAAAATCAAACGTGGCCAATAAAGCTTGAGTTTCGCCTCGCTCTTACCAATGATACCGCCATAAAAGAATTTGTGACTTTGTGTCACTTTGGGTTGGTCACCAGGAATAACTTTTGCTCCACGGGGAAAGAATTTTTTCTTGCCAAGATAGATTTTTTTTACATCTTCCACTGAAATTTCAGTTAACGGATTGGAAGGATGAACAACCACCACCACATCAT
>Ga0316202_10001911_pt1 | contig 14675 bp, 14 predicted proteins | sample 3monrhotite_MG_FD_204934 | JGI IMG/M metagenome (GOLD analysis project Ga0316202, IMG submission 204934) | Microbial mat bacterial communities from mineral coupon in-situ incubated in ocean water Damariscotta River, Maine, United States -... | ecosystem: Environmental > Aquatic > Marine >... | reverse complement strand
GTGAGCGGGGTCGCCGAGCGGCCCGACCTCGTCGTGGGCGACCTGAGCTTCATCTCCCTCACGCTCGTGCTGCCGGCGATCGTCGCCACCGTCGGCACCGCGGTGCCGCTCGTTCTGCTGATCAAGCCGCAGTTCGAGGTGGGTCGGCAGGGCATCCGCGAAGGAGTCGTGCGTGATGCCGACGCGCGCGCGGAGGCGATCATGAGCGTGCTGTGGGCGGCGCACGACGTCGGACTCGCCGCCGACACGATCGCTCCCTCCCCACTGGCGGGTGTGCACGGCAATCTGGAGTTTCTCGCGGTCTTCCGGCCGACTGTCGGTCGGAGTCCGACACAATGGAGGGAGCACGTGGATGCTCTCGCGCATGCCCGCGGGGTCTGAGAGCAGCACCACCCCCGACAGCAGCACCACCCCTGACCGCAGCACCGCAGACCGCAGCACCCAGGAGTCCTCGTGACCGCCGACCGCCACCTTCTCGTCGTCGCCCACACCGGCCGCGCCGAGTCGCTCGCGGCCGCCGTGCGCGCCGTGCACCACATTCGCGATGCCGGCCTCGTCGCGGTCGTCGCCGAGGATTCGGTGGAGGAGCTGCGGGCTGCCGCGAAGGTCGACGACCTGCGCGTGCTCGGCCGCGACGTCGGCGTCGGCGAGCTCGAGCTCGTGATCGTGCTCGGCGGCGACGGCACGATCCTGCGCGCCGCGGAGCTCGCGCGCGGCGGCTCGGCGCCCCTCCTCGGCGTCAACCTCGGGCACGTCGGCTTCCTCGCCGAGAGCGAGCGCGACGACCTCACGGCCGCGCTCGACCGAGCGCTCGACCGGGACTACCTCGTCGAGGAGCGCATGACGCTCGCCGTGCGCGTCAAGCTCGGCGGCGAGGTCATCTACGAGACGTGGGCGCTCAACGAGGCGACGGTCGAGAAGGCGAGCCGCGAGCGGATGCTCGAGGTCGTCATCGAGGTCGATGGCCGACCGCTCTCGAGCTTCGGCTGCGACGGCGTCGTCATGTCGACGCCGACCGGCTCGACCGCCTACGCGTTCTCCGCCGGCGGCCCCATCGTGTGGCCGAGCCTCGACGCGATGCTGCTCGTGCCGCTCAGCGCGCACGCGCTGTTCGCGCGGCCCATCGTCGTGGGCCCCGACTCCTCCCTCGCGGTCGAGGTGCTCGATCGCACGCAGGGTACGGGAGTGCTGTGGTGCGACGGCCGCCGCGCCTTCGAGCTGCCCACGGGTGCGCGCGTGATCTCGCGCCGCTCACCCACGCCGGTGCGCCTCGCGCGCCTGCACACGGGCCCGTTCACCGACCGGCTCGTCAACAAGTTCGCCCTGCCGACCACCGGCTGGCGGGGCCCCATCGATGAGGAGGCCCGCGACTCGTGATCGAAGAGATCTCCATCCGCCACCTCGGCGTCATCGGCGAGGCACGGCTTCCCCTCGGGCCCGGCTTCACGGCTCTCACGGGCGAGACGGGCGCCGGCAAGACCATGGTCGTCACCGCCCTCGGCCTCCTGCTCGGCGATCGCGCCGACACGGGCGCGATCCGCTCGGGCAGCGGTCAGGCCCTCGTCGAGGGGCACTGGAGCATCGACGAGCGCGGCGCTGTCGCCGACCGCGTGCGGGATGCCGGGGGAGACCTCGACGAGGGTGCTCTCATCCTCAGCCGCTCGATCTCGCAGGAGGGACGCTCGCGCGCCGTCGTCGGCGGGCGCTCGACCCCCGTGGGCGTGCTCAACGAGATCGGGCAGCAGCTCGTCGTCGTGCACGGGCAGAGCGACCAGGTGCGGCTCAAATCGTCGACCGCGCAGCGCGAGGCTCTCGACCGCTTCGCCGGGCCCGAGCTCGCGCACGTTCTCGGCGACTACCAGGAGGTCTTCCGCCGCTGGATGGACGCGCAGTCCGAGCTCGACGTGCTCGTCGCGGACCGTGACCGCCGTGCCCGCGAGGCGGAGGACCTGCGCGCCGCGATGACGGAGATCGAGGAGGCTGCGCCGCGCCGCGGCGAGGACGACGAGCTCACCGCTCGCGCCGAGCGCCTCACCAACGTGGAGGACCTGCGGCTCGCCGCTGCGCAGGCGCACGAGCTCATCTCCGCGGAGAGCCTCGACGAGGCACGAGACGCCGTCGCCCTGCTCGAGACGGCTCGCCGCACGATCGACCGCGTCTCGGGCCATGACCCGGCACTCGAGCCCATCGCCGAGTCGATCGCCAACGCTGGCTTCGTCGTCGGCGAGCTCGCGACGCAGCTCGCGAGCTACCTCGCCTCGCTCGACACCGATGGCGGGCGCGAGCTCGAGACGGTGCAGGAGCGGCGCGCCGAGCTCGCGAACCTCATGCGCAAGTACGGGCCGAGCCTCGACGAGGTCATCGACTACCTCGACTCGGGCAGCAGTCGCCTGCTCGAGCTCGACCAGGACAGCGACCGCATCGACGCCCTGCGACTCGAGGTCGACGCCGACCGCGCGCGCGTGAGCGAGCTCGCCGATCGACTCAGCGACCTGCGCCGCACGGCCGGCATCCGGCTCTCCGAGCGCGTGACGGGCGAGCTCGCGGCCCTCGCGATGAGCGGAGCCCGCATCACGGTCGACGTCACGACGCGCGAGGAGTACACCCTCAGCGGGCGCGACCAGGTGGCGATTCTGCTGCAGCCGCATCCCGGAGCCGAACCGCGACCCCTCGGGCGCGGTGCCTCCGGGGGAGAGCTGTCGCGCGTCATGCTCGCGCTCGAAGTCGTCATCGCCGCGACCGACCCCGTGCCGACGTTCATCTTCGACGAGGTCGACGCGGGCGTCGGCGGCTCGAGTGCGATCGAGATCGGGCGGCGCCTCGCACGCCTCGCGCAGAGCTCACAGGTCATCGTCGTCACCCACCTTGCGCAAGTGGCGGCCTTCGCCACAAACCACCTGCGGGTCGTCAAGGACAGCGCGGGCACCGTCACGGCGTCGAGCGTGCAGCAGCTCGGGGGCGAGGAGCGCGTCGCCGAGATGGCACGACTGCTGAGCGGCCTGCCCGACAGCGAGACGGGTCTCACGCACGCGCGCGAGCTGCTCGAGACGGCCCGCGAGCTCGTCGGCTAGGAGACGCGGGCCGGGCACTGCTGCCTCTCTCGTGCCGCCCCGATCGTGCGCGCTCAGTCGCGGATCGGTACGCGGTACTCGGCCACCGTGCCGTCGCGCTCCTCGATCGTGACATGGAGCGCGAGGTCATCAGTGTCGATGCCGTCCGTGGTGATTCCCTCGGGCGTGGCGAGCACGTGCGTCGTGGGCGCGAAGTCGGCCGTGCAGAACTCGGCGGGGTTCGGCGCGAAGTCGAGCGCGAGGACGGCCGGCTCGGCGGGCTGGAGGCTGCGCGCGATCGGCGGGCAGCCCGAACTGCCCCACGTCACGACGCGGATCGTCTCGCGGGCCTCGCCCCAGAACGCGAGCGGATCGCCGCTGGCGAGGTCTTCATCATCGAGCTCGATGTCAGCGGGAGTGCCGCGAATGACCTCGAGGGCGATCGAGTCGACGGGCTCCCCGGCCGGGTCGTCAGGAGCCGCGCTCCCCAGCGGCAGGACCGGCACACTCACCACCGTGGGCTCGGCCGGCCCGAATGCGGTATCGGCGAGCGAGACCTCCGCCTCGAGGCCAGCCGAGGCGGCGTCGAGACCCTCGGGTACGGCGAACACGTGCGTGCGGGGCGCCAGATCGTCGGTGCAGGCTTCGGCCGGCCCCTTCTCGAAGTCGATCGCGAGCTGCCTCGCGGTGAGCACCTCGATGCGCACGGCGATGTACGGGCAGGACGAGCTGCCGAAGGTCACGACCGTGAGCGACTCGCCCTCGTCGGAGACCCACGCGAGCGGCTCACCGCTCCAGTCGGAGTCGTTCCACGGCTCGCTCACGGGGGCGTCGGACGGTAGGCCCTGCGCCTCGGAGAGAGCGACAGACGTGGGTGTGCCGCCCGAGCCCGAGCATCCCGCCATCAGCAGCACCCCCAGCAGTGTCGCGGAGGCGGTGAGCGAGTGCCTGCGCATCATGCGCCCAGCGTACGCCCGCTCTCGCTCTGCATCACGACGTGAAGTCGGGGTCTCCACTCGTGGCGCACGTGCCCGACTGGACGGGGGCGTCGTCGGTGACGAAGAACGTCGCCGACGAGTCGGACGTCGCGTCGATGCAGAAGCGATCGGCGGCGATCGTGATGACGGGCGCGGCGGTCGTCGAGGTGGCGAAGCCGTAGTCAGCGAGATCGTCCGCGTCGCTCGTGTAGCTGCCCTCGTGCTCCAGCGAGTAGGCGACGAGGGCCGTGCGGATGTTCACCAGGTCGCTCGTCGCGACCGCATTGTGCGCCAGATTCTGCTGGCCGATGAAGATCGGGACGGCAACGGCGGCGAGGATGCCCACGATGATCACCACGACGAGGAGCTCGATGAGCGTGAAGCCGCCGTCGGGGGTCGAGAAGGATGGTCGCGACCGCTGGACGGCGCGCGGCGCGGTGCCGTGGGCGAGCGTCATGTGGCTCCCTCCTGGTGGTGCGTCGAGTGACGAGGGCAGGCACTTCTCGTAGACCGCAGCACCAGACTCACCCTCGATGATGCCTCACCGATGCCGAGCGCAGAATCCCCTCTCCGGGGGAGGGCCCGAGAGGGTTCCGACGAGAGCGGTGCGCGCGTCGGGAGCCGCCGGCCCGCAAGTCGGATACGATGAAACCCCGTGGCGGACACTTCTGAGACAGGTTCTGACGGGCGAGACTTCGAGCACGTCACGAAGCACATCTTCGTGACCGGGGGTGTCGTCTCCTCCCTGGGCAAGGGCCTCACCGCCGCCTCTCTCGGCAACCTGCTCACCGCGCGGGGCCTGCGCGTCGTCATGCAGAAGCTCGACCCGTACCTCAACGTCGACCCCGGCACGATGAACCCCTTCCAGCACGGCGAGGTCTTCGTGACCGACGACGGGGCCGAGACCGACCTCGACATCGGGCATTACGAGCGGTTTCTCGACCTCAACCTCAGCCAGGCGGCGAACGTCACGACCGGGCAGATCTACTCGGAGGTCATCGCGAAGGAGCGCCGCGGCGAGTACCTCGGCGACACGGTGCAGGTCATTCCGCACATCACCGACGAGATCAAGCGCCGCATGCGCCTGCAGGCGCAGGACGACCCCAAGCCCGACGTCATCATCACCGAGATCGGCGGCACCGTCGGCGACATCGAGTCGCAGCCGTTCATCGAGTCGGCCCGGCAGGTGCGCCACGAGCTCGGCCGCAAGAACGTCTTCTTCGTGCACGTCTCGCTCGTGCCGTTCATGAACGCGAGCGGCGAGCAGAAGACGAAGCCCACGCAGCACTCCGTCGCGATGCTGCGCTCGATCGGCATCCAGCCCGACGCCCTCGTGCTGCGCAGCGACCGGCCCGTCTCGAGCGGCAACCGCCGCAAGATCGCGCTCATGTGCGACGTCGAGGAGGCGGCCGTCGTCAACGCCGTCGACGTGCCCTCCATCTACGACATCCCCTCGATGCTGCACAGCCAGGGCCTCGACGCCTACATCATGGACCAGCTCGACCTCGTCGCCGGCGAGGTCGTGTGGGACGGCTGGAAGGACCTGCTCACGGCGGTGCACGAGCCCAAGCGCGAGGTCACGATCGGTCTCGTCGGCAAGTACATCGACCTGCCCGACGCCTACCTCTCCGTCACGGAGGCCCTGCGGGCCGGCGGGTTCGCGCACCAGGCGAAGGTCGCGATCCGTTGGATCCCCTCCGACGAGTGCGAGACGCCCGAGGGCGCCGCACGCCACCTGTCGGAGCTCGACGGCATGTGCGTGCCCGGCGGCTTCGGCGTGCGCGGCATCGAGGGCAAGCTCGGCGCTCTGAGGTTCGCGCGCGAGAACGAGATTCCCGTGCTCGGCCTGTGCCTCGGCCTGCAGTGCATGGTCGTCGAGTACGCGCGCAACGTCGCGGGCCTGCCGGGCGCCTCCAGCAGCGAGTTCGACCCCGACACCGAGTACCCAGTGATCGCGACGATGGCCGAGCAGGTCGACATCATCGCGGCCGGCGACATGGGCGGCACGATGCGCCTCGGTCTGTACGAGGCGGCGCTCGCCCCCGGCTCGATCGTCGCCGAGCTGTACGGCTCCGACGTCTCGCACGAGCGCCACCGCCACCGCTACGAGGTCAACAACGCCTACCGCGAGCAGATCGCGGCGGCGGGCCTGTCGTTCTCGGGCACGAGCCCGGACGGCTCGCTCGTCGAGTACGTGGAACTGCCGCGCGAGGTGCACCCGTTCTACGTGGCCACCCAGGCGCACCCCGAGCTGCGGTCGCGGCCGACGGCGGCGCACCCGCTGTTCCGCGGGCTCATCGACGCGGCGATCGCGCGCCAGAAGGCCTCGCGACTGTTCGACGACGAGGCGGGTTCGGCCGCGTGAGCGCCGGCGCTGCGGGTGACGATGCGGCGGTCGATGCAGCGGTCGTGGATGCTCAGGGCGAGGGTGCCCGAGAGCTCCGAGACGAGGCGCGCAGCGTCGAGGTGCTGCGCAGCGATGTCGCCTTCGACGGGGTCGTGTGGGACATCCGTCGTGAGGAGTTCGCGTACGGAGACGTGACCCTCACGCGGGAGTTCATGGAGCATCCCGGGGCCGTCGCCGTGCTCGTGATCGACGACGAGGACCGCGTGCTGACGATCCAGCAGTACCGGCACCCCATCCAGATGCGCAACTGGGAGCTGCCGGCGGGGCTGCTCGACGTCGAGGGCGAGCCGCCGCTTGAGGCCGCGCAGCGCGAGCTCGCCGAGGAGGCGGACCTCGTGGCGGCGGCGTGGGAGCCGCTCATCACTCTGCACACCTCGCCGGGCGGGTCGGACGAGGTCATCCACGTGTTCCGTGCGACGGAGCTCTCGGCGACGGACGAGGTCTTCGAGCGCGAGGCGGAGGAGGCCGACATCGTGCCGCGCTGGGTGCCGCTCGCCGAAGCGGTCGATGCGGCGCTCGCCGGACGCGTGCACAACGGCATCTTCCTCGCGGCGATCCTCGCCGAGCACGCGCGCCGCAGCCGGGGCTGACCATGATCGCTCGTGCGGGCGGGGAGCGCGACACGCCGCGCGCGAGCAGCGAAACGCCGGGTTCCACAGCCGCGAGCCCGAATGAGCGAACACCCTCGGCGGTCGAGCGAGCCGTCGAGCGGTACGTGCGGCACGTCGCGCTCGAGCGCGGCCGCTCGCCACACACGGTGTCGGCGTACCGGCGCGACCTGGCGCGCTACGCCGAGCACGTGCGCGCGCGCGGGATCGACGACCCGGGGAGCATCGGCGAGGCCGACGTGTCGGCGTTCGTCGCGGCCGTCCGAGCGCCGGCCGATGGTTCGCCGGGGGTGGCGCCGTCGACGGCGGCGCGCATGCTGTCGAGCGTGCGCGGCTGGCACCGCTTCCTCGTCGAGGAGGGTCTGGCCGACCGCGACGTGTCGGCTGAGCAGCGCCCGCCGAAGCAGCCGCGCCGCCTGCCGAAGGCGATCAGCATCGACGAGGTGGAGCGCCTGCTGGAGGCGTGCGCGGGCGACGACCCGCTGCGGCTGCGCGACCGCGCCCTGCTCGAGCTGCTGTACGCCACAGGGGCCCGCGTGAGCGAGGCGGTCGACCTCGCGGTGGACGACGTGCTCGGCGACGACGGCGCCGTGGCGGAGGCCGTGCGGCTGTTCGGCAAGGGGCGCAAGCAGCGCCTCGTGCCTCTGGGTCGCTACGCGCGCGAGGCCCTCGAGGCCTACCTCGTGCGCGCGCGGCCGCTGCTCGCGCGGCAGGGCGGCTCGACGCCCGCGCTGTTCCTGGGGGCGCGCGGGGCGGCGCTGTCGCGGCAGAGCGTGTGGTTGGTGATCCGGGATGCTGCGGCGCGGGCATCCCTGACTGCCGAATTGTCGCCGCACACGCTGCGGCACTCGTTCGCGACCCACCTGCTGGAGGGCGGCGCCGACGTGCGCGTCGTGCAGGAGTTGCTCGGGCACGCCTCCGTCGCGACGACGCAGCTCTACACGCTCGTGACGGCGGATGCCGTGCGCGAGGCGTGGGCGACGGCGCACCCGCGCGCGCTGTAGGGCGCGCCCGGCCTGCGCCGAGAACCCGGCCCGCTCCTAGAACCCGTCGAAGCGGATGGAGCCGTCGGGGCCGACCTCCACGAGCCAGTTCTCGCCGGAGCTGCTGGACTGCACACTCAAGCCCTCCCGTTCCACGAGCGGTAGCGCTGCGCACTCGGTGGAGGGCTCGTTGCCGTCGGTGGTCACGAGCAGGCAGTACTGCGGCGCGAGACCCTGGGTGCCCTCGACGGCGCTGTCGATCAGGTAGGCGCTCACGGTGAGGGCGCTGCCGTCGCGCGTGCTCGACGAGGCGATCTGGGCCGGGCCCATGACGAGGCGCTCGGCGCCGTCGATGTCGGGAGTCGCGGCGCCCCCTGCCGACTGGAGGCCGCCGTAGGCGAGCGCGTCGGTCACACTGCCGCCCCACTCTTGTGCGTCTGCCGATCGGTTCCTCGTGATCTGAGGTGCACCCTCAGGCCCCCACACGACCCAGTCGAAGTCGACCCCGTCGGAGCCGGGGATCGCACGCCGTGCCGCCTCGATGCCCTGGGCCTCGAAGCGCTCCGGTGTGACGCAGTTTCCCCCGTACTGCCAGGCATCCCCCTCCTCGGGGCCGGCCTCCGGGTCGCGCGTGGTGAGGAGGCAGTAGGCGTCCCAGTCGGTGCTGCGGCCGTCCGGCACCGTCGAGGCGCGGAAAGCGATCGCGATAATGTCGTCGTCGAATCTCGCGAGCTGCGGCCCCGACGTGATCGCCGCGATCGCGTCCGGCCCGATGAGCTCGGTCAGGAGCGCGACATCGGCCGGGTCCTGCTGCCCGTCGAAGATCGCGAGCGGATCCGGGTTCGGCAGAGTGAGGGCCCAGGCGAGGGTGGGGATAGCGAGGGCCGCCGCGAGTGCGCCAGCAAGACCGACGGCGCGCATCCGGCGGTGGTGCGCGTCGTCCGGTGATGATTCGGGATGCTCCGCCTCGCGGTCGACCGCCTGACCGGTCTGCCCCGCCTCATCCGTCGGCTCTGCCGCGCGACGCTCGGCTTCGGCGGCCTCGGCGCGCCGGGCGAGTTCCTCGCCCGCAGCGGCGGCCCGCGCTCGACCCTCGATACCCTCCGCGCGCCCGTACGCGATCCGCTGGAGCTCGCCGTCGCTCAGCGCCGCGAACTCTGCCTCCATGACGATCAGTCAATCACGGGCAGGATCACCCGAGCCCGAGCCCGAGCCCGAGCCCGAGCCGCCGCCGTCGTGCGCGAGCTCCTCCGTGCGCACCGTGCCATCGGGCTGCCACTCGAGCCGCAGTGTCGAGTCGGGTGCGCTCGCCTGCGCGACGAGGCCCTCGCGCTCGAACGCCTCGAGACCGGCGCACGTGACGCTCGCCCCGAGCTGCGCACGACGCTCGACATCGTCCTGGAACAGGTGCACGCAGTACGACCAGAGCTCGGTGTCGGCCGAGGCGACGAGGGCGCCGACGACCTCCCACCCCTCCGTCGTGTCGAGCACACGCACGAGCAACCGGTCATCCGGATACATCGATCGCAGCAGTCCGGCGTACGCCGCCTCGTCCTGCTGCGGCGGCTCGGCGAAGAAGCGCTCGGCCGCCGCCGACTGCGGCGTCCCGGGGGTAGCGCCGGCGTCGGAGAGCACGGTCACTCTCGGGGGCCCCAGCGGCCCCCACTGGAGGATGTAGCGGGTCGACTGCCCCGTGAGCGTGGTCTGCAGGCCGCTGCGTTCGAACTCCGCGCGATCCGTGCAGGAGGGCCACCCCAGGCCCTGGGCCTCGGCGAGCAGCACGCAGATCTCGCTCCTCGCTCGCTCCACCGTGGAGGTGACGACGACGCGGTAGGCGACGAACAGAGCATCCGGCTCCTCGGCGATGATGCGCGGGGTGGAGCTGACCCGCAGGCCGTCCCGCAGCAGGTCGGACTGCAGGTCTCGCTCCTCGGTGGTCGCGCTGCGCTGAAAGACGTCGAGGGACGAGACGGACCCGGGATTCGTCGGCAGCAACGGCCCGATGGTGGTCGCCCCGACCACGACGAGGATGCCCGCCGCGACGATCGCGGCCGTGCGAGTCCACCAGGGCCGGTCGTCGGGGTCGCGCACCGCCACCGGTCGCGGCGCAGCCGGGGCATCGACGCGGCCCGGTGCGGAGCGGGCCCCAGACTCGGCGGCGGCCGCCGTGGCGGCCCCCGTGCCGACCGCCGTGTCGTCCCCCATTCGGCTCGCATGGTGCGCGACTCGACGGGCGAGCTCGCGGGCCGCCGCATCCGCCTTCCGCTCGTCCTCCGCAGTGCGGGGCCGGGCGAAGGCGAGCTGCTCGAGCTCGACGTCGAAGAGGTTCCTCACCACGTGGTCGAGCTCGTCGTCGCGCGGCACCGATCGGCGTTGCGCGTCCTCGCGCTGCGGGTCGTACGGCTCGTGCGGCACCCCACCAGTAAACGCCCGTCCGGTGCCGACCCGCTAGGCCCCCTCGCCCGTCAGCGGAGGAGTCCAGAGGCGAGCCGCTCGAGGTCGCGGTCGCTCAGCGCCGCGAGCTCCCCATCCATGTCGAGCAGTCAACCACGAGCGTGCGGAGCGCCGCCCGACGGCACCGCCCGCGGTCACTAGACTGGGGCGCTATGAGTGGGGAGAGGTCAGACGAGTCGGCACTGCCGGGCTTCGACGACATGGTGCAGGGCCCGACCGGCCGCGCGCTGCGCGAGTGGCCCGAGCCCCCGCCGCTCAGCGGCCACGGGCCGGCGCGCATCATCGCCCTGTGCAACCAGAAGGGCGGCGTCGGCAAGACGACGACCACGATCAGCCTCGGCGCGGCGCTCGCCGACTACGGCCGCCGCACGCTCGTCATCGACTTCGACCCGCAGGGCGCCCTCTCGGCGGGCCTCGGCATGCCGAGCCACGACGTCGTCACCATCTACGACCTGCTGCTCGGCAAGGAGAAGGACGCCCGCAAGGCAGTCCAGGCGACCAAGACCAAGGGCCTCGACCTCATCCCGGCGAACATCGACCTGAGCGCTGCCGAAGTGCACCTCGTCAACGAGGTCGCGCGTGAGCAGATCCTCGCCCGCGTGCTCGCCCCCGTCGTCGACGACTACGACGTCATCCTCATCGACTGCCAGCCGAGCCTCGGCCTGCTCACCGTCAACGCCCTCACGGCGGCGCACGGCGTGCTCATCCCGCTCGAGTGCGAGTACTTCGCCCTGCGCGGCGTCGCCCTGCTCGTCGAGACGATCGACAAGGTGCGCGACCGCCTCAACCCGGCCGTGCAGCTCGACGGCATCCTCGCCACCATGTACGACGCACGCACCCTCCACAGCCGCGAGGTGCTCGAGCGCGTCGTCGAAGTCTTCGGTGAGAAGGTGCTCGAGACGGTCATCGGCCGCACCGTGAAGTTCCCCGACGCGACCGTCGCCGGCGCCCCCATCACGAGCTTCGCCCCCGACCACCCGGCCGCCGCCGCCTACCGCCAGCTGGCTCGAGAGCTGATCGCCCGTGGCCAGGTCGCCTGAGCCGACGGTCGCGGAGGGCGCTGTCGTGACAGCAGAGGCTTCTGTCGAGGATGCTCCGCGCGGGTTCCGCGTCACGCTCGACGACTTCGACGGACCGTTCGACCTGCTGCTGAGCCTCATCACCAAGCGCGAGCGCGACATCACCGAGCTGAGCCTCAGCGCCGTGACCGACGAGTTTCTCGCCTACCTGCGCGCCCTCGAGGCGGAGGACCACCTCGACGAGGCGAGCGAGTTCCTCGTCATCGCCGTGACGCTGCTCGACCTCAAGATCGCGAGCCTGCTGCCGCAGGGCGAGCTCGTCGACGCGGAGGACGTCGCGCTGCTCGAAGCGCGCGACCTGCTCTTCGCCCGACTGCTGCAGTACCGCGCCTTCAAGGAGGCGAGCGCGTGGTTCGCCGAGCGGTTCGAGGCGGAGAGCCGCCGCCACGTGCGGTCCGTGCGGCTCGAGGACCAGTACCGGCAGCGTACGCCCGAGCTGCAGTGGACTCTCAGCCTCGACGACTTCGCGGCGCTCGCCCTGCTCGCCCTCACGCCGCGCGAGATTCCCCTCGTGGGCCTCGACCACCTGCACGCTCCGCTCATCTCGGTGCGCGAGCAGGCGGCGCACGTCGTCGCCCTCCTGCGGCGCGGCGACCCCGTGTCGTTCCGCCAGCTCATCGCGGGCGCCGAGGGCAAGGGTGTCATCGTCGCGCGCTTCCTCGCCCTGCTCGAGCTGTACCGGCACTCCGCGGTCGGCTTCGAGCAGGTGGAGCCGCTCGGCGAGCTCACCGTGCGGTGGACGGCCGAGAACTGGAGCGACGAGAACCTCGTGAACCTGGGGGCCGACTATGGCCAGTGAGACCGACACGACGAGCGGGACGGCCGACGCGAGCGCGCCGGACGGCGCCGAGGAGACCCCGGCCCCGGGCATCCCGGATCACATCGAGGTCGAGCGCGCTCTCGAGGCGATCCTCATGATCGTCGACGAGCCGCAGAGCCTCGTCGGCCTCGCGAGCGCCCTCGGCCGGCCCGTCGGGGTCGTGCGGGCGGCGATCGCCGCGCTCGTCGCCGACTACGACGGCGAGGCGAGCGAGGACGGCACGCCGGGCACGCGGCGCGGCTTCGAGCTGCGCGAGGTCGGCGGCGGCTGGCGCATCTACGTGCGTGGCGAGTACGACGACGTCGTGCGCGACTACGTGCAGACGCAGAACCCGTCGAAGCTCTCGCAGGCCGCCCTCGAGACGCTCGCCGTCATCGCCTACAAGCAGCCCATCAGCCGCGGGTCGATCGCGTCGATTCGCGCCGTCAACGTCGACTCGGTCGTGCGCACGCTCCTCGGGCGCGGGCTCATCACCGAAGCCTTCACCGACAGCGAGACGGGCGCCATCCACTACGCGACGACGGACCTGCTGCTTACCCAGCTCGGCATCAACTCGCTCGACGAGCTGCCCCAGATCTCACCGCTGCTCGACGACGGGAGCGCGGGGTTCGACGATGTCCGCTGACGGATACAGCGCTGACCAGCCTGCGGGAGAGCGCCTGCAGAAGGTCATGGCGGCCGCCGGTGTCGCCTCTCGCCGGGTGTGCGAGGACTACATCGCGCAGGGCCGGGTGACCGTCAACGGCGAGCCCGTCGTGGAGCCGGGGCGCCGCGTCGACTCTGCGGTCGACGAGGTCGCGCTCGACGGCGTGGCCATCCAGCTCGACACCACGAAGCGCTACGTCATGCTCAACAAGCCGACGGGCGTCGTGAGCACCATGAAGGACGAGAGCGGCCGCCCCGACCTGCGCCGCTACACGGGCCGCTACGACGAGCGCCTCTACAACGTGGGCCGGCTCGACGGCGAGACGAGCGGACTGCTGCTGCTCACGAACGACGGCGAGCTCGCCAACGTGCTCGCCCACCCGCGCTTCGGCGTCGAGAAGACGTACATCGCCAAGGTGCGCGGCAGCGTCACCGCGCCCGTGCTGCGTCGACTCAAGGAGGGCATCGAGCTCGACGACGGCCCCATCGCGGCCGACGCGGCGAGGATGCTCGGCAACCCCGTGGGCGGGTTCAGCATGGTCGAGCTCACGCTGCACTCCGGCCGCAACCGCATCGTGCGCCGCATGCTCGCCGCCGTCGACCACCCCGTCGTCGAGCTCGTGCGCCGCTCCTTCGGGCCCCTGCACCTCGGCACGCTCGCCGCGGGGGAGGTGCGCGACCTCACTAAGGTGGAGCGCGGCGCGCTGCTGACCCTGAGTCGCGCGGCGCGCGGAGGGTCGGATGCGACGGATGCCGCCGGCGCCGAAGCTCGCGCGACCGTCGACGACCCCGACACTCTCGACACGAACCCCGGAGCCCCCCGATGACCGAGCCACGCCCGCGGCAGCCCGGCGCGCACGACCGCCGCCTGCAGGGCGACGTGCGCATCGTCGGGGCTGGACTGCTCGGCACGAGCATCGGGCTCGCGCTCACCGCGAAGGGCGTCGACGTCGCCCTCGCCGACCTCTCGCCGACGGCCGTGCGCCTCGCGGTCGACTACGGCGCCGGCCGCCCCGCGGCGGCGGGCGACCGCCCCGCACTCGTCGTCGTCGCCGTGCCGCCCGACGTCACCGCGTCGACGGTGGCCGCCGAGCTGGAGGCGCATCCCGAGGCCCTCGTCACGGATGTCGCGAGCGTCAAGGGCAGCGTGCTCGCCGAGCTGCGGGCGCTCGGCGCCGACGTGAGCCGGTACCTCGGCACGCACCCCATGGCGGGGCGCGAGCGCGGCGGGCCGATCTCGGCGCGCGCCGACCTCTTCGTGGGGCGGCCGTGGGTGCTCGCCGGCCACGACGGCATCAGTTACCGCGCGGCAGGAGCGATCGAAGACCTCATCCTCGACGTGGGCGCCGTGCCGATCGAGCTCAGCGTCGAGGAGCACGATCGCGCCGTGGCGCTCATCAGCCACGTGCCGCAGCTCGTCGCGACCGCGATGGCGGCGCGGCTGCGCGGGGCGAGCAACGCCGCCGTCGACCTCGCCGGTCAGGGCGTGCGCGACGTCACGCGCATCGCCTCGAGCGACCCCGGGCTGTGGGTGCAGATTCTCGGGGCCAACGCGGGGCCCGTGGCGGGCATCCTGCAGTCGCTGCGGGACGACCTCGACGAGGCGATTCAGGCCCTCGAGAAGCCGGATGCCAGCGGCTCACGCCGCGCGC
>Ga0316202_10001910_pt1 | contig 14676 bp, 16 predicted proteins | sample 3monrhotite_MG_FD_204934 | JGI IMG/M metagenome (GOLD analysis project Ga0316202, IMG submission 204934) | Microbial mat bacterial communities from mineral coupon in-situ incubated in ocean water Damariscotta River, Maine, United States -... | ecosystem: Environmental > Aquatic > Marine >... | reverse complement strand
CAAATGTCAATTCTGGTTTGTATGATGCAATTGTGCTGGGCTTAGCTGGTAATATAACTACAAAATGGTATACTTTTTATGGAGGGTCAGATAATGAAAATGGAATTGTTATTAAATTCAATAACACCAATCAACATGTGTACACAGGAGGTACCACAACAACTTCTACTGGTTCTTTCCCTTTGGTAGACTTCTCACCAGGGAACTCCTATTTTGACATCACCAATAATGGCACAGCTACCGGAGCACCTAGAGATCTTTATTTAGCTCGGATAAATGGTTTTTCAGGTGCCTTAGAATGGAGCACCTTTTATGGCGGTGAACTAGAAGAACACGTGTTCGACATGGCAATCAATCAAACCACAGGAGACATCTATTATGGTGGCGTGAACAATGGAGGTGCTGATTTTCAAAACGAGCTGGTTGGAGTTGGTTTAGGAGATGGTTTGATATTAAAATTTAACGCCAATTGTGAGGCGCAATTTCTGTCAAGATATGGCGGCCCTCTAACGCAAGTGAGAGGGATCACAACAGACAACGGGTTTAATTGGTTTGTTACTGGCACAACTAGAGGGGGCATTACGGTTTCCAACACAGATCCATTATTCCCTACAACAACATCTGCTCAAGCTGGGTTTAAAACGGATGGGTATGTTCAAAAATTCACATCGAGTATTCCCGCATATGGAATGTATTTTGGTCATTCAGGTAAGGTTACCGCAGGACACGATATTGTGGTTGACGGCAATAGCGTATACGTTATTGGTGAAGTTGAAAACAGTGGACTATTTACTCTCGATGCTGGCGGTTATTACCAGAATCAGCTAGCAACCGCTTCTACCGGTATTTTTGATTGCTACCTGCTGAAGATTGAACATACCGGAATCGCTCCCTTGGAAATTACTTGGGCTACGTATTTTGGAGGAGAGGGATCTGAATCTGTTGCAGCAACTCCAACGGGAGGATTTGACTCGAGAAGGTTATCTGGAACAATTGATGACGATGGAAACTTATACGTATCCGGAAGAACAACGGGACTAGTTAATTCGGGAGCAATTGAAATTCCAAGACCTGCATTTTTACCTCTAGGAGCTTATTACGAATACAACTATCAAGAGTCTGGCACAACAGGACCTTTAAGTCAAGATGGTTTTGTTGCTGCTTTTGATAACACCACCAAACTCATCTGGAGTACTCTTTTTGGTGGGGAGAAACAGGATGAAATAAAAAGCATTGCATACTCAATTGAGGAAGATCGAGTATATATGGCTGGATTAACTAATTCGATCAATAGTGATATTGCTATGAATCCTGGACAAATATTTTTTCCAACAAGAGAATTTGATACTGCTCCAATAAGTAGTGACTTTTTTGATGGTGATGGCCGCCTCGACTTTTCTGCATTTGGTGCTTTTATTGACGTTTCTAAGATAAACCTTGAGTCCACAATGACTTCAGTAGAAGACCTGGAATTAGAAGGATTTAGTGTTTATCCGAACCCTACGAATTCGGAATTTACAGTTGAATATGAAAATCTCAATAATTCTTTGTTTGAGTTAAGAGTAACGGATATGCGAGGCAGACTAGTTAACCTAACTACAACTAAGTCAACCAAACTGACAATTAATACGTCTAATTGGGAGAGTGGTATTTACAACATCTCTCTTATAACAGATCAAAAAGTTCTTAATGAGAAAGTGGTTAAATATTAGTGTAATATTGGTTTTGCTGATGCCCTGCATAAGCCGGGCTCAGTTTGACTCCATATCGAATTACGATTTTTGGACAGATCTAAGCGATGTCGAGTTCTTAAATGATAGTGTTGGATTTGTAGTTGGATCTGTTGGGTTTACCGCTAGAGCGGTAATACTAAAAACAATGGACGGAGGCCAAAATTGGGATACCGTATTTGGACCAAGTAAAAAAGGGTCTTTTAAAGACATCTCTTTTGCCACCGATAGTATTGGTTTTGTGTGTGGTCCAGTAGAGGTTGCTCTTCCTGAACCTGTTGGGATATATCGAACGTTTGATCAAGGAAATACATGGGATTATTGTGGCGACTCTATTACCATGGGGACAGCTTTTGAAGTGGTAGAATTTAACTCCAATGGGATTGGAATTGCTTCAAAATTAGGTGGAGCTACCAAAACTTTCATAAGCTACGATTGGGGTAATGATTGGACTGAAATAACAAATACAGGCGGCCCACCTGTGTTTTCGAATGTACTCAGGTATGATGTTTCGGAGAAAGTTAATGATACGACTTTTTTAATGGGAGTTAACTCTTACTTCGTAACAGGGAACCCCGAAACATTGCAGTGGACAACCTCATTGCTTCCTTTTGATTATATCCGTGGTATAGATGCTTTTGGTATAAACAGCGTTATAGCAGCAGGATATATGAATGCCTCACCTTGGAACTATGGAATAGCCGCAGTTTCAAATAACGGTGGGGTTAATTGGGACTTTCACAACTTCGAGGTCGATTCCCTTTTCCGAATTAATGCAGTTGAAGCAGTAGACTCAAATAACATCTTCATCTGTGGTCAACTTAATTATGTTATGAAATCTATAGATGGGGGGCAAACGTGGTTGCGAATTCCCAGAACCAACAATTGGCCAGAGCTTCCAAATTTTTCTGCCATGTCTTGCCCTTCTGATTCTATATGCTATGCCGTAGGCCCTAGCGGCCTAATTTTTAAATTGTCTAATGGGCAAGACTATGTAAGTTCTGTTTCTGGATTAACACTAGAGGTAGATTTTAAGTTGTATCCTAATCCAGTTAGTGACTTAATTCATATAGAGTTAGATAATAGCAGTGAAATATTTTATAATATCTCAGTTTCTGATATACGAGGAAGGGTCATTCTCCATGATATGTTTTCTTCTTCGAGCAAAACAATTAACACATCCGAATGGGCTAAGGGTGTCTACAATATTGTAATTTACTCTGAACAAGGAGTAGGCTATAAGAAAATAGTTAAACTATAGAATGGTCGTTGTCTTGGATTTCTACCTTAGAAAAGAAGAATTACAATCCTAGAACAAGTTCGAACTCCATTTCATTGGGTTCCAGGAGTTCTACTATTGTATTCCCTTCGGTAAAAAATTCAGCCAAAACACCTGCACCCCTTTGTTTTAGGGCGGTTTGGAGGCTTTCGGAAAACCTACTTTACATAATACTAATTATCTGACGCTTTAGCTCTGTAGTATTTACCCCCCCCCTTCTATTCATAACATGAATGATTCTACAAGCTCAGCATTTATGATTGATGACAAGAGAAAGAAGAAGAAAATAATTTATATTGATTATCTTGAAGAAAAGGAAACCGCCTAATAACCTGCGATGCGATGAACAAATACGATAAAAGAGTTAAACTAATTTCCAAAATATTCGGATTAATTGTCGGGTGTTTTGGAATACACTTTATAGTGCTGGGACTACTCGACATCTTTGTTTGGAAAACCGATTCGATGCATCAACATTTGGAATCCATGCCTCCAGTTGCAATAGTCGGACTGTTATTTCTGATGTTTTCCAGAAGAAATAACAAAATAGCTAGCTATAAGAATAGATTATTGGTGTTTGGAGGTTTGTCCGTATTGACAGTTGCAGCTTTATTTTGGTTTCTGTTTGCCTCATTTGAATATTCTTATTTTCCACAAGGGCTGGACTCCTTTGACATACCTATTTTAATTATCGTCCCCGCTGGCAGTTTCTTTGTTTGTCTGACTGTGATTATTTTAATTACTACTCAACTAAAGAAAGGTCAACACTTAAAAAACTCTTGGAGAGAGTAACTTTCCTCTCTTCTGTACGTAATAATGTACAGAAGATGTATATTTACTCTTCGAATCGTAAATCAAATCGTAGAAAGAATGAAAGCTATTACTATCACAAAGCTGAGAAAAAACATCCGGACTTACTTTGACCAGGTAACCGAAAACTCAGATGTGATTATTGTTCCTAGGAACGATGATCAGGATGCAGCTGTTGTTCTAATTTCGCTGGCCGAGTACAATTCACTCACAGAAACCGACTATTTGTTATCTAACGAAACAAATAGATCTCGGCTCCTGGAATCAATTGATCAACTGGACAAAGGCGAAGGATTGGTAATGACTGAATTTGACGATTAATGAAAGTAGTATTTTCCCAAAGAGCTCTTGAAGATTATGAGTACTGGAAACAAAATGACCTACCCAAGGTAGAGAAGATCAAAAACCTTATTGCTGCTATAAAGCAAGACCCGTTCAAAGGCGTTGGCCGTCCAGAACCTTTAAAACATGAATTAAAAGGCTGGTGGTCCAGAAGGATCACACGTGAACATCGATTGGTATATCGAGTTTCAGGCAAAAACCCTGATCAGATCCTTGATGTTTCCCAATGTCGATTCCATTATGATGACTAGCCCCCTTTAACCCTGTTACTACCCAACAAACCTTGAATAATTGAAAATATTCAAGGTTTTACTTGGAATTTAAATAAACTTGTTTTATATTTGTTCCATAATGATGTATCCGACTATATATTCTAACCTTTACAGACACTCTGACACAATGACTTCAGTCACTGTTCATAGGGTATCTGAGGTTACAGGGTTGTCTTTGGATTCCATTTTGGAAGCTTTAGACTGGTCAAAGTTGAGGGTTGGGGTTTATCACGACAACCTGACTGCAAATGAACTAAGTTTCCTATCTAGAAAATACTTTGGCGCTTTAAAAAACTTGCAAAAAAGAACTTACGCTAGAAGAGATAGAACTAATCCTGCTGAGCTAGAGGAGTATAGATCCTTCTTTGATAGGTTTGTCACATTTGATGAATACCTATACAGCACAGGAGATTCTCTTAAAGCCAATTTGGACGAAGAAAAAGTTATAGGCTATTTCTACAGTCTGGTTTATGGTATAAAGAATGAGGACAATGATTTAGCATCATGGGTTCAATCAAAAATCAGACTTGAGGATTCATCAAACATTACATTATCAATTTGTGCTCCTGTTATTAATTTCAGGTCACACCATTATCACACTTATCCAGATGAAGATGGGAGTTCTGTTTACAAACATCAAGTAAACACTCCCCTTCACATGTAACACAACATTTATAGGGGTTCATAATTAACTACTGCATAACCTCTATTAAAAATGGATAAAAAAAGAATAACAGAATTAAAGCATAATATTGCAAACTGTGACTTAAGTGAACTAGACAAAGAAACTTTATTAAAACTCTTATCTGATAAGAACATCACCTTGAAGGAATTCACGGATTATTTGATGATCTTTCTAAGGATAAGTAAACAAACACTAAAACTCTTTGATTTAGACTTGGGTGACGATTAAACAAAACTTGTGGACATAGGAACAGCAATCAAAATACTACGAAAAAGAAAAGGAATTGGTCAGAAAGAACTGTCCGAGGCAACTAAAATATCGGTTAATTCCATCAGTCAAATTGAAGTTAACGCAACGTTTCCTCATAAGAAAAACATCGCTAAAATATGCGAGGCACTGGATGTTCCAGTGTCCTATCTTTTGTTTTTCTCTCTTAGCGAAGAAGATGTTCCCGAAGACAAAAGGCCTGCTTTTGGAATATTAAAAGGCATGTTAATCGATTCAGAATAACTTTTGAATCGTTGAGATTTAATCGCTTATGCTTAATACTTTTCTAAATTTTGGTAAGGTTATTTAATCGTTAGAACCTATCCTGCCTTAATTACATATATGCTGGATAACAACACAAAGTACTCTTTACTATATTCGAAATCAGAAAAACTTGAAAAAAGAAGACAACGACTTTTTACGTTTTTATTTATTATCCCGATTCTCTACTGGTTAGTTAAATCATCATATATAGATGAGATAAGTTGGGCATTCTTCACATTAGATCGTATGGAAGTCGTGCTTTATGTTACTCCAGTAATCTATTCAATCCTAATCTTCTACATATTCACCCTTACTGAGCATTATAGCGAAGTTCGAGATCAAATGTCAATGTTAAGAACAGAAGAAGAATCTCCCAAAAACAGTTTATGGTATGTTTATATTCATCCTTTCAACATTGCTGGTGAGATATTAGGAAGCGTTCGAGCAGGAGGAGTAGTTGGACTCCTTGGCGTCTTGCTTGTTTATGTCCCTATCATTGTAGTTACCTTACTGGCTCCAGTCTGTTTTATATGTTACAGTAATTATGTGAATTTCAGCGCCCCTAAACCTGGTGAAAGATCCCTACCATATGGATTGGCGATCTTCTCGATTTGGATGCTTCTTGCTGCAATAATTTATATGTGGTCTAAGGAATATGGTAAAAAAACCAGATCTAAGAAAGTATAGGTTAAATGAACCGTGTTAAGCAGAAATCTCTAGATAATAAATCTTCAAAGACGTTGAAACGGAATAATTAACACACTCCTATTCACAAGTTCAAAGCAAGGTCATTGTGACACTATGAATGATTCTTAACTTCATACTATGAAGTATTTAACTATTGCTGAAACAGTTGAATTCACTGGGAAATCAGAGAGTACAGTTAAGCGGTTTTACCGCAAGGTCAAAGAGGGGTCATTCGAGGGTCAAGTTGACCCTAACGATTTACATGACGCATTCAGGATGGAAGAATACGTTCCGGGAAGAACTCGAATGGTTGTTAGCCAGCTATTCATTGAAAACTACTTCGCCTTTTCAAAGCAACGCTCTAACCAGCGAGATGAAATGCATCACTTCCTAAAGGAAGAGCTGCAACGAAAGGGAAATCAAATAGACAGAATGCAGGGACAGATAGATTCGTATCTGGAGATGGAACAAAAAGTGCTTGATATGGTCGCGGATCTCCAGAAGCAAAATGCAATTCTTCTTCAGCAAAACAACCAATTGGTTCAAACAATACAAGGAACTAATGAGGTCAACTTGACCCCCCATAAAGAAATAGAAGAAGTAAGCTATACGGAGGAAATAGAAGACACAAGGTCAAATGACCCTGCAAATGAACCCCTTATGACCTCGCAAAAAAAGTTAGCTGAGGATCGACAAAAAGTATTGATGGAAAAAGCATTGAAAGAAGGAATGACGTTTGGCGAGTGGATGTCTGTTAACGACTAACTTATTCCAAAATCTTTGCCTTTATCTTTCTTTTGTTCTTTCTTAAGATCAAATTTAGCGTACTGATCACAAACATAGTTAGCATGTTTAATCGCTTCCGGATCTCCCTTCCTCGCCTCTACAAATGCTCTCACAGCTTTTAAATTATTATCTAAAGACACTTGCTTTTTATCAAATGATTCCTGGAGCTTTGAGTACTTTCGTTGAGCTCGTTTAATGTCACCTTCATGTATCTTCTTTGCTGCAGCTTCTTTTGCTCTTTGCTCTTTTCCCATTCGATTTATTATATCGATTAAGCTTTTCATATGCTGCTCAACTTGTTGCTTATTCACAACACCCAGCGCATTAGTAGGCATCATGTTGTTTTTCTTAATCACCTGGTCTGAATGATCACTCTCTTGCTGCAGAACTTTTAATAACTGATTCGACTTCTCGATGGTGAGCTCGATCTCCTGGAGATCCTTCGTTGCTTTATACTGAATTGGATCCAAATGTCTTCGTTTGGATTCCGTGGCCGGAACTCCTCTTTCCATCTTAAGCTCTTCAGAAACGATATCCTGCATCCTACTCATATGTTGTTTCTGAAACTTTACAGACTTCCCTTTTGGATCTGTCCAGTCAAACAACATATGTCCATGATAATTAATTACTGGTTCTCCATTTTCATCTAAGAATATTTCCCGCTTTCTTTTGATTCCATTTTCATCAAATCTATCGTCCTCGTCAATCTTTACAAGCCGACCTTCATCGTGATGAATGTGTATTTGAAAGCAATGGATTCCTAGTTCCTCTTCTATTTTGTCTGAGACTTTAGCGACATCTTCCAGCGTGTGATGTTTCTGTAAAACGATAACTCCTTCTCTAATTGGAATTGCTCTCTCTTGCATCTTTTGACCTACGCTATCTTTGTACTTTTTCTCTATCTCAAGTCGCTTTTTTCTGACAGTCATTTCGCTCCAGGACTCATTATCTTTTGACCGGGAAGTTACCACGTAGTCGTATTCTTTTCTACGATAGTTGTGCTGTTCAGAAGTACTCTTGACCGGCTTAAAATGTACACTTGCTTTTCTCATAATTCTAACCTCGTAGAGCCCACAACTCCTTTAGGGGTTATAGTGGGCTATAACCTTTATTAAAAGTTAAAGGTAAACTAATATATAAAATTGTGAGTGCTTCGCATTTTGCGAACTATTACGTATCTTTGTCCGTACACTAATAAAAGTAAATGGAAGTCCGACTTATAAAAGAACTTGCTATTCGTAATTATTGTAGAAAGAATGCAAGGGCTTTACCAAGCTTTCACATATTCCTGGAGAAGTTGAAAGGATGTGATTGGAGTGACTTAAATGATATTAAAGCGGACTTTCCTTCAATGAGTATTGTAGGCGATTGTGAGAACGACAGAATTGTTTTCGATATCGGAGGAAATAATTATAGGTTAATCTGTGATTATAATTTCTATGAAAATTGTTGCCTATTCATTGCTTTTATTGGAACCCATGCTGAATATGACAAGGTTGACGCTTGCACGGTTCAGCTGTTTTAATTGTAAATAAAATTGAGATTATGAAGTACTACAAAATAGAGTCAGATGAAGATTACTACGTTTGTTGTAATCAACTTTTGGAAGTGACGCATGCTTTGGCTAAATCTGATGAAAACTCGGATTTAAAAGCGCAGCACTACGTGTTAAGCCTTATTATCAAGGACTATGAACGTAACCAAAAAAACCCTTTTTCGGATCTAACTCCGGTAGATTTACTGGTGGCTTTAATGCAAGAAAATGAACTGACAGCGTATAAATTGTCAAAGGAATTAGGGATTCAGCAGTCAATATTATCAGAAATCACGAAATATAAGCGAGGATTTAGCAAAGCTCTCATCCGTAAATTATCTCAGCGATTCAATATCGGCCAAGACTCATTCATGAAAGAATATGAACTAACGGGGAAAAAAGAAGCTGCTTAAACAGGACGCCCAAAACATCTGTATTATGACAACAACAAATTCATGTATTAAACTCACAGTGACAATCCTAATTTTGCTCACTCCAATTCTTGGATTAACTAGAACCAATGAAGTTGGAGCTGTTTGCGATGCAACCGTCTTTCCTGCAGGACCTTTTTATTGCACAGATATTTCATCTTCAATGGTTGCAGCTGACCCTGGAGGAGCTTGGACGGCATCTTGCGGTTCATGTATTGATTTTGTGACGGGAGAATTTGACCCGGGAATTGCAGGGGTTGGAACACACACAGTCATTTATTCAATGGGGACTCCTTGTAATACTAGTGATTCAATTGAAATCACGGTTAATAGCGGTAATATGGTTTCAATAACCACAAGTGACACCTCATTATGTTTATTGCAAGACTCGATTCTTCTGGTCACATCCCCACCAGGAGGAACAATTAGCGGTAATGGAGTGAGCGGCTCATACTTTCATCCATCTGTGGCTGGCGCAGGGAGTCATTCAATTGTCTACACTCTTGTCCACTCACTAGAATGTAGTTCAACAGATAGTTTACAATTAACAATAGACCATTGTACAGGGTTCGCAGCCTATAGGGACGATAAAAAATTAACCATTTACCCAAACCCCGCCAGTAAAAAGGTAGTTATAAGTTCTTCCTCTCAAATTGGTCATATCATCCTTTATTCATCAGACGGAAGAATTGTCCATCAGGAAATATTAGAACAAAAATTAGCTGAATTGGATTTTGGAGCTTTATCAAACGGAGTTTACTGGCTTAAATCTGCAAATTCTGTGTTGAAAGTTATCATAGAAAGGTAGCAAAGTCAAACAATTAACTGAGCTAAAAACAAACCTTCCACTAGGCCTGTTTGAAGTTGGAAGCCTTAGGGCTAATACGAATTATGAAGAAATTCGCCATCATCTGTCTTTGTCTATTCTGCTTCTCGTGCACTAACGAGAATGAATCATTAATTGGAGATTATACTAGTGTTCAATACAACGTTTTTGAAGACGCCTTATTAAACCTTGACCAGAAAACAACATGGTCCATTGGTACTCAACTGAAGTTAAAAGACGATTCTAATTTTAAATTAATCACTTGTGGCAACATTATTACGGGAACCTGGACTGTTCTTAACGATTCATTAAATCTGAATTTCGAATCAAACCGATGGAGAAAAGACAGTCTTCAAGAAGTTGGGTTTGAAGGAGAGTGGCCGATACTTTATACCAAGCCATGGAAATACGCGATTCAAGGTAATCAACTGATTCAGGAGTATTCCCGTTTAGATTCAAACGGGGTTAGAATTAGATCATTACACAATCTGTTAAAATCTACAACTCAAAAAGAAGCGATCTAAGCTCTTATTACAAAAGCTACCGAATCATCCCTAAATAATTAGAATAAGCCTCTAAAATCGCAATAAAACGCCCTTAAATGACCTTTTAAGCTGCGAGCGAAAGCGAGAGCTAGGCCAAAATTGTGTGCCGGCCGCGCCCCTAGCTGGGCATTTTAGGCAGTGGCTTTCCATCTGAGAGGTTCGGTGGTTTTTTCAGGGGGCTGGTTCACCCTTTGACGAGATCTGAAGGATCTCATCTTCAGGATGAATTAATTTTTCTCCAACAACTCATTAAAAGACCATTTCCTTTTTAGAAAGTTTTGAATGCATTTTCCGACCCTAAATGGGGAGAAAAATCAAGTCAATCACAATATTGTGAAGATTGTCAGTTATTTGTAGTTATTTGTTGTGCCTCTGCAGCCCTTTACTGTAAAGGGTTTGACAACCCTAAAGGATAGAAAATCTCTGTGAAAGGATAGAAAATCTCGGTCTAAAGGATAGAAAATCTCTGTGAAAGGATAGAAAATCTCGGTCAAAGGGATAGAAAATCTCGGTCAAATCTAGAATTAAAAAGATAGACTACTTTATCAAGCATTCTTTTTTGCTATATTTGAACTATGGATAACCAAATAGTAGCTCAAGACAATGCTCTTACATCGTCTAGGCATGAATATACTTCTTTAGAGAAGAACATCATGTATTCTGTGATGGGTGAATTGCGGAAAAGCGATATCGAAACAGGTAAAAAGTTTTATCATGTATCCATAAGAGATCTTCAAGACAAGACAGGTGTAGAAAGCCGGTACGTGGACTATAAGAATGCCATTGATCGCATGATCGATAAGTCATTTAAGATCCAAAAAGAGAATGGAAACTACCTCCATGTCAATCTTTTTTCCTCTGCAGAGTACCTAGCCGGAACAGGGGTCATTGAAGTTGAACTAAGTGAGAAGATCAAACCTTACCTGCTGGAGCTTAAAAGCAACTTCACCACATTTCAGTTGGAAATGGCCCTTACTTTAAGGTCTAAATTCTCCAAGAGACTTTACGAAATGCTCTCCCAGTACAAGGATACAGGTTTCATGAATCTAGAAATAAATGAACTGAAAAGCAGATTAGGCCTAATCTCTAAAGATGGCACTGTGCAATACGAAAAATGGTCTGCATTTGAGCGCTATGTAATGAAGGTAGCACAAAAAGAAATCAATAAGGTTACTGATATTACCTTCAATTATAAACCGAAAAAACAGGGCAGATCCTTTACTGATATTGACTTTTTTATTACTCACGAGCCTTACCAGGTGATAATTGATTTCAAGGATCAGAAGACAGAGATCTTTAGTCGATTGATCAATAAGTTTGGGTTAAACAAGCTTCAAGCTCAGAAGGTAATAGAGAAACATAATGAGAAACATATAAATAAAACACTGTATAAAATCCAAACAGGCGTTAGAGATGGCGCCATTAAAAATGTTGGAGCATATACCGCAAAAACGCTAGGCGTATAACCAAATAGAATAAAATTTGATGATAAAAATATTTGAAGAAATGCCCCTGGAACAAAGGATTAACTACGTTTTTAGAGATGCTGTAGGCATCGGACATCGGTTCCCTGAAATAGATACCCGAATTAGCAGATGTATGCAGTACGAGATCAGCACTTTCGATACTGAGAGCTTTTATGTTAAAGTCATTCGAGACCTAGAGATGAACGAAATTATAAAAGTGGAGCCTGTAGAACAGGCCCACTTTATCATCTAAACCAACATTGACATCGATGTCAAACTAATCGTTACATCGAATAGATGTCGGTTACAGGACTATTATGTCCTTGATTTTTAATATCTTACGTGTTGCTAAATAATCGTGGCTTTCTCCATCGGGAACCCTACAGGTTTCGATTCTTTAAAAAACCCTTGCTTATAGACCAGGAAAACCTTGGTCGGCTACTTATTATTTAATTAAACTACCTCGAATGAAGAATATTCTTTTATCCGTGGCGACTCTCCTTTCTGCTACGGTTTCTATGGCTCAAATAGTTGAGCAACAATGGGATCAATCTTTTGGATTCCAAAACTCTCAATCAAACACTTCTGCGGATATAGATGCTTCCGGAAATGTTCTAATTGCTGGATACACTAATGTGGCATCTGGAAATGATGATATGGTAATACTTAAGTATGATCCGAATGGGAATTTAATCTGGAATAGAAAATATGACCAAGCTTCTTCTGTTGACAGAGGGAATGCTGTTACCTGTGATGTGGCTGGAAATGCATACCTAGGGGGATCTACTACTAATACCTCTGGAGATCGAGATTTCACTGTGGTAAAATATGATGCTGCAGGAACTCAAGTTTGGGTGTCACATACAGATATAGCTGCGGATAACGGAGTAGAAATACGTTTTAACAATGGACTTGTTTATCAAGTAGGGTACTCACACAATGGATTAAACGATGATGGTTTTATTAGAGCTCTAGATGCTGGAACTGGAACTGTTCTATGGCAAAACAGTTTCGATAATGGAGGCCAAGACCGATTTGTTAATTTAGAATTTGATGCTGCAGGCAATGTTATTCTGGTTGGAAACTCAGACAATTCAGGAAACCCTGAATACTTAGTGGTTTCTTATGATATTACCGGAAACCAAAACTGGATCTCTAAGGGGCTATTAAATGGTACTGGAAACGATGTTGGAAATGACATTAAGACTGATGCAGCTGGCAACATATACATCTCTGTTGTCCACAAGTTAGCGGGACAGAGGGATTTTGCAGTTGCAAAATTCAATAATTCGGGAGTTCTTCTTTCAAAAATAATTATAGACAAAGGAAAAGACGAAGAATCAGTAGGTATAGAGCTAACCAACTCTGGAAAAGTGTTTTTAACAGGGACTTCTTTTGATTCACCAACCAAAACAATCAAAACGTATTTAGTCGACATAGACAATGAAAAAGAAATCTGGGGACAAACTTATTACGGAAACGAGGTGCAAAGTGAGGTTAAGGACGTTACATCTAACGGGAATGAGGTTTATTTAACAGGGTTTACTGAGTATGCTCCTGGTTCCTATGGGTTCATTACTGTTGCATATTCAATGTCAGGAGGAGAGCTTTGGAATAAACTATATACTAAGCCAAACCCTCAATTTAAGCAACCTGCAAAAATAGCAATAAGCCCAACTAACGAGGTTTATATAACTGGACAGGTTAGCGCCACTGGAGGGTTTGAAATGGCTACAATTAAATACGAAGAAATTCAAAACGTAATTATCCCACCTGATTTCTATGGGGAAGGGCCTTCTTCAAAACACGTTTATTATCAAAATAAAGGTCAGGTTATGAATATTGATGGAACATCAAACACTGCTGCTTTAGCAAGAACGTATGGTGTGTCTCCCGCAATCTATTTATTTGAAGATTGTATCGCAATGGTTGAGCAAGATCCTGACACAGCTACTGGAATTGATTCACTCAATCGAGTAGACTTAAAGTTTTTATCCGATGGAGTTCCAAACACCTCTATAGGATCTTTTGAAGAAGCAGAAGGTAAAGGAAACTTCTATTATGATTTTATTCCTGGAGGTAGAGAAGGAGTAACTGGACATAACCGAATTGTTTATCGAAACATTTCTACCGGGATTGATTTGCATATTTACAGCTATGAAGTTGGTTACAAGTATTATTATGTAGTGAACCCTGGTGCAAACATGAGTAATCTTACATTAGAGTTTAATGGCCAATCTTCGCTGACAATTGGTTCAGCAAATGAGCTAGAAATCAACACGGGTCTAGGCGGGTTTAGCTGGTCAGAACCAGTCGCATTTCAATTAGATGCTCTTAATAACATTATCCCAATTACATCTTGGACGCCCTCATACAGTCTCTCTGCAAATCAAGTTAATGTTTTAACAGGAACCTATGACGGAACAATGCCCCTAGTCATTCAAATTGATAGAGGGCGGCCAGTAGCTAAGGGAGTCGCTTCTGGCTTTATAGGCTGGTGCTCTTATTTAGATAGTGATGTTAATGGGTTTGGTGTGATGAATGCTGTTGACGCAGGAAAATCAGAGTCTTTTTATACTGGAGAAACCTGGAGATCTGTATTGCCAAACCTTACTGGCTCGATTTCAAATGTCAATTCTGGTTTGTATGATGCAATTGTGCTGGGCTTAGCTGGTAATATAACTACAAAATGGTATACTTTTTATGGAGGGTCAGATAATGAAAATGGAATTGTTATTAAATTCAATAACAC
>Ga0316202_10001908_pt1 | contig 14701 bp, 11 predicted proteins | sample 3monrhotite_MG_FD_204934 | JGI IMG/M metagenome (GOLD analysis project Ga0316202, IMG submission 204934) | Microbial mat bacterial communities from mineral coupon in-situ incubated in ocean water Damariscotta River, Maine, United States -... | ecosystem: Environmental > Aquatic > Marine >... | reverse complement strand
GATAATTTCCGCTCCATCGTCGATGGCTTCACGGGCAGCGTTCATGGCGCCGGTCACCGTGCCATGGGTATCTTTGGTCATGAGAAGAAGGTCTTCTCGGCCAGAACGGAAAATGGCCAGTTCCGCTGCATCGCGCATGGAAGCGGCGAGGGCGCGGGCTTGTTCATTCTGATGGCCCAGGGGTAGCAAAAGCGCCACGCGAACCGGCTGGCGACCATCCATGTGATTGGGCTGGGCGTAATGGCCGTTTTCATTCCAGGTGCCGCGCTCAATGGCGGGGCGCTCGTTCTCGATTTCGGGCAAGGTAACCCGCGCCCGCTGCGGGTCAGGGCCAGATGACGTTGTGGTACAAGCCACCAACAAGGTGCCTGTCATCAAAACAACAAGGGCCCTTGCGCCAAAGCGCAAACCCCGCACACTGGAACCATCATCTCGTTTGGAGAAAATATGTGACCGACCGGCAAAAATCCCGCGCACCGAAACCTCCCAAAGCCAAAGAACAACTGGCTAGTAATATTGTGGAGGGGCAGAGTAGCGATCAGACTATGGCGAGTAAATGGCCCGGTGCGATTGGGCGAGGTAAATCCCTTGTCGCTGGCCTTTATGTCACGGCTACACCCATTGGAAACCTTGAAGATATCACGCTTCGCGCCTTACGGGTGTTGGAACAAAGTGACGTGATCGCTTGCGAAGATACGCGGGTGACCGCCAAATTGCTCAGCGCCTATGGCCTGAAAACGCCTCTGATCGCCTATCACGACCATAATGGCCCCCGCGCAAGGCCTCAGATATTGGCCCGATTGGCGGCTGGAGAGCGTGTGGCGCTGGTTTCTGACGCCGGAACCCCGCTGATTTCTGATCCGGGCTTCAAGCTGATCGCCGAAGCTCATGAGGCAGGCCACGGGGTTTTTGCGGTGCCGGGGGCGTCTTCTGTCTCCTCGGCGCTCAGTATTGCTGGCCTCGCTACGGACAGGTTTCTGTTCGCGGGCTTTCTGGCGCCTAAATCCGGGGCCCGGAAAAAGGCGCTGGAGGAGCTGAAATCGGTCAAGGGATCGCTGGTGCTTCTTGAAGGCCCCTCGCGCCTCGCCGCATTGCTGAAAGATGCCGCCGACGTGCTGGGCCCCCGGCAAGCGGCCATTGCCCGGGAAATTACAAAACTGCATGAAGAGGTGCGTCGAGGATCGCTTGAAGATCTTGCCGCGCACTATGCAGAAGCTAGCGCCCCAAAAGGAGAGATTGTCGTTGTCATCGGCCCGCCGGATAATGATCCTTACACGGAACTTGACGTGGATGCGGCCTTAACACAGGCATTGAAGACATCGTCCGTAAAAGACGCCGCCGCTGAAGTGGCTGAAATGAGCGGTCGCCCAAGGCGAGAGCTCTATGCCCGCGCCCTTGAGATTTCCAAAGGATCTGATTGAGTGGCAACGCAAAAAGAACGCAAAGCGCGGGAGGCCGCCGGACGCAAAGCCGAACGGGTGGCCACTTTGTTTCTGTTGCTCAAGGGCTATCGCATTCTGGCCCATCGGTTTCAGGGCAGTGGGGGCGAGATTGATTTGATCGCGGCCAAACCCTTTTTGGGGCCACCAAAACTCATTGCCTTTGTGGAGGTCAAACAACGGAGCAACGCAGCGGACCTGAATGATGCCATTGGCCCTCGCCAGCGCGCGCGCATTGAAGCGGGGGCCGGCGCGTTCCTTGCGGCCCATCCCAATTATGCGGCCTGTGCGTTGCGCTTTGACGGGGTGATGATCTCGCCGGGGACCCTGCCACAGCACCGCAAAAACCTTTGGCAGGCTCAGGAATAGCCTTGCGTTAACAACATCTTAACTATGATTAGGCTTGTCTTAACATCGCTTTTCGCGTTTGGGGACCGAGAAGACGTTGCAGGAAATCGGGAACTCTGTGGAGCCAATCGTCATGTTACTCATTCGAAAAATTGTCTTACCAATCGTCCTCGGCGCGAGCCTTGTTCTTGGTGCCTGCACCCCTGCTATTGTTGGCGGGACGGAGCGCTCTACCGGGCGCGCCATCGATGACTTTTCCATCCAGACGCGGTTAAGCCGTAATCTCCACCGCAGTTCGGACGACGATTACAAAAACATTGACCTGGAAGTTGTCGAAGCGCGCGTGTTGATGACCGGCCGCGTGGCAAGCGACGAAATTCGCCTCGAAGCAACGCGCGTCGCCTGGGGGACCAATGGTGTCGATGAGGTTATCAACGAGCTTGAGGTTTCCGATCGCGGGGTCGGCATAATCCGCCCCGGGGATACGTGGATTACCAATCGCCTGCGTGGACGGCTTGTGGGGGACAGTGGTGTACGGCAAGCAAACTATCATATCGAAACTCTGCACGGCACGGTCTATCTGTTTGGCATTGCCCAGTCCCAGGAAGAACTTGAGCGTGCCGCAGGCCATGCGCGCACCCTGCGCGGGGTGGATCGGGTCGTAACGCACGTGCGGATCAAACAACAGCGCCCTTCATTGGATCAGGGCGCATAGCAGCCCTGTTCTGCGGGCGCCTTTCAGGCCCTCGCAATTGAAGCTTCATCCGTGCTAATCTCGGGCCCATGACCATGGCCGATCCCATCACCGATGCCTTGCGCGCTGCCTGCGGGGCCGCGGAAACCCTCGACCTTGCGGAAGTAGCATTGCTGCTAGGCGCTCTGGATCGCCGGGGAACGGACCTTGGTCCCTACCGGGCGCATCTGGCAGATATCGCGCGCACTATCAGGGATCGCCGAACCAGTGCCGATGCGCACATACGCCGTGAGGTCCTGTCGGACGTGATCCATGGGGAGTTCGCCTATACGGGGGACGGAGATGTTTTCGAAGCCCCGGAAAACGCCAATATGCTGGATGTGATCGACCGCCGTGTGGGCCTGCCCGTGGCCTTGGGTATTTTGTATCTTCATGCGGCGCGCGCTGCCGGGTGGACCGCCTATGGCATCAATTTCCCGGGGCACTTTCTGGTTCAGGTCGAAGGGGATACGGATGCGGCCATGCTGGATCCCTTCTCTGGCGGTCGCGCCATGGAGCCCGCTGATCTTTATTCTATCCTGCGCCGCCTTATGGGACCCGGTGCGAAACTGGAAGAAGAACACCTTGCCTCTGTGCGAGACCGGTCTGTGCTCATCCGTCTACTGAGCAATCTGAAAGCCCGTGCTTTGCGTTCCGGCGATACAACACGGGCCCTGGAATTACTGGACCGCATGTGCGTTATTGCGCCTGCCGATGCGGGCTTATTGTATGAACAAGGCACCATCCTTAACAGAGCCGGCTCCCCCATGGCGGCAAAGTCCAAATTTGAAGCGGCAGTGGAGGTCGATCCCAAAGGCCCCGTCGCAGGGCTTGCGGCCCAATCCCTCTCCAGTGTTAAAAGCACTCTCAACTAATTTTCGAAAGAACACTCATGTCCCTAAAAGTAGCCGTGCAAATGGACCCCATCGAAGGGATCGACATCAAAGGCGACAGCACCTTTGCCTTGATGCTGGAAGCGCAAGGGCGAGGGGCGGAGCTTTTCTATTACCTGCCCAAACATCTTAGTTTTCATGACGGCAAAGTCACAGCCCTTGCTCGCTCTGTCACGGTGAAGGAAGAGGTGGGCAACCATGCAGCCATAAGCCCTGCTGCAACCATCGACCTTGCAGACATGGATGTTATCTTGCTGCGCCAGGATCCGCCGTTTGATATGTCCTATATCACCACGACGCATATACTAGAAACGATCCATCCAAAGACACTGGTGGTGAATGATCCGTCCCATGTGCGCAATGCGCCGGAGAAATTATTCGTCACCCAATTCGAAGGCCTCATGCCGCCGACACTTATCACGTCAGACGAAGCGGCCATTGCGGCGTTCCGCGCCGAACACAAAGACATCATCCTGAAACCGCTTTACGGCAACGGTGGTGCAGGCATTTTCCGCGTGACGCCTGAGGACGAGAATTTCAATTCATTGTTGGAAATGTTCGCCAGTAGTTTCCGCGAGCCCTTGATTGCCCAAGCTTACCTGCCTGCCATTCGCCAAGGGGACAAGCGCATCATTCTGGTGGACGGCAAGCCCGCTGGCGCCCTCAACCGTATTCCGCAAAAGGGCGAGGCAAGATCCAACCTTCACGTCGGCGGCACGGCGGAACATTCCACGCTTACAAAGCGCGAGGAAGAGATCTGCGAAGCCATCGGGCCGGAGCTCAAAAAGCGCGGGCTCATTTTCACGGGCATAGATGTGATCGGTGATTTCATGACGGAGATAAACGTGACCTCCCCAACGGGCATTCGTGAGATCAAGAATTTCGGAGGCGAAGACATCGCAGCGCTGATCTGGGACGCCATCGAAGGGCGGCTCTAATCAACTTAAATTCAATCAAGCCATAAAAAAGAGCCAATGTGCTCACTCGAGGAAGGTCAAACACATGAGATACGTCGTCGTTACAGGTGCATCCACCGGCATTGGCCGCGCAAGCGTGAAAGTGCTTACCGATAAGGGTTTTCACGTCTTTGGCTCCGTTCGCAAACAGACGGATGCTGACAGCCTGACCAAGGAATTTGGCGATAAAGTAACGCCGCTGACTTTTGACGTCACAGACGAAGCGGCGGTGAAGGCCGGGGCAGCGTCGGTCAAGGAGACCATCGGGGATGCGACCCTGTCGGGTCTGGTTAACAACGCAGGCATCGCTGTATCCGGCCCCTTGATGCACATCCCGGTTGAGGAGGTGCGCCATCAGATGGAAGTGAATACCATCTCTCCCCTGATCGTAACGCAGGCCTTCTTGCCGATGTTGGGGGCAACCAACCCACCGTCGTCAAACCCCGGCCGCATCATCAATATCTCGTCCGTGGCCGGTAAAACCGCCTCCCCCATCGTGGGGCCCTATGCCATGTCGAAACATGCGCTGGAGGCATTTTCCGAAGCCTTGCGGCGGGAGCTCATGCTCTATGGCATCGATGTCATCATCATCGGCCCGGGCGCTGTGGCCACCCCGATTTGGGGCAAGGCAGAAGAAGTGGATATTACTCCGTATAAGGACACAGACTACAAGCAAGCCATTGATGGCGTGCGCAATTACATGCTCACCAATGGGCCAAAAGGCATTGCGCCGGAAAAGCTTGGCGAGCTGGTGCATCACACCATCACCACGCCAAACCCAAAGGTCCGCTATCCCATCGTGCCAAACTACCTGACCGATTGGCTGATCCCCAACATGCTAACCAAGCGCCGCCTGGACAAGATCATCGCAAGCCGTATGGGTATGAAGAAACTGGGGAGTTAAAACGCAAACTCCGCGGTGGAATGAACCACCAGATCGCCGGAGCCCTCGAACGTCACAAAGACTTCTCCGTAGGCGGAGTTCTTGCCCATCTTGAGAACTTGCGCCTCGATGATCAGGTCGTCGCCGATGGCGGCGCGCAGAAACTGATTGTTCTGGCTTGCCGTGCCGCGGCTGGTGCGATCATAGGTGTGCATGGCCATGGACATGACCGTGTCCACGGCGGACATCAGGGCCTGGCCGCACATGGCACCGGTGAAAAATTGCTGCTCCGGGTCTTGGGGAAGCCGCGCCTTTACCCGGCCCACTTCGCAATCGAGAAGTTGCAGCCCTTGGGCCTTTACCCAAGGCGCAAAGACCAGCTCATAGGCCTCATGCATGGTCTCATTTGTGTGGGGCCCCAGCTTTGCCAGCTCCACAAGGGTCTCTTCAGTCGTCAGTCGCGTCATATCATCCTCGGATTTTGTTTTGATGCAATGTGGAGGGAGGAAGGGCCGGGGACAAGGGGTTAGTACTTATGGTGTATCAGGCATTTACCGTTCCTGGCGGTTCCAATTCGCCCGCATGGGGGCGAGTGGCCCTGATTGGAAATATGGGTCGTTGGTTTGAATAAGCCCAAGGAGTCGTTGTCCAAAGAGAAGGCCAATCCGTGATTACCGCTCCAGTATATCCAGCAATCCGTTCGCAGTTAGCTTGTCATGTGCGAGCAAATGATCAACAGCGCATCGATTATCTTTAACCACAACTTAACCAACTCAATCAAAATCCCCACCCGCGCAAGGTGATTTTAAGGGTCTGGCGCTAGGGTTTCCTCAGTAAACATGGGGAAAAACCTTTGCGTATCCGCCTTTCCTTGATCATGACGGCAAGCATTGCCGCCGGACCTGTGCCTGCCATGGCGCAGGAGGATTTGCTCGCGGCTGCGCTAACCTATTCCACCACCCCATTTGAAAGCATCGCCTATTGGCTCTTGGTTTTCGTCTCCTCCCTTTCCATCGGTCTTGCTTTTGGCTGGTGGCGCGAACGGCAGCTTTCAAACGAGCTCAAGGCTTATGAAACACGCCTGAAAGGCATGGTGGAAAGCCAGGGGGATGTGATCGTTCGCAAAGATGCTGCAGGCGTTGTGACCTTTGTCAATCTTGCATTCTGCGCAGTCTTTGATGTTGCCGAAGAAGACGTAATGGGCACGGATTTTCATCCACCTGTTGACGCTTCTTCAGCGCGCGGCATGATCGGTACTTTTTCGGGCGCTGAAAGCAAATCCTTCCGTGTGCGGTATGAGCAGCGGTTGGAAACGGTGGCCGGATGGCGCTGGTTCCTGTGGGATGATTATCCGATCCGTAGTGAAGACGGCACTTTGATGGAAATCCAAAGCGCCGGGCGAGACATCACTGATCAAAAACGCATTGAGGAAGATCTGCGCACGGCACGGGATATGGCCGAACACGCCAATCGATCCAAATCGGCTTTCCTTGCCAGCATGAGCCACGAGATCAGAACCCCTATGAACGGGGTTTTGGGCATGACAAATCTGATCCTCGATACAGAGCTCAATGATGAGCAGAAGACCTACGCTCAGGCGGTCAAGGAATCTGGCGAGGCGCTTCTTGCCCTGATCAATGACATTCTGGACTACTCCAAAATTGAAGCGGGCAAAGTCAGGCTGGAAAGCCAGACCTTTGACGTGCGCTCTACGGTGGAAAGCGTTGCCGAGCTTTTGTCTCCACGGGCGCATGAAAAAGGCATTCAGATTGTTACCATCTCAACGCCAGAGGTCCCCCTCGAGGTTCGCGGTGATGAGGGGCGTTTGCGTCAGATTATTCTGAACCTTGCTGGCAATGCGGTGAAGTTTACGCAATCCGGCGGCGTGGCCATTCGCATCTCTGTTGCCAGCGGTTTGAACCCGGTCAAACTTCTAATTGAAGTGATTGATACGGGTGTGGGTGTTTCCGATGAAGCCCGCAGCCGCATTTTTGATGATTTTGCTCAAGCGGATGAAAGCACGGCCAGAAAATTTGGCGGCACCGGTTTGGGCTTGGCCATCTCCAAACGTATTATCGAAGTGATGGACGGCGAGATCGGCATTGAAAGCACCGAGGGGGAAGGCTCCACCTTCTGGTTCACGGTCATGCTCGAAACCGTATCCCCCGCCGTTCCAATGCCCTTGCCACCGGCAAATGCATCCTCGGTCATGGTGATTTCTGACAGCAAAATCTTGTCTCCCGCCATCGCAGAGCAGGTAGAGGCAGCCAATTTCCGGCCCCAGGCGTTTAGCTCTATTGCTGCAGCCTTGGCAGATCTGGAGCGTCGGCCAGAGGCGCGGTTCCATACGTTGTTTTACGACATGCCTCTTCATGCGGACGAACCGGACGTACCCATAGACGTGTTGGCGGATTTCTCGCCCCTCGAAAATGCGCGTCGCATTATTCTGATTGCCCCGGAGCAACGGCGCCGGTTGAAACACTATCTCAGCAGCGGCTTTGACGGCTATCTGATCAAACCCGTGCGGCAGGTCTCAATGGAGAAAATCCTCAGCCCGGACAACCGGGTTGAAGACGGCTCTGATTTTGCCGCAGCGGAGGACGTTGAGGATACAAAAAGCCATTCCTTGCGCATCCTTCTGGCAGAAGACAACGAGATCAACGCCCTGCTCGCCACCTCTTTGCTCCGGAAACAAGGGCACAAGGTGGATCATGTGTTGAACGGGCGCGAAGCCGTGGAAGCGGCCATTCAAATCACTTATGACATCATCCTGATGGATGTGCATATGCCGGAGGTTGATGGGCTGTCTGCAACGGGTCAGATTCGCGCGCTGGAAAGCCCCAGTGCGCGCACGCCCATCCTGGCCCTTACGGCCAATGCCATGTCTGAAGACAAGAGACGATGTGTCGAGGCCGGCATGGATGACTTTATGCCCAAACCCTTTGTGGTCGAAGAGCTCATCTCCATGCTAGAAAAGTGGACCAAAGCGGCAGACGACACGGGCACCCCCGACGATCAAGGAGCCGCAGCAACAGGCTGAGGGCTCCGCTTCCCATGACAACGTCTCGCAATCTTCCCCGCTGGCTCCGCGCCGCGTTGGTCTATTTTGAACCAAAGGTCTTGTACGTGGCCCTGCTGGGGTTTTCCTCCGGGCTTCCCCTGGCGCTGACCGGCTCAACACTGCACGCGTGGATGAACCGGGCGGGGGTGGATCTTTCCACCATCGGGCTTTTTGCCCTGGTGGGATTGCCCTATTCCCTGAAATTCATTTGGGCACCATTGGTCGATGCCACGCGATTGCCCCTGCTGACGCGATTGTTTGGGCGGCGGCGCGGCTGGCTTTTGGCCACGCAATTGGCGTTGATCCTTGCGATCTTTTTCCTCGGCGGCGTTGATCCTGTTGCCGCGCCCTTGATGCTGGCCATCATCGCCTTATCGGTGGCCTTCATTTCCGCAACGCAAGATATTCTTGTGGATACGTTGCGCATTGAAGCTCTGGAAGACACCCAGCAAGCGGCCGGCGTTGCCAATTATGTAGCCGCCTATCGTGCTGCCATGTTGATCACCACCAGCGGTGCCTTGATCGTGGCGGGAAAGCTTGCCGGTGCCGGATGGCTCGTTGCGGACATTTGGCCCCTTATCTATGCGGGCGCTGCGGCATTAGTAGGAGTTGGTATCCTTGGCACGTTCTTGATGCCGGAACCGGAAGTGCCCGAAGATGCGCCCTATTTGTCCGGTACATCAACCTTGCTGTTCCTTGGCACTTTGGGGGTCTTCATTGCCGGATTGTTTTATCTCCGTGCCACTGTATTTGCAGAGCACGGAAGATATTTCTCCCTATTGGTACTCGCTGCTCTAAGCATGGGTGCGCTGGGGCTTTACGCGTTCTCCCAGCAACGCAGCTCAAGAGGCAGGCCAGTTTTGGGGGAGCAAATTCAAAACGCTGTGGTTGTTCCGTTCACGAATTTTTCGATTGAGCACAAACATTGGCTAGGGCTTTTGTTCCTTGTGATCCTATTCAAGTTTGGCGATTCCTTTGCGGGTACGTTGTTTACGCCCTTTGCCCAGCGAGTTGGCTTCAGCGATGATCAGATCGGGTTTGCTGTCGGGTACGGGATTTTCGCAACGATTTTCGGCGGCTTCCTCGGGGCTTATGTGCTCCGGTGGCGCGGGCTTCTGGTGGCCATGTGGATTGCCGGCATTGTGCAACTGATCTCGAATTTCGGATACTTCATCCTCGCCATTGTGGGCGCGGACCCGCGGGTTTTAGTTGCGGCGGTGCTGACTGAGAACGTCATGGGGGGCGTCGGCACCACGATATTCATCGCGCTGATTTCCGGACTTTGCCGCAACAGGCTCTACACCGCCTCGCAATTTGCCTTGCTCACGGCGCTCTCTGCGGTGCCGCGCACATTGCTCGTGGCTCCCGCTGGGATTATCGCGACGGCGACCGGCTGGCCAACGTTCTTTCTGCTTTCCGCTGTGGCGGCCTTGCCCGGGATTGCCCTTCTTTGGTGGCTGGGCGCCCACGGGGCCATTCGTGAGCGTCCGACAGAACCAGACCCAAAAATCACGCCCGCATAATTTCTTCCAGACATGTGGCTTAATGATGCGCTAGACTGGGGCGTCAATTTGGGAGCGTCAGGCCTTATGGGGATTTCAGCACCGGTACTATCTCGGCCCGCCGACGATGTTATCGCAACGTCGGGCACCATGAGCCTGCGCCTTGCTTCCTGCGAGGCGGATCTCTATGCGGCGCAAACTCTGCGGTACGAAGTCTTCTTCGAAGAAATGGGAGCGAACGGTACTAACAATACTTGCGCTGCTGGCCGCGACGTGGACCGCTTTGATGATATTTGCGACCACCTTATCGTTACCGATGAGAAAGACGGCAAGCATCAAGTGGTCGGCACCTACCGTCTATTGCGTCACGAAGTGGCCATGGCCAACGGCGGGTTTTATACCGCTTCTGAATTTGATATCGAACCGCTTCTCGCACGCGTGCCATCGGGGACAAAATTTTTGGAACTGGGCCGTTCTTGCGTGCATCCGGATTATCGCAACCGGCCAACGATTGAGCTGTTATGGCGGGGCATTTTGTTCTGGGCGGATAAATCAGTCGCCAATGTGTTGTTCGGCTGCGCATCCTTGCCGGGGACAGCGCCGGAAGCGATCAAGGAACAGCTCGCCATCCTGCATCACAATGCGCTTGCGCCGGAAATGTGGCGCGTGCGGCCTGAAGATAAAGTCCGTGTGGAAACAAATTGTCTGGATGAAGGCACTTATGAGGCCAAACAGGCATTCCTCGGCCTGCCGCCTTTATTCAAGGGCTACATGCGCGCCGGGTGCTGGTTTTCCGACGGGGCGTTCGTAGATGAAAATTTCAATTGCACCGACGTGATGATCATCTTGCCGTCTGAGCAGCTGAATAAAAAATATCGCGCGCGTCTGGGTGTGGGGAGTTGGGGGCCTTAAGTCTGAAACCCGCTAAACCTTCAACGTTCCCTGCCCTTGCACCTCATAGGCCGCGAACGACGCCATGTTCACGATGTCGGTGACGGACGCACCCAGCGGCACGATCTGGATGGAATGTTCCAGCCCCACCAAAATTGGTCCGAGCACTGTTGCCCCGCCCATTTCCTTGAGCAAGGAGGCGGAGATCGCAGCGGAGTGCAGCGCCGGCATGACCAATACATTGGCAGGCTCGGTCAGGCGCATGAACGGATAAAGAGATTTTGCGGCGGGGTTGAGGGCGATGGAGGGCAACATCTCCCCGTCATATTCAAAATCCACGCGGCGACCATCCAGTTGCGCAACGGCTCCTCGTATCTTGTCAGAACGTTCTGTGACCGGTTGGCCAAACGTTGAGACGGCAAGGAAGGCCACACGGGGCTCGTACCCCATACGACGGGCGAAGGTTGCGGCTTCAACCGCAATGTCCGCCAGCTCATTGGCCTCGGGAAACTCATTGACGGCGGTGTCTGCAATGAACACGGTCTTGCCGCGTGCCAATATTGGCGAGATGCCAATGACGCGCTGGCCTTTGATGGGATCCACCACATAGCCAATATTGCGCAAGGCTTTGGCGAAATGGCGCGTTGTGCCGGTGACCATGGCGTCGGCCTGGCCCATGGCGACCATGCAGGCGCCGAATACGTTCCGATCTTGATTGACCAGGCGCTGTGCATCGCGGAACAAAAAGCCCTGCCGCTGCATGCGGGCGTAAACATGATCCGTGTACCGTTCATTATGACTGGAAAGCAGCGCATTGACGATCTCGATATCATGGGCGGATTTATCCAGTCCGATATGTTCCATGGCGGCGCGCACTTGTTGTTCCCGGCCAATAAGAATGGGCGTGCCCAAGCCATCATTTTTGAACTGCACCGCTGCGCGGATCACGCTTTCTTCTTCGCCCTCCGCAAAGACCACGCGGGTCTGGCTCGCGCGGATCGTATCGGTGATGCGCTGAACCATCATGGCGCGGGGGTCCAGGCGGGCAGAAAGCTCGTGGCGATAACCGCGCATGGCAGTGATAGGCCGCTTGGCAACGCCGGTATCCATGGCCGCTTGGGCTACAGCAGGCGGCACATGGGTGATCAATCTGGGATCAAACGGCACGGGGATAATATAATCCGGGCCATATTTAAGGCGGCTGCCCCCATAGGCCACGGCCACTTCATCGGGCACATCTTCCCGCGCGAGTTCCGCCAACGCATGAGCCGCAGCGATTTTCATTTCCTCATTGATGGTGGTGGCGCGAGCGTCCAACGCCCCGCGGAAGATGTAAGGAAAGCCCAGAACATTGTTGATCTGGTTTGGATAATCGGACCGCCCGGTGGCGACGATGGCATCATCGCGGGCTTCATGGACTAACTCGGGGCGAATTTCCGGATCCGGATTGGCGCAGGCAAAAATGATGGGCTTGGGGGACATGGAAAGGACCATTTCGCGTGTCACCGCATCCTTGACAGAAAGGCCCAGGAACACATCCGCCCCAACCATGGCTTCTTCAAGGGTGCGCGCGTCCGTTTGAGCCGCGTGGGCTGTTTTCCACTGGTTCATGCCTTCCGTGCGCCCCTGATAGATGGCGCCCTTGCTGTCACAGAGGATGGCATTGTTGTGAGGAAGTCCCATGGCTTTGAGGAGTTCCAAGCAGGCAATGCCCGCAGCCCCAGCGCCGTTCATGACAACCTTGGTGGTAGCGATATTGCGATCGGTCAGATCCAGCGCATTGATGAAACCGGCGGCGGTGATAATGGCGGTGCCGTGCTGATCATCATGGAAGACGGGGATATCCATAAGCTCCCGCAAGCGGCTTTCAATGATGAAGCTTTCCGGGGCCTTGATGTCTTCGAGATTGATGCCGCCGAACGAAGGACCCAGATAGCGCACCGCATTGATGAATTCTTCGGGATCTTCCGTATCAATTTCCAGATCAATGGCGTCCACGTCGGCAAAGCGCTTGAACAGGACCGCCTTGCCTTCCATTACGGGTTTGGAAGCCAGCGCGCCCAAGTTTCCGAGACCCAGGATGGCTGTGCCATTGGTGATAACGGCCACGAAATTGCCCCGTGCCGTGTAATCAAAGGCCTTGTCCGGGTCCTCGGCGATGGCCAACACGGGCGCAGCCACACCGGGGGAATAAGCAAGGCTCAGGTCCTTTTGGGTCGACATGGGCTTGGTGGCATTGACCTCGATCTTGCCGGGCTTGCCGCGACTATGAAAGGCAAGGGCTTCTTCGTTCAGCTTGTCGGCTTCATCAGACATGGGTGGCTTTCATCTATCGGATCGAGAAGTAGCGTTCGGTGAATCTTATCCACAGACAAACTCCTGCGCTGTATTTACAACGCCTGCAATGCTTGCCCGCACATACCCCTCTTCTATAGGCTCCGATGTTCCTACTCTCAAGTATGTTTCACCAATTGCCGCGAGCCGACCAATTGTCATGACCATCGATGATGTCAAACCAAATCCTGCGCCACGTGATTTGGGAAAAATCACGCCCATGATGGCGCAGTTTCTGGAGATCAAAGCCGATCATCCAGAATACCTGCTGTTCTATCGCATGGGCGATTTCTACGAGATGTTTTTTGACGATGCGGTGAAAGCAGCTGAGACCTTGCAGATCGCCCTCACCAAACGGGGCAAGCACGACGGACAAGACATTCCCATGTGCGGGGTGCCGGTCCATTCGCATGAGCAATATCTGCAAAACCTTATCCGTGCGGGGCACAAGGTTGCCGTCTGTGAGCAATTGGAAAACCCGGCAGAAGCCAAAAAACGGGGGGCCAAGTCGGTGGTCAAGCGCGGGGTCACGCGATTGGTCACGGCAGGCACGCTTACCGAAGATGCCTTGCTGAAAGCAGGCTCGAACAATTTCCTTGCCGCCATCGCCCGGGTGAAAGCTGACGGCGACGGGCTGGGTCTTTCTTGGGCGGATATGTCTACGGGGGAGTTTCGTGTCTGTCCTGTGCCCCGCGCTCAATTGGCAGCGGAACTGGCGCGCCTTGATGCGACCGAAATCCTTGTCCCGCAAAGTCTTTATGACGATGCAGAGCTTTTTGATCTGTGGACGGATTATGGCACGCGCATCACGCCCCTGCCCCCTGCGCGATTTGACAGCGAGGCCGGGGCAGCCCGACTCAAATCTCTTTATGGGGTGAAAACCCTTGATGGGTTTGGCAGTTTTTCCCGCGTGGAAATTGCCGCTGCGGGAGCCTTGGTGGATTATGTGGAGCTTACGCAAGTGGGTAAAATGCCCGCCCTTTCGCGCCTTGTGTCCGAAGGCGCAGGCGAGGCCATGGCCATTGATGCGGCAACGCGCACAAATCTTGAATTGATGCGCACGCTTTCTGGCGCACGCGAAGGCAGTCTTCTGTCGGTCATTGATCGCACGGTAACCGCCGCCGGTGCCCGCGAATTGGGACGCAGATTGGCGGCCCCCTTGACGGACCCTGCGCGCATAAATGCCCGTCAGGACGCGATTTCCTACTATCTTGATGACAATCGTCTGCGCGAAGATATTCGCAAAAACTTGAAACAGGCACCGGATCTTGCACGCTCCTTGTTGCGCCTTTCATTGGGTCGTGGTGGCCCCCGCGATTTGGCGGCGATCAAGGGCGGGCTTTTGGCGGCAAAAGAAGTTGCGAAACTTCACAACGCGAATGATATGCCAAATGAAGTGCAATCCGCATTGGTCGCTTGTGGTTCCTGGACGGAAGATCTCATCGCGCCGCTCGCCCATCATTTGGCAGATGAATTGCCCCTGCTTGCCAGGGACGGGGGCTTTGTGCGTATGGGTTCGTCAGTGGAGCTGGATGAACTGCGCGAGTTGCGTGACCACGCCCGGCAGGTCATTGCGGGGCTGCAGAAACAATATGCCGATCTCACGGACGTAAAGTCACTCAAGATCCGCCATAACAATGTACTGGGCTATTATGTGGAAG
>Ga0316202_10001907_pt1 | contig 14704 bp, 9 predicted proteins | sample 3monrhotite_MG_FD_204934 | JGI IMG/M metagenome (GOLD analysis project Ga0316202, IMG submission 204934) | Microbial mat bacterial communities from mineral coupon in-situ incubated in ocean water Damariscotta River, Maine, United States -... | ecosystem: Environmental > Aquatic > Marine >... | reverse complement strand
GTTGCATGATCACATTTTTTTCCAGCGCTAGTTCTCGTGGTGGGGGGTCGGGAACGTTTCCCACCAAGCGAAGCAGGGCGCCAGGCGGCAAAGCGCTAGTCAATACCTTCGCCAGCCACTCGACGTGGTCTCGATGGGAGGGCTTCCTTTCTCGCAGGACGTCAAAGAAGAGGTAAGGGTCGAACAGGGTTGTAGTCCCTGATCGTTGCGACAGTGGTTTCAGAATCGAGTTGGCGACGACTTCACGTGGGGTCTCAGGTTCGAAACTCTTGAGACTCGCAGCCGAAGTCGCCACTGGGCAAAGCTTCACTGCGCCGGGAACAGCTAAGTCCGTGGCGCCGAACTGCCGGAAAGGGTTCTGGTAGGTGACGCCGTGTCTGCGGGCCGAGTCTTCACTCGCCAGCAGCACCAACGCGTCGTGTCTGGCAATACCCTCCTCGCCAAGCTCATCAATGAGGCTCGTGACAGTGCTGGGCACAACCGATCGATCTATGCGATTGATGTTATTCAGGCCCTTGATCAACTTGTCCCACAATTCCGCAAGGCTTGGATCAAGTTTTCGAGTCGCGGCCATCAGCTCTTCACCGCCGTCCCCCTCAAACGCCAAGATGCCGTGCTGAAGGAGAGTCTCCGCGATAGAAAGGTGCGTCGCGAAGTCTCGATCCGTTCCGTGCTCGCGAATAGCCTCTGGTTCCACGGCTATCGGGAACATGATCGTGGGCGAACGAGTCACGACAATCGCCCCAGGATGTCGGCAAGTCCATCATCGAAGAAGCCCGTTGGCCATGGATCTAGGAGCTCGCCTTGCACGCCCAGCCTGAGTCGACGCGCAGTGGCGCCGATCGACGTTGTGTTGTCGACGTAGATGATCGCCACGTCGTCTGGGCGAAGCTTGCCGGCGCGGACAAGGCGGCGCACGCGGAGCAGAATGCTCTCGGAGTGGGTCTCAACGATCACCTGATTGCCGCCCGAGACAACGGCCGTTGCGAACAGATTCCCGAGGCGTGCCTGCAGACGAGGGTGGAGATGGAGCTCCGGTTCCTCGACGCAGATGACCTGTCCCCGCGCATGCACGCAGACGTCGACGACAGGTAGTAGCTGACTTACGCCGTATCCGACTTGGTCGAGAGTCACTGGCGTATTGGTGCGAACGTCGCGCATGATCCAGTCCTGGCTGAGCGCACCAGGCAGTTTGGAACGCGGGTCTTGCTCGAATTCATAGGGGATCTCGAGTTGGGCAAGCATCTGATTGAGCATCTCGAACTCGCTGAAACCAGCGATCCTGGGCTTGCGGTAGAAGTCGAACCAGCTCGAATTGAAGACCCCATCTTCGGGCGTGTACGCGCGGCCCGGAATCCCTCGATTGGGCCCGATGTATCGCAGCAAGTACACCAACTCGAAGAGTTCTGCCTGTAGCTCCTTGCTGGGGTGAGCGAAAAGCTCAGCGTCGGCGGCTCGAATATCGCGAACCACTTTCCCGTCGCCTCGATCCGAGTCCACCACAAAGTTTGGGACGACGGCACTTCCGAAGTCGCCTGGATGGAATGGCAAGGCATCTCCGCCAAAGTCCTGCGGAATGAACGTCTTCGTGGCAGGTGCCTCCGCTCCCAAAAAACCAAGAGCGGTCCGATGTATGTCGATCATTCCGACAGGATTCATGTCGTACGTCAACTCGACCCGCGCAGTTCTGTCTTGCTGAGTCCTGAAATCGACACCTACTCCAAGAGGCGAACGAGCACGAAATCCAGAAGGATCCTCGGGGTCTTCCTCAGAGTAGGTAATGAGCGTGCGAGCGCTCGTCTCGTCGAGCGCTTGCCTCCACGCGTCGATTGCATCACGTCGTCCGAAATTGATGACGTCTCGCAAGAGCTGTATCCCCTTGAGGATCGTTGACTTACCCGCAGAGTTCGGACCGTAGATCAACGTCAGGGGCGCTAGAGGAATCTCGTGAGGCCCTGCGAAGGCTCGTAGGTTCTCGATGTGTAGTCGCTCGAGAAGGGGTCTAGGGTTTGCTGGCACCTTCGCAGACCGGGATGGCTGGCTGGTTCTGGGACTGCCGGCGGAACTTGTCTCAGCTTCAGCCATAGCGGATTCGAGCATCTCCTTGACTTGTTCGTCTTCCAGAATGCGGCGTGCGTTTTCTGCCTCGAGGAACTCGACTGCTCGTCTTCGGTGCATGGCGCGACGAGCGCGCATCGACCGACCATCGATGCCTACCCAATTGGACCCGTACTCGGTGCGTATTCGCGGTTCGCCTTCTTCGTTCCCGGCATTTTCGGCAGAACTCGATGAATCCGACATCTCGTCTACCTTTCCTTAGTTTCGTTGATCATATTGACCGGGCACCGGGTCGAACAGCAGGCAAGCGACGCCCTGCCCTGGGGCCGTAGGCCATATCGGGCAGGGCGTCGCGGTGGGGCTACCGATGCGTCTCGCGCATCCAGAACGAGCCGTCACCGTTGCTCACCTTCTCCCAACCGCCGAATGCGTGCTGGGGTCCGGAATGCTGGTGCAGACGGGCGTCGCTCACCTCCCCACGAGGCCAGCAATTCTGGCCTTCATAGTTCTTCCCCATGTTTCACCTCCCTTCGTCTCGAGTGGTTCGCCCGATTGGTCTGTGTGCACTCAGGTCGCGAAAGTGAAGTTACGTCACCGGCAAGTGCAAAGTTGAAAAGAATACGACCGCGTCGCGATCTCGTCAAGTAAAGGTTTCGTCGAGCGATCACGAGCCCGTAAGCGCACTCGCTTGATGAAGAGTGCGGAGCGGTCCAGAACGCAACTTGACGAAGCCGACTAGCAGGGCATAACCTGGTCGACTTTGCGAAAACAACTGGCGATCCGAACCCGGAGCCAATCGCGGGGTCGACGAGCCGAACAACTCGTCGGAAACACGACACCCACGTTTGGTCTCGAAAGGAGGTATCGACCATGTCCGCAATCACTCCGGCCCCTAAAGGGGTTGCTCTGAGCGTCATTCTGGCTCTCAGCGACCACGCTCTGCGTGTTGTGCAAGACCTTGGCTTTCAAGCCGCAGTCAAGCGCGACGGTTGGCAGTTTCTCGTCAGCGTGGCCGCAGAGGCGCGCGCTGCCTGGCTGCGCACCTAGTGCTGGCGCTGAACGGCACTGGCTTCCTGAAGGCGGATGCATTCGTTTCGGGAGGCCAGTGCCGTCATCCAACATTGTCAACGTGACGAACCCCACCCACTGGGGACTGTCACCCCTCCCACCCAATATGGTGAGGTGAAGTCGAAACGTCCGCGACGAGACAGGAGCCCGCTATATGGCTGACGTAAGCAGCGCCCTGTCAAACCCCGTGCTGAACGGCCCTTACGACGAACCGAGCCGCCACTTTGAGCTGAAAGAGCGTGGCCCGACCGGCGTAATCCTCGAGCACCGCCGCCCAAGCGAGTTCTTCATCCCGGTCCCCAAGCAGCGCAAGGGCCGCGGCAAGGCCGCCGAGCAACCCACGCTCGCCTTCGACACGCTCACCGACGAGCGCGTCGAGCGCAATGACAAGATCGACCAACTGCGCGATGCTCTCCGTGACTGGCGCCGCCAGAACTACCCGGGTGTGACTGCGATCAGCCGCAAGCTCCTCCTCCACTGGTCCGACCCGACCAGAGAAGACCGCATCCTCTTCGCCCAGCGCGAAGCCGCAGAGACGGCCATCTACCTCGCCGAGGTCGTCGGCCGCGACAAGTACGACCGCAGCGGCCTTGCCGGTGTTGACTGGCGCGAGACCCTCAAGCAGGCCAACGCCGAGCACAACGCCAACCTCCCGCGCGTGGCACTGAAGATGGCCACGGGCTCCGGTAAGACGATCGTCATGGCGATGCTCATCACCTGGCACACGCTCAACAAGGTGCACGCCCCGCAAGACGCGCGTTTCACGAAGCGCTTCCTCATCGTCACGCCGGGCATCACGATCAAAGACCGGCTCAAGGTGCTGCAACCGACCGAGCCGCGCGACTTCAACTACTACGACCTGCGCGGAGTCATCCCCGCCGATCTCCGCCTCCAGCTCAACCAGGCTGAAGTGCACATCATCAACTATCACCAGTTCCAGGCGCGCACGACGGCCGCCGGTAAGGGCATTTCGGCTAACACCCGCAAGCTCCTGCTGCAGGGCAAGCCTGATCAGGGGGCCTTCACCGAGACCCCGCAGATGGTCGTCACGCGCGTGCTCGACAAGCTCGGCCGTGACAAGGGCGAGATCGTCGTCTTCAACGACGAAGCGCACCACTGCTACCAGCCGAAAGATCTCGACGAGAAGATCGACCCCGACATGAAAGAGGCGAATGAGGATGCCCGCGTCTGGTTCAAGGGCCTCGTCGACATTCGCCGATTCGGCAACAAGAGCAAAGACGGCATCAAGACTGTCTACGACCTCTCAGCGACTCCTTTCTATTTGAATGGTTCGGGCTGGGGTGAGGGAACGATCTTCCCGTGGGTAGTGAGCGACTTCGGCCTCATGGACGCGATCGAGTCGGGCATCGTCAAGGTCCCGCGCCTCCCCGTCGACGACAACGCGCAGGGTGACATGGTCACTTACCTGCACCTCTACGACCAAGTGAAAGAAGATCCGGCCTGGCCTCGAAAGGTCTCGCTCGCGGCAATGCCCGCACCAGGCAGCTGGGAGCCGCCGGCCGCCCTCGAGGCCGCACTTCGTTCGCTCTACAAGAGCTACGAGATCGCATGGACAGACTGGGAAGAACGGCTTAGGCCACTCGACGAGCCGCCTCCGGTCATGATCGTTGTGACACCTAACACTCTTGTCTCCAAGCTGATCCATGACTGGATCGCCGGCTATGAGGTCAAGAAGGAAGAGGAGAGTCGGCACGTTCCGGGCAAGCTCCCGCTGTTCTCGAACGTCGTGAACGACCAGCCGGTCGCCACGCCCCGCACGATCCTCGTTGACTCGAAGCAGCTCGAGTCAGGTGAGGCGATGAATGAGCAATTCAAGAAGGCCGCGGCTGACGAGATCGAGGCGTTCAAGCAGGCCTACCGCAAGTCGAACCCTGGCGCCGACATCTCGAAGCTCGACGACACTGACTTGCTCCGGGAGGTCATGAACACGGTCGGCAAGAAGGGCAAGCTCGGCGCCGATGTGCGCTGCGTCGTGTCTGTCGCGATGCTCACGGAAGGGTGGGACGCCAACACGGTCACCCACATTCTCGGCGTGAGGGCGTTTGGCTCGCAGCTCCTCTGCGAGCAGGTCGTCGGCCGCGGCCTCCGTCGCCGCAGCTACGCCACCGACCCCCAAACGGGAATGTTCCCCGCCGAGTACGCAAACGTCTATGGCATCCCGTTCTCGTTTATCCCCTCTGACCAGCCCGGGCCGCAACCGCCGCCACCCAAGCCGTCACAGCGGGTGAAGGCACTCGACGATCGCGCGGACCTCGCGATCGACTTCCCGGTCGTTACCGGTTACCGAGTCGAACTTCCTGACCTCCCGCTGGTCTTCGACATCCATGACGCCGACGGGATCACGATCAACGGCAAGACGGTGCCCAGCTGGGTCGAGACCGAGGGCATCGTCGGCCAGAGCGAACGCATCGAGGGCATCAAGGAGGCCCGCGAGCAAGAGGTCGCGTTCGGCATCGCCAAGCGCACGCTGCGGTTCCTCTTCCCCGACCCCGACGACCGACGGCCGTGGCTTTACCCGCAACTGGTCGACTTCGCCAAGCTCTGGATGCGTGAGAAAGTGCGCGTCGAATCGGGCTACACCCTCGGCTTCCTCACGCTCGCCGAACCACAGCAAACGGCAGCCGAGGCGATCGGCCACGCGATCACCCGCCTCGACGACGAGCAACGCCAACCCCTGATGCGCCCGATCCTCGCTTTCGGCGAGACCACCCGCAGCACCGCGGACGTCTTCTTCGACACCCGCAAGAAGGTCCTCGAGACCACCTACTCGCACGTATCACACGTCACCCTCGACGGTAAAGACGGCAACACGTGGGAGAAGCGCATTGCCCAGGTCTGCGAAACCCTCGCCGCAAACGGCCTCCTTACAAGTTACGTCAAGAACGACCACCTCGGCTTCACCATTCCCTACGTGCACCAGGGACGCAGCCACGAGTACTGGCCGGATTTCCTCCTCCGCCTTGCCCCGGTCGAGGGCGAAGACTTCAGCCGCACGCTGATCGTCGAGGTCTCGGGTGGTCAGAAGAGCCCGGGCCCGACAAAGGCGAAGGCAGACACCGCGCGCAACATGTGGTGCACAGCCGTGAACAACCACGGCGCGTTCGGCCGCTGGGGCTACATCGAGCTCGGCGCCTCGCACATGGACGACGCCGAGCACGTGCTGCGTGAAGCGATCAGCCAGCACCGTGACAACGCGCCGATCATCGGCGACCCCGACTACCTCTCCCGTGTCATCTTCGAAGGAGCCTGATGCCCCGCCCCACCAAGCCCAAGGTCCCGACCGAGGTCACGGCTTACGACCACGACGACACCCGTCGCAACATTCCGACCGCGGATGCTGCAGCGACGTTTTACGACGAAGCCGGCGACATGCTTCCCCCGCTGCGATACCCGCGCAACCCCGACCTCGACCCGCAGCTGGTCTGGAAGGGCAAAGATGCGCAAGACGGCGAAGACCTGGTGGTGGATGCTCCACCCATCTACATCCAAGAGAAAGTCGTGCCCCGCGCGCTGATCGAGAACCTGCGCAAGCAGTCGAAGTCTCAAGCCAAAGATGAGCTGCCGAGCCTCTTCGACTTCGACGACTTCGACACCCTGGACGAGCTTTCAGCGGTGGAGTTCTACCAACACGACGAGTCGTGGAAGAACCGCATGATCCTGGGGGATTCGCTCCAAGTGATGGGGTCGCTTGCTGAGCGAGAGTCTCTGCGCGGCAAGATCCAGATGATCTACATCGACCCGCCTTACGGGATCAAGTTCGGGTCGAACTGGCAAGTACGTGCTTCAAAGCGCGATGTCAAGGACGGGAAGCTCGACGACGCCGCGCGTGAGGCGGAGCAGATTAAGGCCTTTCGGGACACGTGGGCATCTGGAATTCACTCGTATCTGACCTACCTTCGCGACCGTCTTGTCGTCGCTCGGGACCTGCTGACGGAGAGCGGAAGCATCTTCGTTCAGATTGGCGACGAGAACGTTCATCGTGTCCGAAGCCTCTTGGATGAAGTCTTTGGAGCCGACAACTTCATTGCATCCATCGGGTACGTTACGACGACAAGCGCCACCAGTGAGTACCTGCCCGGCACCTTTGACCACGTCCTGTGGTTCGGAAAAGATCGCAGCGCAACCAAGTATCGAGAACTGATGCGCGACGGGGCAGGTCGAGCGTCCTACCGGTGGATCGAGCTACCAGACGGCGCGCGCCGGGGCATGTCCTCTGCGGAGGAGCGGGGAGAACTCGAACTGCCCGCAGGTGCGAAGCGATACACCCCCGACAACCTAACGTCTCAGTCAGGGGGCGACAGCACGCGATTCGAAGTCGAGATCGATGGCAAGTTCTATCGTCCCGGAAGTGGAGGATGGAAGACGAACCGCTCCGGCATGGACAACCTGCTAGCTGCCGGTCGAGTTCACGTCGCATCGAACTCTCTTCGCTACGTGCGTTACTTCGACGATTTCCCGGTTGTGCCGTTCAGCAATTTGTGGACTGATACTGCCACCGGGAACTTCACTGCTGACAAGATCTACGTTGTCCAAACAGGCACGAAGGTTATTGAGCGTTGCCTCCTGATGGCCACTGATCCGGGTGATCTAGTGCTTGACCCGACTTGTGGTTCGGGGACAACCGCGACAGTTGCGGAAAATTGGGGAAGACGTTGGATTACGATCGACACCTCCCGGGTGGCGCTTGCTCTCGCTCGGCAGAGAGTGATGGGTGCGAAGTATCCGTACTTCGTCATGGCTGATAGCCCGGAAGGGCGAGATGCTCAGGGCCTTCATCCGGCTCAGACACTGGGAGACCTCTCACAGGGCTTCGTCTACAAGAAGGTGCAACACGTAACACTGAGATCCATCGCAACTAATCCCGACATTCGACCCGGGATGTCTCGTCCGGAGATCGAAGCGGCAGTTCTCAGACACTCGGATTACGAGTTGCTCTACGACCAGCCAATGGAAGACCGTTCTCGCATTCGTGTAGCCGGTCCGTTCACGGTCGAGTCTCTGTCGCCGCATCGGAGCATCGCCCTGGATTCCCCGAATGAACTTCGACAGGTTACGAGCTCTGAAGAGACATCGAACTTCGAGCAGTCGATCCTGTCGAATCTTCGTGCTGCGGGCGTCCAGAACGGGCGAAAGAGTGAGCGGCTGGTCTTCGAATCCATTGACAGCTACCCCGGAGCGGCCATCCAAGGCATCGGGAAGCAGAAAGAGACTGGCGAGCAAGTCGCGATATCAATCGGGCCCCAGTACGGCACTGTCTCTGCAGCATTCATCAAGATGGCTGCGCGAGAAGCAGTCGAGGCGGGCGTTCCTCTCCTCGCAGTGCTTGGGTTTGCGTTCGATCCGAATCTCGGAGTCCAATCAAACGACGAGGGATTCGCAGTGGTGGCCGGGGTTCGAGACCTTGGGAAGGTTAAGGTACTCGTGGTGCGCATGAACGTGGATCTCCTCATGGGCGAAGCGCTGAAGAAGACGGGCTCAGGCAACCTCTTCACTGTGTTCGGCGAGCCGGATCTTGCTCTTCGTAAGTCGGCTGATCAGTGGATCGTGGAGGTGCGGGGTGTTGACGTGTACGACCCGACATCGGGCGACGTGCGTTCAAACTCAACCAAGGAGATCGCGCTTTGGATGGTCGACACCGACTACGACGGAGAGTCGTTCTTCGTTCGCCACGCCTACTTCCTCGGTGACAACGACCCGTTCAAATCGCTGAAAACTGCGCTCAAGGCAGACATCGACCCTGACGCCTGGGCCACTCTGTACCGCGCCGAGTCAGTCCCCTTCGACACTCCGTCGACCGGCAAAATCGCTGTCAAGGTCATCAACGACTACGGCGACGAAGTCATGAAGGTCCTCGAGGTCGGATAGTGGCCCCATCCTCCGTCGGTAGACCACCGGACGCGCGCAAGGGCAAGACTGTAGCCTCCGGCGGGCGAACAGTTGTCGCGGGAGTCGGCTCGCACCTGCGGCCCACGTCGCCTCGCGCCACCATTTCTGATCTTTGGGCCACTTTGGACATCGCAGCCGCGGGCGGGACCACTTCTCTGCAACGCCGCGGGGCCCCCTCACTAGATCCAGCGGCGACCAGGCGTCTATCCGCGTACGTGAGGCAGTCGCGACAGTACTACGACGCGGTTCCCAGAGCGGAGGCGGCAGCGAAGCCGCTGCTCGCTTACTACTTCATGCTGAATTTGACCAAGGCATACCTGACTGCCTCAAATCCTCCTTCGACAGTGCCACCGAAGCTGATGCATGGGCTGGGCGACGAGTTCAAGGCTTCAGCTCGATATCGGTTCACCCAGGAGAAGTTCAAGATCCACAAGGAGGGGGTCTTTCGTCTGCTTGCCGAGTCAACCGGAATGGGGCACTGTTGGCCGAAAGGTACAGTGTTGCAAGTCTCGGACCTCTTGCCCTTCCTGGTTGAAAGTGGAGACCTCTACAGTGAGGCGGCCGGGCGCCGCCCCAAGCTAATGCGAGTACAGAGGACGCAAGTCCGAGCAACCGGCACCGGACCGAACCAAGAAGCCTGGCTCGTAGTCGACGTGAGTCGCCTGCAGCTTCGACAGGCAAACGTTGGAGCAGCCGCGCTAGTGGTGAACGCCGCCGTATTCGGGGATCACTTCCGGCTAGTGACTGACGGCGCAGACTCGGAAACTGCAACTTATGAGTCTCGCAGTGCAATCAAGTTCACGACTTTTCAGAAGGCTCTGCCGCAACTTTCGCACGAGTTCGACAGTTCGATCATTTGCCGCGATAGAACTCGTGACGGTGGAACAGACTTCATCGTCATGTCGCCCAAAACTCAGCTGCTTTCAATGGAAGCACTTTCCTTCGCGACGATGCACCACTTGAGCAACATGGTCCGGTATCGGCCCCATCATGTGGAGTTTCTTCGCGGAGGGAAGTACTGGTGGCTCTTCACAAGCTGGGTCGATCGCGCCTGCGAGAACTTCCTGTTGGCACTTTCTTCTCGGATTTCTCTCGAAGAGCACGTGATCGGTTGACGCGCACTTGTCGGAGGGATGTAGCTGGAGTTGAAGAACTCATACACAAAGGCGCAGGTGGAGGCGGTTCGTGAAACCGAGAGACCGCTACACCTGATCGCTTGCGCTGGTTCAGGCAAGACGCAGGTAATCTCACAGCGAATCTCGCACATCCTGGCTCAGCCGGGGGTTACTCCGAAGAACGTGATCGCTTTCACTTTCACGGAGAAGGCCGCCGCGGAGCTCAAGGATCGCATCCACCGCATCGTTCGGGAGGAGCACGGTGACTTGCCGGGGCTTGCCGAGATGTTTGTCGGCACGATGCACGGGTATGCGCTGAACCTGTTGCAGACCTTCGTGCCTGAGGCCTTCAAGTACGGGGTGCTGACCGACATCACACAGCGGCTGCTGATCGACCGGCAAAGCACTAGGTCGGGGCTGACCACGTGCCCGACGACAGCGCCCAGTCGGCCGACGTTGTGGCGGTACGTCGACTCGAAGCTCTACATGCAGGTGCTCTCGGTCTTGCAAGAGGACGATGTCGAGTTCGATCTGGTGCCCGATGGGGTGACCGAGAGCCTCCAGTCGTACGTGCAGATGCTCGCTGATCAGAAGTACTTCGACTACACGTCGATGATCGCTAACGCGGTGGCCTTCTTGGAGTCCGATCCAGATGACCCCGAGCTGTCGACGGCGGAGCTCGAATTGCTTCGCCACACCCGCGAAGACATCAAGTATGTGGTTGTCGATGAGTACCAAGACGTCAACCCGCTGCAGGAAAAGCTCATCGCCGGTCTCGTTCGCTGGGGGGCGAACCTTTGCGTGGTCGGCGACGACGACCAGACCATCTACCAGTGGCGCGGCAGCGAGGTCTCGAACATCCTGACCTTCGCCGACCGGCACGAATCCGTCCGCACGATCGAGCTCGCTGACAACTTCCGGTCGTCAAAGGGCATCGTGCGGCTTGGGCGCACCATCGCAGAGTGGATCCCCGCTGGCGAGCGGCTGCCGAAGGCGATGGAGTACGCCTCGCACCAGCAATGGCAGCGCGGCGACATGCTCGCTCTCGAGTTCAACGACCCAGAGGGTGAAGCTGCCTGGATCGTCGACCGCATCGCAGGCCTGCAGGGAATGCCGTTCCAGGACGCTCCCGATAGCGACCCGCGAGGCCTGTCGTGGTCGGACTGCGCGGTGCTCTACCGAACGGTGAAAGACGCCGAGCCGGTGGTCGACGAGCTGCGACGGCGGGGTATCCCGTACATCATCAAGGGGCTCGCGCGACTTTTCGATGCTCCCGAGATCGAAGCGCTCGTGGGCATGTTCCGCTTCATGGTGGGCGAGATCGACGCGGGGGAGTTGCGCAGCCTGTTCGCGGCCGCCGATCTGCTCGCGCGGCCCGGGTTGATCGAGCGCGGCATTCGCGTACTTGAAGAGGGTGCCGACTTCGGGCGGGGCGAACGATGGGGCGTGTACAACATCCAGCGCCTCTACCTGACCGTGCTCGAGGCGCTCGACATTCGCGAGAGCACCATTCCCGGAACGCCGGCGCGTGCAGAGCTCGTCATGTACCAGCTCGGCAAGTTCTCGCAGGTGATCTCAGACTTCGAGGCCATCAACTTCGCCTCAGATCCTGAGCGCAAGTACCAGGGCTTCGTGCGCTTCCTCACCGACGACCGCCAGGCGCCGAGCTACTACGAAGAGAGCGACGGCGACGCCGGATACGCGACCCCCGACGCAGTCACCATCACGACCGTGCACCGCGCGAAGGGCATGCAGTGGCCGGCGGTCTTCGTGCCGTGCTTGCGTAAGAACCGCTTTCCGATCCGTTCCTCCGGCGGAATCAACCTCTTCCACGTCATTCCCATCGAGGCTGTGCCCAACGGAGCCCGCTACCGCGGCGGCCGCTCAGAAGAGACGCGGCTGTTCTACGTCGCCGTGACACGAGCGCAGAAGTACCTCTACCTGACTTGGGCCCCCATCGCGAGCAACCAACAGGCTCGCGCCCGCTCCGATTTCTTCCGAGACGCGGCCGCCTCCGACTGGATGCTCACCGCCGACCCCGGCCTGCTCGACCTGCCCCGACTCACCCCGACCCCCAAGGTCGAGACGCCGGTCATCACGATCTCGTTCTCAGAGCTCAAGTACCTGCTCGAGTGCCCGTACCAATTCAAGCTGCGCTTCATGTACGGCTTCAACCCGCCCATTCACGAGGCGCTCGGCTACGGAAAGGGTCTGCACGACGCTCTAGCAGAAATGCACAAGCGCGCGTTGGCAGGTGATGTGCCTTCGCGCGACGAGACCGAAGATCTCGTCGACCGGCACCTGCTTACGCCCTACGCGTACCCGACGCTGCGCGAGAACCTGCGCGCTGCGGCGGTTCGGGCGCTCGATCACTATTTCGATGCGCACGGTGACGACCTCACCCGAACCGAGCTCAGCGAGAAGCAGATCGAGGTTGTCGTCTCGCCGGGAGTCACCGTCAGTGGCCGCATCGACCTCATCAAGCGACTCGAGACCGACGAGATCGCGATCGTCGACTTCAAGTCGACCGAGGATGCTCAGGATTCAGACATGACGCGAGACCAGCTGAGCGTCTACGCGCTCGGGTATCGCGAGTTGACCGGTGCTTCGGCCGACCGCATTCAGGTGCTCAACCTCGACGAGCGCGGCGACCCGTTCAACGTGCCGATCGACGATCCGCTGCTCGCCGATATCCGCATGAAGATCGAGGCGGTTGCAGAGGACATTCGCGCTGAGCGGTTCCCGTGCGGCCACGACCACAGCGCGGATACCGCGTTCAACGACCTGGCGTGGTTGACCGAGGGAGCAACTCAGCGCTCCGCTTGAGTTTTGAAGCGCTGGAAGTTAGGGCTTCGGTCACGGAATGTCGGGGCGTTAAGCAATGCTCGGAGAATGGCCAAACCCTCGCAGACGATCCTCGATCAGATCTCCCGGCTCAAGGCGTTTCGCGATGCCTATATCGAGCTCGTCAACTCTTCAGCGCCCGAGTCGGACGGACTCTTCGCCAGATTGGCACCTCGTGTGTCACATGACGAGTGGTCCCGACTCGAGTCTTCTGTCGCGCGGGCGGCGGGTGCCGCAGCCACCGCATATGACGCGAATGGCGGAGCCACTTACTCGCTGCGAAATGCCGCCTACATCATGAACGACGTCAACCCCATGCAGAACTGGGCGATGTCTCTAGAGTCGCCGGAGCAGCTTCGACCGCAAATGGTGGTCGCCGCCATCGACAACGCCATTGGGATCGCCACGACTCGACTCGAGACTGCTCGTCGCAACGAGCGAGGTCTTGTCGGCGTCATCGCGGCTTTCCTTCGTTGGCCGTCTACCTTGCGAGCAGCAGCGGGAACAAGCAGCTATCAACGTGGTGCAGCTGGTGTGATCGGTGTCTTCGGACAAATCCTTGTCGGAGCAATCGCAGCAGCATTGGGCGCGGGTCTATTTGCCGGCGTCGTGGAGCTATGGCGGATTGCAACATGAATGGCTGGCGCGCTGCGGGCTGCAGCACACTTCTTCCGCAGTCAGCGAGTCCTTACGTAAGGACCGCCGGGGGCATAGCTGGGCGCGATAGAAACTCACTTGAGAGAGGAGGCGGCCATGGGCCCTGAAGATCTGCGCGACATCTACTGGGATGCACGATGGGAAGGCCTCGTCATGTTCGGCGAAGCGATCTGGAGCGCCGCCCTCGCGAATTGGTGGGTGGGCCCGATTATCGTTGTTCTCGCACTGACTGCCACCCGTCGCGCCTGGCTTCGGCTCTTTGGGAGGGTTGCTGGGACATACGCGCGAAGCGAGCTCTGACTCCCGAGCACCAGAAGCTGCCCAGCTAGCTCTATAGCGCGCGAGTCGAGGACCAGTCGCTCGTGCGTTGAGCCGACGCCAAGCTCGCCGCAAAGCTTCAAGACCAGCTGGCCGAGAAAGCTGCGGAGGTCGAGAAGCTGAAGGCGAGCATCCAGGCGTCGGATCGGGCGAAACAGCTGGCCGTGATCGAAGCGACCACGCGTGTTGAGAAAGAGCGCGACCGGCTCAAAGCCGACCTCGAAATGGCCGAAGCGCAGAAGTCGCTGGGCGAGAAGGCTCTCAAAGAGAAGTACGAGACGCAGATCAAAGATCGCGACGACGCGATCGAGCGGCTCAAAGACATGAAGGCGCGGCTGTCGACCAAGATGGTCGGCGAGACTCTCGAGCAGCACTGCGAGACCGAGTTCAACCGCCTTCGCGCCACGGCGTCTCCGAAGGCGTACTTCGAGAAAGACAACGACGCGCGGTCGGGGAGTAAGGGCGACTACATCTTCCGCGATAGCGATGATGCCGGCACTGAGATCGTGTCGATCATGTTCGAGATGAAGAACGAGAGCGACGAGACCGCCACCAAGAAGAAGAACGAAGACTTCTTGAAAGAGCTCGACAAAGACCGCACCGAGAAAGGTGAATCCCCCCGGCGTGTTCGGAGACTCGATTCCTTGGAAGGATCAGTCTCATGGCACGACCCAACAAGTATCCGCGCGAGCTTCGTGAGCGCGCAGTCCGCATGGTCGCCGAGGTGCGGCCTGACT
>Ga0316202_10001905_pt1 | contig 14725 bp, 15 predicted proteins | sample 3monrhotite_MG_FD_204934 | JGI IMG/M metagenome (GOLD analysis project Ga0316202, IMG submission 204934) | Microbial mat bacterial communities from mineral coupon in-situ incubated in ocean water Damariscotta River, Maine, United States -... | ecosystem: Environmental > Aquatic > Marine >... | reverse complement strand
CACCGGCATCGTCAGCGTGCAGTTTGTCGGCGACGACGGCAGCGTGCTCGCCGAGACCGACCTCCAGCTGTAAAGAAAACAAGAGCGGCCCCGGACGGGTGGTCCGGGGCCGGGTCAAGCTGCGCAGGCTCAGTAGCGGGGCAGCGACTTGTCGATGTTGAGCGACCAGGCGTCGATGCCGCCGGCGACGTTGAAGACGTTGGTGAAGCCCTCGCTGAGGTAGTGCTCTGCGGCGCGCTGGGAGCGGCCGCCGTGGTGGCACATGAAGGCGAGCGGGGTGTCCTTGGGGAGCGCGACGAGCGCGCGGGCCGCAGCCTCGTCGAGGTGGGTCGCGGCGTCGAGGCTCGCGACCTGGCGCTCCTGGGCGGTGCGCACGTCGTAGAGGCGGACCTCGTCGCGGGCGAGCATGCCCTTGAGCTTGAAGACGTCGATCTGCTGGACGCCGGGGGGCTCGTTGGGGTTGTCGATCACGACGCCGCCGCCGCCGGAGGCGTTGGTCTCGTAGTCGAGGCGGATGCCGTCGGCGCGCTTGGCCGAGGAGCGGTCGACGAGCACGGTGATGCCGCTGACCTCGACGGCGAAGTCGCCGTCGCGCTTCTGGTCGAAGCCGATGTTGTACTGGAAGCGGGGAGAGACCTCGAGGCGGGGGTGGCCGCCGGACGAGGCACCGAACTTCTTGAGCGCGGCGACCATGCTGTCGCTGAGGTGGATGGCCGGCGCGGTCGGCTCGACGTACTCAGCGCCGACCATCTCGTGGAGCTCGCCGTTGGCGAACATCTGACCGACGATGTCGCTGCCGCCGACAAACTCCTTGGAGATGTAGAGCTGCGGGATGGTGGGCCACTCCGAGAAGACCTTGATGCCGCTGCGGATCTCGGGGTCCGAGAGAACATCGACCGTCTTGTACTCGACATCGAGCTCATCGAGCAGGCCGACAGCGCGCGCAGAGAAGCCACAGCGGGGCTGCTGGGGGGTGCCCTTCATGAAGAGGAGGACCTTGTTGTCGTCGACCAGCTTCTGGATGCGGGCGCGGGTGTCTTCGTTCATCTTGGCTCACCTTGGAAGCGGTGTCCCGGCCACATCGTGGGAACACCTACTGATTTTGTGGGAGTTGAGGGTGCTTTTGTCGGCTGTATCGCGGAGCGCACGTCGCGCCAACCACCTCCGTCGCACCCTACTGAGACTCCAGCACCGCCTCCCAGATGCGCTCGCCGCCGAGCGCCTCAAGCCGCGCCGCGCCGGCCTCCAGCTCCCCGGCCGCGACATACATCTCGGCGAGAGAGCCGACCGCGGCGTTGTAGAGGCCCTCGACCTCTGAGTCGAGCACCGACTCCATCAGCGCGATCGCCTTGTCGTGCCGCCCCAGCCCGCTCAGGGCACGCGCCCGCTGGAAGTGGACCAGGTCCATCAGCCCATCCTCTACGATCCGCTCCGCCCGACGCAGCGTCGCGAGGGCAGCCTTGTGCTCACCAGCCTCCAGCTGCGCCTCCGATTCTTCCAGCATGGCATCCAGCGCAGGAGAGATCGGAGCCGGCTCCGGAGGCAGCGCGGCCTGCTGCGCTTCCAGGCGCGCGCGTCCGGCCTCGGCCTCGGCCTTCAGGGCGGCGCTGGTGCTCTCCTCGGCGGCCAGGGTGTACGCGTCCAGCGCGACCTGGAGCTGGCGCCAGGCCTTGTCCTCCAGCGCGTAGTGGTACACCTCCCGCTGGTCGTCATCGAGGTATCCGGGCACATCCGAGGTCAGGAGCGCCTGACCGAGGTGCTCGCGTGCCTGGGCAGTGCGAACCAGGACCTCCTGGCGCCAGCGCTCCGGATCTTCTTCGAGCAGGGCGTTCATGCGATCCTCGACCGCCTCGAAGGCCGACACCAGGGCGAGGACGTCCCCCTGGAGGTCTGCGTCCTGCTCGGCACGCGGCGCGTCCGGATCGTCGAGGGTGACCTCCATCGCCAGGAAGTCGTCCATCAGCGCCGACAGGGCGACATCGCCGGCGAGCGACTGGTGGGCGGTCAGGCCGCCGAGGCCGCTGAGCAACAGGAACGCTGCTGCGCTGCGCGAGGCCCGGCTGGGCGGTGCGGACTGCCCCAGCACCCGCTCGATCCGGTGGCGCAGGCTGCTGTCGGTCGCTGCCGCCGCGAAGGCGACCACCTGCCGGTGCTCTTCGAGGTGCAGCAGCGCCCCGGCGTACACCCGCGGCGCCGCATGGGCGACGACCACGTCGTCACAGCACAGCTCGCGCTCGGCGCGGACCCGGCCCGACATCCACCACACCGCCGGGTGGAAGAAGAACACGATCTCGACGAGCCCCTGGAGGAAGCTGACCAGCAGATCCCGGCGCCGGACGTGGGCCAGCTCGTGCAGCAGCACGCTCTCCAGCTGGGCGCTGTCCAGGCCGGTGAGCGCCACCCCTGGCAGCAGGATCACCGGCCGGATCACACCGACCACCATCGGCACCGTCACCAGGCGAGAGGCCCGCACCGGAACCGGCGCGCGAAGCCCGAGCGTCGACGCCAGCGAGGCCGCGTGAGCCTGGATGGCGGCCGGAACCGCCGAGAGCCCCTCCCGCTGAAGTCGCCGCGCCTGCCACAGGCCGCCGAGGAACAGCAGGCTGAACACCACGACTCCGAGCGCCCACACCCCGACCGCTGCTGGCAGCAGGGCTGCGATGTTCGGCACCGCGTCCGCCGGGACCGACACCGCCGGGGCCGCCGGGACAGGCTGCACGGCAGCCGAGAGCGCGGTCAGCGCTGCGACATCTGAGGCCAGGGGATCGTAGTGCTGTGCCGCGGTGGCCACAAAGAGCACCGGCGCCGCGCCCAGCGCGAGCACACCCAGCGTGTAGCGGAGAACGGAGGGCGACGATGAGAACGCCCGCAGCAGGGCCCAGAGCACCACCCCGAGCACACTGGCCTGCCACACGGAGTGCAGCAGCGCCATCCCGAGCGCGTCGATGAGCGGCATCACTCTTCACCTCCGGCGTCGAGCGACGACAGGAGCGCGCGGATCTCGTTGAGCTCTGTGCGGCTGGGGGGACGGGACGACAGCGCGCGCATCACCAGCCGCGCCGCAGAGCCGCCGAACGCCTTCCGCGCCAGCGCTGACACCAGGCTGCCCTGGACCTGCTCGGGGGCGTGCGCCGGGCGGTAGATGTGCGGGCGGCGCGTGTCCTCGCGCAGCACAATCTGCTTCCCCAGCATGATCTGGAGGGTCTTCAGGACGGTTGTGTAGCCCACGGGGCGCTCCGGCTGGAGCGCCTCGTGGACATCGCGAACGGTCGATGGACCCCGCCGCCACAGGACGCGGAGGATCGCCATCTCACCATCAGTTGGTTGTGGAATGCCAGACACTGTCGAGACTCCTTCTCTTCTGTGGTTCTCTTTCCTACGGACATCTTCGTTTTTATACGAAGATCTTCGTACTGTATACGGAGTCTTTCGTATTTACTGAAAGTAGTGCTTTGGGCTTGATAGTTGCTTTCGCTTCTGCTGCGTGACCACGACCGCTGGCCTCAGGGACTCGGGGCTCCGCTGAGATCCCACACCTCAAGCGCACCAAATGCCACGGCGCCCTCTGCCTGATCGATGGTCCGGTCGCTGACCAGCAGCCGCCCGTCGTCCAGCAGCGCCTCGACCATCGCCTCGATTCGCCACGTCCGCCGACCCTCCAGGTCGATGAGCTGCGCGAACATCTGCTGGTACTCGTAGGCATCGCTGCGCCGCTGCTGCCGGCAGCTCAACAGCACCCACTGCCCCGCCCGCACCTGCTCGATAAGATCGACCGGGCAGTCCTCTCCGGCGTCCATGAGCCGGTGCAGGGTGCCCGAGCCGACATCGACCAGGACAACGTCGCCGGTCTGTGGGTCTCGTGCCAGCGCGGCGTGAGGGTGGCTGTCGCCCCGGAGCGGCACCAGCGGCGGAGACGACCAGCCTGCCAGCCCTTCCAGGTCGATCCAGCGGGTCGCCAGCGCGGGGCTGCTGCCTGGAATGGTCTCGGCGATGACCGGGGCGTCGACCGTCCGGGTGCGGAACATGCCTCGCTGCGCGGGCGGGAAGGTGCGCTGCCAGGCCCGCTCGCCCTCTGGAGACCACAGCCGGCGCTCCCGCGTCGGCGCGTCCCGGCTGGGCTGGCACTCCGCCAGCACCCGCGGCGGGTCCGACAGCGCCGCGGTCAGTGTCCAGTCACACGCTGGCTCCAGCCGCCACGGGGTTGGCTGGCTGTCCCGGTACAGGGTGACCGGCTCGCCCCAGGCGTCGGCCGCTGACCAGCCGCCCGACAGCGCGAGGCGCTGTGCAGTCGGGGTGGGATCGTCGATCGCCACGCACACCGGCTCGGGGCCGTCGAGCCGCCAGCGAACGCAGGTTCCCTCCGCGCCATCGCCCGGAACGCCGCGCGACACCCAGGCCTCGGGGCGGCCTCTGTGGTCCAGGCCCATGTCCCGCGGCATCTGCGGCAGCCGGCTTGAGATCGACACGTCGGCGTCGTCGGTGTCAGCCCACGGGCCGAACCAGACGCCGCCCTCGGTGTCCTTCGCGAGCACGAAGACCTGCCCCTCGCTGACGAGCAGCCAGCTGCTGTCGGCCGGCCCGCTGGGCGTTGTGACCTGGGGCGTGGTCGTCGTGCCGTCGCGGAGCGCGGTGAGCGCGGTGGGCGCGGTGCTGAGGCGTCCCGCGTCCCAGTCGGCCGCGCGCGGGGTGCCGATGCCGTCGATCAGCGCGCCTGTCTCCAGGTTTAGCAGCAGCGCCTTCTCGCGGTCGCTGTTTCGGAGCAGCACCGCCCGGTCGCCGTGGGCGTCCCACAGCACCACGGCCTCGGGCAGGGTGACCGGGGTGCGCGTCGGGGCGCCGCCCTCCACGAGCGTCAGGGGCTCGCCCGCGGACAGCGCCGGGAACAGCAGCGCGTCCTCGGCCGGCGCGGGCGGCGATGGGGGAGGGGAGCCGTCGGTACAGGCAAGCAAGATGGCGAGCAGCATGCCCTCAAGGGTAGCCGCTTCGCCGCCTCTCTCGCTCAGTAAGCGGCCCGGTAGTCGACCGCGATGTCGAACAGCACGGCATCCCCGTCGGAGACGGCCACCACGCACAGGCCGTCCGGGCTGAAGCTGTTGCAGAACCAGGCGCCGCTGTCGTCGGCCACGATGGTGTAGCTGCCCGCTGCCAGCTCCAGCGCGTAGCAGCCGCCCTCGTCGGCGGTCACGGTCGCCACGGCCTCCGCGTCGCCGAGGTCGTAGCGGCCGTAGGCCTCTGGGTCCGAGCGGTCTTCGGTGGCACCGGACGACGCAATGACCGGGAAGGCTGCGACCGTCGTGGACATCGGCTCGGAGGTGCCGCCCGTCCCGCCGTCGCTGGGCATGTGGTTGCCCTCCAGCCACAGCACCGCGCCCCAGACGCCCTGCGACGGGGCCAGGCACTCATCGGCGTGGCCGGTGTCGCTGGCGCCGGCACAGGCTGCGAGGAGCCCCAGCACGGTGCTCTGGAGCACGCGGCGCATGGCCTGCCGCGCCAACTCAGATGTCGATGCCGCGCTTCGCGAAGCGCGGGCGGATCTGCTCGGCGAGGCAGGTGCGGTAGATCTCGGCGTACTCTGTGCCGCTGATCATGCCGGCGGTGCGCTCGTCCTCGGTGAGCGGCGGCGCGCCCTCGTGAGAGGCGTAGGCGTGGTGGAACCACGCGAGCATGTCCGGGACCTGCTCGGCCGCGCGCTGCCGGACGCCGGGGGCATCGTAGGTCAGCAGGACGTCGAGGGACTCCCAGCCGAAGGCGCGGTGGACCGCCTCGTCGCGGAGGACCCGGTCGAGCGCCTCGCGGGCCTGCGGGTGCGTGGTGGTCGCGCGCATCGCTGCGAACAGCGGGACCGCGAAGGTCTCGCCGAGGCAGAAGTTGCGCAGGATGGTGTCCACGAGGCTCGCGAGCACCCCCTCGGGGGCGTCGGGGGCGGCGGTGGCGCGGATGTCGAGCGACATCGGCTCGTCCTCGCCGCCCAGCGCGACGACGGTGGCGTGGCTCAGGCGCGCGTGCTCCAGCTCGTCAGCCACGACGCGCAGGCCGGTGTGAACCGAAGCCTCGGGGAAGCCGCAGCGGATCATCCAGTGGCTTGCCTGGGCCGCGAGGCCAGCCGAGCCGTACTCTGCGCGGACCCGGTTGCGCCACTCGGTCAGCAGGCGGCTACTGGCTGCCATCGCCGGTGGCCCCGTTGGCGTCGAGGACCTTCTGGCGCCGCTCGGCGGGGCAGGCGATCTCGGTGCCGTTGGAGGTCTCGCCGTCGGCCATGACGCGCCCGCCGGCCTGGAGGACCTCGCGCGGCGCGACCCGCACGTCGCGCCACTCCTTGTAGCAGCGCTCGCCGTCCGCGCTCACCGCGAGCAGCGGCGCGGGCGGGTTGGTCGCGCCCTCGGGGTGCGAGGAGGCCACGTCGTCCCAGGTCGGCAGCGCCGCCGGCGGCATCGGCGGTGGCATCGGCGGGTTGGACGTGCGGATCGGGACCGGGTCCGGCGGCGGCAGCGGCGGTGGCGGCGGGTTGGACGTGGGGACCAGCTCAGGCACGGGCTCGGTGACGGGCTCGGTGACCGGGTCGGTCACGGGCTCGGTGTGCGTCGAGCAGCCGAGCGTCATGCTCAGGCCCGTGATGAAGACAAGTGAAGAAGGCATCAGCGCCGCGTAAAGTTGAAGGGGTAGCTGACAACGACAGTGCCGTTGTTTCGCGGGATGGGGAACTGGGTCCCCTCCAGGTTCTGGACCAGGCACGCCTCCACGTCGCTGTTCTGCAGCGAGGTCTGCGAGACCCGCGCCCGGTCAACCAGTCCGTCGGCGTCGATGACGAACTGGAGGGTCACCTTGCCGCTGGGCAGGTTGGGCGTGCGCTGGAGCTGGCGCTGGTAGCAGTTCTTGAACGTGGGCATCTTGGACTGGATGCCCAGCTCGATGGCGCTGCGCTCCAGCTCACCAGCGTTGTCGCTGCGGCCGATGAAGCCCGGCGGCTCCTCGAAGGTGAGCTCGTCGAGCACGACGTCCTCGCCCAGATCCAGCAGCCCGCCCAGGGAGTCCTCGGCGTAGCTCATCGACAGCGGCTGCATGGCTGTCTCGTTGTCGACGGCGCCGAAGACGACCTGGGGGCCGCCCTCGACGATGCCAGCGGGGACGATCCGCTCCTCGTCGGGCGGCAGGGTCGTCGGGCGCTGCCCGAGCACCGCGGCGATCATCATCGCGTCCTGTCCGGCCTGGCCGCCCATCGACACGAGCACCTGGGCGCCGTTGGCCATGCTGAGGACGGCCTCCTCGACCCGGCCCTCGTAGGAGGGGATCCAGAGGACCTGGTCGACCGCGCCGAACGACATCCGCTCCGCGGAGGGGACGTTGTTGTCGAAGTAGACCAGCATCATGCTGGCGGTCATCGGGTCAAAGATGATCTTGTCGGCCCACCGCCCGCCGCTCGCGGCCTGCGCGGCAGGTGCGGACAGGCTCAGGGCGGCTGCCAGGGCGGCTGCCTGGATCCAGCGCTGCATCGAAACCCCCGTCTCTCACGGTTCGGGGGCCATCATACCTGCTTCGGCCGGATGCTGCCGAGGCTACGGATCCGTGGCGGCGGAGTCGGTGTTGGTGTCGGGGCGCTGCTGGTCGAGGACCGTCTGCGAGAGCATCTGTTCCAGGCGGTCGGGCAGGTTGAGGAACTGGAGCCCGAGGTTGGTGCCCTCTGGCCAGCCGGGCTCTGCGCGCACGCACTCGGCCTCCAGGGGCAGCCAGTGCTCGGCGATGAGCAGCTCCAGGAAGAGGTGCTCGCCGACGTTGACGTTGGCGTCGGTGTGCAGCCCGCAGCCCGAGACCGACAGGTCGATGAGGTGCCCGCTGAGGCGGTCTCCGTCGGGGATCCAGGTGTTCCGGCGCTTGTCGAGGCGCAGCCGCCAGGCGTTGATGGGCATCTGCATCGCGACCCGGAAGGCGGAGCGCTGGTTGTAGAAGCGCATGTCCTGCGGGTGGTTTAGCACGATGACGGTGCCGTTTCGGGGGAAGCGCATCCCCGGCGGCAGCCCCTGCGAGCGGATCATCGTCGCCTCGAACTGGTACACCCCGTCGGGGTGCCCGAGCTCCAGGGTCAGCTCCGTGCCATCGGGCGGCAGGGTGCTGGTCACCGGCAGGACGACCCCGAAGCCGTCCTCCATGTCGAGCATCATGCCCGGCTGGAGAAGCATCTCGAACTGCCGCTGGTCAGAGACCCAGACCGAGCGCTGCCCCTGGAGGAGTTTTTTTCGCTCGACCTCAGTGCTCGGCCAGGGCTGGGTCCGCTCAGGGGGACGGTAGTTTTTCCAGAAGTGGTCCACAAAACCTCCGCTGTGGGGCGGCTCGAAACGCAGGTGTTCATGCCCGTGGGCAAGTCGGATCTGGGTCGGTGGCCCAGGAGAGCGGCGCATCTCTGCGGCAGGCTGCTGGAACGCGACCGCCCCGTCTCTAGTGCGAAAGGTCAGCTGCGCGCCCTCGGCGCGGAGGTACCCGATGAGCGCCTCCGTGCTGCGCCGCCACCACAGGACCGGCTGCCGGTCCGGGTTGAGCGACTGGATGGGCTGCTCAAGGATGACGTCGGCGATGCGGCGGAGCAGCAGCCCGCCCGCGTCGGCGCTGAAGCGCAGGAGCTGATCGGCGCGGAGCTCCAGGGTGTTACCGCGCTGGCGCAGCGCCTGGATGCTGCGCAGGGGCACCTCGACAGCGGGGCTCCCGATCGCGCGCAGCGAGAGCGTCTCCCAGTCGAGCACAACGAACCCACGCACCCGCGACCAGCCGCGCCACCACTGCGTGGGCCATGCCAGGAGGGGCTGGCCCTTGAGGTGCGCCCGGAGCGCGACGACCCCGGTGCCCGAGAGCGCCCAGCGTCCCTGCTCTGGCACCGTGATGGTGCCATCTTCGTGGAGGGACAGGCCGGCGTGGGAGGCATCCCACTCCACCGGCTGCCCGAGCATGCCCGCGATCAAGCGACCGAGGCCGGTCGCCGTGAAGCGCAGGCGCCGGTCGGTGAGGACCGCCTCGCCACGGACGGGGCCGTACCGCACCGGCGTGATGGTGAGGAGGGGCTCGTTTGGCTCGAAGCTGCCCTCGTCGGTGTGGAGCAGGTCCGCGAGGCGCCGGCCGAGGGCGGGGACCCCTGGCCCAGAGAACCACCACAGCCGCGTGGTCGACTGCACCATGAGGCGGTGCTTGATGGGCGTGACCGTGGCACTGAGGAGGTTGGCCCGCGGCAGGCGTATCTGGTGGATCTCGTCACCGGGGGCTGGCTCAAAGCGCAGCTCGGTGCTCCACAGCGAGAGCTGACCGAAGACCAGCCCTTGCTCGGTGATCATCCAACAAGACGTCTGGGCGAGTTGTGGGAAAAGCGCATCCATGCGCTCAACTGATCGGCTCTGGTGCGCTGGCTCTTTAAGAACCTTTGCGATGTGCGCTCGCGGGGAGGCCCTCCCACCGCTCCACAGCGGCTGCATCCACGCGGAGGGTGCCGGCGAGCAGGCGCCTCAGGTGCCCGAAGCTGTCGTAGCCCCAGAACATCTCTCCGTCAGCGATGATGGTCGGCACGCCGAACACGCCGCGCTGGATGGCGGCGGCGGTGTTCTCTCGGAGCCGGGCCTTGGTCTCGGGGCGCTGCGCGCGGGCGACCGCGTCCTCGATCCCGACCTCCCTGGCGATCCGGGCGACGACGGCCGGGTCGGTGACGCCCGGGCCGCCGGCCCAGGTGGCCTGGTAGAGCCGCGTGATGAGGGCGAGGCGTGCCTGGGGGGGCGCCGCCAGTGTGCTGACGCGGAGCGCGAGGAGGGGATTAAACGGATGCGACGGCGGCGGCTCCAGACGCAGCCCGAGCACAGACGCGGTCCGCGAGACGTCGACGAAGGTGTAGGCCCGCTTCGCGGGGATCTCGGCGGGGCCGCGGGTGTCGCTCTCGTTGAGCATGGCGGCGAACAGGACCGGCACGGGCGTGACGGTGCGGCCGTGCTCGGCGGCGAGCGCGTGGATCTGCGTCCACGCGATGTAGGCATAGGGGCTGATGTAGTCGAAGAAAAATTCCAGGCTCACAGCGTCACCATCGGATGAGGTTGACAGGCTTGTCGGGTGCCATTGTGGGCGATGCCTTGGCCTGGGGCGTGAAAAAATGCGGCCCATTTTGCCCGGCCCTCCCTGGGACGTGTCACACTTTCTTGACACTGCTTCCCGCCGAGAGCTTCGCCATGCGGCACGCTGTGACCCTGCTGTCCGTCCCTCGGGTGACCGTCCACGAGATCCGCCACCGCTTCGCGGACGATCTCCAGCAGGCGCTCGATCAGCATCCTCCCCAGATCGATCAGACCGCCACCGCAGCCGCGCTCGCCCTCGCTGCTGCCGCTGTGGCCACCGGTGTGTGGGCGGGCCTGCTCGCGGCCCTGGGGATCATTGTCGCCGCCACCGTCCACGCCGAGCAGCGCCGCTGGGCGCGGCTGCGGACACAGCTCGTCGCTGCGCGCCGCATGCTCCGCACGATGAGCGTCCACCTCCCGCTGCGCGCCCAGGGGCAGCTCGGGCAGGAGCTCGCCCTGCTGCTCTGCGCGCAGGCCCACCGCCTCCCGGCTCCTGGGATCGACGCCGCCCTGGCGGTGATCGCGGTCCAGGGCACCCCCGCGTTCCAGGACCGGCTCCTCCGCAGCCGGCGCAGCCTCCCGTGCTGGGCGGTGGAGGACGACGGCTGATCCGCCTCAAGGCGGCTTCTTCCCCGCCCGATGAGGCGCCTCGTCAGGTGGGAGGCAGCGATGGACATCGGCAGCAAGAACGTCGGCATCAGGAACACGGACTCGCTCCTGGAGAGCCGCACCACCCTCGCCATCGCAAAGCGCTCCTTCCAGAGCGCCGCGGTCCGACAGGGAAGCGCCATCCGGACCATGCGCAGCCAGCTCACCGAGCTCCGCTCGGAGCTGGAGTCCTTCGACAAGCTCTCGCGCACCGCGCGCCTCGTTCGCGGCGGCGGGCGCGCCGTGCCCGCGAAGATATCGGGCAGCGTCAGCCTCTCGCTCGACGGCGACACGTCGAGCTCGCTGTCCTCCTCCGCAGAGCTGAACACCTCCTCGACGTCGTTTTCTCCGAGCAGCCCCGCGTGGGGCTCGTCGAGCGCGCCGGTCACGCTCTCTGGGGAGTACACCGGCGACACCACCGACACCCTCACCGTCGAGGCGTACCGCGGTGGCCGCGTGGGCGGCGCCAACGCCATCGGCTTCAACATCTATGGCAGCGACGGCACGCTGCTCGACTCCGTCGAGTGGGCCAGCCGGGACCCGGCTGGCACGACGCTGACCTCGGCGGGCACCGGCCTCACGTTCTCGCTCGGCGCCGGGCGGATCAACCACCTCGACACCTTCGAGGTCGACGTCCAGGCGGGGCTGACCATCGACGCCGACGCGACCTCGACGCTCGACGCTGCGAGCCCGGACTTTGACGGCGCGAGCTTCTCTGCGGGCTCTTTCCTGGTCAACGGGACCACGATCAGCGTCGATCCGGCGGCTGACTCCCTTCAGGACGTGCTCGACCGCATCACCGCCTCTGGCGCGGGTGTGAGCGCCCAGCTCTCTGGCGACACCGTCACCCTGACCGCCGACGCGTTCGGCCCCGGCGCGATCAGCGTTGGCAGCGACACCACCGGCCTACTGGCGGCGCTCAAGCTGGACACCGGGATCGCGGTGGACGGCGTCGACAACGAGCGTGAGGCCGCGATGTCCGGCGTGGACGACTTCTCTGGCGTCAGCGCGGGCAGCTTCACCGTCAACGGCACCACCATCAGCGTCGACCCGGCGAGCGACTCGATCGATGACGTCCTCGACGCGATCAATGCGTCGGGGGCGTCGGTCAGCGCGCAATACTCCGACGGCTCGGTCCGCCTCGTGGGCCTGTCTGGCGCGAGCGTCTCGCTGTCCGGGGACACCTCCGGCTGGCTGTCGTCGGTCGGGCTGGCCGAGGGCACTGCCGACCCCACTGAGGGCAGAGGCTCTCGTGGCTCTCGGCAGGCGGCCCGGCGGCTCTCAGAGGCGTTCGTCGACCTCGCCGAGAAGATCAACGCGCTGTTCGGCCCCGACGACGAGCTGGACGGGGCCGCGAAGGTCGACCGGATCACGGTCCAGAGCCGCATCCGCGCGGCCATCAAGGGCGTCTTCCTGGACCGCGACCAGACCGCGAAGGACAACGAGTTGGGGCTGACCTTCAACTTCGACGACGAAGACGAGGCGGTCCTGACGCTGCGGCGCTCGGACGTCAAGAAGCTGGCGACGTCGATGATGCGCGAGCCACGGGGCGTCGATCGGGTGCTGTTCGGCAGCAACCAGCAGCCGGGGCTCGTGCAGGTGCTCGACGAGGCCATCGGTGAGGCGGACGCTGACCTGGCAGAGGCGCTCGGCAACCTGGGCAGCAGCCTCAACACCACGGCGTAGCGGGAACACCTGGTGGGGGTGTGGCATTATAAGCGCATGACGATTCTCCCCCTGATGCTCCTGATGTCTGGTGAGGCTGCCGCGAAGTCTGCGATGACGCTCGCGATGGCCGACTCCTCTCCCCAACCCGGCGACGCGGTCTCGATCGAGGTCCGCTGGACAAACATCTACGACAAGCCGCTCCGGATCCCGGCAAGCTGGGCCGACGAGCTGAAGATGTGGGTCTTCCGGGTTCCGCCCGGCGAGAAGCCAAAGCCGCAGCAGGTCGCCAGCGAGATGGAGATGTCCATCATGCAGGCCCGCAAGATGGACTGGATCACCGTCGCGCCCGGCGAGGTCCTCAGCCACTCCCTCGCAGTGACGATCGACGCATGCGCCGAGGGCTGCATCGGCGGCAGCTACTACGGCCAGGTCAACCTCTCGTGGGGGATGATCGACGGTCGCCGCGACGACCAGATCCTGCCCGCGGCCCAGATACCGTTCAACTTCGACGTGGCTCTGCCGCTCGACCCGGTCAACGCCAGCCCGGACGGCGTGCAGGCGTCGCTGGCGGACATCCAGCCGCCGACGCCAGAGGGCAACATCTCGGCGACGGTCGCGGTGACCAACGGCAGCGCCAGCGCCGTCTGGGTCCCCGGGCCGCAGTCGTGGCTGACCGCGTGCACCCTGACCGACAAGAAGGGCGAGACGGTCAGCATGCAGTCGGTCGGCGGCCAGGCGGGTGCCTTGACCGAGGAGGGGTACCAGCTCCTCGCGGCCGGCGAGGCGCTGTCGGTGCCGATCTCCTGTGAGGCGATGTTCGAGGGCAAGCTGCCGAAGAAGTCGGGCCTTTCAGTGCTGATGTCTCCGATCTCGCCGTTCTTCCCGATCAACAACCACGAAGATCGCAGCGTGCTCACCGGCCTCGTCCCGACCGGTGCGCCGGTCGTGGTGCCGAAAAAGTAGCCGGGGCGGTAACGGCGCGGGGATACGGTGCCTACACAGAGCACAAGGAGGCTCCTGGGTGGATGCACAGACCCGCGCCACGCTGCACGATGACCTGACGCGGCTCGCCGCGGGGGATCGCGGTGCGCTGGACGCGGTGTTCGACCGCGCCCAGCCGGCGGTGCGCGCCCTGGCGCTCCGGATGCTGCCCCGCCCCGAGGACGCCGAGGAGGCCGCGCAGCAGGCGCTGCTGAAGGTCTTCGAGCGCGCCAGTGAGTTCGACCCCGCACGCGGCGACGGGCTCGCCTGGATTTTGGGCGTCGCGGCCTGGGAGTGCCGGACCACCCGCCAGAAGCTCCGCCGGAGCCGGGAAGACACGACCGCAGAGCCGCTGGTCGCCGTCTCGGGGCGGGTTGGCCCCGAGGACGCGCTGGCGCGCCAGGAGCTGCTGGACGCGCTGGAGGCGGTGCTGGGCACCCTCCGGCCGGCAGACCGCGCGGTGCTGGAGGCCGCCCTGGAGCGGCAGCCGCGCCCGGCGATCGCGCCGGGCGCGTTCCGGCAGCGCCTGCGCCGCGCCCGCCTGCGGCTCCAAGATGCCTGGGAGGCGATGTATGCGAAGTAACGACGCCCTCCGCGCGGCCTGTCGGGCTGCCTACGAGCGCAGCCAGCGCCGACGTGCCCTGCTCGAGGTCGCGCCGGTCGTGCCGATGACCCTGCTCGCCCTGCTCGGCACCGGCACCGCCCTGCCGATCGCCATCGGCGCGCTGCTCGCCGTGGCCGCGGGCCTGCTCTCCTGGCGCGGTGGAGACGCCGCTGCCGGCGTCAGCCCCGGCCTCGCCGGCGGCGCGCTGCTCGTCTCGGTCCCCCTGATCGCCGAGCAGTGCGCGGTCGTCTGCGTCGGGCCGTGGTGCTGGTCGACCTGCGTGGCCGTCTGTGCCGCGGCAGGCCTCGGCGCCGGCGTGATCCTCGCCCAGAGCTGGCCCGCCGGGGCCTCCGCCGAGCAGCGGATCACCAGCCTCTCCCTCGCCAGCCTCGCCGCCGCGATGGGCTGCATTGAGGTCAGCCTCGTCGGCTTTGCCCTCGCGCTCGTGGCCCTCACGCTCTCTGGATCCGCCCTCGCGGCCGGTCGCCGCTGAACCATGCTGGCCCTGCTGGCCCTGCTGGCCTGCTCCCCGCCCCAACGCCTCGCCCCCGTGTCGGCGACGGCCTGGGGCGACCCGCACATGCTGACCGTCAGCGGTGACTACTACAGCTTCCAGGCCACCGGCGCGTTCGTGCTCCTCCGCTCCGCGGACCGCGCCCTGGAGGTCCAGGCCCTGCTCGCCCCCCTCGGCACGAGCCGGCAGGTGTCGGTCATCCAGGCCATCGCCACCCACACCGGCGGCCACCGG
>Ga0316202_10001904_pt1 | contig 14736 bp, 14 predicted proteins | sample 3monrhotite_MG_FD_204934 | JGI IMG/M metagenome (GOLD analysis project Ga0316202, IMG submission 204934) | Microbial mat bacterial communities from mineral coupon in-situ incubated in ocean water Damariscotta River, Maine, United States -... | ecosystem: Environmental > Aquatic > Marine >... | reverse complement strand
TATAAATCGCCACGATTTAGAATCTTCAAACCTTGCTAGTATCAGAAAAGACTTCAAAGCTTGTTTAGCTGCCTGCTCCGAATACCAAATTTCTCTTAGACCCGTTATAGAATACAGACTATCAGACTGGGCTTTTGTAATGGATTTATGTCATTCGTTAAAGGCTAACAATTCATCTGAGATTATAATTGGAACTGGGTCAATGGTAGATGATTTAACAGACAATATAATCTGTTGTAAGACCATAGAAGACCAAATACACATTCCTGTAGTTAGCTGTTCCCCTATTTTAAATCAAGAACACTATGATATATTTTATAAATCAAATATATATGGAATCAGAATAAAATCATATAAAATATTAGACAATTTGTGTAATATATAATAGGACTTGGATTATTATACGGACAAATGTGGGAATAAAATATTTTTATTTTTTTTATAGGAGTCATGTATAATGGCAGTTCCCGGTGCAACAACCAACTATTTGACGAATGGTGCTGGCGGAGCTTTTGTGGAAGCAAAAGAAGGCGGTACAATTCTAAACAATGATAACACTGGTACGGTTATCACTAAATCTTTAACTCTTTTAGACGGCGTAGCTACAGCAGCAGATTCTAACACATTACCAAGTGTTACAGCTAGTGGCATCTACAACGTGCAGAAAGCTCTATCAGCAGGTACTTTTGCCTATTCAGCAGAAGGCCAATATGTTATTGCTAGAGCTTCTGCTACCCTATCTGGCGTTGCAAAAACTCAACTCTTGACTATGGGCAGAGGTAACAGCAGAAAGTCCATTGCTCAATTCTATGGTTCGTATGGCGCTAAGCTACTTACAGCTTGGAGAAACAACCAATGGAGTTGGACTCACACCTTAGACAGTGGTGCTAAGATTACCAACATGAGAATTAACTGGCTCAACTCTGCTGGAACAGCTGCGGCTTCTCCAGATAGTTTGAGTAGTAAAACTAATGCTGGTGGCGCTAATGCTAGTGGTATGGTTAACCCAGTCGGTGGTGCAGTCGGTTACTTTATCGACAGTGCCGCAAACCCAACCCGCGCGATTCCGGGTGAATTGGTTATGAAAGTTGACTTCGTTACCCTTTCCGTTGGAAGCGGTGGTGACTTCTTCGATTACAAACCAATTACTGGTATGTAATCTTAACTTAAGGTTTGATGAGGGGAGAGGCTTTCTCTCCCCTTATTTTTTTATTAGAGGTGATGACTATGGAAAATACATGGGAATTAGTGAAAGAAATTGCACAGGTTTTTGGTATGGTCGCATTACCTCTTATTGCTTGGGTTCTTAGAACTATAGTCAAGCATGGGGGTAAATTAGCAATGTTAGAAGAAAAAGTCAATGATTCTATAACAAGAAGATTAGATTCTTTGGAAAATAAGGTTGACGGATTAGAGACTAAGATTGATAATAAGATGGACAAGTTAGAAGAATCTATTCACCAGACACAGTTGTCTGTTACTGAAAAGATAATACAAACTATACATAATTGTAAATAGGAGATTTTATGATGGATGATGCTGTAATCAAAGACATGTTACAGAAAGTAAAAGCTGGCACTGAACAGAGATCTGATCTCATTGCAGTGTTTACTGAATTGGCGGCTCAAGCCGGTGTTGAGGATGATCCTGCACCAGCTCCTGCTCCGACTCCAGAACCGACCCCAGAAGATGGAGACGGTGAGGAAAAAAGATCAATTTTTGGTGGCTAACCATAAATAGGTCTTGCAAATCCGCCCAACGAACCTTATAATTTAACAGTCGTTGGGGAATAAAAAGCCCAGTTTTAAAAACAGGCTAAACGACACTTACCCCGACAAGCCGAAAGGCACAGGGATACACTTCGAGTAGACAAGTTCCTACCCCTGTATGTTATAAGTGTCGTTTTTTTATATACTTACACTAACCTTTTGATACAGTGAGACTCATGAGCCAAGATATTAAGATCAAAAAAAGAAATGGTAGGCTGGAAAATGTTTGTTTAGATAAGATTAATGAGTGTGTCGAAAGGGCTTGTGGTGAATTGGAGGATGTTTCTGTTAGCGAAGTTGTTTTAGATGCAAGCCTACAGCTATACAATAAAATACCAACTTCTGAAATAAATAAAGCATTGATTCTGTCGGCTCGTTCTAAGATAGAAAAAGAGCCAAACTATGCTTATGTAGCAGCGAGAATGTTGCTAAACAATCTCTACAAAGAAGTGTTTGGAGAGGATGTCGGCAGTGAAAGTTTTGAAGAGCAGTATAAAAAAGCTTTTGTGAAAAATATTAAAAGGCTAGTAAAGGAAGAGCGACTAAGTGACAGACTTCTAAGTTACGATCTAGAATACTTAGCCGATAAAATGGTTCCCTCTAGAGATAAGTTATTCAAGTATTTAGGTATTCAGACACTGTATGATAGATACTTCATACATCTAAATGAACAAAGAATGGAAACTCCGCAAGCTTTCTACATGCGTGTGGCTATGGGCTTATGTCTAACAGAAGAAAATAAAGAAGATAAGGCTCTTGAAATATACAATATGATGTCAGAGTTCAGATACTCTCCATCAACCCCTACACTATTTAATAGTGGGACTCGCAGGTCTCAGCTTTCTTCCTGCTATTTAAGCACTGTTGGTGATTCTCTCGATGGCATCTTTGGGACTCTTCATGGGCAGTCTAGACTATCTAAATATGCGGGAGGTCTTGGAGTGGACTGGTCTGGTGTAAGAGCTACAGGCGGCTACATAAAGGGTACTAACGGGAAGTCTACGGGTCTTGTACCTTGGCTTAAGATATTTAATGACTTGCTTGTTGCAGTCAATCAGGGTGGCAAGAGGAAAGGCGCTGGATGTGCATATATCGAACCTTGGCATCTAGACATTGAAGACTTCTTAGACCTTAGAAAAAATACTGGTGATGATCGTCGTAGATGTCATGACATGAACACAGCACTATGGATTCCAGACGATTTTATGTCGGCTATTTCAAAGAATCAAGATTGGTATTTGTTTGACCCCTCTGAATGTCCAGAATTACATGATACATATGGTAAAGAATTTACTAAGATGTATAAGAAATACAAGAAGGCGGCAGACAGTGGAGAATTAAAGAACTATAGAACCATTAATTCTAAAGACTTGTGGAAAAAGATTCTCACTGCCTTATATGAGACTGGGCATCCTTGGATTACATTCAAAGACCCATCTAATATAAGATATTCTAATAAGCACGAAGGGGTAGTACACTCATCTAACTTATGTACCGAAATTTTGCTACATACAAAGCCTACTGAGTATGATGAAGGTGAAATTATAGAGGTTGGTGAAACGGCTGTATGTAATTTGGCGAGCATTAATTTATCTTCTCATCTTAAAGTTCGCACCATAGACTGGAAAAAGTTGCAGAAAACTATAGAGGTTGCTGTAAGAGGATTGGATAATGTGATAAATTTGAACTTTTATCCAACCAAAGAAGCAAAGAAGGCAAACCTCAAGCATAGACCTGTAGGGTTAGGTATCATGGGAACTCATGACGTGCTACATAAGTTAGGAATACCTTACAATTCTCAAGATGCGGTAGTGTTATGTGGCAAAATACAAGAGTTTATCTCTTTACATGCTATTAAAACTTCAGCATTATTAGCTAAAGAAAAAGGCTCATACCCCTCTTTTGAGGGTTCTCTGTGGAGTCAAGATAAATTTCCGATAGATACTTACTGTGAATTGATGAATCAGAGGTATAGTCACAAGCCAGAAAATGTGTATAAAAGAGAGGACTTCGAGAGTTTTGAAGATGAATGGGATGAGGTTAGGGAATTAGTAAGAAGGCATGGCATCCGCAATAGCAACGTCATGGCGATTGCTCCTACCGCAACTATTTCATATATTCAAGGTTGTTCGCAGTCTATTGAACCAGATTACTCAATTCTTTATGTTTATTCAACACTAAGTGGTGAGTTTACAATGGTCAACGAACATTTTGTTGCGATGGCTAAGAAGAAAGGTATTTGGTGTCAAGAGCTTGTAGATGCTCTCAAAACTGCTGATGGAGATGTTATGGCGGTTGATCTGGATGAGGACATTCAGAGAGAGTTTATGACGGCTTTTGATATTGAACCAGAGATTTTAATTAAGGCTGCGGCTGAAAGGCAGAAGTGGATTGACATGGGACAGTCACTAAACCTTTACAACAAACATGACAGCCTTAAATTTTTGAATGACTTATATTTTTGCGCTTGGGAAAACGGATTAAAAACTACATACTACTTGAGAGGCAAAGCCGCAACTCGCGTAGAGAAATCAACTGTCAGTTTTAAATCAGCCGAAGAGCCAGAAGTAGAAGAAATTAAGGCATGTTCTGTTTTAGATCCCGGATGTGAGAGTTGTCAATGAGATTCATAGAATTTAGACAAACTGCAACATCACCACTAAAGTATAAATTAGAACTTAGCCCGCAAGAAGCAGAAGAAGTCAAAGACCTATTGCAACAGATAATTGAAAGATTGAATAAGAATGAAAAAAAGTAAAGAAATTATATCAGATAAAGTGGCTAGTGTGAACCAGATTCTACCGCATACTAACAAGTGGGCATGGGATTTATTTATAGATGGCGCGGCTAATAATTGGATGCCAACAGAGGTGTCTATGGCAAAGGATATTGAGCAATGGAAATCAAAATCATTATCCGAAGATGAGAGACTTGTTGTAAAACGATGCTTAGGCTTTTTTGCTGGATCAGAGTCCCTCGTAGCGAATAATCTGCTATTGAGTGTGTTTAAGTTTGTAACAGACCCAGAATGTCGCCAGTATATTCTACGCCAAGCATACGAAGAAAGCCTACACAACCTAACAGTAGTTTATGTCTGTGACTCTTTAAATTTGGATATTGATGAAGTGTATCAGGCTTACAGCTCAATTCCAAGTATCAAAGCCAAAGATGAATTTCTTATGAACATCACTAGTGATATTAATCGTCCCGACTTTAATATAAACACGCTGGAAGGGAAAAGAGAGTTTCTTCGCAACATCATAACTTATTATATTATCTGCGAAGGAATTTTCTTCTTCTCTGGATTTGCTATGCTACTATCATTTAATAGACAAAACAAATTGCCGGGAATTGGCGAGCAAATACAATACACTTTGAGAGATGAAAGTATCCATATTAATTTTGGAACTACTCTAATTAATAGACTAAGAGAAGACAATCCAAAGATTTGGACAAAAGCAATGGAAAAAGAAACTATCGAGCATATTGATACAGCAATGGAACTTGAGTTAGCATATGCTAGAGATGTTCTTCCTAACGGTATTTTGGGTCTTAATGCTGACATGTTTATTGATTATGTTCAATTCATTGCCGATAGAAGACTTACTAACTTAGGATTGCCATCTCCTTATGGAAATGCGCAAAACCCTTTTCCTTGGATGAGCGAAATAATCGACTTAGAAAAATGTAAAAACTTTTTCGAGACCAGAGTCACCGAATACTCTGTAGGAAATTTGGTTGACGATTTTTAATAAAGGTATTTAGATATGGGTAATAGGGTTTTTTATGCGTGCCAAGCGGTATTTATCGACGGCACGTATTTACAAAACGTACAAAGCGTTGGTGTTGATTATAGCGCTGACGCTGAACTCATATCTGATACTGGTAGGTCTCAAGGTTTTGGTAGTAGGTATAACAAGCCTGAAGTCACAATAACCATAGAAAGACATCTGAGGTCTGGCGACACGCCCTTCTATACTACAGGAACGAGCGGATATACAGACTCTTACGCTCTAAAAACTGGCAACTTGGGCCTAAATGGATGGGAAGGCTTGAAACAATACGAGGTAGGGCTAACCTATTCTAGCGACGAAACCATAAGCGGGTCTATTGATTCTGTAAAATTTGAATATTGTTTAATAACTGAAATATCTTATAGATTTTCTGTCGAAGGTATATTTACTGAAAGTATAACTCTTGTCAGTAACAATATGACTAAGCAGTCTGCCGGAAGTGTTCCGGGTGCTGGTGCTTCAGGCACTTTGATGAAAAAACAGAACTTCGACACGGATAACAGCATATTTCCAACTGAAGTTGATGCCGCTATATTAACGACAGTAGATAGCGTAAAAACTAGAGTTATACAGTCTATAGAGATTGGGCTTTCGGTGAGCTATTCTGAGCTTGCCGATACTGGTTTTTGGAGAGGCTCAGATCAGGGCAACAACCCATCCGAACAAAACAAATACAAATATATAGAAACACCGCTAGAGGTTACGTGTAGCATCACTGCTATAGCTAGAAAATCAATACAACAAGATATACTAATATCAGACAACAATGATATTTTTATGTCTTCATTTCCAGAGCCTGACAGGTCAATAATTCTTAAATTTGATAATATAATTTTTGATTTGGGATCAAAAAACTTTTGTACAGGTGTTGGATTTTCAGGGGGAGACACTGGAGGAGAAAATGTAGAAGCAACCTTCTCTTACACTAATAACAATAACGACTATATGCCATACACCAATGCTACTATAGTTTCAAAAGCACAAGGCACAACAATTTATTAGGGAGACCAAAATGTTAGACTTTATTTTCAACCGCAGAAACTTTTTGAGAATAGGAAGTATCGGTGCTGGACTCAGCGCTGTAGGATTATCTGATTACGCTTTTGCTCAGGACGCTCTGTCGCACGAGGATAAAGCTGTTGTTTGGGTTTGGCTCGGAGGTGGCCCAACTCAATTTGAAACATTTCATGCTCCTAATGATACGGTTCCAACTGAATGGCAACCAATCAATGGCGCGATTCATGATACCAAAACTAATATTACGCTAGGAGCTGACTGGACTGAGTTAGCTAAACATACTAGCAAGATGAATGTAATTAATTCATTTAGCCATAGAGACTCTTCTCATCGCCAAGGTACTCACTTTATGATGACTGGACACTACAATCCAGAAAGAACAACTACATCTACAGCAAAGTACCCATCATTTGGCTCTATAATCTCTGCCGTTTACGGGGCTAATCATCCTCAAAATGGAGTACCAACATATGTTAAACAAGGTAAAATCGAAGGTGATGAAGGTGCTTGGTTGGGCGGAGCATATAAACCTTTCGATCCATCCAATAAAGACAACCTTACCCCAAGAGTTGAACTTGATAGATTCTCAACAAGAAAAGAGCTGCTCAGAGGACTCGACGCAGCCAGAGTAGCTGGACGAAGCGCAGATTCTGTGGACTTTTATAAGGGTCAGGCATATGATGTGATTCTCGGCTCAGCCAAAGACGCTTTTTCTACAGATAAAGAAACGGAACAAACAAAAACTTTATACGGCTCGGAAAAGGCCAACGATATTGGAGAACAGTTGCTATTAGCTCGAAGGTTGATAGAACATGGAACAAAGTTTATAACTTTACATTACGGTGGCTGGGATATGCACTCTAATATTTCTAATGCCTTAAAAGGTAAAGTTCCTCCTCTTGATAAGGCTCTTGGTGGTTTTATGCAAGATGTGTCCGACAAGGGTTTGGGTGATAAAGTATTACTAGTGGTAACTGGTGAGTTTGGTAGAACTAAAATCAATGCCAATGCTGGTCGTGACCACTGGCCATCAATTACACCAATGTTTATGTTTGGTGGAGATTATGAGTCAGGAAGAACTATTGGTGCTTCAGATAGATCATATAGTCCAATAGAAAACCCTGTTGGCCCACTAGATTTACAGGCAACATTATTTGATCATTTTGGAATAGAAAAAGCTACTCAGCGTGTGGATAACGGCGGAAGACCAAGGTATTTACTAGAAGGCGATGCAAAGGTAATATTATAATGAAAAAACAAAATTATACAAATGCTTTTAATGAATATTTAAATGAAACTGGATATACAGAAGATGTGACAGAGGAAAACATTTATATTCCTACTGAAGCAGAATATGTAGACTTTGGTGAAGAAACCGAAGAATGGGATGTCTCAGAGGCTAAACCCGGACTTTGGGAAAACATTAGAAAGAAAAAACAAAGAGAGGGTAAGAATTATAAGCCTGCTCGCACTGAGAAGCAAGGTAGACCAAGTCAAGATGAACTTAAAAAGGCTCAGTCTTACGGTAATCCAAAGAACAAGTCTAAGTCTGATAAGCCTGACTCAAAAGATCCTCGCAGGACTCCTGCACCCAAAAAGGATCAGAAAAAAGGGTCTAAAAAGAACAAGCCTGATAGCGCCAAGAATCCTAGCGGCAAGATTACTTTTAGTAAAGAAGTAACAAAGCAGTTATCAAATAAAGTCAAAGAACATAATGCTAAAGGCAAAGGTTCAAAGGCTAGTCTTGGAATGTTAAAAGCTGTATACAGAAGAGGTGCTGGCGCTTATTCTACAAGTCATGCACCAAAGATGAGTCGTCATGGTTGGGCTATTGCTAGAGTAAATGCCTTCCTGACATTGCTTAGAACTGGCAAACCATCTAATTCTGCATATAAGCAAGATAATGATCTATTGCCAAAGGGTCATCCTAGAAAATCTAAAGCGGCAGAATATCAAGGTAGAAAAGTTACTTTGAACAAACCATTTAGAACTCCAGATGGGCCAAAGAAATTTGCGGTATATACTAAGAATGGATCTGGTAAGGTTGTCATTGTACGATTTGGCGATCCAAATATGGAGATCAAAAGAGATAATCCAAAAAGAAGAAAAAGTTTTAGAGCAAGACACAAATGTGATACAGCTCCGGGCCCAAAATGGAAAGCTCGGTACTGGTCTTGCAGAATGTGGTAAAGGAAATTTTATGAATTATAAAGGTAATCGCAGATCTTTTCTGCACGTTGGTTTTTTGGGAGGCTTGGGTCTCACCCTGTCGGATTATTTCCGTATGCAGGAGGCTCGCGCTGACCAGAAATTTTATGAAAGCATTGAAGGCCCAGCAAAGTCTGTTATTTATATCTATTTGCCGGGAGGTTCAGCACATCAAGAGACATTTGATCCTAAACCCTTTGCTCCACTTGAGTATAGGGGGCCAATGTCTAGTATTGAAACCGTAGTTCCCGGAACTAGACTTAATGAGATGATGGCTAAAACAGCTAAAGTCACAGATAAGATGACTATTATTCGCAGTATGACTCATGGAGAAGCAGCTCATGAACGAGGCACACATAATATGTTTACTGGCTATAGACCTAGCCCAGCCCTTCAATACCCATCAATGGGTTCAGTTGTGTCGCACGAGTTTGGGCCTCGCCAAAATCTTCCTCCATATGTCTGCATCCCAAACCAGCCTAATGAATATGCAGGTACTGGATATCTAAGTAGTTCGTTTTCAGGCTTTAGTCTAGGCGCTGATCCAGCAAGCGATGGATTTCAAGTTCGAGATTTAAAACTACCTAACGGAGTCAATGATGGTAGATTTGGTAGTAGAAGAAAAATGCTTTCCGCAGTCAATGATTACTTTGCCACTAAAGAAAAATCAGACTCTTTAGATGCCGTAGACAGTTTCTATGACAGAGCGTATAGTCTAATTAGCAGTGAAAAAGCTAGAGATGCTTTTGACATCAACAAAGAAAGCGATGCAATGCGAGATAAGTATGGTAGAAATACTGCTGGAGCCCGTATGCTTTTAGCTCGACGTTTAGTAGAAGCTGGAACACGTTTTGTCACGCTCACTTATGGCGGATGGGACATGCACAACAATATAGAAAATGGTATTCGTGGACAAGTACCTGCACTAGATCAAGGGCTTGCGGCTCTTATTGAAGATCTTAGTGATAGAGGTATGTTAGATTCCACATTGGTTTGCTTGGCTTCCGAGTTTGGACGCACACCAAAGATTAATGCTACTGCTGGGCGTGACCACTGGCCAAAGGTTTTCAGTGTAGTTATGGCTGGAGGCGGTATTAAAAACGGCATGGTTTACGGTAGCTCTAATGCTACTGCAAGCGAACCAGAAGATAACCCAATGACAGTAGAAGATTGGGCAGCAACAATATACAATAGAATCGGAATCGTTTCCGATAAGGAGCTTATGGCTCCGGGAGATCGTCCTATAGAAATTGTGGACGGTGGTACAGTTCGACAAGACCTTATTATTTAGAGAGAGGGGGTGATCGTATTATGAAGATCAAACTTCCGCTTGTAGCAATTATTATAGTTGCGGCGTTATGCTTAATTAACAAAGAGGAGATAAAGGAGATGTTTAATAACGACCAACCAATGATTTGTGAAATATGTGTAGATGAATGTCCATGTCCAGAAACCAGTTGCATTTGTAAGGTGGAGGTATGTAAATGCCCCAAATGCATTAGCTAAAAATTAGAGGTGTATTATGCTTAATTTATCACGTAGAAGTTTTTTGTCCGTAGGTGGTCTCGGTATTCTTTCTATGCCACAAGTGTTGCGTGCCCAAGAGGAAAGTGGAACGTCTCATAAGGCTGTTATCAATATATTTCTTGGCGGTGGCCCACCGCACCAAGACATGTGGGATATAAAAACTGAAGCACCATCGGAAATCCGTGGCCCATTTAAACCGATCTCGACCAATGTGGCGGGAGTATACATCGGTGAGTGTTTTCCTCAAATTGCCTCTATGTTTGATAAGTTTACTGCGGTTCGTTCCCTTGTGGGTTCAGATGGCGCTCATGATGGATATCAATGTGTTACCGGATGGAGCCGGAAAGATATGGTATCAGGTGTCAACTACCCCGCTATCGGAGCGTGCGCTTCTAAAATTTTGGGGTCTGTTGATCCTGCCGTACCAGTTGCGGTAGGATTGGCAGAACCTACAACACACAACCCTTGGTCAGAAGCCGGTGGAGCTGGCTACTTAGGAGATACACACAAGCCATTTAAACCAAATGGTGAGATGATGAAGGATCTCAAACTCAATATGGAGGTTGAGAGATTTAAGAATAGAAAAGATTTGTTAACAGGATTTGCAGAACTAAATAAAACTATAGACAAAGCTGTTAACGTAGACACTTTCACCGAAGAAGCTTTTGGTGTTTTGACATCAAGTTCTTTGGTAGATGCTTTGGATTTGTCAAAGGAAGACCCAAAGATTAGAGAAATGTATGGAGACGGTAAACCCTTTAAATTCCAATATGATGGAGCACCGACTGTTAATGAACATGTTCTCATGGCGCGAAGGCTTGTTGAAGCTGGAGCTCGTTCTGTTACTCTCTCTTATGGTCGCTGGGATAGTCATGGTTCTAACTTCGATTTGGTTAGAGATCATGGTGCAAAACTTGACCAGTGTGTATCAGCACTTGTTCGAGACCTTGACCAACGTGGCATGCTTGATGACACACTTGTTGTAGTGTGGGGAGAGTTTGGTAGAACACCCAAGATTAACCCAAAGGGCGGTCGTGATCACTGGCCTCAAGTTTCTTGTGCTTTACTCGCGGGAGGAGGATTTAATCACGGACAAACTGTTGGAGAAACAAATAGACTTGGTGAAATCCCTGAATCTAGACCAGTGCATATTCAAGAGATATGTGCTACAATGTATAGAGCTTTAGGTATTGACACAATGTCCACGACCTTACTAGACAACACTGGAAGACCTCAATATCTTCTAGATCACAGAGAGCCATTAAAGGAGTTAATATAATGAAATATTTAGCATCACTATTATGCTTATTATTTGTGCCATTATCTGCAAGTGCGGATCAACCAGAGCGCAAGGTTATTAAGCCACCGCAAGTTGTCAGAAGCCAACCCAGAGAGTTTACAAGACCTCCTGCGGCAAAACCCGTACAGAATACAAAGCCTCTACCAAAAGGATTTGGCGTACCAATTCAGCGACCACAAGGTTTTGGAAAACAACAGTGGCAGAAGCCACAGCCTCAACCTCAGACTCAGCGACCAAAAGTTGAGACTAGACACAGTTTTGGTTTTTATAATTATTACAATTATTACAGGCCTGTTAATCCACATTTTAGATATTACAGAGTTCCTTCTTATTATCCACCTGTGATTATTCAACCTCAACCAATGCCGATTCATCCGGGCCCATTTCACGGCTTCTTTTTTCAATTTAGATGGTAATCAAAACAAGGAAAAAATACAATGGAACTGATAGTAAAAGTCAATGATAGTGCATCTTACAAAGATGGAGACGTTATTGATGTCAAATGTTTAGATAGTATAAATTTTGCCCACGCAGAAAATATATGCAATCCTAGAAATTTTGGTTTTAATACTTCTGGAATGAGAGATAGAAACACCCTGCTAGAAAAGTTTTTGGCTGCTACACGCACCTACAAATTTGAAAGGGTTAATGCAAACGATGTAAGAAGAACAAATCTCATTACAGGTGAACAGGATATACTAAATAAAACTGCAAACTCTGACGGTGAAAAAATACATGCAGACTTATTTATATCTAGACGGCTAGTGAACCCTAGACACAAAGTATTTGGATCTGATGGCTCGGAAGTTTGGTATGGTAAACTCAGGGCAGAAGCTCTTGCTGATTTCATCCTGCCAGTTTGGAATATTATAGAAAGTGAAACTGATTACCTTAAATCTGATCACAATATCTGGTCTTTTAGTGAAATAGAAAAGAGACATTTTGCATGTATAAATACATCTGGCAGAAGCTATAGTGGAGATTCTTTTACTAGGGTTGAACTTTCTGGAGACACGGTCTATACAAGAAAATCATCCGTGCTAGAGGAATTATCTGATAGCGACCCAGAAGATTACAACCCAGACATCTTGGCTAAAAGACAATGGTTTGTACCTTATTGGGATTTGGCTACAGAACTCGGGGAAACAGTTGACAATTTAAGAAATATAAACATTGTGTGTGACTGTAGGAAACCTATGGACGAAAGAGAGCACATAGACATCTTAACGTATGACAAAATCACAGAGGGGTTAATATAATGGCTACAACAACAGTAAGTATAGGATCAAATCAGAGCATAGCTACAGTTACGCCTGCTAGTAGTTCCACTGTCAGTGGAGAATATGTTATAACATTTACTGCTTCGGTTAGTGCAAATGCGGCGGTGGGCGACATATTTGTAATCACTGACGAGGCCAGCTTTATGGGTACAACTACATATTTGCTGACAGCCATTTCTGGTAGCAATTATACTTTAAAGTACCTTAATGATGGAGGCGCTGGTTCGGGTGATCAAACTCCGTATGGTAACTTTTATAATAACTCGTTTGCTCAAGCTTCTGGAACTTTTAAAAGAGCCTTTTCTACCATAACTTTATTTGAGGCTATGGTTGATGACACAAGCAATCTTTATTGGGGTGCTAGTGACGATCTTGTTGGTGAATGTCATGCAGATTCTACATTTACAGATCACGCTCTGGTTTTTGATAATAAGCGGAGCTTAAGTAGTGTTACATTAACTGTGAATTCAGCGGACAGGCATGATGGAACGGCTGAAAGTGGGATGCTACTAAAGCCCACAAGTGCAACAACACACAACAATGGGATTGTTTTCTCGAAAATAGATGACTTTACTATTGAATGGTTTGACATAAGCTTAAACAGCCTAAACTCTGGCGCTACAAATATAGCAATAAATATTGATGGGGGATATGGTAATGGTGGGATAGATAACAACGTTGTAAGAAACTGTCTATTGCATGACAAAGATGGTAATCCCGGAAGTACCGGCCCTCGTGCGATTATGGGCAGTAATGGTGGTAATGCGGCACACACGACTAGGGTACAAAACAACATTATATATAGATTTGACGAGGACAGTAACGATACTACTGTTGGTTTGTTCTTAAACAACCTACAACCCGGAGTCGTAAAAGTTTTTAACAATACGATTTACTATATAAGGTCTGACGGAAGTACTAAAGCCGCAATAGGTATTCGATTTCAGGGCCTTGCTAATGATGAAGTTAAAAACAATATTGTTGCGGGAATGTTTGCAGATGGAGATTCAGACCATGAGCGGGCTTTCTATGGGAGTGACGCTAACGCTACGGTATCTAACAATCTTTCTGATACTACTACTCATGCTACCTACAGTGCAAAAGATATGGGCGTTAGCTATAATGATACTACAGCCTTAATAGGTAAGAGTTTAGTTGAAATAGACTTTGTTTCTACAAGTTTTGGTTCTGAAGATTTACATATAGGTGATGATTCAGTTGCACTTGAAGCTGGAGCTGACTTAGGAAATAGTGATAATGTACAATACGATATAGACGGTATTGATAGACACGCAACAAATGTAATTTGGGATATTGGCGCAGACCAGCATGGAACAGCGCAAGCTGGCGGTGGTGGTGGCGGTGGTGGTGGCGGTGGCGATGATGCCGGAGGAACACACAAATTAGCACCTTTATTAGGAGTGGGATAAATGAAAAGACGTACCTTTCTAACATCTGTGATGAGCGCCCTGTCTTTAGCAGAGACAGTGAAAGCAAATGAAGACCAACTAAAAAAGAATGGAAAATCAGCCATTTTACTATGGATGGGTGGAGGGCCTTCAACAATGGATATCTGGGATCTTAAACCCGGCGCTCCAACAGGCGGCGCATTTCAACCTATAGCTACTAGTGGTGACGTTCAAATCACTGAGCATATGCCACTTATGGCTAAACAGATGCACAACGCTGCGATCATTCGCAGTATGAGTACTCGTGAAGCTGACCATATGCGCGGGCGTTATTATATGCATACTGGCTATGTGCCTAATCCCACCATTGACCACCCTAGCTATGGATCTGTCCTATCCCATCAATTAAGACTAATGATACGGCGACCACCG
>Ga0316202_10001903_pt1 | contig 14763 bp, 12 predicted proteins | sample 3monrhotite_MG_FD_204934 | JGI IMG/M metagenome (GOLD analysis project Ga0316202, IMG submission 204934) | Microbial mat bacterial communities from mineral coupon in-situ incubated in ocean water Damariscotta River, Maine, United States -... | ecosystem: Environmental > Aquatic > Marine >... | reverse complement strand
GCGAGCTTCACTTTCACCGGCTTTTCTTTAGCAACATTCACCACAACCGACTGTCCAGCTTTCACAACCGATTTATTTAACGGGATCACAGCTGGGCGAAGCAGAACCCCAGCCGTTTTCACCGTCGCAATCGTGGAGGACTCCACAGATTCCGAAACTACAGCGGGGCTTATCACAACAGGCTTATCTTCAACCGGCTGCAACGCCGCAGATTTTGCGCTGTTCACACGCGCCACAAATACACTTAAACGTTTGTTTGCTTCATTCAAACCGGTAGTGATGCGTGCACGCTTGAGTTTGCCAATATCATCATTCACCGCATGCGCATAATGACCAGCCCTATCAGCTGCCTGAACCGACTGCTGACGATATGCCTCCGCCTTGATCAAGGCCGCCAAACGACTCTTTTTAATAGCCTCTGCATTTAAAAAGTTCAGCGCTTGTTTTGTTTCACCCTGATTCATTGACATAATGGCCAAAAAAAGCTCTCGCTCTCCTGGCTTCAATGATCGCACCAGCTCACTATTGCCAGATTTAAGCAACTGATAAACACCCTGCGTATTCATCCGGCTGGCAGTGGCATCGGTCACCTGTAAAGGAGTAGACAGCCATCCCAGAACCAGCAATAAAACGTATTTCATCTGCATTTTATTCATTACTGGTCTACCGACTCCTCAATATTTACCATCGAATCAGATTGATCCGAAACCGATTGATGCGAGAAAATAGGCATTCCTGCTATCGCCGCCGCCTCTGCTTCACTCAACCGAGGAGAGGCCATCAAGCCTGCTGATGTTGTATCAAAGCTCGCATAAGCTTTTACTGTCACATCTTTGGGGATGTTATATCGCAACCAGCGCACCAGATCCATCCACATATTTGAAATATCCCCCTCACCGGGCATGGAACCGGCCGAAGGCAATTCAACCGTAATCACCGGAATCTCATGTTGCTTTCCGGCAGAATTGCCGAGAGATCCAGGAAAGGCACCAAGCGTCTTCAAATGGAGATATCCGATTTTGCGGGGAGCATCTGGCGGCCCGTCGTAATCAAGCAATCCATAGGGTGCATGAACAGAGATAATAGCATCAGGTTTAAACGTACGAATCTCCTCATAGAGCCAGCTGCTCTCGGGTTCACTCAATGGTTCAGAGCCAGGGTTTCGACGCGGGTCTTTACCTGTTTGATGCCAATAGGTCGCAGTACTCTTGTACCAGTCAGGTGTAGGCATATTGCGATTCAAATCAACACCATTCGCATTCAGCCGTATAGAAGGGCTATGCAACAGCAAACCATCCGGATTGACCAACGGCGACACATGCCAGTGAAACAGACCTGAATGATGTTTATCCAGCGTTTGCATCCATTTGAACACCACACTTACAGAGGCATATTCATCCCCATGTGTACCACCAATCAACAAGACGCGAGCGATCGGCTTACGCCGCTCAAGCAACGGTGGATATTCTTTTATCAATATCGCCTGTCCATCCACAGAACGCGCGCCGGTATCAGTCAGACCGACACCCAGACAATGTTCAACCGTCACACTGCCAAGCTTATTGCCAATGCGCTTGCACTCCTCGGACACCGGGCCCGATGCATGTATCACGCTGGCTGCTGGTTTGCTTTCACTGGCTACCGGCGATGCAATCTGCAATTCCTTCGCCAGTATGGTTTCACCCTGAACAGTCAATAACACCGTCAACATAGCAACAATACTAAACATGCATAAAAAAGAACGAGACAAAGGCAACTCCGCTGACATGCGCCGAACGATAACTATCAGATACTGATGTGCCAATGACCAGGCACATCTCATTCTATCTTCTCGCCAGCGAAAGCGCGTCTCTATGAAGCATGCAAAATAAAGTGTCTTTGTGCCAACAGATGCAAACCGGACAAGGTCAGGTGAGGCAGGTGATGATCTATCTCAGGCAGATCGGCAATCAACAGCGACACCAGACCGCCTGTCGCAATCACCGGAGCATGTAGAAAACCGGGCTCCCGCCTTAATCGCTTGATCAGACCAGAGATAGCATCTACCGCAGCCCAGTAACTGCCGGACTGCAGACTGCTTGTGGTATCACGTCCAATCAGCACTTCAGTGCGTTGAATCGAGACTTCCGGCAACTTGGCTGCCCGACGACACAGTGCCGTGAGCGCCAGCTCAACTCCCGGCAGAATAAGCCCTCCTGCATAATGCCCATTCGGAGAAATCATATCGAATGTCGTTGCTGTACCACAATCCAGCACAATGGCCGGTGAGCCGAACAGTTCGCGCGCAGCGATGGCATTCACAATGCGATCCGCACCAACTTCTCTGGGATTTTTGTAATCCACCGCCATACCGGTCTTCACATCAGCGGAACCAACAAACACAGCCCGTTTACCACAAACACGCTCACACGCATCGGCCAGCGTAAGATCCAGATGCGGCACCACACTGGCAACCATAATACCCTGAACCTTATCTGCAGCTAGCCCCGACTGCTCGAACATACCGTGCAACTGCAAAGCCAGCTCATCAGATGTGAGCTGACGCTCACTCGACAGGCGCCAGTGGGTGATCAGAGCATTCCCTTCAAACAGCCCGAACACCATTTGCGTATTACCTATATCTACCACCAGTAGTTTTTCCGCCGATATTGCATTCATATCTTTTTCGCTCGTCTCTTGCCCACCCGACTCTTTTCCACGCAACGTTTTTTCATTCATAACAATTCCAAATCTCCGGCAATAATGCGCTGAACACCCGCATCTGTTTTCAACAATAGTGCCCCGTCATCATCCAACGCACTCGCCACACCTTCAATATAACCACCGCCATGATGCACGCGCACTCTGTCACCTGAGGCGGCATGCGCCCGCCACCAGGCCGTACGCAACGGTGCAAAACCATCTTTCAGATATATCTCATACCATTGATCCAGTGCATTCAATACTGCAACAGTAATTTCAAGCTTATTAATACGCTGATGAGATATGCTCTCCATATCTGTCACGTTTTGCGTAATCTCAGCAGGCCAACCATCTGTTGGTGATTTCAAATTAATACCAAAACCGAGCACCACTGCATGCACTCGGCCGGGCTCCGCCCGCATTTCAGTTAAAATACCGGCCACTTTTGCACCTCTGCACAACAGATCATTGGGCCACTTGATACGGATATCCGGCGCATAGCTACTTAAAGCATCGTGCAGAGCCACCGCCGTCAACAGTGACAATTGAGGGACTTGCTCAGGGGCCAGATCAGGCCGCAACAACACACTTCCGGCCAGCGATTCAGGCATCGTGTACCAGGTGCGACCTAGTCGCCCCTTACCACTAAGCTGCCGATTGGCAAAAACAACCAGACCTTCATCTGCACCGGCTTCTGCCTGCTGCATAATATCCTGATTGGTGGAGCCGGTCTCCTCCAGCACCTGCACACGCCGGCCAATACGCTGGGTGGATAATTTAGCTTGCAACAGACCCGCACTGAACACATCCGACTTTAACAGATAGCCTTTACCTGTATGCGCCTGAATATCAGCACCGCTCTTTCTCAGCATTTGAACATGTTTCCATACCCCCGTGCGCGACAAACCCAATTCCATCGCCAAATCATCACCTGAAACAGGAGACCGACTCAAACCCAGTCGGGTCAGAATATGTTCACGCGCCTGATTCATCGGCATCTTGTTGTGCGTTGATAATACGCATGGAGAGATCAAGTGATGGTGCCGAGTGGGTAATTGCTCCAATGGCAATACGATTAACGCCGGTCAGCGCATAATCATGGGCATTATCCAGTGTAATATTTCCACTGGCCTCAAGCAGAATAGAAACAGGCACCAAAGCCCTGGCCTGAGAAACGGTCGCAGGTGACATATTATCCAACAAAATAATATCAGGACAGACGGCAACCGCCTCACTCACCTCCTCCAGTGTTTCACACTCCACTTCAATCCAGGTCTCATGCCCGGCCTGATAACATGCATGAATGGCATCGGTGATCGAACCACAGGCCTTAATATGATTCTCCTTGATCAGCATACCACTGCGTAAGTCCATGCGATGATTGATACCACCACCATGCAACACAGCCTGCTTCTCCAGATGCCGAAAACCCGGCGTAGTTTTGCGCGTATCTGCAATTTTACAGTCCGTATCCTCAACAGCATCGACAAATTGTCGGGTTGCAGTCGCAATGCCGGAGAGATGCTGCAAAAAGTTCAAGGCGGTACGCTCTGCTGCCAGCAAGGAACGCACTGAACCATGCAGCTCACAAATCAGATCACCTGCTTGCACACGATCCGCATCAGCCTGTCGCCAGTCACATACGATACTTGCATCCACCGCTGCAAACACAGCATTTGCCAGCAACACTCCGGAGAGTGTACCTGCCGATTTAGCAGTGATCGTAGCCGTGCCAATCATATCAGCAGCAATCGTCGCAATGGCTGTCAGATCATCAGATACAGCATCTTCTTCCAATGCAGCCTGAATAATATCGAAGGGGAGATCAGAGGAGCGTTTGTCTGTAAGCGGCCTGTCAAAGGCCATGTCAGAAGAAATATCCATCTGGCAACTCTAAGAATCAGCCCAATGAATGGAAGCAAGGATTAAACGATGAGCCAACCCTTAATCAGTCAGCCTGATGTAATGCCTGAAATCGAAGCTTTAGCTGCATCATATCCTGCCAGCTTTTTTGCTTCTGACGCGGCGAACGCAACAGATAAGCGGGGTGATAGGTCACCCAAACAGGAATACCCTGATAATCATGCCAACGGCCCCGCAATGCGCCCAGCGTTTCATCTGTATTGAGCACGGTTTGTGCTGCCACGCGACCCAGCAGGCAGATCATTTTAGGCTGTATGATATCCAGTTGTTGCTCAAACCAGAGCTTACAAGCCTGCACTTCATCCGGCCTTGGATCACGATTGTTCGGCGGACGGCATTTGATGCTGTTCATCATGTAAACATGCTCACGATCCATACCGATAGCATGCAATATGCGATCCAATAGTTGACCGGCACGACCAACAAACGGTTCACCCTGAACATCCTCTTCTTGCCCTGGCGCTTCACCAACAAAAAGCAGATCGGATTGCGCATCACCAACACCAAAAACAACCTGAGTGCGCGTATCTGCCAGCGCACAAAGTCGGCAACTCGATGCATCTTTACGCAACGCGTCCAACGTTTTGAAGGTGACAGGAGCCAGATCCACATCACAGGCAGTGTTATCCTGTTTCGCATCGGAGTGAATACCTTCGTTGGTTTCCTCTGGCCCGAAAGCAAGAAGGGAAACCGGCGTATGCACGCCGATTTCCCTTAAATACGTTTCGAGAAAGAGTTCTCTTTCTGGCACTTAGCCCAGAAGCGCGTCTACATTGGTATCAGAACCAAGATAAACAGGCACACGCTGATGCAAAGCTTCAGGCTCAATATCAAGAATCGCAATACCATTACTCATAGCTTTACCACCAGCCTGTTCCATGACAAATCCCATCGGAATTGCTTCATACAACAAACGCAATTTACCGGTAGTATTTTTATCATCGGCCGGATACAAGAATACGCCACCTTTAAGCAGTGTACGGTGCATATCAGCAACCATCGCACCAACATAACGCATACCAAGACCAGTTTCTTCTTTCATGTTATCAAGCTTGGCGCCCATATTATCAGCCCATGCTTCTTTGTTGGATTCATTGACTGAATAATAACCACCGGTTTCCGGAACACGGATATCAGGGTGACTCAATTCAAAACGCGCATTGTTCGGGTTGTAGGTATAGCCGTGCACACCTTCACCAACAGAACAGACCAACATCAATGATGGACCATACAACACATAACCTGCTGCAATGACTTCGCGGCCATTTTGCAATGTATCAGATACGTGCGGACGCTCTGAATTCGCTGTTTTACGTTTTACAACGGAGAAGATCGTGCCAACAGGACCATCAACATCCAAATTAGATGAACCGTCCAGCGGATCAACCAATACCAGGTAATCAGCACTGGCATATTCATCAATCACCAGCAGCTCTTCCTGTTCTTCAGAGCCTACCGCGCAGATAAAACCTGTTGAGCGCATCTCTTCCAGAAATATTTCATCGGACAACACATCCAGCACTTGCTGCTGCTCGCCTTGTACATTTTCACTACCGGCTCCGCCCAAAGCGCCCCTAAAAACAGCACCACGCAGCACCGCAGCAATCTCAATAGCTGCACGACCTACACCTTGAATCACAGGCATCATGGCTGCGCCATGGTCTCCCTGTTTGGCAATATTGTTCATTGTACTTGGCATATCCCCTCCAATGTTGATGTTCGCAAAAACGTGCTCATACTAACCAAGAGTGGCCTTGAACACAAAAACTGTAACCTATTCATAGTTAAACTGCGGCCATTGCATCGAGTAGACGCTGATGAATGCCATCAAAACCACCATTGGATAACACCAGAATGTGATCATTCGGTTCTGCTCCAGCTGCAACATAATCCACAATGGACGCAACAGAATCGATCAAACGGGCATGCGGCCCAATCTGACTGCAGACGGCTTGTGCGTCGAGCACCTCATCCTGCTTTAAATTACGGTTCGATGGCGTGGCAAACACCACACGATCTGCAGCATCAAAACAGAGCGGCAAACGATCCTGATGAATGCGCGTACGCATAGTATTCGAACGTGGCTCTACCACCACCCACAATTTACCCTGAACAGCTCTTTGCGCCATGCTGGCTTTGGCCGCCGTCACCATACCTGCAATAGCAGTCGGATGATGTGCGAAATCATCAAACACTTTAATGCCGCGCGCTTCGCCAACCAGTGACATACGGCGGCGGATACCTGAAAATGAGGTCAGGGCAGCACAAATCGTATCCGCATTGATACCCAGTGACGTCGCCGCAGCAGCTACAGCACAGGCGTTGGCCACATTGTGAACGCCAATCATTTCCCAGGCTACCTCAACGACCATATCACCATGATGATACAGCCTGAATGATGAACCATCATCAGAGCATGTCTCCCACTGCCACTCAGCCTCAGCATGACCATAATGGGCAAATGCAATCATGGGTGTCCAAACACCACGGGCCAACACATCTGAAACATGCTCTTCATCGGCATTGGCGATAATCGTCCCTGTCGCAGGAACCGTGCGTATCAAATGATGGAACTGTGTTTTGATCGCTTCGAGATCAGGAAAGATATCAGCATGATCATATTCCAGATTATTCAATATCAGCGTGCGGGCATGATAGTGCAGAAATTTACTGCGCTTATCGAAAAAGGCTGTGTCATATTCATCACCTTCCAGCACGAAGGTTCCACCTTCACCAAGACGGGCGCCACCACCAAAATCTTCGGGCACCCCACCAATCAGAAAACCAGGAGCGGCTCCTGCGACCTGTAAGACATGCGCCAACAACGAGGCGGTTGTAGTTTTGCCATGCGTACCAGCTACCACCACAGCATGTCGCCCCTGCAAAATATGATTGCCTACAAATTCAGGGCCTGAACAATACGCAAGGCCCGCATCCAAGATGGCTTCCACCTCGACATTGCCACGACTCATGGCATTACCGATCACACAAAGGTCCGGTTCAGGCTGCAAGTTCTCCACATCAAATGGCGCAATACGCACCCCCAGCGCCTGTAGATAATCGGACATAGGTGGATATACACCCGCATCTGAGCCGGTAACCTGCCAATCCTGTGATTTAGCCAGCGCTGCAATGGCCGCCATGGCGGTACCGCAGACACCCAATATATGTAGATGTTTTCCCATAGCCGTAAGTGAACCACAAAGCGGCAAAGACACAAACTATTTATTGCGGCATGATTGCCCCATGACACTGCATACCCTTCCCCACCTCACTATTGAAACTGGTAAAAACCCGCAAGCCAGCGTTATCTGGCTACATGGCCTGGGTGCCGATGGGCATGATTTTGAATCTGTCGTGCCTCAGCTTGGCCTGCCAAAAGCATTGACCGTGCGCTTTATTTTTCCGCATGCTCCATCGATGCCTGTTAGTCTGAATGGTGGTTATATCATGCCAGCATGGTACGACATCAAACAAAATGATCTTGGCATAGAGCATGATCGAGATGGCATCATTCAATCAGCCCAATCCATTCAAATGCTCATTGAGCAGGAGCAGATGCAAGGCATTCCGGCCCACCGCATTATCTTGGCCGGATTCTCTCAAGGTGCCGCGATGGCGCTACATATCGGCCTGCGTCAATCCACCCCTCTTGCCGGCATCATGGCGCTTTCAGGTTATCTGTTACTACCGGCAGAAACAGATGCGTGGCATGCCAACAGTAAAGAAACGCCCATATTCATGGCGCATGGTGTACATGACCCGGTGGTAACTTATGCCCTGGGTGAAAGCTCATATCGGAAAATACAATCTCAAGATTATGCCGTGCAATGGCACAGCTACCCGATGGAACACAACATCTGCCTCGAGGAGATTAAACATATTGGCCAATGGATCACCGGACTCCTCTCAGAATAAGTTCACTCAAACATCCGTTTTTCAATTTCATTACACTCTTGCGATGTCGACAAGATCACCCTACTATCCGCCGCCCTCTGAAAAGAGGTGTGGAGAGATGTCTGAGTGGCTTAAGGAGCACGCTTGGAAAGCGTGTGTACTATAATGGTACCGAGGGTTCGAATCCCTCTCTCTCCGCCAGTTTTTATAAACGCATGGCTTACCATGCATTTATAAAAACTCGAGGATCAAGAGTTATGAGCCCCTCGCAGGGTTCGATAAATTCACAGGAATGTGAATTTGATCATCGATTAAGCGATGACCCGAAGGGTGGAAGGCATGGATGCCTGACATAAACCCTCCCGGTTTAAACTCTCCTCGGGTTTAAAATGGTTCTGAGAATATATCTCAAACCATGATACCAGCTTCCACTCAAGTGGAACCCAAGTATCGCCCAGGTCGGGCCCCGCACGGCGGACCCCTGTGAACCCCGTCAGATCCGGAAGGAAGCAGCGGCAGCAGGACAAAGCGCGTTGCGGATCTGTCCGGCCTGGGTGGTGCATTTTTTCTAAACGATTAAATCACGGCTTATTATCATCTGAACATCTAGAATGAGCTTCCGCCCTTCCATCATTTGCACTGCCACCTAAAGCAACGAATAGTAATCAGTGTAGTTTGTGAATTCATTGCCCCAAGACAGACTCTCTCGGCTTTTGCATCCTGCGTCGCTCTACCTCCCCCATCCCAGGGGTCGTTGTTTCACAATTTACCTGGTCGCTATTTACCTTCTGGCAGGTTATGGTCTAATCAACGCACACAGCTTCAAGCGTCAATTATTTTCTCACCCAGCCACCTGGTGACTGAACATATTGCCCTGATGGCGTTTTGTTGATCGCTTTTTTAGCAGCCATCTGCTCAACAACCTGCAAAGAAGTACCATTCTTGCTGGCAATATTCTGATACACAGCTCTGCGCTTCTGATTGATATCCTGAACGAGTGCTCGGACATCAGCAGGTGCAGAAGAGACTACCCCCAGATAACCGTTAAGTTGCTCGCCTATCTGCCCGGCAGCTTTGGCTGTGCGAATATCCGCTGCCCATGCACTGCTTACCCCTGCAACAATCATGGTAAGACTTACTGCCAACACAGCCATGAAACGGAATAGATTCTGTTTTATTTGCATCTTCTCACCCCTTCTAGAACAGGCCACTGTCTTCAGACAGCACGTTTTCCAACTCTTTATCAACTTTCACACTGATTTCATGCTCGATTTTAATATTCATATTAATGGTAATAGGTTTGTCTGGCGGAGCTATCGTGATGGTTGGACTACATGCGACCAGCACACAGGGAAGCATTGTCAGCATGAGAGTCATACGAAATTTTCTATGCATATTCATTCACCTCGCGATGTAACTGCAACTATAGTTGTACAGCATAGAATCTGCTTGCTCTTATGTCTATACGAATAGTTACTGCTTCCGGAGCTTTTTTTGCACCTTCTTCTCCAACGCATCACTGATATTCCCACTCATCCTCAGCCCCTGCATTAGCGTTAGAATATTCTCCTCAATATTGAAATTAAAATCAACAGTCCTGCCTTGTTCATATTCAGGATTATTGCCTTGAAGATTAATCTGCAACTTTAATTCACCATCAGGAGAATAGTCGGCCCCAACCTTGAGCAGCTTGTAATGAAAGTTATTCATAATATCCATGACCATCTTTGTTGCATGGTCGGTAGTTGCCAGCTTACGCACAGACTCAGTTCCCATATAACGAATCAATCCACCGGCAGTCCCTGACTGCAACGCACCTGCCGTCATTTTCAAACCATCACTGGTCCAGTCAAAAGGTAGCGCTCCATCCAACAGACCCTGAACCTGCAACCCCTCTTGCCGCCTGATTTCAGCCAACTTCCCTGCATCCATATGCTTTATATACACCAGAAACGGATTACTGGCCCTGGCAAAATCAATAGAGACATCCTCACTGGAGACTTGTCCCCCCAAGGTTTCCGCCTTTAGCTGATCAATCTGTATGCTCGCCAAACCGGCAAATGGATATACAAAAGCCGCCCGCATACTGATATTATTAACAGGCAAGCTGGCATGAAGCTTGTCCAAGGTCACTACAGCTGGCGCCATCACCAAGCGATCCTCATTCCCAGTAAAGTGCAGATCGCCATCGAACCCTGAAAACTGGTTCGCTTTATAAAAACCTTTCAGATCCGATAGTTTCAGATCAAACAATACATCCATCTTTGCTTCCTGTGTTTGTTGATCTCCCTGCCATTGCACGCTGCCATTAAAATTCATTTCTCCACGCTCAATTGCATAGTCACCATGGTCATCAACAACCCGGGAGAGGTCAGCACCTTCAACACCGAAGATCAACGGCTCAAAAGCAAACTCAAGCAAACCTTTCTGCTCAGCCTTTTGATATTTCAACTTCCAACCAAGCTGAATACCAGCCTCTTGCGCATCCACTTTCCCAAACGCTGAAACTTGCTTCTCTGAAAGATCAAATGTACCGGCCACCCTACTTTCAGGCAGCTTGAAGCTCGGGAATGCAAGCCTGACTCCATTGGCAACAAAACTTCCGGATGGAGAGAGTATTGAACCTCGATCCAGCGTGAGCTCTACTCCCCTACTCGCAAGCGTGTTTCCCTGCCACTTCAATTTTGCTAAAACCACGGACAACAATGTTTTATTTACAAACTTCACAGCGCCTTTTTGCCTTATGGCAACCTCTATCGGCCTGAGCGCCCTGATTTTCACATATGGAATAAGCTTGCCTCCGATATGAATATCTTTTGCATGCAGCTTGCTTTTCTCAGCAATGGTTATATTCCAGGCTGATTCTGAAAACAGGTGACTGAGCTGCCAGTTAAGCTGAATACCATGTTTCTTGGCATGCATATTTCCAACAATTGAAACCAACTTGTCTGAAAGGTCGAATCTGCCGCTGACATTACTTTCAGGTAGCGACACTAGCTGAGAAGATAATGTAATTGCCCTTGCGTTAAAACTACCCGATGGAGAGAGCAGACTCCCCGGCTTGATCACTACTCTTATATTTTGACTGATCAGATTCACACCCAGCCCCTCTATTTTTGGGGCCAACACTTCTACAGCCGCCTCCTGGGCTATTGTCACTGTAGCATTTAAAGCCCTGGCAACCTCTAAGGGCTTGATGAAACTCACCTGGGCATAAGAAATCCCTATATTGTTAAAGTGGACGTTTTTTAGTTGCAGCTTACTTTTTTCAGCAATGGCCACAGACCAACCTGACTCAGCAAGCGTGAATGTACCTGAAAGATCCGACAACCCGGCACTCATCTCTTCTTTATCACCGAACGTTAGCTGTGATCCATCAATAATATCCCAAGATCCCAAGCCTTGCTTGAATGCCAGATTAAGGTTCACCTTGCCACGGCTGGCACCTGAATCAGGCCTGTGCAGTGCAAAGTCCAAATCCAACGCAGCTCTGAGATTCAACTGCTGCAATAAAGACTTACTGCCTCGAACAGGCAACGACAGTTGCCACGAACCATGCAAGAGACCTTCCAGCGACGACTCAGACATGTTCAGCCACGGCTTGAGCACTACAGAGAGTGGAGCAAGCTCTATATCGATTTCACCATCAACAGAGAGACCATCAGCTGTATTACGCATCGTTGATACAACTTGAAGAATCGATGCTTCTCCCTGAGAAAGCCACGCACTGACCCCATTCGCCCTGTTCATCTCCAGCTTTAACTGCACACCATTCAGATAAGACTCTTCTTTCAACTCCACAGACAGCCCCTGATCAGAGTATGTGGCATAACCCATTAACTCCTGGGTCACCTCTCCCTGCTGATTCTGGCGCTGCAGATGAATATTACGGACATTGAAACTGGAGAGCGGGAGTGATTCAAGCAGAAGCGCAGGTGTCGTCAGTGCGGGGATAAACTCTGCTTTCGCTTCTGAAGAAGAGCGCACCTTCAGCTCCACACGCCCCAGCGACAGATGTTCAATCTGCTTCTCCATTAAACCTGCAAACGTGTAGCTGATTTCCGCATCTGTGAGATCCATTTCAAATGAACCTTTTTGATCTTTACAATAGAGCCTGTTGATATGACTTTGAGTCCAGCCAACCCCATCAATATCAACCACAACCTCACTGCATTGTTGCTGAACTAAAATCTCCTCAGCAACTTTCGAAAGCCATAACGGCGCACTAAACCAGACAGCAGGAAGCAGCAGCAGAGTCGCTAACAGAAGGCTGAAACGTCGAAAGTTCATCATGACATTTTAGAATATTGTAAACAAATAGCCAGATTTAGCCTCTTCCTGATGATCATCGTTTGATCATGATGCGGGCCATTCCGGGTTAAAAACCACCCCACTTCTTTCAGACTTGTCGCGCCTCAGAAAGCAGAAAACCACCGACGAACAGAACCAACCAAACCCTTAAGAAACCTTAGCCCTCTCCTTTTGCACTGCCGTCCAGCGATGGAGCATTGGCCAGAATCCGATCTGCCAAGCGAGAAAATGGTAAACTCTGAATCCACACCTTACCCGTTCCACGCAGTGTGGCTAAAAACAGCCCCTCACCACCGAAAAGCATACTTTTAAGGTTTCCTGCCCGTTCAATGTCATATTCAATTGAAGACTCGAATGCGACCAGGCAGCCGGTATCCACACGCAAGGTTTCATCATTCAACTCTTTTTCTATGACCGTACCGCCAGCATGAATGAATACCAAACCATCACCACTGAGCTTCTGCAGAATAAAGCCTTCGCCGCCAAAAAAGCCGCGCCCAAGCCGTCTGTTGAATGCAATATCCACCTTGGTTCCCAAGGCTGCACACAGAAAAGCGTCCTTTTGACAAAGCAACTCCCCTCCACAGGTAGACATATCAACAGGAACCACTGAACCCGGATAAGGCGCGGCGAATGCCACATGGCTTTTGTTTTCACTGCCTGAATGGGTGAAATGGGTCATAAACAGAGACTCACCTGTGATCGCACGTTTACCCGCACTCCATAGCTTGCCGAACATGCCGCTTTCAGCTTTCGAGCCATCGCCCATCTTGGTTTCAAAAACGATACCCTCTTCCATATAGGTCATCGCTCCCGCCTCGGCGATCACCGTCTCCCCCGGATCCAGCTCCACCTCAAGCAACTGCATACCGTGGCCAATAATTTTATAATCTACTGTGTGACAGCGTTTATCCATTTTCTCACCCCTAAGCGTTATAATTACCTTTGTTCTCTACTATAGTCAGAATGTGTGACATTTAATAGCCATCAACTGAACCGATGAAACAGCACAAGCGCATCAATAAACGTCTGGATCGTAACGATGAACGTGCAGAACAGCGGAGGACAAACATCACAGAGATAAGGAGAAAGCTGATGCATTTGCCCCTCAACCCGCTAAAGCGCATGCTAAGCCATTGCATCGCTAAATGGCCGCTGAGATGATGTGTACACGGCCTTCATCGAAAGCCATCGGGCAATATATATACAAAATCATTTGCAGATATTTAGCAATGGAGGAGTCTCTGGTGAGACGTGCAGAACAACAACAACAACAACAACAACAACAACAACAACTCAATGCCTTTCTTGCCAGCGTAGAAAAACGAGCCCTGCGCATGGCTGAAATTGCCACACGCAACCGCGATGATGCGCTTGAACTGGTTCAGGGTGCTATGCTCGGACTCGTAAAACATTATGGTCAACACGAACCAGAAAGCTGGCCACCTCTGTTTCACCGCATGCTGCAAAACAGTATGCGAGACAGGCATCTGCATCATAAACTGCGTGCAACTTTCACACACTGGTTCAGTAAAGACGAAAATCCACGTGGTCTGATAGAGAGCGTGCCTGCCCCACGCAGCATCGATCCCGCACTCGAGCTTGGTCTCTCGGATGCCGGGGTACGCTTGGTGAAAGCACTGCTGGCCCTGTCTCTGCGACAACAACAGGTGTTCATGTTGCGAATGTGGGAAGGTTTAACTCTAGAGGAGACAGCCACGGCAATGACTTGCTCAACAGGCAACGTCAAAACAGACTTCTCCCGCGCCACTAGTAAACTCAAAACTGAACTGGAAGATGATCGAATCAAGACAGACAAGCCGGACTTCGAACTTTTCGCCAGCCAAAAGTTCGATGAAACGATTGAACATATGGATCACAATACCGCCACACGATTGTCACTCATGCGGCACCAGGCCATCGAATCCATCGCCTACAGAAAACAAAACC
>Ga0316202_10001901_pt1 | contig 14792 bp, 18 predicted proteins | sample 3monrhotite_MG_FD_204934 | JGI IMG/M metagenome (GOLD analysis project Ga0316202, IMG submission 204934) | Microbial mat bacterial communities from mineral coupon in-situ incubated in ocean water Damariscotta River, Maine, United States -... | ecosystem: Environmental > Aquatic > Marine >... | reverse complement strand
GCTCCTCGGTCCGGCCTTTGCCGGAGATCGCGGGCAGACCAAGAGGACCATGATTGGGCGGCTCTGGGTTCGTGCTCATGGGCTAGACCTTCTTGTAGCCCTTCGCCATCTTCTTAGCGATCTGCGCCTTGGCGAACACGAGCGCGGTCACGCCGCTGCCCTTGGTGTGCGTCTTGGACTGACCCTTGGAGCCGATCTTGCCCCAGCGGAACGTGACCGTGTTGCCAGAGACGGTCGCCTCGTAGAACTTCGACGACTTGCCGCTGGTGTTCTTGTAGTTCCAGCCGACGTACTCCAGGCGACGCTTCCACGTTCCAGCGCCCTTCTCGACGGGCGGGCCTTGGAGGCCGGGGGTCTTGACGTAGGCGATCTTCGACGAGGTGCCGACCTTCTTGGGCGCGGTCGGCTTCTTCGGGTTGATCGTCGCGGGCTTGGTGTGCGACGTCGCGCGCTTGATCAGGTCGGAGAGACTGCGGCCCTGCTTGGGGGCGGGCTTGGGCTTGGGCTTGGGCTTCGGCTTCGCGGGGTCCGACTTCTTGGTGAGCGTGTAGCCCTTGCCGTACTTCTGCCCGGCCATGTCCTTGGCCTTGTAGAGCGAGCCGTGCTGCGTCTTGGTCTGGCCCTTCGAGCCGATCTTCCCCCAGCGCGTCGTGATCTTGCCGTCCTGGTAGGTGACCTCCCAGAACTTGTTCGAGGAGCCGCCCCAGCCCTTGTCGAGGCCGGGGTTCCAGCCCTTGAACTCGTAGCGACGGAACCAGGCGCCTTCTGCCGCCTCCTCCAAGTGGGAGTGCTGCTCGCGGAGGCGGTGGTTGACGGAGCGGATCTTCTGGAGCGCGGTGGGCATCTTCTTCGTCTTCCTCTTACGGACCGGCTCGCCACTCGTAGTGACTGGGCCGCCACCTTGCTTCCGCGTAGGGAAGCCAGCTGGGCCGATTCGCAGGTCTGTGCGTCCGTTCAGAATAGCTTGAGCAGTGGTCACGCCGCCATTCTAGTCCACCCAGATCGTCGTCGCCTTCCTCTTGAGGTCACCAAGGAGGTCTATGGGGCTGGCCTCGTCCCGGGCGGCGACCGCGCGCTGACTCGACGTCTTGCCTCTGGTGCTGGCGAACCAGATCCGACCGTTCGGGGTCGAAGCCCACCACATCGGCACGATCCCGCCGATCTCCCGGACGTGGACGGAGCGGACGCCATCCCGCTTCCGAGTCCGATCAGCGCTGATCCAGCCCTCCCGGACGACCTTGCCGTTCTTGTAGCGAAGCCCTCGCACCACCTTCCCAACACGCTGTCGGTGGGCCTCGTGGTCGCGCTGGTAGTGCGGGTTGACGTTGTAGCGCGGGTTCTCCTTCTTGGTCCGCAGATCACGGCAGAGGGCGCCGGGCTCCGCGTCGCACGACTCGCACCCGACAACGAGCGACACGTAGCCACGGGCGAGGACGTAGCGCGCCTCGTGTTCGCGAGGGGACCGCGCCCCCTTCTCGTAGACGCAGGGAGCATCAGGAGGCGCAGCGCAAACCGGGCAGATCACTTCACTTACGTTCTTCATGGATTTTGTTCTACCTCCCGAATCAGATTCAGCCCGGCTACACGTCGCATGGGTAGAACCAGAGCATCACAACAACGGAGGTGAATCATGCTGGGCACGGTAGTTCGAGAAGGAACGCTCTACGAGGAAGCGAGCGATCACTCGCGCTCAGTCGGGCGAGTGGAGCGGAACCAAACGGTCCGCGTGTTGGAGAAGATCGGCGACGGTCGCTGGATCCGAGTTCAGGTGGGCGGGCAAGTCGCCTTCACCAAGAGCTACCGGCTCCTGGTCAACGAGGTTCGCCTCGACGTTCGCTACGGCTACACCGGCTGGGCCAACAAGCCCTACGCTCTCGCTGAGAGCTACGCCAAGTTCGCCGACGAGCAGAGCCTAGAGGCTCGGGCCCAGGCGATCGAGTCGGAGGAGGGCTGCGAGGACGAGGACTGCGGTGGCTGCGAGGAGCAGACCGTGACGATCTCGACCGGAGTCGTCCCCGAGGCCGCGATCCTCGACGCTGGCGGCCAGGGTCTCTCGGAGGTCCCCGGCGGCGAGCAGACGGGTCGCGGGTTCTTGGAGCCCGGCTCGGGCACCCTCCAGTTCCTCGACCGGCTGTTCACCAGCCGCGAGCGGAAGGTTGCGCTCAAGGCGCAGTCGGCGGGCCGGAGCGCTCCGATCAGCCAGGCGCGCTACGCCTTCGCGGCGTCGGTCTGCCGCTGCGCGACGGTCGGCGGGGTCGCCTACTGCGCCATGCAGGTCGCCCTCAAGGCGCTCGGCTAACAAGACAGCAGGGCTGTGAGCAACGGAGGAGCCCCGGGCCTGGTTAGCCCGGGGCTTCTTCGTGTCTACTCCGCGAGGTCGGGCGCGTACTTCTGGAGCGTTTCCGAGTCCACGCCGACCTCGCCGTTCACGGCGTCGGCGGGGTCGATCTTGGCGCAGTGGATCGCCTGGACCGTGGCCGGATCGAGGTGGCCCATGACCTTGTCGATCGGGCCCGAGAAGAACGCGCGGACGACCTTCTCCGCGACGGCCTCGTTGACGCGGGCGGTGACCGGAGTGGAGTGAAGCCCGTTCTTGCCCTTCGGCGTGAACAGGAACAGCTTGAGCGAGACGAGAGTTGCGGGCATGTGAGCCTCCTTGGCTAGGTCTGTCTTACCTGACGGATTTCATCACCAAAGCGGAATCTCATCGCCACGCACGACGCGCTGCGAGGCCGCTCAGGCGCTTGATCTTGCATTCGACTCGTTGGGCCTCGGAGTTCGTTGCGAACGGCCCCCACGTCCGCACGAGCGTCCAGGGACGGTTTGCGCGCGTGGCCTTGGCTCCGCCGCGCCGAACCCCGTTGTGCTCCTCCAGGCGCCGGTCCATGTCCACGGTGACGCCGACGTAGGTGCGCTGGCCGATCTCGGACCAGAGCAGGTAGACGACCCACCTCACCCCTTAGCCATCAACTCGTCGTAGTTGAACTTGGAGCCGAGTGCCTGGCGGATCGAGATAGGGTCGCCGTCGAAGCCCTCGCAGAGGTTTCGGAACACCAGCGCGTGCGACTGAACCGTGGCCGCTTCCAGCGCAAACTCGCGCCCAAGTTCTGTCAGCCTCCAGAACTCACTGCGATGCCCCTCAACGCGCACGGTGCTCTGCTGCTCGACGAGCCCCCACCACCTGAGCTTGTGGAACTCCCCCTGGTGGTAGGTCATGCACATCTGCTTCGTCATGTGGTCCTTGCCGACACCGGCCCAGCCGTTGCTGTCGGCCTTCTCCGCAGACCACCTGTAGAAGTGCAGGAGAGAGCGCGCCATCCCTGCGTTCAGCTTCCGCTTGTAGCGCTTCGCGAACTGGGTGCAGCACGGGCACGAGGCGCCGTTGTCAAGCTGAGCCCGCAGCGCGCTCTGCACCTCCTTGAACGGGACCGAGTCCACGGTGCCGCACGCAGAGCACTTGAGCGGCGCACCCCTAGCGGCCACAACCAAGAGGATATTTGAGGGGACGTCACGACCACAGCCTGAGCATTTCATATCGCTGTGCTACCCCGGGGGTAGGACACGGACATGGACCGCGCCACCATTCACTCGATCACCCGGCGGATCCGGGTCACGCTCCAGAAGCGTCTTCGCTACGGGCGCGGCTCCTACCGATACATACCAGCGGCCCAGGTGGCGTCGCTGCTGGTCGAGCCGTGGCTTGAGGCGCACGACGAGGAGTTCGAGTGGTGGTTGGGGCGCCACGGGCTCGGCTCCGCGCACGCGGGCACGGCGGCGGTCATTGGGCTGATCTGGTACGAGTTGCCCCACCCGCGCCTGTGGGACGCCCTGCGGTTGGACACGCTCAATCGCCTCGTCAACGCGGACGCAGAGGAACGGGACTCGATCTACGACTTCCTGGGGCTCGGCGCCGTGGACCGGCTCGCCCTTCTGGCCTGAAACGCAACAAGCCCCGAGGATCTCTCCCCGGGGCCTGCCACGTTCGTTGGGTCTTACCCGCCGACTACTCCCGCTAGAGGAGGTTGTCCACCTCGACGCGAGCGAAGAACTCGGGGCGCGTCAGGGTGATCTTGTGGCGAGTCCGAACCGCGCGGCGCAACGACAGGTCGTTGGGGTCCACGAAGTTCGGGGTGATCTCCATCGGGATGTACGGGCTGTAGATGAGCCCGGTGTCCAGGATCGAGGGACCCTGGTAACCCATGAGGATCTGGTTCGCGGGGAAGAGGGGATCGACGAAGACGACCCACTTCCGCTGCAAGACGCCCTGCTTGATGATCCCGCCCTGGTAGACGTGACCCTCGTCCACAGCCGTGAAGCTGTCGATGTTGTCGAGCAGGGACGCGATCTCGCTCGACGTGATGATCCAGTTGCACGGGGCACGCTGGGTCCGGCGGTGAACGATGTGGCTCGCACGGCTCATGCGAATGACGAGCGACTTGAGGTGCTCGGGGTCGCTGATGCCCGAAGGCGTCGCACGGTCCCACTTGACCACAGCCATCGGCTCGACCGCGTTGAGCGCCGTTCCGGCGATCTCACGATCGATCTCCGCCGTCATTTCGTCACTCATCTGAGCAACGAGGTCGGCGTCCACGTCCCGGCCCCACATGGCGCGCAGGTCGTCCGAAGCCTCGACGGACGCGAGGCTCTTGAGCTTGCGGGACTCGGCCCGGATCTCCTTGATCTCGATGTCCAGCTGAACCTCGGGGATCCGAGCGTTCAACTCGTTGTCGTAGCGGTACTCCATCGTGATCGGCGTGTTGGCGGCGGGCGCCGTGCCGAACGTGAGGGAGACCTGACCCGACTGGTAGTTGACCGTGCCCGCGCCACCGGCGAGGTCGGTGCCAGCGACGGGGGTGAAGCCACCAGCGCCGTTGTCGGTGCCGTTGACGACGCCACCGACCTTCAGGACGAGGGTGCCAGCCAGGGGACGAGGCCAGGCCAGGTTCCGGCTGAACGCAGCGGTCACACCGTCACCGGTGTTGAACGCTTCGCCGTCGATGAAGTTCGACGAGTACCACTTGTTGAAGACCTTGTTCATCTCGGTGCCAGCCGAGACGGTGCCCTTGTCGCTCGCGTAACGCGGGCGGTAGAAGGCGACGCCACCGATCGGGCCCGTCATGGGCTGGACCGAAGCGATCTGGGTGGCGACCAAGCGAATGGCCGTGCGGCGAATGACCGGAAGCACGTACTTCAGGAACGGGCCGACGCTCAGGGCGCGGGTCTCTTCCGTCAGACGCTTGAGGTGACGAACCTCTTGCTCGATCATGAGGGCGGTGATCCCTCGGACGTAGTTCACCATCCCGGGCGTGGCGCCAGGACCGATCTCCTCCGCCAGACCGTGGAGCATCTTGCCCCACTTCCTGACGTAGCGGCCTACAGCGCCGTCGTCTGCGATGGCCGTGGAGTCGCCAAGCGACTCACCCAACATTCTGCGTGCGGTCAACATGGTTGACTACCTCCTCATTCCTGACCGGGTTCCCCCGGACTGCTTTTGCTGTCCCATCGACAGACCAAGAACGGCGAGGTCCGAATCGGCCTCACTCTCCGCAAGGTAGTCGCCACTGTGGCGACCGCCCATTGTGTTTCCGCCGGACGGCTGGTGCTCGCCCTCGGCCAGGTGCTCTTGGCCCCGGCCCATAGCGCGACGGACGCGCTCGGTGTATCCGCCACCGCCCTGACGGGCGTGCGCGGCCTCACTCTTGGTCGCGATCTGATCGACCGCGTCTTCCGTGAGGAGGTTGCCGCGCATGACGTCTTCCATGATCGACGCTTGATCGTGGTGACCCACGGTGCGGCGCGCCGTGTAGGCGAGAAGCTCGGCCTTGCCAGCGACCTGGTGGGCCTCTTCGATCTGCTCGGACATGTGGCGGACCTTCTGGTCCCGGTCCGCGACGACCTCGCTGATCTGACTCTCCATTTGGTTCAGACGCTTGTTCACGTCCTCACGGAGCTTCTTCTCGCGAAGCTGCGCTTGGCGGGCAGCCGCCTCGGCGTGCTTGACGCGGTCGGTGAGTTCCTCGCGCTCCTCGGCGAAGGCAGCGTGCGCGGCCTGGGCCGACTCCACGGTGATCTCGTCGGCGTGCGTGAGCAGCGCGTCCACCTTCTCCTTGAGGAGCTTGGCGCTCTCGTAAGCAGTGACGTCGCCGATCGCCTCGCGGAGCTTGTCCGCGTCCAGGCGGCCCTGAAGCTGACGCTCCACGAAGACCTGGTAGGCCAACTCGCGGCCCTTGGCCTCAAGCTGCGCGGCGCGGTGGTTCGCCTTCTTGGCCGCGTTCTCCTGGGTGGTGACAGCCTCCCGGAGAGCGGTGACCTCGGAGTCCTTCTCGCCCAGGACGCGCTTCGTGGCGTCGTCGGGCTGGAAGGGGTTGATCATTTCGCTGACCCGCTTGAGGGTCGCGGTGGCGGTGGCCTGGGCGGGATCGCTGTTGATCTCGCTGCGGACCTCCTCCATGACGTCGGTGCGAAGCTCCGCGAGCGCACGGACCAGCTTCACAGCGTAGTCCTCCGCCATCTCCTTGCGGACCTCCTCGTAGACCTCCTCCTTGATCTGAGCGCGGATCTCGTCGCGGGCAGCGACGACACCCTCACCGACCTCGGCCTCGACCTGGGCGCGGATCGAAGCCTCGACGTCCTCGCTGACGGTCTCCTGAGCGACCCACATGGCGTGGTTCTCGATCGACTCGACGAGCGAGGGGAACTTCGTCCGAAGCTCCTGCTCGGTGAGGCCGTCAGCCGGGATCACCAGCTTGCCGGTGGGCGCGCCCTCGGCGTCGATGTCCTCGGAGATCACCGAGGGGTAGGCGTCGTGGCACGCGGGGTCCGCGACGAAGTCCCAGGTGTTGAGGCGGAAGTCCTCGCCGACCATGTCCGAGCCGGTGGGCGCTAGGGTCGTGGACCCCATGCCTCGGCTGGACATGCCGATCGAGGCACCGCGACGCAGGAAGGCGGCGACCGCCTTGCCAGCGGGCGCTTCCTCCACGACCTCGAACTTGCCGTGGATCTCCCCGGAGTCCTCGATCCAGAGGCCGCGCACAATGCAACCAGCGTCGCGCAGACGGCTCTTGCCGTCGCCCGGGTGGTCCACCGCACCGACCACAGACCCGGACTTGATCCGGGGCTGCAACCGAGCAATCTCACGCTCCATGACGGAACGCGGATACACACGGTTGTTCGCCGTCGCCTTGTCACAGTGGCCGATCTTGCCTTGGACGACGAGCTTGCCGCCCTCCTGGCCTTCGACCACGTTCATGCGAACGGGCGTTCCGTATTGATCGATAAGCACTCGCCTCATGGTGCCTCTCCTATTCCTGGGTTTCCGATCGACCTGCGCCTGAGCCTAGTCGATCGCCTTCATGGCCTCCATCGACTCGTCGAGGTCGGCGGCGAGCGCCGTCAGGTCGTCGGCATAGTCGTCGAGCGTGAACTCGCCGTTGCCCTCGACCAAACCCTCGGCGACGCGACGAGCGTCCTCCGCGATCTTCTCCAAGTGACGCCCGACGACAACGCGAGCGTCGTCCTCGGCCACGTCCTCGGACTCCTGGACCTCCTCGGCGATCCGAGTGAAGTAGCTGGTGGCCACGTCGTAGATCGACTTCAGGCCCTCCAGCAACTCGTCGCCAGCGGTGGTCACGTCGTCCTGCTCGTTGACCTGGTCGCGGAGCGAGTTCAGGTTCGAGACCAACTCGCTCAGCGGGGTCCCGTTGTCCTCGACGCCCGCACCGATCGTGCTGTTCTTGGACGACTTGATCTTGCTGCGGATCGAGCGAGCGTACTTGCCGGACGCGCCCTTGAGCTTCATGCGCAGGTGACGCTTGTAGGCGCCCGCACGCATCTTCTTGCCGCCGACGAGGTGCATACCCCGGTCGTGCATACGCTTCTGGACGCGCTTGAGCTTCTTGCCCCCGGCCTGCTTCATGAACTTGCGGCGACCGAGCTTGAGCTTGGCCTTGAGGCGGCGGAAGCCCTTCTTGGCCTCCTCCAGATCCTCGGCTTCGAGGATCTCCTCGACGTCCTCCAGGAGGTCGTCGTGGACGTGCTCGTAGCTCTCGATCACGCCGACGAGGTTGTCGTAGGAGGGGAGGCTGTCTTCCTCGACCTCCTCGGACTCGGTGATCTGCTCCATGTGGGCGTAGAACATGCCGAGCACGGAGTGAGCGGCCTCGGTCTTGGGACCGAAGGAGGGCTCGTCCCCGACGTTGCCCTCGTCCTCGGCGAGAGCGGCGATCTCCTCCTCGGTGAAGAACATGTCCGGGTCGATCCCGAACTGCTCGTTGAGGAAGTCGATGAAGTCGATCGGCTCGATCTCCCACTGCTCGGCGATCTCGACCATTTGGTCGAAGCCGATCATGGTGCTCTCGGTGACCGGCTCGGCGTCCTCGTCGGACTCCTCGTCCTCCTCGGTGCGGGGATCGACCTCGGTGCGACCGTCAGCGGCGACGGCCTCTTCCTTCGAGTCGTCGTCGGAGTCGTCGTCCTTGTCGTCGTCCTTGTCGTCCGAGTCGTCGTCCTTCTTCTTGATGTGCTTGAGGAACGCCGGGGGGACCTTGCCCTCTTCCTGCGTGTCCTCGACCAGGGTGCCGCTCTCGCCGCGAGTGCCTTGGCTCTCGGTGAGGGGCTTGAGCCCCAGGACCGCGAGATCCTCGTCCATGCTGCCGCAATCGCCCTGGTTGTAGTCGTTCATCAACACGGGATCACCCCTCGTCACTGTTGTTGTGGTCGTCGTCGGTGTCGTCGGAGTCGTCACCGACGTCGGTGTCTGCTTCGTCCTCGGTCACGAGGCTCTTGAGGAACTGCGTCCCCAGCACGAGGTGTCCCGCCATTTCGGCGACGCCCTCGTAGATCCCGGCCATCTCAGCGACGTCGTTCCGGTTGATACCGTTGAGCGCCTGGAGAGCGTACTTGAGATCGGCGGCAATGTCGGTCGCGGCGGACTCGACCTGCGTGGGAAGCTCGTCCTCGGACAGCGAGGCGATCGCCTGGGCCGCGCGAGCGGCGCACTCGACGAGACGGGCCTTGAGAGCGTCGATCGCTTCTCCAAGGGCCTCGTCGCCCTCGCCCGGAATGGGGATCTCGACCTTGGCCTCGGCACCAACGGCCTCGGCGACGACCTTGTGCCACCAGGCGGTGCGCTTGATCGAGCGCTTGGCGACCTCGGACTCGACCTGACGCTTCAGGTCTCCGCCGTAGGAGAGCGCATTCGCGATCGAAGCCACTAGCGGGGCCGCGCCCTCGTAGTCCTCGTCGAGAATCAGCGCTGACGCGGCTTTCGCGGTCTCCATGACCTCGTGGCCGATGTCGGAGACCTTCTCGGGGAGTTGGTGGACCTCGACGTTGCCCAGCGTGATCTCGCCATTCTCCTCGGAGATGGTCACACGCATGACCACGCCATTCGCTTCGCAGATCGCGTGGCGGGGGTAGGTCAGCAGGAGGTTCGCAGGCCCAGCGGCGAAGTCCTCGGAAGCAAGCGCTTCCTGGATACGCTCCGCACGAGCTTCCATCGATCCCTCGCGCAAATGCGAAAGGGTGTCGTCCGCGTTGCGGGCGGCACGAAGGGTGTCGATGATGGCGCTGCCGTCAGGCATTTATAGCTCCTGCATCTCGGTTCTACGGTCTACATCTATCGGCGTCAAACGGGTTTGCGCCTTTCAACGACGTGGACCAGCCCCGTTCATGGGGACTCGTTGGGTTCCGTTGCCCTGGGGAAGCCCCTGCGGGCCGTGTGCGGTGGAGCGGAAGGCGGTCTTGCGAAGCTCGTCCACGAACATGGCGCTCTCCTTGCGGCGTCGAGCCCACCCTGTATCCGCTTCCATGAGTTTGCCGATCCCGTTCATGACCTCGCCATGCCGCTTGTTCGACTGCTTGTAGCGCCACTCCTCCAGCCGACGCTGGTAGTCGTACTGGCGCCAGGCGAAGTCGTTGGTGCGGGGCGGCTCGGGGGCGCCTTGCTCCAGTTCGGCGTTCGAGGGGGGCGCTTCCTCGCCCGGCTCGGGGGGTCCAGGAGGAGGCGCGCCGCCTCCACCGCCCATAGCGTAGGAGGGGAGATCGCCGCCCTGCTCCTCGCCAGCGTCCTTCTTGCGCTCCTTGGCGATCACCTTGATCTCCGCCTCGGGGATCTTGAGCACGTTCTCCTGGATCCAGCGGGTGCTGACCCAGGGCTGAACGCGGGAGGCGTAGTCGGCGCGGGCGTTCATGACCTCGTAGGCGGCGAGTTCCCAGATCCCTGACGGGAGGGTCATTTCGACGTCGAACTCGGGGGCCCACGGGTTGGCGTGCCCCAGCGCGGCCAGGTGGGTGCGGACGATCCGCTCCCAGCCGTTCCGAAGCTCGCGTTGGATGTTCATGGTCACCCGAGCAGCCCGGACGTCCTCGTTGCTGAGGATCGACTTGCTCGGGATCGAGGCTTCCTGGCCGAGATACTCGCGGGGCACGCGCAGGGCGCCGTGCATCATTCGCTTGAAGTACTCGACGTCGTCCACGGCCTGGTAGTCCGGGCCGGAGAGCACTTCGACGCGGGCAAGCTCGCGGCCCTCCCGGACGGCAATGAAGTAGTCGTCCGAGTGAGCAGCTGGGTTGTGCCGCATGGTCATGCGCCCCGTGCGGGGATCGACCATCGACTTCTTCTTGAGGTCGCGCTTCGTCTTGCGGAGGAAGCCCTCGACGCGATCACTCGGGACGTCGGTGACGTCCACGTAGTAGGCGTAGCGCGCCGGGGCGCGCGTCAGCTTGTAGATCATGACCGCGTCTTCGAGCATGGTCAGCCGCTTCCAGATCCAGCGAGCGCCTTCGGCAACGCTGACTCCGTAGGGGCTGCGGCGACGTGTCGCTCGGAGACGGAAGTGGGCGCACTGCCAGTCCTCGAAGAGGGCGAGGCTGCGCGGGATCTCCGTCTGACCGGCGAGCATCTTCCGAAGCTCGTGGCTGTTGGCGGTGAACTGGCCGGTGACGTCCTGGACGTAGCCGATCAGCGCGCCGTCCAGGCGCTCGACGCGGCGCATGGTTGGCGTGGGGAGGTGATTCAGGCCGATCACGCCCTTGTCGGTGACGAGCACCTCCTCGTAGTTGTTGCCGTACATGACCAGGGTGTATGCCTGGGACCAGATGTCGTCCTCGACCCTCATGCGCTTGTGGAGGAAGTCGTTGCCGAGTCCCTGGAGCGCGCGGTCGTTGGACGAGACCCACATGGTCTTGCCCTCCTTGATGGAGGGCTGCGTCGCGTCGTTGGCGTAGAAGTGGTAGGCGCTGTTGTGGACGACCGCGCCCTCGCACAGGAAGTTGTGCGTGCTGGTCGTAATGTCGAAGACGCGGGCCTTGCCGCTCTCCTTCGGGTCCTCGGTGACCTTGAGCCGACCAGGGCGCGGCTGGGTCATGACGTGGGTCACGTCCGGGTTGAAACCCGCCCACGCGCTGATGACCTCGTCGCCCTTCTTGAGTTCGCTGGCGTCCACGTAGCCGCGATCGACCAGGAGGATCTTGTGCTCGGGGGTGCAGCGGATCTTGCTGCCGTTCGAGAGGGGGAACTCGATCACGTCCGCGTCGCGGCCCGTCATGCGCGCGTGCTGAGCGTCCACCTTGACGAGCTTCTGCTTCTTGACGTCGTAGGCGAGGATCTCGCGCCACGGCCCGCCCATAGCCAACTGCTCGATCGGGATCGGGGCGATCTGACCGCCCTCACAGGCGTAGACCCTCATGCCCTCGGCGAGGCAGTTGATGTCGGGATACTCCTCCATCGCCTCGTAGTCAGCGAAGCGGTCCAGGAGGGACTGGCTGACGGTGAGCAGACCGCCAATGTCCTCACGTCCCCAGACGGAGAACATGGACGGGGTCATTTGCTGCATCGCGGCAGCGGACGGAGAGTCCGCCTTCGCCCGCTCGTCCCGGTCGGCCCCGAAGACCGCCCGGAGCCCGTCAATCACTCGATCACGAATCGCCATGTGCCTGTATGAATACCTCGCCCGCAGCGAAGTTGGAAGCGTCTATTGGAGTGACGAGGTAGCCGTCCTCCTCACCGTACACGATCTGACCGACGATCTTGTGGTTATTTGGCAGCTTCGCGCGGGCCCCTGCAAGCAGGTCGTCGAGGGGTCTGCGCTTCCTCCGAGTCGGCTTGTCGGTGGCCTCCAGCGAGAGGTTCAAAGGCGAGCAGTTCGTCTTGTCGAGATCGACGTGGCGGACGAAGTAGCCCGCTGGAAGACGCTCCCCGCGCACCTGCTCCGCGACCATGCGCGAGACGCTCCGCCACCCCTTGCGATCGCTGGGCGCGGGGGCGTGGCGCTTGTCCTCACGCAGCTGGCGGTACTGGAGATAGCCGTTGGAGGACGTCTTCAAGTAGAGCGGCATGACGCTCTCGCCTTCGAGGGCGATCATCAGCGCTGCTTCGCCGTCGCGGCAGACCACGCGGCACTTGTTCGAGACGCGGATCGAGGTGCCGGAATCCAGGACGACGCGGTGGCTCATCATGGGGCGCTGGAAGGGCTCGACGCAGAGGCGCGCGTAGCCGATCCGATCACCAGTCCAGGTGAAGCCGTAGACCGTGGCGTTCTTCGCGGCAAGGATCGACACAGGGACGTCGCCCTGGAGCGTGTGGATCAGGGTGTCCCCTGCGATCACGCGGTGCCTTTGATGAAGTTGTGGTACTTCGCGATCGCGCCCTTGAGCGTGGACGCCTGGTTCCAGGCGCGGTGTGTGTTCGTGTTGAACATGATCGTGCCGTCCTTCTCCTGGTGCTTCCAGACGGCGGGCGTCTTCTTTCGCTTGATCTGGCCGCTGGCCGTCTTGCCCGCGATGTGAAAGTTCCACACGGCCTTGCGGTCCATGCAGAGCTTCCGCTCCTCGGGGTCGAGAGGGATCTGCGCCTTCTTGGCTTGCTTGTATTTGAGGCCCTCTTGGAGGACGACGCGGTCGTGGAGGCTCATCGGACCGTCTTCAGTGCGGCCTTGAGGCGGTCGCGGAACGTGTTGAGGGAACGGAACCACCAGGGCCAGAGCTTCGCCATGCGCGCGTCCAGGAGGGCGCCGTCCACCAGGTCGTCCTTCTCAGCGGAGGCGCGGACGTCGGCCATGAAGTCCTCGGCGACCTTCTGCGCTTGGCGCCGGTCACCGGAGAGGAGCGGGCTGAAGTCGAAGCCGACAGCGACGTCACGGATCAGGTCGTCGATCGCTTCCTCAGACGGGTCCTTCGCGGGCGGCGGACCCATAGGCGCCTTGCGGATATAGATCCACCCGGGGATCACCTTCTTCCGCCGGAAGATCGTCTCCGTGAATGTCTGGAGAGGACGGCTCATCGAGCGCGGGCAGCCTGCCGTTCACGCTCCAGTTCGATCTTCCGCTTCTCCCAGGAGGCGTCGCGGTCCTTCTTCTTGAGGGCGTCCACCTTCTTGCTCACCTTGATCACGTCAGCGATCAGAGCCTCCTTGGTGGGGTAGCTCGCCTTGAGCTTCGCGCCCTTCTTGGCCCAGACGTCCGGCTTGTACTGGTGGAACGTGAGCACCACCCACTTGCCGTTCTTCTCCTCGAACGACACGATCGAGCCCTGCATGGCGTTGATGCGGAACGACCACGGGTTGTTGCGATACGGCTGCGGCGGGTAGACCTCGCCGCCCTTGACCTTCTCGTAACCAGGTCGGCCTTCGGTCAGGCCGGTGACGCGCTCGAACAAGCTCATTTCTGCTTCCCCCGATACGGCCTGCGACCGTTCTTGTCGGCGACGAACTTGGCCTTCCACGCGCTGGAGAGCCGCTTGGTCTTCCGAGCCTTGCGAACCGCCCTGGCGTCCGTGCTCTCAATGACCTGTACGTCGATGTCCTTGATCCCGTTCGAGAACGTGACCCGCCGTAGATGCTCACGAGAGAGCCGCTGCTGGTGACTGCGGTGGCCGAGTTGCTGGTTGGAAAGCATCTCGTGCTCTCCAGGAAGCAAACGGCGGGAGGGGTCGCGCCCCATTTGGCCGTGCGCAGCGGGCCACTTCACGGAGCCCGGCTTCCGGCGCGCCTCGGAAAGTGTCGTCAGGGGTCGTCTGTTCAGCTTCATGATCCCGCCTTGGTAGCGAAGGGTAGCAGCCTACTTGGGGTAGGGGACAGCGTGGCCCTCTTCGAGGAGGAGATCGTTGAGGCTCAGACGATCGCGTCCGTCAGCGACACGACCAAGCTCGGTGATCACGTCCTCGGGGAGGTAGACGACGGCGAGCCACCGTCCGAACTTCCCGGCCTTCGCGGTCTTGAGGATGATCTCCTTGTTCGCGACCAGGTGGACCACGCGGTCGGTGGCCTTCCGAGCAGCTGCCTTCTCGGCAATGCGCTCCTCGGGCGAGCCCTTACGCGGGCGCATCTCGGGGGTGTCGATCCCCAGGAGCCGCACGCGCTGGCGCGTGTATTCCCCGAAGCCCTTGTCCACGAAGACGTCGAGCGTGTCGCCGTCCACGACGCGGATGACGAACGCTCGGTAGTGCCACAGACGGGCGTCCAGGCTGTTGAAAGGCGGGATCGTCACCACTTGAGCAACCACAAGTCCTCCTAATCTGAGGATTTCGATCCTACGGTGTCAGGCCGCCACGCGCGATGCGTCTCTTGGGTGAGGGGTAAGACAGAGATGGAGGAACACATGGATCTGAATGAAGTCGTCGGCACGGTCATGGACGAGAACGGGATCGACAACCTGGTCGTCGGGAACTGCCTGTGCTCGAACGTGAGCGAGAACCTGCGCCGCCTGCTGCGCCAGTTCGCGCCGCTCAGCTACGACGAGTATCGCAAGGTGCGCTACCCGGGTGGCGAGGGCACGGACACCTTGGAGACGCGCCGC
>Ga0316202_10001900_pt1 | contig 14801 bp, 14 predicted proteins | sample 3monrhotite_MG_FD_204934 | JGI IMG/M metagenome (GOLD analysis project Ga0316202, IMG submission 204934) | Microbial mat bacterial communities from mineral coupon in-situ incubated in ocean water Damariscotta River, Maine, United States -... | ecosystem: Environmental > Aquatic > Marine >... | reverse complement strand
CTGTCCGATTGAGAAACCTCAATCGTCAGGCAGGTCAGTCAGTTCGCAAAATCCGCCAACATGTGAGATGGTTCAATACGTCAGCCACAAGCGCCATTGCCGCGCGAGCGGCTTAGTCCAAGAGCCCTTTTGTACCCTTCCCAATGGAATGCAATTTGCCAAATCTCCGATTTGGCAGCGCCCGAACCGCCCCCACGGGGCGGGCGCTTTGCTTCCTGCCCCTCGGTTCGGGCGCGGCGGTTCCCTAAAACAAGTTCGTCCTCACGGCTGAAATTTGGAAACTGATACCCCCCATCGGCCAACCGGAACCAGCAATCGGTTTAGCACAAGTTCAGCGACCCCACCCCCCAAACCAAAAAAGGGCCAGTGCATGCACCGGCCCCTTCCAAATTTCTTGCCAACCCGAAGGTCCGCAACTGCAAACTTAGTTGCGTTCGCCTTCTGCGGAGCGGCTGCCCTGATCAGAGCGCAGGTAGTTAAAGAATTCGCTGTCCGGTGACATCACCATGGTCGAATTCTCACCTTTCAGCGCCTCTTCGTAAGCCGTCAAGGACCGATAGAATTCAAAGAACTCCTGATCCTTGCCATAGGCCTCGGCAAAGATCCGGTTCCGTTCGGCGTCCGCTTCACCTTCGATGATACGCGCATCACGGCGGGCCTCTGACAGGATCTCTTCGTAGGTCCGGTCAGCAAGGGCAATCACACGCTGCGCCGCCTCTCGGCCGCGGGCGCGTTCGTCGGTTGCTTCGCGGTCCCGCTCGGCGATCATCCGTTGCAAAGTCGCGTCAAAGTTCTGTTCTGGCAGGTTGGTCTGGCGCAGGCGCACATCAACAACTTTCAGGCCCAGCGCCTCTGCCCGCGTATCGGCGCGGTCACGAATCTGGTCCATCAAGGCTGCACGTTCCGGCGACAAGATGGTGTTGGAGGTCACACCTTGCGAACCCAGAACCGCACGGATCTGCGATTCCAAAATACCGCTCAAATCGCTGCTGGCCTGACGTTCACCGCCCGCACCAATCGCTTGACGGTACTGCACGATGTCATCAATCCGGTAGAGAACGAAGGCGTCAATCTCAAGCCGGCGATCATCGGCTGGCGTAACTTCGATCACTTCGGTCTCAAGCGACAAGATACGATCCTCAAACCGCACGATCTCGTCCAGCATTGGCACTTTGAAGCCGATGCCCGGCTCAACCCGAACCTGCTTGATCTGGCCAAAACGCAGCACCAGTACCTTTTCACGTTCGTCCACAACAAAGATAGACGACAACACCGCCACGGCGGCAATCACCACAATCGGGATCAGAAAACCTGTTTTCCGCATCAGTTTGATCCCCCGTTGCGACGCAATTCATTCAGCGGCAGATAAGGCACAACGCCCTGACCGCCAGCACCGCCGGTGTTGTTTTCAAGAATGATCTTGTCCACGTCGCCCAGTACCTTTTGCATGGTTTCAATATAAAGACGTTTGCGAGTTACTTCCGGTGCGGCCTGATATTCGGTCAGAACCGCCTCAAAGCGGCTCGCCTCACCCACAGCATCGTTGACCACGCGGGCGCGGTACCCTTCTGCCGCTTCGAGCAGTTGGGCGCTTTCACCACGCGCCTCAGCGGTGCGGCGGTTGGCATAGGCATCCGCCTGACGCTCAACCCGGTCGCGTTCCTGCTCAGCGGCCTGAACGTCGCGGAAGGCATCCACAACAGATTCAGCGCTGATTGTGCCATCGGGATTGGTCACCCGGACTGTCTGGCTTGGCGGATCGACCTTGTTCACGTTCACACGCAGCACGTTGATACCGGTCTGACGGTTATCCAGCGTAAACTGGATCAGCTCTTTAACGCGGTCAGCCACCGCACCACGATCCCGGTTCAGGATCGGCGCAAGTTCCGACTGCGCAATCACTTCGCGCATCGCAGATTCGGAAATCGCCCGCACAGAGGCATCCGGATCGCGCAGCGAGAATTTGAAATCCTTGGCGTTCTTGATGTTCCAAACCACCTGGAAATCAATGTCCACGATGTTTTCATCCGTGGTCAGCATCAGCCCGTCATTGTCGCTCGCACCGCGGCCCACGCCGATCTCTTCGGTGCGGTTGGTGGTGACGTCAAAAACCTCTGCCGTGACAACCGGCCAAGGGGCAAAGTTCAGACCCTCGGTGCCGATTTGGGAAAACTCACCCAGAAACAACTCAATCGATTGCTGTTCAGGACGCACAGTGTAGAAACTTGCAAACCCCCAAAGCGCCACAGCGGCCAGAATGCCGATACCCACGGTGCCGCGTGTCAGAGCCGGACCTGTGCCGCCTCCGCCGCCGCCACCATTGCCGCCACGTTCACGGCCACCGCCGCCGCCCATCAGAACACGCAGCTGTTCCTGGCCTTTTTTTACCAGATCGTCGATCTCTGGGATCTGCGGTTTTTCACCTTCGGGGCGGCGTCCGCCCCCCTGGTTGCCACGGTCCGGAGGCGTGCCGCGATCACCGCCGCCGTTGTTGCCTCCGCCGCTGTTTCCGCCCCCGCCCCAGGGACCGCCTGAATTGCCAGCCATGTATTCTTTTCCCCTTATGTGCCGCCTTATGCGGCCGTTGTCTCAAATTTGTGTGCAGATGGCCGAAAATCAAGCCGTCCGCGTCGGATTGCGCATGGTGACCAACTCTTCGGACATGGTTGGGTGCACCGCGCAGGTTGCATCGAATTGTTCTTTGGTCAACCGCGCCTTCACAGCAATGCCCGCCAATTGGATCATCTCGCCCGCATTGGGCGCAACGATATGGCAGCCAAGAACCGTGCGGTTTTTCTTGGACACGACCAGTTTCATCAGCACCCTATCAGATTTCTCGGCAAAGGCAGACTGCATGGGCCGGAAGGACGTGCTGTAAACCTCGATCTCTTCTTGGTCGCGTGCGTCTTCTTCGCTGAGGCCGACGGTGCCCATTTCAGGCTGGGTAAAGATGGCGCTGGCGATCAGGTCATGATCCACTGGTGTCGGATTGGCGCCAAACACGGTCTGGACAAAGGCCATCCCCTCGCGGATCGCGACCGGTGTCAGGTTTACGCGGTCGGTGACATCACCAATGGCAAAGACCGAAGGCACCGCCGTTTGGCTGTATTCATCCACTTCGATCTGGCCCTTGCGGCCCAGCTTTACGCCCAGTTCTTCAAGTCCCATGTCGGTGCTGGCCGGATCACGGCCCGTGGCAAACAGCACCATGTCAAAGACCTTTTCGCCGCCCGTGGTCGATTTGACCCAGATCGGCCCCTTCTGCCCGGCGTTTGCGCCGCTGCTTTGGGTATGGATATCTTGGGCCTGCTGCACAGAGGCACCCATGGCCGCATCCGATTGGGTCGGCATCGCACCATCCTTGTGATCGGCCAACAGGGACATTTCCAGAATGTTGGTGCCGACATGCAGATCAACGCCGTTCTCGCGCATGGATTCCGCAACCAGTCCGCGTGCTTCTTCGTCAAAGCCGCGCAGGATTTGCGCACCGCGGTAATACTGCGTCACTTCCACACCCAAGCCATTGAGGATGCAGGCAAATTCGCTTGCAATGTACCCGCCGCCAATAATCAGGATGGACTTTGGCAATTTCTCTAGATGAAAGATATCATCCGACACGATGCCCAACTCGGCGTTCGGGATGTCAGGCCGGATAGGCCGCCCGCCCGTCGCCACAAGGATATGTTTGGCCGTCTTGGTTGTGCCATCCGCCAGCTCAACCGTATGCGCATCCATGAGCTTGGCCCGCTGATCATAGGTGTCCACGCCGGACCCGGCCAGCAGGTTGCGATACACACCCTCAAGCCGGTCCAGCTCTGTGTTCAGGCGGGTCTTGAAACCATGCCAGTCAAACGGCCCTTCGGTCAGATCCCAGCCGTAACATTTCGCTTCATCCACCACGTTGGCATAGCCCGAGGCAAAGACCATCAGCTTTTTCGGCACACAGCCCCGGATCACACAGGTGCCGCCATAGCGGTCATCCTCTGCCAGCGCCACCTTGGCCCCATATTCGCCAGCCGCCACACGGGCTGCACGCACCCCGCCAGAGCCGCCGCCGATTACAAAAAGATCATAGTCAAAGTTCGTGTTGGCCATGGGGCGCACTTCCTATTCCGTAAGGTCCGAAAACAAATTGTCAGATTCAACAAAATCAAGCCGTTCTGTTGCAACCGTGCCTTCATTTATGTCGCGCACCTCGACCTTGCCATCCCCATAGCCGATCACAACTGTGTCACAAATGTCGATAAACAGGCCATTTTCCACAACACCCGGCATCTGGTTCAACACCAGCGCCAATTGCCGGGCATTGCCGATCCGGTTGAGATGCAAATCAAGGATATGGTTGCCCTCATCGGTCACATAGGGCGTTTGACCGTTCATCCGCAAGGTTGAGGTCCGGCCCAGAACATCCATGCTAATCAGGGTCTCTTCAATCAAAGCCTGCGTGGTTTGCCAGCCAAATGGGATCACCTCAACCGGCAAAGGAAAGGCGCCCAGCGTCTCAACCTCTTTGCCAACATCTGCGATGACCACCATCTGATCACTGGCCGTCGCGATGATCTTTTCCAAAAGCAATGCACCCCCGCCGCCTTTGATCAGGTTCAGATCACCGTCAAATTCGTCCGCCCCGTCGATGGTCAGATCCAGCCATTTGGCCTCATCCAGCGTGATCACCTCAATGCCCACATCCCGCGCCAGCTGCGCGGTGCGGCTGGAGGTCGGCACGCCCTTGATCTTGAGCCCGTCATCGCGCACCAGCTCCCCCAAGCAGCGCACCAGCCATGCGGCGGTTGATCCGGTCCCGAGCCCGACACGCATCCCGTCTTCGACATATTGCGCGGCGCGTTTTGCCGAGACAAATTTGGCCTTGTCGATGGGCGAGAGTTCTCCGGACATGGGGCAGCTCCGATAAATGACGTCTGGCGCGGTTATAGGCACATTGCGGCGCGGGGGCGAGAGGCAGCGGGGTCTTTTTTGCGCCCCCGATCCTCCTGCCGCCATGCAAGACCCATTCAAGAGGCAAGTGGTCGTTTTCAAACCTGACGCCAGAACGCAGCAGCGTTACACGGTCCCATGACCTATGTGCTTCACTATGCCCCTGACAACGCTTCCCTGATCATTCGCATGGCGCTGGATCATCGCGGGCTGCCGTACCGGACCCAACTGGTGGACCGCGCCAGCCAAGAGCAAAGCTCGGCGGCTTACCGTGCGCTCAATCCCAACGGCCTGATCCCGACCCTGGAAACCCCGCAAGGGCCGCTGTTTGAAACCGGCGCAATCCTGCTGTGGCTGGCCGACACCCATGGCGGACTTGGCCCTGCACCAACGGATCCGGCACGGGGCGCGTTCCTCAAATGGCTGTTCTTTGCGGCCAACACCCTGCATCCCTGCCTGCGGATGCTGTTCTATCCCGAAAAATACATCGATGCGCCGCATCAAGCGGCCTTGCGCAAAGGGTTGCAGACCCAATTGCAACAAGGCTTTGCCACGCTCGATAGCTTTGCCACCCAATCCGGCGACTGGCTCAGTGGATCGCAACCCGGCGTGCTTGATTTCTATGCTGCCGCCCTGCTGCGCTGGCCCGCATTATATCCGAATGACGCTGATCGCAGCTGGTTCGCACTGGCCAATTTACCGGCCCTGCAAGACCTCTGCGCCCGCATCGAAACCCTGCCCTGCACCGCCGCCTTGCAAAAGGCCGAAGGTCTGGGTGATACACCCTTCACTGCGCCCCGGCGCCCAACACCACCAGAAGGCTCCGCAACCTGATGTTTCTTTCGGTTTTTGACATGTTCAAAGTGGGCATCGGCCCCTCATCCTCGCATACAATGGGGCCGATGGTGGCCGCCGCACGGTTCCTCGACCAAATGCGCGCCTCTCCGTTTCACTTTGCGGGGCTCCGGGCCTCGCTGCATGGATCGCTGGCCTTTACGGGCGTTGGCCACGCCACCGACCGCGCCACAATCCTCGGCCTCGCTGGATTCACCCCCGGCGATTATGACGCAGACCGCGCCGAGGCGGTGCTGGCGCAGATCAACGAAACCCACGAGATCACGGTGGACGGGTTGCCCCCGCTGCGGTTTGACCCAAAGTCCGACATGATTTTTGACTACGATCACAAACTCGAAGGCCACGCCAACGGCATGATGCTTATGGCGACCGATGGCCAAGGCGACGTTAACCTGAGCGAGACCTTCTATTCCATCGGCGGCGGCTTTGTGATGACCGAGGCCGAACTGGCCGCAGGCAAAGACACCGACGAAGGTGCGCCCGTGCCTTTCCCGTTCAAATCCGCTGCCGAGATGCTGGACATGGCCAAATCCTCCGGCAAGTCCATCGCCCAGATGAAGCGCGACAACGAAGTGTCCCGCAACGGCGAAGTGCATCTGCGCTCCGGCACCAAACGGCTTTGGCAGGTGATGAACGATTGCATCAACCGTGGCCTTTCCTCCGAAGGCATCCTGCCCGGTGGTCTGTCGGTCAAACGCCGCGCCAAGGGCATCCATGACGCCCTGATGGCCGAGCGGGGGCTCAACCAATCTGCGCCACATACCATCAACGACTGGATGAGCGTCTATGCCATGGCCGTGAACGAGGAAAACGCAGCTGGCGGTCAGGTTGTCACCGCCCCCACCAACGGCGCGGCTGGCGTGATGCCGGCGACCTTGCGCTATTACCTTGACCACGTACCGGGCGCCGCCGAAAGCCACGTCGAAGACTTCTTGCTGACTGCCGCCGCCATTGGCGGGCTGGTCAAATTCAACGCCTCGATCTCCGGCGCCGAAGCGGGCTGCCAGGCCGAAGTGGGCTCCGCCGCGGCCATGTCCGCTGCTGGCCTCTGCGCCGTGATGGGCGGCACGCCCGAACAAATTGAAAACGCAGCGGAAATCGCGCTGGAACACCACCTCGGCATGACCTGCGATCCGGTTAAGGGTCTGGTGCAGGTGCCTTGCATCGAACGCAATGGTTTGGGCGCGATCAAGGCGGTTTCCGCCGCCTCGCTGGCCCTGCGCGGCGATGGCACCCACCTTGTGCCACTGGACGCCTGCATCGAAACCATGCGCCAAACCGGTGCGGACATGTCCGAGAAATACAAAGAAACCTCGCTGGGCGGTCTGGCCGTCAACGTCCCCAACTGCTGATCAAACGCGGCGATTCTGTTTGGGGTCAAGGATGCGCAGCACCGGGCCTGCCCGGCTTGTCCTTGAGGCCGAACGGAATCGTCCACACCCTTGCACAGGTGACTTGAGCGCAGACCTGCGGCTCAAGCACTTCTGCGCAAAACGGGCCACTGTCCTTACCTCCGCAATCCTATCAAGACATGGGCTCACTCCGCCCCGCGAACCAAATATCACGTCGCGGCCCCTTAGGGCCGCGTCCGCCAGATTATGCTCCGCGCCGGGCTTTCACCTCATAACCGCGTTCCTCGGGCTCATCATCTACCAGCTCTTGCGGAAAACCGGGGGCTGTCACGCTCAGACCCGTCGCCTCTTCCAGACGTTCGATCATCCGGTCCGACTGCGCCCGTTCGCCATAGCGTTTCTGCCCATCTGTCATCATCTCGATCATCAGGGGCGACAGCTCCAGCGGCACCCCATGATCATCGGCCAGTTTCTGAAACAAGCCGATATCCTTTTGCACCAGATCCATGGTGAAATTCACATCCCGCGATCCCGACAGGATCAGTTGGCTTTCCGTTTCATGCACAAAGCTGGTGCCAGAGGACATCGCAATTGCCTCATAGGTCATGCCAAGGTCCATTCCAGCGGCCTTCATCACCGTCAGCGCCTCACACACCGACAAAAGATTCATCGTTGCCAGATAGTTGGTCATCACCTTTAAGGTGCTGGAGGTGCCCACATCGCCGACATGCAAGATCCGCCGCCCCATGTGGGTCAGGACCGGCAAAACCTTGTCAAAGGTCTGCCGCGTGCATCCGGCATAGATCGAAATGTTGCCGGTCCCGGCCCGATGACAGCCCCCGGACACAGGGCAATCCACCGCCTCGCCACCGGCAGCAATCACCGCTTCGGCATGGGCCTTGATCTGATCGGCATCCGTGGTCGACATCTCCATCCAGATCTTGCCCGCCCCCACATGCGGCAGCATATCCGCCACCACCGCCGCACAGGCCGCCGGGCTGGGCAGGCAGGTGATAACCGCGTCACAATCCTGCATCAGCTGCGCCGCAGATCCCCCCGTCGCCGCGCCACGTTCAGCGAAATCCACCACCAACTCGGGATTGAGATCAAAAACCATAAGATCCACCCTGTTGCGCAGCAGCGACCCCGCCAGTTTGCCGCCAACGTTCCCCAGCCCAATAAACCCAACTTTCATCTGCATCTCCCTGATATCATGGCCCCATCAGCGAGACCCGCCCGCGACCTGTCGCGCCTGATAGCGACGTTTTGGCCATTGGGCGACATTGTGCGGGTTTGCCGCTAAAACCGCTCGCCCAGCAGGCGATAACACCAGAACGCCTCTTGCGTCTCAATCATGCGGTTCAATTTGGCCGGGGAAAAACCTGTGGCGCGGCGCACCGCCCGCCCCATGTGGGACTGATCGGCAAATCCTGCATCCACGGCAATCGCCGCCAGCGGCGCGTCTTTCTCTGCCAGCGAGATCTGATGCAGCCGGTCAATCGCCGCGTGAAACGCCAGCGTTTGGCGCGATTGCCCGCTCCAGCGTTTGATCCGCCGCTCCATCGCCCGCAAACTGCGCCCCGGCCCGGCCAGCGCTGCGCGGTGCATCAAGGCACGCGACCAGCCCGACAACCACGGGCCGCCCGACCAGCCGCCCGCCGCAGGGCGCGACTGCGCCCGCTCCGCCATCAATGCAGCGCAAAACTGTGCCCAAGCAGCATCCGCAGGCAAGCCCTGCGCGTAGCCCGCAAATGCCGCCTCGAGAAACCTTGGCATCGGCCCGCCCTGCGCCGCCTCCGCCAGCCCGTCCCAAGCGTCCGGGAACAGTCCGACCGAAATCGCATAAACCGGCCCGATGCTCCAACTGGTGGTCGGGCCGTCTTGGGGCGGCGTCAGGGACAGCCTGTCCATCTGGGGCAAATGCCGGGCCGCTGCCACATCACACCCTTCGGGCAAAATGCATAGCCCCCCCTCGATCACAAAGGACACCGATACCAATGGCGATGCTGGGAAATGGTTCAACCGGTCCGCATCGTTCAAGGTGCAGCCGCGTGTGTCGCGCAGGATGCCCGCAAACACCGCATCGGCCAAACCTGCAGGTGGCAAGAACAATTTTGAGATCGGGATCACGCTTTTCTCCGCAACTGTCGGGATCATTCTATTGCGCGCGGGCAGGCTCTGGCAAATCCAAACCCACACGACCCAAGCCGGAGCATCCCATGTCCAAGATCAAATTCAGCGGCCCCTTTTCAATGCGCCTGTCCAGCTTTCTCACAATCAACAAGATCGCCCTCGCCACTTACGCCCGCCACGCCCTTGGCCGCAGGTTGGAGCCGACATGGGACGCCCATTTTGAGATCGGCATCCGGTTCTGGCGTCACCAGTTTACCAAGGCAATGGCCATGGATGATATGGACAAAGGCCGTGCGCTGTTTGACAGCCTGCAAACCGAAACCGACGACATTTATGAGATCACCCGCACCCCAAGCAAGGGACAGAGCGGCATGTGGCATCTCCCAAAGGCCAGCAAAAGCGCGGCGACCCTGCTCTATCTGCATGGCGGCGGCTATACCTTTCATGGCGCGGTCAGCCACCGCTATGCCGATATGTTGGCCCATCACAGCGGCGCACGGCTGTATGCACCCGATTACCGCCTCACGCCGGAACACCCGCACCCTGCACAATCGGATGATGCTTTTGCCGCCTGGCAATACCTGCGCGAAACCACCCCCGCACAACAGATCGTGGTGATCGGCGACAGCGCAGGCGGCCACATGGCGCTGAGCTTGCTGCAACATCTCAAGGATGCGGGGGAGCCGCAGCCCGCCCTTTGTATCGGTCTGTGCCCCTGGACAGACATCGGCGATCGCGGGACAAGCCTGCGCAGCAATGACCACTATGATCTTGTGCAAGGCTGGATGGCGCTGAAGTTTGGCGAATGGCTTGACCCGAAAGAAACCTTTGGGCGGCTTTGCCTGTCCCCGATTGCATATGATTACAAAGGCTTGGCACCGATTTACCTGCAGGCAGGCGGCCGCGAGATCCTGCGCGACATGATCCGCGACTTTGCCCGAGAACAGGCCAGTAAAGGCGCTGATGTCTTGCTCGATCTGTGGCCAGACATGGCGCATAACTTTCAGGCCTATGACAGCAGCAGAGCGTCCTCCTCAGATGCTCTGCGCCGTATTTGCGCCGCCATTGAGGCCTTCGCAGGCACAGGTCCGCTCATCACAGCCGGCCCCGTGACGGAGGTTTGCCATGGTGCCGCCTTTTCCTGCCCGGAGGTTCAAAGCAACACCGCCGCCCCCGCCGCGCAATCCAGCCTTTGACAAATCCGGCGGCGCAGGCTCAACTCCGCCCATGAGCTATCCCTCCAACCGCCCCGAGACCCGCCCGGACGATGCCGCTGCAGGCATCGACATCACCGACGACTTCGAACGCTTTAGCCAGCGCAACGATATTTTTACCCGCGCCTTTTGGGATGACAAAGTCCGGAACAAAAAGTCCGACGCGTTCTTTGCCTCCTACCGGATGGAGGCCACCCCGCGACGCGGCGACGGCTTTACCCAGCGCGATTTTGCCCTGCGCAATGCCTCGTGGCTGATCAGTGACCTGATCTCGGATCGCGGCGGTGACACCGGCCGCCGCGAAGGATTTCAATCCTCGATTGCCAATGACACCCCTGTCGCCCCGATGCAGCAAGAGATCGACGATCCGGCCAAAATGTCCCATGAGATCAAACGCATCGCGCGTTTCTTCGGTGCGGACCTTTGCGGAATCACCGATATGGACGACCGTTGGCTCTATGCCAGCCGCGTTGACACCCGCGATATGACAGAAGCCCCGAATGATCTGCCCGAAGGCATGACATCGGTCATCGTCATGGGCCACCAGATGGAAGAAGAGCTGGTTGCCACCTACCCCTCCGCCCTCGCCGGTGCCGCTACGGGCCGCGAATACAGCCACGAGGCCGCTGTGGTCATGCAACTGGCCGCCTATATCCGCAATCTGGGCTATGAGGCCACGGCCAGCATGAATGACACCGGGTTGGTGATCCCCTATGCGATCAAGGCGGGGCTTGGCGAATACGCCCGCAACCAGATGGTGATCACGCCTGAATTTGGCCCGCGCCTGCGGTTTTCCAAGATCTTTACCAATCTGCCCCTGACCCATGACCGCCCCGAACCCAAGGGCGTGCGCGCCTTCTGCGATATCTGCACCAAATGCGCCGATGCCTGCCCGGTCAAGGCCCTGCCCTTTGGCCCGCCCGAGGTTGGCGGCAGCAATCCCTCCGCGATCAAGGGCGTGCGCAAATGGACCTCCGATGCCGAGAAATGCTTTGGTTTCTGGGCCAAGATGTCATCCGATTGTGCGATCTGCATGCGGGTCTGCCCGTTCAACCGCGATTTTAGCAAGTCCAGCCACCGTCTGTGGCTCAAACTGGCCCTGTCACCCCTGCGCAAAGTCGCGCTATGGCTGGACCGAAATCGCGGCAAACGGCGCAAACCCTCCGATTGGTGGGCGGCGGCAGAATGATCGAAGGGCTCAGCCATATCACCTTTGTCACCCGCGATCTCGACCGGATGGAGGAAATCCTGACAACCGTCTTTGATGCGCGGAAGGTCTATGACAGCGGTGATGAGACCTTCTCACTCTCGCGCGAACGATTCTTTGACATTGGCGGGGTGTGGGTGGCCACGATGGAGGGTGATCCGCTGGCCGATCAGACCTACAACCACGTGGCCTTCAAAATGGGCCCGGATGACTATGACGACCGCCTCGCGCGGATCAAACACTTGGGCTTGACCCTGCGCGAAGGCCGTGCGCGTGTCGAGGGCGAAGGCCATTCGATCTATTTCTACGACGACGACAACCACATGTTCGAACTGCACAGTGGCACCTTGAACACGCGGCTGACCCGATACGCCAAGGGCCGCGCCTAGTTCTGTGCAATCCTGCACAGCCACCCTGAGTTTTGGTCCTATTGGCCCATGGCCAGCCTGGCCCTATATCCACCTCAACGCTGAGAATGGAGAACGCTATGTCGCTCAGACCCACATTGGAAACCCGCCGCGCCACCCCAACGCTTGAGGGTGCTGGCGTCAAATTGCACCGCGCATTCGGCTTTCAGGATCCCTCCGAACTGGACCCGTTTTTGCTGTTTGACGACTTTCGCAATGATCACCCGGACGACTTTGTCAAAGGTTTTCCATGGCACCCGCACCGGGGTATCGAAACCATCACCTATGTGTTGGAAGGCGCGGTGGAGCATGGAGATTCGCTGGGCAATACCGGCACGCTGGGCGCCGGCGACGTGCAATGGATGACCGCCGGATCAGGCATCATGCATCAGGAAATGCCGACCGGAAACACTGGCGGGCAAATGCACGGCTTTCAATTGTGGGGCAACCTGCCTGCCGCGCAGAAAATGTGCGCCCCGCGCTATCAGGATGTGACCGCCGCCGATATTCCGGTGATCACCGATGACGACGGCACCCGTGTCAAAGTCATTACCGGAGAGTTCTGGGGCAAACGCGGCCCGGTTGATGGCATCGCCGCTGATCCGCAATACCTTGATGTCTTTGTGCCCGCAGGCGTGAAAAAAACCTTCAGGATCGACACCTACCGCCGCGCCTTTGCCTATGTCTTTGACGGCGCCGGGGCCTTTGCCGATGCCTCCGCCCCGTCGGGCGTGCTGCTGGAGAAAGAAGTCGCAGGGCAAGAGCTGAACATCCGCGATCTGTCGGGCGACCGCACCCTGATCCGCTTTGGCACCGGCGATGAGGTCACGGTGCAGGCCGGCCCTGAGGGCATTCGGTTCCTGCTGATCTCGGGTGCCCCGATCGAAGAACCCGTCGCATGGCATGGCCCCATCGTGATGAACACCCGCGCGGAACTGATGCAAGCCTTTCAGGACCTCAAGAACGGCACCTTCATCAAGCCGGTACACTGACCTAGGGTGGGCGGCGCACCCCCGCCGCCCATCCCGCAAGGCATCCCACGCCAATGTGGCAAACGCCCCTCTCTTCATTTGGCTAGAAAAACTCAAGAGCACCACGAGCGCCCATCAGCAACAGCAGTTATGCGCGTCACCCCGCGCCAACCGCCTTGCGCACCATATCCCAATATTGCGCCACAACTTCGTTCAGCGACAGGCGCCCGCCGGACCGGAACCAGGTGTTCACTCCGGTCAGCATCGCGATGATCGCCAGTGTGACGATCTTGGTGTCACTGACGGCAAAGACATCTTCCGCCGCCCCCGCTTGCAAGATCGCCTCAAGGTGATCCTCATAACGCCGTCGCAGGGCTTCAATCTGACTGAAATTCTCGGGCGTCAGGTTGCGCAATTCCATATAGGCGATGAACACTTCGTCCGGGCGATCGGCGTGGAACCTAATGTGGAACTCCACAAAATCCTGAAGCGCCTGAAGGGCGGGTTTGCCCTCGGCGCGGGGCACCTCGGCCAGCAGATCGGTCATATGCCCCTGCATCAGATCAAACAGCAGCGATTGTTTATCCGGCGTGTAGTTATACAGCGCCCCGGCCTGCACGCCGACCTCTGCCGCAATCGCCCGCATCGACACCGCCGCATAGCCGCCCTGGGCAAACAATCGCAACGCTGCCGCCCGCACACGGGGGCCGGTGATATCTGAGTGGGATCCGGTGGTTCTTGCCATGGGGTCAATTTAATGAACAATCGTTCAAAAGCAAAGCCCGCTTGCACGCCCTGCCCCACTGATGCAAAAACGGGGCCATGATCCAACCGCGTTCTTCATATCTCTGGGCGATTGCACTGCTTGCTACGGCGGGCTGCACGCCGTTTCCGCAGCTTGATGACAGCATTCGCCCCGAAGTGCGCGACGCCGATTACGCAACGCTTGTGCCGCTCTCCACCCTGCAGACCAGCACAGACCCGATCCGCGTTGATCCAGCCCAGACCCAGGCCCAACTGAACAGCCGCCTGGCCGGGCTGCGCGCCCGTGCGGACCGCCTGCGCGGCACCGTGCTCACGGGCAGGGAAAAACAACGCCTGCAAGAAGGCCTGCAATAGGCATCTGGCGCGTTGCAAGCGCCGCCTGAACCCGCTACATCGCCTTTAACGTCTGCCGCATTGGGCAGCGCCCGATTTATTTTGAATTGCTGCAAAGGAACCTCTCATGTCTGACCCGCTTCGCCTTGGTATCGCCGGTTTGGGCACGGTGGGTGTTGGTGTTGTGCGCATCATTCGCCAGCAAGCGGCACTGCTGTCCGCCCGCACTGGACGAGAGATCACCATTTCCGCAGTTTCCGCCCGCAGCAAAGGCCGGGATCGCGGTATTTCGCTGTCTGGCTACGCATGGGAAGATGATCCCGTGGCCCTCGCCACCCGCGACGATGTTGATGTTTTTGTCGAACTGATGGGCGGCGAAGACGGCCCCGCCAAAGACGCCACCGAGGCCGCCTTGAAGGCGGGCAAACATGTGGTCACCGCCAACAAGGCGATGCTGGCCATCCACGGTCAGGCGCTGGCAGAACTGGCCGAAAGCAAAGGTTTGACCTTGCGTTATGAGGCCGCTGTCGCAGGTGGCATTCCGGTGATCAAGACCCTGTTCGAAGGGCTGGCTGGCAATGAGATCAAGCGCGTGATGGGGGTCATGAACGGGTCGTGCAACTACATCC
>Ga0316202_10001899_pt1 | contig 14802 bp, 11 predicted proteins | sample 3monrhotite_MG_FD_204934 | JGI IMG/M metagenome (GOLD analysis project Ga0316202, IMG submission 204934) | Microbial mat bacterial communities from mineral coupon in-situ incubated in ocean water Damariscotta River, Maine, United States -... | ecosystem: Environmental > Aquatic > Marine >... | reverse complement strand
GTATGGTGATGAAGACCTCTGCACCATGCCTGACAATCGTTTGTATGAACTGCGCGAAAGCATGGGCATGCTGTTTCAGTACTCAGCCTTGCTGAACTCGTTAAATGTATATGACAATGTGGCATTTCCGCTACATGAGCACACCGATCTGGATGAAGAAGTTATTCGCACCATGGTCTCAATGAAACTTGAACAGGTGGGTTTGCGTGGTTTTGAACATCTGATGCCATCTGAACTATCCGGCGGCATGGCCAAACGTGTTGCGTTTGCCCGCGCCATGGCGATGGACCCAAAAATTGTCTTTTTTGACGAACCAACTTCAGGACTCGACCCCATTTCAGCCGGTGTGATCAGTACATTAATCCGGGACACTTCGACTAAAAACCGCATGACTTCTATTGTTGTCACCCATGATGTTCCCGCTGGTCTCACTATGGGCGATCATATTATCCTACTCTGGCAAGGTCGCATCATTGCAGAGGGAACGCCGGACGAGATAAGACATAGTGATGATGAACGTGTTCAGCAGTTCCTGGAAGGTCGCCCGGATGGCCCTATTCCTTTTTCACGCAGCACGACATCCTATGTCGATGACCTCACCCATAAGCCGGGCACAGTGAGATTACAATCATGAGTGATATAACATTTGTCCAACAATCTGCATTGGCGGTCTTTTTCGGTCGCCTTGGGCGCTCCACACTCTCTGCCCTTGAACAACTTGGTGATGCCACCATGCTTGGTTTTCATGCATTAAGCCTGATTTTTTCCAAACCATGGCAGGGTAAACACTTTGTATTGCAACTCTATGCTCTGGGTGTTGGTTCTTTGGCAATTATTGTTGTCACCGGTGCATTCACCGGCATGGTTCTGGCACTACAGGGCTATTATACACTGGCTAAATTCGGCTCAGAATCACTGCTTGGTGCAGGTGTGGGCATGTCGATTATCAGGGAACTTGGCCCTGTGCTGGGTGCCTTTATGATTATCGGACGGGCAGGTTCAAGTATTACCGCTGAAATTGGCATCATGCGCGTTACAGAGCAAACCGATGCATTGGAAATGATGGCTGTCAACCCAAAACGCCGCATTCTGTTACCCCGTATTGTAGCAGTAATCATCGCCGTGCCTCTATTGGTCGCCATCTTTGATGTTGTAGGTATTGGATCCGGTTATATCGTTGGTGTTGAACTGCTAGGTGTAAACCCAGGCGCTTACATTGCTGAATTAATTGCTAAAGTCAGCATGCATGACATTTATGGTGGCTTAGTCAAATCACTCGTATTTGGTTTCATGATAGGCATCATTTGTACCTATATGGGTTACCGCGCCACCCCAACCACTGAGGGTGTAGCAGAAGCAACAACGCAGGCTGTGGTCATCGCATCTGTCTGCGTACTCGTTGTTGATTATATTTTAACATCATTTTTCCTCTAGAGACACGGAAAGCAGCCAATGAAAATGTACAATTATATTGAAAATGTAAATGCAACTGGAGAAACGTATGCAAGCGTATAGACGTGTTGAAATGACCGTAGGTGTTTTTGTTATTGTCGGCCTACTCGCCATTAGCTGGTTAGCCATCAAGGTAGGACAAGTCGGAGGCATCGGCGAATCAGGTTACAAACTCATTGCCAATTTTGATGACGCTGGCGGTGTTCGCAAAGGCAGTGATGTGATGATGGCTGGCGTAGCTATCGGGCGTATCGCCTCAGTAACACTTACCGATAATGATCATGCCACCATGGTATTGCGCATCAATCAGGATGTGAAAATTACTGAAGATGCTTTCGCATCGGTGCGCACCAAAGGTATTATTGGAGATCGTTACATCAGAATCTCACAGGGCATGGATGAGACCAGCCTTGAGCCCGGCAGTGAAATTGAAGAGACAGAATCTGCAATCAATATCGAAGACCTGATCAGCAAGTATATTTTCAGCGGTAAGGAGTAAAGATTCCACTTCGGATCTATCATTACCTGGATATAGCCTAAGCCTCATCAACCAGTCAACACAGAACAAAGGAGTTTTCATGAAAAAAATCCCACTTATTTTCACCATGATTATCAGCATGCTTTTTGCCATGCCTGCATGGGCGGAGAGTGACAACCCCAAAGACGTGATTGAAGCCACGATCACTCAGATTATTGATGTACTCGATGCCCGTGAAGATAAAGCCATCATCTCCAGCAAGGATCGTGATGGGATCCGCCAAGCTATCGAAGGACGTTTTGATTATCGCGCCATGGCCATGCGCAGCCTGGGAAAACCATGGAAAAAACTGGAAAAAGCTGAACAAATGCACTTCACCGAAGTGTTTCGCGACCTGCTGGAACGCTCATATGGCAACCGCTTGAGTGAATACAACGGACAGAAAGTACTCTTTGCCAATGCCACCATCAAAAAGAAAAAAGCACTGGTGAAATCTACTGTCGTTGATGGCGCACGTGAGACCCCTGTTGATTATAAGCTGCATCAAACAAAAAGTGGCTGGCAGGTATATGATATACGCATTGAAGGCACCAGCATGGTGCGCACCTTCCATCAGGATTTCAAATCCACACTTAATAATGGTGGTTATGAAGAGCTCGTCGTCGCATTAGAGAAAAAAGTCGCAAAATTAAAAACTAAGGATCAAGACTGAGCAAGCTTAAGGAAACTGCCAAACCTGGCAGTATATTTTCGCGCGCGCTGGCTTCATGCCGGCGCGTTGTCCTTTTGCTGCTCTTTTTCATCACCGCCGCTGGTGCAGGAGCATATTGGTATTCACCCAGCCTGGAATCATTACGACCCAACATTGAAAGCTATTTGCAACAGGAACTTGAACTCGAGGAGTTACACTTCGGCGAGCTATCCTGGCATTGGGCTGGTTTCCTCTGGCTGAAGCTGGATCGACTGGATTTCTCCAGCCAGGTTCATGGCATCGCATTTCATCATGGCAGCGCCAGCATCAGGCTGCCGCTAAGCTCTCTGTTCAGTGGCAACGTTTCCCCTGATAAAATTAGATTAAGCCACGGCACACTAGACCTAGACTTTAGTGACTCCAGTACTGCAATTCTCCCCCCCCAACTCATTCTCGACAAAACAAAGCTCACATGGTTCATTCCAATGCCAACAGGCCTTGGCAATTGGAAAGGCGAATTAGCGCATGTCGACCTCACGCTTGATGCCGGCAAGCGAAGCATCAAAGCGACCTCACCGGAGCTAACGTTATCAGCACAATGGGGTGAAGATGGTCTACCTCAGCAGCTCAAGCTTCATTGTAAACACACCGACTGGTTACCTGAGTCCATTCGCCAGCAGATCAATGGATCACCACAGGCTGAGATCACACTGCTACGCAATGATCAACAGAGCTGGACCATGGAGGGCGCCATCACATCTGCTCAGCCTGTCAGCATGCACTTGGGCCAACGTGGTGATATTTATCAATTCAACAGTCTCACGACAAAACTACAAATTCATACAAACATCAATACAGTCCAGACTGATCCATTCACTCTAAAAAAAATCAATATTCATGAGCTAGCATGGACGTTGGCTGACCATCACATCAGTGCTAAAGGGCAGTGGCAAGATGGTGAATTGCAATTAACTGCAAACTCCCACCAGCTTCCCATGCCACTGATCTGGTCATGGCTTCAACCACTTGGAGATGAAGAGTGGCAGCACTGGTTAAAGCTGATGCAGCATGGTTCTGCCAAGCAGGCCAGCGCTAAGCTTTCACTAAACTGGCCAGAACCACTAAAAGAGTGGCCCAATAAAGAAGCTTTCGCATCAATGCAATATCAGGTGCAGGCAAAGCTTGAAAACATTGATATTGCGTTGGGTGCCTCCAACGGTTATCTATTGAACACCTCGGCTTCCGTTGATATCGACCAAGATGCATTGCTTGCCCAGATTGAAGACACAACACTGCCCAAAGAGCTAGGCCACTCCAGTGGCTCATTACGCATTCCATTCGACAGCTTACTGCTTCATATTAATGGCACATCCAATGCCAATGTTGCCAAGCTGCTACAATGGTTTGGCCCATCCCAGATCAACGACTGGAAATGGAATGAAGCACGCGCTAACAGCCACTTTGAACTGTTATGGGACCCAAGCGAAGCCAAGCCCAAAGAGGCTCGTATAACGCTTCAGCCTGATGGCATATGGAACATAGAAGTACTGAAATTCCCTTTGCAGCTATCTCAGGGGAAAGTGCAATGGGAACAAAATAGAGGGCTATCATTACAAGAGATGCATCTCTCTGGAAGTCATATGAAGGGGACTTTTTCTTTTGATGCAGCAGCCCAGGGCGAGACGTGGAACATCACCACATTGCAGGCAAAAGGCACTAGTGACCTGGCTCCACTTGCAGCACATTTTCAGCTACCGATGGCCCATGCCAGTGGCACTATCACCAGTAATCTGAACTATGATGGAGAGTGGACAGGCAAGCTCGATATGACAAAAGCAAGCTGGGAGCAGCTACTTGGTTCCAATAAAAAAGCTGATGAACCATTCTCTTTACAATATTACGGACAATTGGATATCAAGAGTAAACTCCCCACCATTCATATCAATAAACTCACCAGCACCGGAAATCATATCAAATTGCGTGATGGCGCTGGCAGTATCAACCGCTCTGGCCTGCAGCTGCAACTCAATGGCCTGCATACGCCGTCATTCAGCGGAAACTTAAATATTGATATGCCATTTGATGACAAAAAAGCTGGAACCGTCATTGCCAAAGCGAGTTATCTCAATCGTAATGCGCTACCAGACTCACTCGATCACGCTGAAAACCTGGTCGATAAAAACTGGTTGCTGCGTGCCGACATTGATCGATTTGACTGGGATGATGCACGCATGTCCGGCGTACACCTGCGTCTGGCCTCAGATAACAGCAGTCTCGGTGTCATGGAAGCGGCCCTGATTCACACCACACAAATGGACATCATGGATGTTGATGCACGCTTCACACTGCCAGGAAACGGGAACGTTGAACTGCGCACATTCTCTGCCCGTTTTGAAAAGCAGCTTTTAACCATTTCAGCCACCCTGACACCTGAGACAGATGGTGGCATGCGCTGGAAAGGCTTTGCAGAATTGCATGGAGACTTTGGGCATCTGATGAATAAAGGTGGCCTCTCCAGCCGTTTTTTAGAGGGCGATGGGCACCTGCTCTTTTCAGGCCAGGGACTCATCCTGAAAGAACAGCCCTGGTGGCAAGGTTTAGATGGACGATTACGCATGCGAGTTGATCAAGGTCGTATTCTTGAGGGGGGCACACTCACCACACTGCTCTCCGCCATTAATCTGAGTCAACTGCCTGCATTGCTTTTTGGTCAACGCAAAGACCTTTCAGGTCCAGGCATTATGTATGAACGCTTACAGATGGAAGCGATCATGCAGGATCAGACTATCCATATCCGTAATGTTGCCATGCGTTCAAGTGCATTTGATCTGGTAGGACAGGGCAATATGAATGTAGATACAAACATCATTGACCTCTTCTTAATCGCAAAACCGTTGCAGAATTTAGATGCGCTACTCTCTAAAATCCCGCTGGTACGTGATCTTCTTGGCGGCAGATCACATAGTTTAATGCGCAAGGTATATCATCTGAGTGGCCCGTTCACCGACGCCAAAGTTAAAGCAGTCCGACCGCGGGATGCAGGACTATCCGAAGCAGGCATTATCGAGCGGCTGTTCAATCTCCCGAACAGCTGGTTTGGGCCGGGCGAAAACAAGCAGCCTGTGCAAACAGGAAAATGATCATGCAATCATGCATCTTACACACTGCGTCACCCACCCTGTACCCAGATTCATTAACACGTTAAAGTTCTGCCCCATGCGCATTTGCCATATTGGACTCAATCATAAAACAGCCCCCGTTGAACTTCGCGAGCGTCTGGCTGTGGCCGAAACAGATATTGCTGATATCCTGAATCAGCGCATTAAACACCCTGCTATTCGGGAGGCTGCACTGCTCTCCACATGTAACCGTGTCGAGATGACGGTCGTCACACATGACCCTGATGCAGCCATTGCCGCTGTGCATGAGTGGTTCGCCTCCACTGCAAAAATGGAGTTGGAAGAGGTTCGCGAACACCTCTATTCGCATACTACCGATGCCGCTATCCGTCATCTGTTTTCAGTTGCCTCCGGATTAGATTCGCTGGTACTGGGTGAACCTCAGATTTTAGGTCAGGTTAAAACATCGTATGAACATGCGTTGACAGCAGGCACAGCAGGCCATGTCCTGCATCGTCTGTATCAGTCCACCTTCGCTGCTGCCAAACGCGCACGCAGTGAAACAGGCATTGGCAAACAATCCGTTAACATCTCCGCCTGTGCGGTTGAACTGGCACGTCATATCTTTGGTGACCTGACCGGCAAAACGGTACTGTTGATGGGCGCAGGAGAGATGGCAGAACTGGCGGCTCGCCATTTGCGTGGCAACGGTTGCACCGACATTCTGGTTGCCAACCGCACACTCTCACGGGCTCAAAATCTAGCTTTGGAATTTGAAGGCCACGCTCTGACCATGGAGCAGTTGCCCGATCACCTCGATGCAGCCGATATTGTCCTCTCCAGCACCGGTGCCAGCACCTTTGTTCTATTACCTGATGCCGTTCAGACAGCCATGAAAAAACGCAAAGGCAAAGCCATGTTTTTAGTTGATATTGCAGTGCCTCGCGATATTGACCCGCGCATTGGCGATATTGATGGCGCTTACCTCTATGATATAGATGATCTTCAACAGGTCGTGCAGGGCAACATGGAAAGCCGTGAGCATGAAGCGGATCAGGCACGTCTGTTAATTGAAGAAGAAGCACAAACATTCCTTAAATGGTTGAAGTCGCTGGAGTCAGTACCTCTGATTCGCACCATTCAACAACAGATGGATGCACGTCGCATGGAAGAATTTGAAAAAGCCCAGCGTTATATGAAAGACTTCAGTGACGAACAATTGCAAGCTGTCGAACAGTTCAGTCGCGCACTGATGAAACGCTATATGCACCCGACACTGAGAACGCTGAAGAGCCTGCCAGATGATATTGAGGGGGATCTATTGATGGGCGCGGCCAATCGACTGTTTGATCTCGACAACCCTGCTGAAGCAACAGCCTCAAACGAAGCATCGATCAGTGATAATATTGCACACCTCAAGGGGAACAATGAACACCCGTCTTAATGACATCCTACATCGGCGCAATGAAATCACCAGCCTGCTTTCCGATCCCGACACCTCCTCCAACAACAAGAAGTTCACCCAGCTCAGCAGAGACTTTGCTGAGATTGAGCCTGTTGCCGAGCATGCTGAAAAACACTTGCAGCTGATTCAACAGCTACAGGATAATCAGGAGATGTTGGCTGATCCCGATTGTGACCGTGAACTCAAAGAGCTGATGGAAGAGGAAAACCTCGAGCTCAAACAGGCCATTACAGATAGTGATGAGCAGCTCACACTCCTCTTGCTCCCTAAAGACCCTAATGATCAACGCAATGCGATTTTGGAGATCCGTGCAGGCACTGGTGGTGATGAAGCCGCTCTGTTTTCTGCCGACCTGTTCCGCATGTATAGCCGTTACGCCGAAACCCAGGGTTTTAAAGTCTCCATTTTATCCAGTAGTGCTATTGGTCTTGGTGGTTATAAAGAAATTATTGCCCAGGTTACCGGGCAGGGTGTGTTCTCACGCTTTAAGTTTGAATCAGGCACCCATCGTGTACAGCGTGTACCTGAAACAGAGTCGGGTGGTCGTATTCATACCTCGGCCTGTACCGTAGCTATTCTACCGGAAGCTGAAGAGGTGGATGTGAATATTCGCCCCGATGATATCCGCATTGATGTGTATCGTTCTTCCGGCTCTGGTGGTCAGCATGTCAATGTAACCGAATCGGCTGTACGTATCACCCATGCGCCCTCCGGCCTTGTTGTGACCTGTCAGGATCAGGCCAGCCAGCATAAAAACAAAGCACAGGCCATGAAAGTACTGCAAGCGCGCCTGTTCGATAAAGAACAATCAGAAGCCAATGCAGAACGCTCCGGTATGCGCAAGGATATGGTGGGGTCTGGCGACCGCTCTGAACGCATTCGCACCTATAACTATCCGCAAGGACGTGTCACAGATCATCGCATCAACCTGACCCTGTATAAACTCGATCAGATCCTCGGCGGCGATATGACTGAGCTGATTGATGCTCTGTTGTCTCACCATCAGGCTGAACTGCTCGCCAGCCAGTGAGTCTCACAACGCGCCAACTTATTCAAACAGCTGCAATCCAACTCAATAATGCAGGCTGTGATGCCCCCAAGCTTGATGCTGAACTCTTGCTGATGTTTGCCTGGTCGATTGGCCGTACTGATCTGATTATACGCTCCCTTGATTCTGTGCCTGAAGCTATTGAGCAGAAGTTCAACACACTGATCCAGCGCCGAGAACAACGTGAACCACTGGCTTATATTATCGGAGAAAAAGAGTTCTGGTCACGCCCATTTCAGGTCACTCCGGATGTGCTGGTTCCCCGCCCCGAAACCGAGCACTTGATCGAAAGTGCACTGGAACACTTCCCAAATCAACAGGGTCATTACCATTTCTGCGATATCGGCACGGGCTCCGGCATCATCGCCATCACGTTGGCTTGTGAGTTTCCTAATGCGCATATCGTTGCGACGGATATTTCTGAGTCTGCTCTACAGATAGCAATGCGCAATGCGATCCAACACCACGTAGAAGAGCGGATCACCTTTAAACAGGGTGATATGCTGCAACCTCTTGAGCATACTGCTCCCCCTTTTGATGCCATCATCTCCAACCCACCATATGTTGCTGAATATGAGATGGCGGGTCTGGAACAAGAACTGTCCCACGAACCACGTCATGCCCTCACTGATGAATCTGATGGCCTTAAGTTTTTAAGCGACATTCTCAATAAAGGTCCGAAACATCTACACCGTGGTGGTTTGATTATGTTAGAGACAGGCCCATGCGGATTACCAGATACTCCGGAGACACTGATCTTTGAGAAAGTCATCCTCGATCTTGCAGGGCACGCTCGTGGCGGCATCTATCGCTGTGTCTAATTTATAGATGGAAGAGTGGTTAAATATCGTGATTCGGCAGCTGATTCTCTACAGCCTGCCGGTTCTGGTTTCACTCACATTGGTAGTACTGCTTGAATCACGCATCAGCAAAACAGCTATTCCCCACCCCTTCTACGCTATCTTTTGGCGCGGCACCTGGCTGCCGTTGCTGGCGACCCTGGCCTTTCATCGCGGCATTATCATTGCGCTGCCAAACACACTTGCTTCAAACGTCAAAACAGCCGCGATTCGATTTATTGCCCATTGCCTGCTTTGCTTGTTGGGCTTTTTGTTATTCAGCTGGAGCCTGGCACATTCTGTGCCAACAGGGCTACCGCCACTGCACCACTGGTGGGCCAAGGTGCTGATGTTTTTCAACCTGTGTATGGCATGTTTACACCTCTTGCCTCTGCCCGGCCTACTGGCCGGAGAACTCTTTTTATCCAGCCGAAGAGGGGGAATCATCCCCCGGTATTTCAATCCCAAACATGGCTGGATTGTATTAACGATGCTCGCTGCATCCCCTATACTGGACATACTACTGGGCACATCTGTGGTATTTCCGATTTATGAATCGATGAGTAGTGCTGCCATATCTATAGCCCGATAAATACGTTCAGATCACACTTGGCCTGAAGATTGCTTTCTGACCACCATGACAACATCCGCTTTTAATCGAAAATCCACGCTGGAACTACTTCAGTTCAGCGAAGACCTGCCGTCGCTACCGGATCGTTTTGTAAAAATTCAACATGTTGCTCAGGACCCTGATGCAAGTGCCGAGGATTTGGCCCATATTATTCGCAGTGATCAGGCCACCACCGTCATGATACTCAAGTACGCCAACTCTCCAGCCTATAATCCCTCCCACACACCAATCAGCGAACTCTCCAAGGCCATCGCACGGATCGGCAGCACGGAGGCGATCCATATCGCCACCTCCATGTCCCTGATGTATGGCATGATATTACCAACGGGCATGGCCAACATCCGCACTTTCTGGTCACATGCTTTTGCCGTTGCTCTGGTCACAGAACATCTGGCAAAAACTGCTGATCCTGCCCAAAAACATGGATCGCATGAATCCGCTTTTATGACTGGTCTGTTGCATGACATTGGCCGTGCCGCCCTTGGTATGCGGGTCGACTTCTCCTATTTTGAACGTGAAACAGGTCATCTGAACGAAGAAAACCTGATCAAGGCAGAAGAGAAACATTACGGCGTCAACCATGCAGAAGCAGGCATGTATATGCTCAGACTGTGGGATTTCCCCGATGATTTATGCATGGCGGTAGCCGAACATCACCTCCCTGAAAGCCCTCTATTTTTGGCACGCGCCTGCTATCAGGCCAATCAATTCATTAATGCACATCTACCCGAACGCACTGCCTTTGATAATGTCGCAGAGACTGTCTTTGAGAAATTGAGAACTTCACCGCCTGATATCTCGATATTGAACGCTTAGAAACCAACCTCCCTGCATCTGACACACTCACTGAGCCACGCTCGCAAAGTCTTGCAGACCCGTGAGGATGGCCGCATCGCTAAATCGAGATAGTGTAAAAAAGCTCTAAAATTGCCGTCGAGCGCTGCAAACCGTAACATCGGCAATATCTGCGCTATAATATTCGATACGGAACAGATTCAGATGACAGAGACAGCAGGAGAGTCGGGCAAACAACAATGATATTGTGGGAAACGCTGCTCGACAGCAAAAAAAGAGCTTTAGCATGGTCACGGGAACAGGACACGCTGTATATCGTCATACTGGCTGTCGTGGTTGGGATTCTCTCAGGCTATGCAGCTCTATTACTACGTTTCATGATCGAATGGGTTAGTCTGTTCTGGACAGGTGAACGCACCTGGGAAGATTCCATCGAAACCCTGCCATGGTATATGTATCTGATCGCACCTACCGTCACAGGCCTGTTGGTCGGCTGGATTACCGTCCGCTTTTTACCCGGTGGAGAGCTGCGTGGAGTATCCGGTGTTCTGGCCGATATGGTAGAACGCAAAGCACGTGTACATCCGCGTCAACTGGCCACCGAAACAGTGGGTACAGCTTTAGCTATTGGTGGTGGCGCCAGCCTGGGCCGTGAAGGCCCGACCGTTGCCCTTGGCGCATTGATCGCCTCGGAGATTGGTCAGCGACTGAACCTTTCCGAGCAGCAACTGCGTATTTTGATCGGCTGTGGTGTCGCAGCAGGGATCGCCGCTTCGTTCAACACCCCAATCGCCGGCGTACTATTTGCACTGGAAGTCATTCTTGCTGATTACGCCATCGCTACATTCAGCCCCATCGTCATTGCATCTGTACTGGCGACGGTGGTTGCACGTTCTGAACTGGGTAATTTCCCGGCTTTTACCATACCGGAATATCATCTCATTAGTATATGGGAGATACCGACCTACCTTGTCATCGGAGCCATTTGTGGACTGGTCGCGACTGTCTTCATTAAATCGATGCAACCGACACGCGCGTGGCTTGAAAAAATCATTCCTGACCGGCGCTTACGCCCTGCAGTTGTTGGTTTTCATATTGGACTATTGGGGCTCATTCTACCGCAGGTCATGTCCATTGGTTACGGTACGGTAGAAGATATGTTACTCGAGCGAATCCAACCGGATATCCTGGGCTATGCTCTGCCACTGGCGGCATTTCTGGCTATTGTGCTGATTGGTAAACTGGTCGTGACTGTCCTAAGTTCAGCCGGCGGTTTTCCCGGTGGACTATTCGGCCCTGCACTGTTCATGGGGGCCACCGTTGGTGCGCTATTTGGTGATATCGCACATGCCTTTTCACCCTCATATTCCGAAAGTTATGGTGCGTATGCGCTGGTTGCTTGCGGTGCCTTAACGGCGGCAGCACTACATGCACCACTGACGGTCATGCTAATCGTCTTTGAGATGACTGCTGATTATCACATTATGTTACCTTTAATGGCTGCTTGCAGTGTCGCTACGATGGTCACCCGCTCCTTTGGCCGCGCTTCAGTATTTACCGAAGCGCTGGAAGAACGAGGCATTGATGCCAACTGGGGACTGGAACAATCGTGGATGCGCTCAGTGTCGATTAAAAGCATCCCCTGGCGCGCCATACCCAGAGTATCCAAACACGCACGACTAAAAGAGTTAAAGCAGGTCTATACCGGCTCAGGCAAGGGTTGCGTACAGGTGGTTGATGATGATGGCCTCCTGGTCGGCATCGTCACCTTTGCCGATCTGCAGAAATGGCTGATTGACCCTACACTCGATCAGGTGGTTGTAGCCAGCGAAGTGGCCAACACCAATGTACAGGTTATCGCTGAATCCGATACCCTGCTTGATGCTATACACATTCTGGATCATGAAGAGTTTGAGCAGATGCCCGTGGTTGCCGATGATAATCCCCGCAAAGTGCTGGGTATGCTATCCAGGAATGCCATTTTCTCGACATATCACAAAATGATCGTCAAACACGGTGAAGGCAATCACACATAGTGCCAACTGTTATCGAGGCCAATACAACATGTTAAATCCTGCTCAACGACAAGCTGCCGAGGCTGGCGAAGGCCCACAACTGATTCTTGCCGGTGCAGGTTCAGGGAAGACACGCACGATTGTTTATCGCATCGGGCACCTCATCGCAGAGGCAGCTGCGGCACCGCATCGTATTCTGGCGGTCTCTTTCACCAACAAGTCGGCGGCTGAATTAAAAGAGCGACTGAGCCTGTTAATAGGTGACAATGGTGGCGGAGTGGTTTCCGGCACATTTCATGCCATCTCGCTACGTTTTCTGCGTCGTTATGCTGATGCACTGGGCTATCCTCTGGCATTCCAGATCATCGATAGTGATGACCAGAAAGCATTGATTAAACGCATTCTAAAAGCACGTAATATTGCGACTGATCGCCTACATCCATCCTATCTCATCAATTGGATTGAACACTGCAAACACGCAGGACTTACGCCAGAACACACACCTGAACACGGCTGGAACGGGATCAATATGGTTGAACTCTACGCCACCTATCAGGCTGAATTAAAACGCCATGAGCGCATGGATTTTTCTGACCTTATTTTAAATGTCGTACTATTGATGCGAAATCATCCCGATGTTGCCACGGCCCTGCGCACACGCTTTGATCATGTACTGGTGGATGAATATCAGGATACCAATCCGATTCAACATGAATGGCTGATTCATTTGTGCTCTGAACATAAGAATCTGACTGTTGTCGGTGATGATGACCAAAGCATCTACGGTTGGCGCGGTGCCGATGTGCGTCACATTCTCGAGTTTGAACGACTGTGGAGCGGTGCGACACTGCATCGCTTGCAAGAAAACTATCGCTCCAGCGCCAATATTCTCTCACTCGCCAATGCCGTGATTCGTGAAAATTCAGACAGGCATGAAAAAACGCTCAAGGCTACCAAAGGGGCGGGCGAGAAACCGGCCTGGAAAGTATGCAATGATGAATACGATGAAGCGCGCAAGATTGTGCAACAGATTGAAGAGTGGCAAAGACTGGGTTACAAAAATTCAGAAATAGCTATTCTATATCGCTCCAATCGCCAGTCACTGCCACTTGAACAGGTCTGCCGTGAAACCAACATCCCTTATCGTATTATTGGTGGTGTGGGTTTCTTCGAACGCATGGAGATCAAAGATGCGCTGGCCTATTGGGCTCTACTCAACCGCTGTGGTGATACCCTGCAACTGATGCGTATCTGCAACAAGCCCAAACGTGGCATTGGCGCAAAAGGACAGGAGCAAATGCTTGCTCTACTATCTGCATCCGGCATGCAGGCGTGTGAATGGCTTGATCTGTTAGCAACCGGTCAGGCTGAAGGTGCTGCAAAAAAACTTGTGCCTCTAGCTCAACTACTAGTTGAAGTACGCGCCGAGTGTGATGTCCTGAACGATCATAGTCAGGCTGATCGCGGCCTCAATAGAATCCTGGAGGCTTCTGGTTATCTGGATAGCCTCAATGCCATGGGTGAGATCGAGGCTGCAGCACGCATCGATAACGTGCGCACCTTGCAGGACTATATTGAGATCTCAATGCTGCAGGATTTAACTCCGATTGAGTTCATGGATCGTGCTGCCCTGCTGCAAAGTGCTGAAGGCATCAACGATAGTGATGAAGCAGAAGAGGTAGATTCGATCTGTATGATGAGCTTACATCGTGCCAAAGGTTTGGAGTTTGACTGCGTGGCGCTACCCGGTGTCGAAGAGGGGCTGCTGCCGCATCAGCGTTCGCTGGATGAAGGTGAATCCGGCATCGCAGAAGAGCGCCGCCTGTTATATGTTGGCATTACACGTGCCCGTGATCATCTGCTAGTCACCTCAGCCCGAGTGCGTCGCTTTTACGGTGAAACGCATTATCCACTGCCCAGCCGCTTCATCAAAAACCTGAGTAGTGATATATTGCATCAGCAAGATGCCGTATCGATGCCTGTTCAACAGGAAGCAACAGAAGGTGGCATCAGCATTGGTTCTAATGTTGCACATCCAAGTTTTGGTGAGGGTGTGATTCTCTCGCTGGAAGGGGCTGGAGATGCGGCACGTGTAACCGTACAGTTCCGCCGTTCCGGCACCAAACGCTTGATGTTAAAGTACGCGGCCCTACAGCTTGTTTAGCTGCGAACCATGAAAATAGAAGTCATTTAAAATATTTGAATCATTCTCAGGAGATATCATGTCCGTTACTATTTACCATAATCCACGCTGCTCCAAATCCAGACA
>Ga0316202_10001898_pt1 | contig 14806 bp, 19 predicted proteins | sample 3monrhotite_MG_FD_204934 | JGI IMG/M metagenome (GOLD analysis project Ga0316202, IMG submission 204934) | Microbial mat bacterial communities from mineral coupon in-situ incubated in ocean water Damariscotta River, Maine, United States -... | ecosystem: Environmental > Aquatic > Marine >... | reverse complement strand
GTTCGGAACTGATAACCGCTGAAAGCATCTAAGCGGGAAACAGGCTTTAAGATGAGTTCTCACTGGAGCTTTAAGCTCCCTAAAGGGTCGTTGGAGACTACAACGTTGATAGGTCAGGTGTGTAAGTGCTGCGAGGCATTGAGCTAACTGATACTAATTGCCCGTGAGGCTTAACCATACAACACCCAAGTTTTTTTAGAGAAATCAAAAGAAACGAAGTTGTATACTTTGACAAAAATACCGAGAGGTATCACGCATAATAATGAGTGAATAAGAATTTTTATAAGAGTAAAACGGTATTTATATAGAAGCGACGAACACGCCATCCATGGCTCAGTTCGACGTTAGTGCATCCATGCACGTCAGCTTTCCGAGTTAACCAGTTTTGTCTAGCGACAATAGCATTGTAGTACCACCTGAACCCATGCCGAACTCAGAAGTGAAATGCAATAGCGCCGATGGTAGTGTGGGAGTTCCCATGTGAGAGTAGGACATCGCTAGACGCCTAATATGTTTAGAAATGAAACGTAGCGCCGATGTCGTGTGACTCTTGTCACAAAGAAGCCCATGTGAGAGCGCAGCGGGACATCGCTAGACGCCTAATTAAAGAAGCCGTTACAGTATTGTAACGGCTTTTTGTTATCTTAAAGAAACTAAAACAACTGAAAGGCAATAGCGCCGATGGTAGTGTGACTCTTGTCACAAAGAAGCCCATGTGAGAGCGCAGCGGGACATCGCTAGACACCTATTAAGAAAGCCCGTTACTGATGTGACGGGCTTTTTGCTGTATAATTCTTTTTATTTTCTGAGCGCCAATCTATATAGTGTTGATAAAAATTTACTGTAACAGTGAAATAAGGCTAAATTTAATATTTTTTAAGTGTTGTCCGAAAATCGCCAGTTATTTGTGTCTTTTTTTGTATTATAAAATGTATATGTGGATCTACAATGTTAAATGCGACAGTTTGTCAGCAAGCACGATTAAGTAAAGATGCTAGATTTGATGGTAAATTTTTTACAGCTGTTTTAACAACCGGAATTTTTTGTCGTCCAATTTGTCCAGCCCGTGCCCCAAAAGAAGAAAATGTGAGATATTTTGTCAATGCTCTTCAAGCGCAAGATGCTGGTTTTCGTCCGTGCAAGCGTTGCTTACCTGAAATTGCTCCACAAACACCTTTGCCGATTAAAATTAAACAATTAACCCAAGCGTTAGAATTTGGCGATAGTATTACTGACGTGTGTGACAAATTCTCGATTAGTTCTCGACAACTCAGGCGATTATTCATTAAAAATTACGGTTTACCACCAAGTAAGTACTTACATAATCAAAAGTTACTCTTAGCGAGTAAGTTACTTAAAACCACCAGTTTAGCGATAAGCGAAATTGCTTTTTCTGCAGGTTTTACCAGTATTCGCCGTTTTAATGAAGCGATTAAAAGTGCTTATAATTGCACACCCTCGCAATTAAAAAACAAACCGCGACAACAAAGTATTGAACTGAAAAAGGTGACCGTTGAACTTGCTTATCGTCCTCCGTTTGACTGGCATTTAATGTTAAGTTTTTTTCGATTACGACAACTAAATAGTGTTGAGCATGTTGATGAAACACATTATCGACGCACCATAAACATTAATGGCGATAAAGGTTGGTTTGAAGTAACTTCACTACCGGATAAGCCTGCATTGAAACTTACTGTGCAATTAAATAATTACCGTTATTTAAATCAAGTAATTTTACGCGTCAGACGAATGTTTGATTTAGACGCCGATATGCAAGTTATACAACAGCAACTAAGCCAACATCAAATTTTAGCCGATACTATTGCTAAATACCCAGGGTTAAGATTACCTGGTTGTTGGGACAAATTTGAATTTTCAATTCGCGCTATTTTAGGGCAACAAATTTCGGTAAAAGCAGCAACCACGCTTGCGAATAGAATCGCCCTAAAATATGGCGAAGCGGCCGTTAAAAATCCGTCAGGATTAACACATATTTTCCCGCAAACAGAAGCGTTAATCAATGTTGATTATCAAAATGTTGGTTTAACAAAGTCGAGAATAAGCACCTTACATAATTGGATAGCATTTTATCAACAGCACCACGATATTCTTTCATGTTATGAGAATATTGAAACACTAGAGCAAACCTTAATAAAAATTAAAGGTATTGGCCCATGGACAGTAAATTATTTGGCTATGCGTGGTTTAAGCGATCCTGATGCTTTTCCAAGTGCTGATCTTGGTATAATTAAAGCGTTAACAGTTAACGACAACAAACCATCGAATAAAGAAATATTAGCGTTAAGTAAGCAATGGCGACCGTGGCGTGCTTATGCCGCGATATATTTATGGCACTCGTTAGCGCATTAAAAATGTTTGCTACAAGCTATTAGCTACAAACAACTAGGATCACAAAATGTATTTCACAACGTATCAATCACCTTTCGGTGAAATAGTATTAACTGCTAATGATAGCGGCTTAACCAGCCTTGAATTTGTTGATGGTGATAAAAGCACCAATATTCCTAATGATTATCTGCAAAACTCAGCCGCCTTTCGCGAAATTATTTTACAATTAGAACAATATTTTGCTAAACAACGTACACACTTTAATTTAAAACTGTCACCACAAGGCACTAAATTTCAACAGCAAGTTTGGCAAGCACTATGCTCTATTAAGCTAGGCGAAACTAAAAGCTATGCTTGGCTAGCAAAAGCAATTGATAATGAAAAAGCGGTTCGTGCTGTAGGCAGTGCGAATGGTGCTAACCCTATAGCGTTAATTGTACCTTGTCATCGTGTTATTGGCAGTAATGGAAAATTAACTGGCTATGCAGGGGGATTAACCTTAAAAGCAAAATTACTTGAATTTGAAGGTGCTAACTTTAAAATTTAGCTGTTAAAGTAGCACCCTAAAAATTATTTATTCACTTAGTTTGAAAATTATTGGAGTTGGCTTTGGAATTAGGGTTAGTCATTATCACGAGTTTGTCGTTATTGTTTTTATTCTGGATAATATGGCAATTTATTCAGGCTAAAAAATTTACTCAATTTAAAAATTTTGTGAATAGCGAGCTCAAAGAAAAAGTGATCGTAGCAATAAAAAACGATTTAATTGAACATAGAAATGATGATTACCCGAATAATCAAGCGCATATTGATGCAACTATTTATTATTGGACACAATATCCTATCAGAATATTACAAGCAGCGTTAAAATATGAAGTTATTGATGAAAAGTGGTTAATTGAATCTAAAAATATACGTAATAGCCAACACCTTTCGTATATACAAAGACAATTTAAAGATTAAATTAGAGAAAATAATATCCCGAAACAAACTCGGGATAACTGTATGTGAAAATTATAGCTCTACCGATTGTATCCAACCAAAACGATCTTCACGTGTACCGTATTGAATACCCATTAGCTCTTCATATAAGTGTTTAGCAACCGCACCAGTTTCATTATTATTAATAACGTGATCTTTATCATTAAACGCTAACGTACCAACAGGAGATATTACTGCCGCGGTACCACAACCGAACACTTCAGTAATCTTTCCACTATCAATATCGGCTAAAATTTGATTGATATCTAAGCGTTCTTCACTAATTTCATAACCAATAGCGGGTGCCAGCTTTAAAATAGAGTCACGGGTTATACCGGGTAAAATACTGCCGCTAAGTGCAGGTGTTACTATACGTTTTCCTTCGTAAACAAAGCAAATGTTCATTGCACCAACTTCTTCAACATATTTTCCGTTAACAGCATCTAGCCATAACACTTGAGAATAACCTTGTGAGGCAACTTCTTCAGAAGCATATAAGCTTGCGGCATAATTACCCCCCGTTTTAGCTTCGCCAACACCACCTTTTACAGCGCGGCGATATTTGTCTGCAACATAAACAGAAATAGGACTTAAACCACCTTTAAAGTAAGCTCCTGCGGGGCCGGTAATAATAAAATGGGTGTAGTTTGCACTAGCACCTAAACCTAATTTAGGTGTTGTAGCGATCATGGTTGGACGAATATATAAAGAAGAACCGTCTTGGTCTGGTACCCAATTATGGTCAAGCGCAACTAATTGTTGAATTGCCCTTAAATGTAATTCAATATCGACTTGAGGCATAACCATACGTTTTGCTGAACGATTAAAACGCTTACAGTTTTCTTCTGCACGGAATAAATTAATGCCACCATCAGCGCGACGGTAAGCTTTTAAACCTTCAAAAATTTCTTGGCTATAATGTAAAACGGCGGCAGATGGATCAAGCGATAATGCATGATAAGGAGTAATTTCAATATTATGCCAACCATTGACCGGATCATAATCTTGAGTAAACATATGATCTGAAAATGTTCCGCCAAAACTAAATTCTTCAGGACAAGAGCCACGTTTGTCTTTATCAAGTGGTTTTATTGCTATCGACATTTTATTTTCCTTAGATTACATCAATGTTTTATAAAGCTGAACACGTAAATTATATAATTTATAGGGTAACTAATCTATACGTTTGAATTGTAAATCCCACACGCCATGTCCTAAACGTTGACCACGGTTTTCAAATTTAGTTAATGGGCGAGAATCAGGGCGTGGTACATAATCATTCGTTGAAGAGAACTTTGCATATCTTCAAGCATACACTCGGCATAATTTTGCCAATCGGTTGCCATATGAAACACGCCGCCAATTTTAAGTTTTTGACGAATACTTTCCACAAAGCTTGCTTGCACAATACGACGTTTATGATGTTTCTTTTTATGCCAAGGATCAGGAAAAAACAATTGTACGGTTGTTAAACTTTGATCAGGTATGCAATTAGCAAGAATTTCAATCGCATCATGTTCATATAGCTTAAGATTCATTATGCCTTCATCAACGGCTAATGAAATACAAGCGCCTACACCAGGTTTATGTACTTCAACACCTATAAAGTTTAATTCAGGAACCTTTTTTGCCATTTCAATTAACGATTTTCCCATACCAAAACCGATTTCAAGCACTATAGGTTGAGCATTTTTAAATACATTTTTAGGATCAATCATACCATCGTTATGATTTAAGCCCATAGCTTGCCAGTTTTCAGCTAAAGCGCGTTCTTGACCTTTAGTTAAACGGCCTTCGCGTTTTACAAAACTGCGAACTTTGCGAATGTACTTGCCTTCTTGCTCTGCTTGCTCAATGGTTTTATGTATTCTTTCTGTTTTTTCGGTCATATTTATATCTTGTTATTTCTTTAATCTAACTAAATGTTTTTTAAACAAAACCGTATAAAATTCATTTATAAGGATTAAAGTTATTCAGCCCACCACACATCGTATAGTTCACTAACTGAAACGGATTTAGCGCCATTTTTAGTTAACCATTTTTCAACCGCATTGCGGTGTTCGTCGGTACACTTTCCTAATTTTTGTGTACAAATTAAACCATGCCAAATATGATCACCTTCACCGCCAAAACCTAAACCGTTAGGTTCAATTACATCGGCAAAAAAATTATTAATAAAAGTATCTAATTCTTCGCCAGTAATACCTTCATTAAATTGCCATGCAACGTCAAATCCTAATTCTTGGAACTCATCAACACGTAATTTTTTACGTAAACGTTGACTGCGATTTTTTGCTTCTATATTCATCAGAATTTTTTCCATATATTAACTTAATTACTTGGGGCGGGAGCATAGTAGGTATTTACCTTTTTGCCAATAAAAAAGTTAAATTTAGGCGAATAAATTTAACTTTGTAGAATGTTTTACAATGATGTTATTCATACTTACTCGATATAATATTCACTTACCTGATAAAAATCATGCCAAATAAAGGTTTGTTTGTTTAATTTAATACTTTTTCCATTAAGTTGTGCTGTTTGTTTGAATGTTTGATGTAAATTACAGCGCCAAAAGTTAGCTAAAAAGGGTTCCATTTTTTCAAAGATCTTTCGAAAACCTTTAAAACGATGAAACCAGTGTTTTGTTGATAAAGGGGCATAATCAGCAACAATAATACGTCCACCGGGTTTGGTTATACGAATCGCTTCATTTAATACATTGTTACGTACATTCGCAGGAAGTTCATGCAGCAAATAAAAAAGTACGGTGCTGTCGGTACTATTACTGGCTAATGGAATATTTTCGGCATTGGCTAAAAATAAATTAAAGCACTTAAATTGTGGTAGGGCTGCTATTTTCTTTTTAGCTTGCGCTAATTGAATTTCGGCAACATCAAATAAATTGATGGTTTTAGCATTAAGCTGATTGGCCATCATTGGAATAAAATTACCATATGCACAAGATATCCCTGAAATAACTTGCTCATCAGTACAGGCTTTATCGTTAGCATTGTTAGCAAGTTCAGTTACTACCGTTTGTGCTACTTTTTGGTATTGTCCCCATAAAATGCGATTAACAATAAATGGGTGGTCAAAAAATTTCACGCCAATAGGTGATAAATACGCCCACCAATAGTTTTTTTCCAAATATTCAGGCACATTATATTGGCTATAGCTATGCTTGTTTCTTGAATTAGAAACAGAGGCTTTATTATTCATAGTTTTACTGGTCATATCACTCGTCGTATTAAGCTGTTGCGAAATAAAAGATTTTTGAGCTAATAATGTAAATTCGGTACACTAAACACTATGACAGAGAATAAATCAAAAAAAAACATTAACATCATAACTATTTCATCTCAATCGGCGCAGCAGTTTAGTCAGCAAGTTGTTACTTGGTATCATCAACAAGGTCGAAAAAACTTACCTTGGCAACAAAATAAAACACCTTATCGTGTGTGGGTTTCAGAAATAATGTTGCAGCAAACACAAGTAAGCACTGTAATTCCATATTATCAGCGATTCATGGACAGCTTTCCTACTATTCATGATTTAGCGAATGCAGATGAAGATAATGTATTACATCACTGGACTGGATTAGGTTATTATGCGCGAGCTCGAAATTTACATCAGGCTTCGAAAACTATACAAAATAACTATTCAGGTAAGTTTCCAGAAAATATTGATGAAGTGATCGCGTTATCAGGAATTGGGCGTTCTACCGCAGGTGCAATATTATCATTATCCTTAAATCAACATCAGCCTATTTTAGATGGTAACGTAAAACGAGTTTTATCGCGTTGCTATTTAGTTGAAGGTTATAATGGTTTAAGTAAATTTGATAATACCTTATGGCAATTAACCGAAAAATTAACACCAGTAAAAGATACGGCCTTTTATACTCAAGCAATGATGGATTTAGGGGCAACCGTTTGTACGCGTAGTAAACCTAATTGTGAATTATGCCCGTTACAATCGAGTTGTTTAGCCAACGCTGCAAACATGCAAAGCCAATATCCGCAGAAAAAGCCTAAGAAAAAAATTCCTGAAAGAAACACTATTATGGTGATCCCTCGCATTAAAACGCATAAAGGGGACGCTGTTTTAATGGAAAAACGCCCACCTAGTGGAATATGGGGGGGGTTATGGTGTTTTTATGAAATAGAGGATATTTGCCAACTAGATAAGTTACTTAAGTCCGTAAATTTGATAAGTATAAAACAATTTCAACTCGCTAGTTTTAAGCATAGTTTTAGTCACTTCCATTTAAATATTCTCCCGATAATTGTCGACTGTGAACAAAATAATACTCAAGAAGTTAACGAAAACGCCAAACAACAGTGGTACAATTTACAGCAGAGCGTTAGCGTAGGTTTAGCCGCTTCAACCAAAAAACTGCTAGCCTTATTAAAACCTAATAATGTAATAGAAGAAGAGAATTAATTATGAGTCGCACTGTGTTTTGCCAGCGTTTAAATAAAGAAGCAGAAGGCTTAGCCTTTCAACTATATCCGGGTGAGGTAGGTAAAAGAATTTTTGATAATATCAGTAAGGAAGCATGGAGCTTGTGGCAGAAAAAACAAACTATGTTAATTAATGAAAAAAAAATGAATATGATGGAAGCCAATGATCGTGCCTTTTTAGAAGCCGCCATGGTTGCTTACTTATTTGAAGGTAAAGAACCAGAAATTGAAGGTTATGTACCTATTAACAAATAATCGTCTTTCGTTTTATTAGAATAGGTTATTAAAGGTCGCTTTTGTTTTATTTAACAACAATAAGCTGAAAAAAGCGTCAAACAAACTTTTTTTTAAAAAAAAGGGTTGACGCAGAATAAGAAAAACAGTCTAATAGCGCCCGTCTTCAAGGCAAAGCCAAAAAGCTTATCTGAAGACAATGTACAAAAAATAATTTTAGTTAATTATTTATGTGCCTCGATAGCTCAGTCGGTAGAGCAGAGGATTGAAAATCCTCGTGTCCCTGGTTCGATTCCGGGTCGAGGCACCATTATTCTCTTATAAAGAGTAGAGTTAGTGATTGTTTTATATCAATAATTATTAATTCGGTGCCAAGATATTTTTCAAGTTTTTCTGTTCTTATATAAAGACAACAAAACAATATTTGCAAAATATCGCACACGATTTCGTGTGCCGACTTAGCTCAGTTGGTAGAGCAACTGACTTGTAATCAGTAGGTCGCCAGTTCGACTCCGGCAGTCGGCACCATTCCTTCGTAGGAAGCATCAAGCCCTAACCTCGGTTAGGGCTTTTTTGTATCTATCGATTGGTCGAATTCTAAAGTAGATTTCATTAGCACCAATAAACTCCCTACCCCACCTATTCTGCACGCTATACGTGATTTAATCCTGTTATACTAATAAGTTAATAGGCACGAAATACTCACTATTTTGAATTCCCCGTTCCCTAATAAAGAAAGGGGGCACTAATTTGAATTAGGGTAAGTATGTTTGGTTTGATTGCTTTATCTATTGATATAGCGTTTATTTGGTGATTTATGCGAGTAAAAAAGGATTTAATCCGTTGCTTTGGGTGTTGGGGGTAGTGAATAGCCCACGAAAACTGCGGTGTTAAATTATTAGGGTAAATTAGTTGATGGTGTAAATATCCGAACGGGGTAGTGCAGTTTTCTGAACTGTCATACCATTTTGCACTAATCTACTTGCACATGTGTGACGAAAATCATGTACTCGAGAATCTTCAATACCAGCATTTATTCATATTAGGAAAGGCTCGATAAATTGCAATAGTAGAATGCTTACGTGGATTATTACCGCTTTTATCAGTGCTATCTTTTTGAAATGCCATTTGTGATGTACCTTCTTATCATTTCTGGATTTCAACACCTGATACACGCGATTTGACATGTATAACACCGCTTCATTATTTGTCTTAGAATATTTCAAAAAAGTATATTTTTATACTAGCCTTAAAGTATGGTAGGATAAGGTAGTATTAAATACTTCTAGGAGCTTCTTATGGCTATGGTAAAGAAAAGCATCACGGTAACAGATCAACAAGCACAATGGATACAAGCTCAATTAGCAACAGGTAACTATGCCAGTGATAGCGAAGTATTGCGTGAATTGATCAGAAAAGAGCAAATGCGTAATAGTGAAATTGATATTATTCGACAAGAATTAATTAAAGCAGAACAAAGTGGCTTTAGCTCTCGCTCTACTACTGACATTATTGATGCTGTAATTGCACGTAAACAAGCTAATGACGGCATATAGACTAAGTGAAGCTGCTGCAAATGATTTTGAGCAGCTTTTTGAATATGGCATTGATAATTTTGGCTTATCAAAAGCCAAAGAGTATGTTGATGGGTTAACAACTCATTTTTATGATATTGCTGAACATCCATTACATTACCAAGCTGTTGATCATATAAGAAAAAACTATCGACGTAGTGTGCATGGTAAACACTCCATTTATTACATTGTCACTTATGATGGTGTAGATATTATGAGAATATTACGCGCTAAAAATCTTTCTACTGCATTTGAATAAATTAAAAAACAACCATAGGGCTATTATTATATTTCAACATATTTTTCATCTAGTTAAACCACATGAATAGTGACTTTATCTAGACTAAAGCGCTGACTTGTAATCAGTAGGTCGCCAGTTCGACTCCGGCAGTCGGCACCATTCATAACGAAGCCTCAGCAGAAATGTTGGGGCTTTTTTGTATTTATCAATCGGTCGTATTCTATAGGTGTTTTACTTGCACCGATAAAGCATCAATATATTTACTGTATAAACAAACTTTATTTGTTAAGTCTAAATTGTATTTTAAAATTAATTATTGTTTATTAGTTATGGTTTTGGCCTGTGCTTTTATACAGCGTGGTTATTGGGTTGTATTTTTGTCAGAAAGCTGGAATGTATTCCGTATTTGAGTGGTGAAATACGGAAATAGCTTTTATAGATGCTTGATGTAGTAGAATTAAAAATGTAAAGTTAATGTATTGTAAAAATTGAAGATGGAATTATTTCGGTGGAAACACGGAATAACTGTTCTGTCTAATAAGCTGTTAGGCTTATAAGTGCTACCTATAAATTAAGTAGCACTTTGTAGCATTTTTACAAAAAATCGTTTTGATCTAATGCTTTCTGAGGAGTGTAACCTAAGCTCACTAATTCTTGCTTAATTTCAGTAAGTTCATGGTTTAAATTATGGATTTTAACTTCATAGTCCATTTCTTTAATCCAAGCACCCATCTGTTGCGGGCTAAGTTTCATAAGGGTAGCTATTGAAGATTTTGTGTAACCAAATTCAAAATGTAATAGGTATGCCATTTTTTTTTCTTTAGAGCGGTGTAAATTATCCATTGCTGATCCTTGAGAGTATAAAAGTAAAGTACAAATGTACGGCTTGTTTTGTATCTTACTTTTGTACGGTATAAAAGTAAAGTTCTAATGTGTATGTTTTTACATAAGCCTAACAAGGGTTTTCAAGTCGGACAAAAAACAGTTGGCTGTTTTCACTCCGTTCAACATTTTAGCCAACAATTTTTTGCCGCTTAAAACGGCGTTATGCAACACCGCGCAACGTAGTTAAAATTAGTTGCAAGGTTTGTATTTTATAATGAAATTTTGCACTTGTTTCGTTCTGCACTTTTGGTTATTTTAGGTGCGAAATTTAGTTAAGTGTTTTTAGGTCGTAAACGAGCTTTTTCGCCAATTCACTTTAGGTGCAAAAGTCGCATTAAAAACGGCTAGTATTTTTTAAATAAATTACCGAGTAAATCGCTATTTTTTTGTTAGTGGTTTGGCTCAAAATTCACTGTTTGGTGCAAGCGCGGTGCTCGTGCATTTGGCTAATGTCTTGCTCACCTAAACAGTGGTGTTTTTATTAATAATTGCAATGGGTAAACCCATTGCATAACAAGTGTTTTCAAGTGGACAAAAAAGAGTTTGCTGTGCTCGTCCCTCGCATTTTAGCAAACCATTTTTGCCGCTTAAAACGGCGTTATAAGCGCAAGGAAAGTCAAGAGTATGTGGGAAAATTTAAGTAAAACTCAGAAGTTTTTGTTTATTGCTGTAATGTGTTGTGTTGCTCCTTTCGCACCTGAATTTATTTTCATGTCTCAAATTGGAGGTATTGAACTGGTTTTTGGTTTCTTAGTACTATATTACAAACCCATTTTACTTCGCCTGGAAATTGCAATCGAATACATAAAGCGTGAATTAAATATCTGTATTACAGCAATAAAAAGTAGTTTGTTAGTTCAACCTAAAGTCTACTTTACGCAGGCTTTATTTTATTCTTGTGCCTTCGTCATTTCGGGGTCAATGCTTTATGCTGCGGTATTCTTTATGCCAGCAATAATGTTTAATGGTGTATTGGTGTAATTGCACTTATAACAAGCACTTAAAGTCGGACACAAAACAGTTTGCTGTGTTTCGTCCCTCAACAATTTTAGCAAACTATTTTGCGCCGCTTAAGTGGGCGTTATATGCAAGGAGCGCATTGTGATTTATGAGGCAACCTGTTGTTGTAAACAAATATCAATAACTGTATCAGGCATCCCTGAAATAAATGGCATTTGTCATTGTGATAACTGTAAAAAACGTACGGGTAGCGCCTTCGGAATGTCGACATATTTTGATGTCAATTCAGTAGAAAATAAAACAGGTAAAACCAGTGTCTATAAATTTTATCACAATGAATTAAAGCATGAACAAAATCGTTATTTCTGTAAAAATTGTGGTACAACTCTATACTGGACTGTATCAACAATTCCTCATTTAATTGGTATTTCAGGAGGTTGTTTTATAAATAGTTTACCTGAGCCTAGTACATCTGTTACTCATTCTAATAAATTTAGTTGGGTCGCATTGCCAAATAACTGGGATGTTCAGGAGTAATTTGCATATAACAAGCGCTTCAAACGGAAAAAATACAGCTGGCTGTTTTCACTCCGTTCAACATTTTAGCCAGCTATATTTTTCCGCTTAAGCGGGCGTTAGGTACTACAGGAGGTTTTGTGTCGTATATCACTGAAAAATTAACAAGTCCAAATAATCATTTAGCATTTTTTAACTTAGGAAAGCTAGTTGTAGGATTTATAATTGCGTTTTCGTTAACAAATATATTCGCATCGGCCCCCCAAGAAGCTAAAATCATTGAAAATTATGAGATTGCAATGATCAATGTTGAGTACATAGAAAAACAAGTACCAGTTGATCCTTACAAACTATCTATTGCAAAAGCAAAGTTGAAATCCGCAACCCTAGCAAAAAAAAGTAATGATACTATGGCGGAGCTTATTGACGCACTAGTAAATAATATTTACGCATTCTTATTCTTTTTTTGGGGTATAGGTTTGCTTTTCTGGTGGTACCATGTACCTAACAAGCACTTAAAGTCGGACACATAAAAGTTGGCTGTGTTCGTTCCTCACATTTTAGCCAACTTTTACTTAGCCGCTTAAGTGTGGCGTTAGGGAGTTATTCAAAAGTATGCGTTATTTTCAAGTTTTGTTATTAATTATTCTTGTTTCAGGTTGTGCGTCAACTGAAAAAAAAGAAGCTGATTCGGGTAAGGCTTCTGCTGAAAGTGCTATGCAACATGTTTATGTGGCTGGAGTTATGGCACAATTTTATTGTGACAATAAAAGTTGGCCAACATCAATTAACGAATTAAGTGTTTTTTCAGACAAAAACCCAACACCTATTGGTTCTCAAATAAACTGGAGCTTATTATCAAAAGCTGGTGTTACTTTCAAAGTAACTAACGATGTTTACCTTAGAACTCCAGAAGATAAAATAAAGGGTAGTATGTCTGTAAGTTCTGTTCATCAATATCCTGGTTGTAATGGTGATAGTATTAAAATTAATTTTCAACCAACGTTGGGTGGTTAAACTCCCTAACAAGCTAATAAACAAGGACAAAAAACAGTTTGCTGTTTTCGTCCCTCAACATTTTAGCAAACAATTTTTTGCCTGTTATTAGGGCGTTATATGCAAAGGAGAGTGCGGTGAATAAAGTCGTAACAATATTAAGTTTGTCACTAATTCTAGGTGCTTGTGCATCTACAACCCCTAAGACAGAAGTAACAGGGATATCAGTAGAATTACCCCAAGATAATTGGGTTCAAGTGACAAATAAAGAAGCAACGGGTCAATACATTAAAGAGTGGGTACCAAATGGAAAAACCCCATTTGATACAAACTGGATAATTACAGAACAAAAATTACCTATCCAATCAAAAATATCGGCTGAGAAATTTCAAAAAAGCATGTTTAGCTTGGCTAAACAGTCATGCACAGATGTTCTATACAATGGCCCTCAAGAAATCAATATTAGTGACCATTTGACTTCTGTAGGCCGTATTATGTGTGCAAAACAAAATGGACAATCCTATGGTACTTTCACCGACCAACGTGTAGTAATCCAAGGTTTAACTGCATATGTTGTAACTAGCGAACTTCGAATTCCAGCATCTTCCAAAGCTGGTGTACTGGCTTTCGGTAAAGATCAACTAAGCGAAATAAAGGAATTTATGCAACTACAGGGCAAATCTTCTTCTTTCGTTCGTAAGTCTGTAAATGTATGTCTCAGCGATAGTGTTAATTGCATATAACAAGTTACTCAAACGGACGCTAAACAGTTGGCTAGCTTCGTTCCTCGCAATTTTAGCCAACTATTTTTCGCCGCTTAGTAAGGCGTTATGTTTTAAAGCAATCCAAGCATGTGTAATTTAGCCATAAAACATCCCATAAAAAACCCAACAAATAAAAAGGTTATATACATAATGTCCTGCGAAAATTTAAAAGAATACGTAAAATTATTGAGCATGTTTGTCTCCAAAGTAGATTTAATTAGTAATTCAAATACTGATATAGATTTAAATAAAATAAAACAGTTAGTTGATAATGGTTATATTTCATGTGTTGCAACTCCAAATGATGGAGCTTGGATGTTTCAAAATATTATAATTACACCATCTGGTTCTGTTACATTGATAGGATGGCAATCATTACTTAGAAATAATAGTTTTGGTGGTATGTTTATGGAAGTAATTGGTAGGATGGTTTATATGTTTTGTGGCGTATTTATGGTTTATATTGCTAATGTAATTTTTAAAACATAACAAGGCATTCAAACGGACACATAAAGTTTGCTGTGCTAGTACCTAGCAATTTTATCAAACTTTACTTAGCCGTTTAATGAAGCGTTATGCAACACCGCTTCCCTGAGTTAATTATTTATTGGATTGGTGTTTATAAATAATTTTACGCTTGCTTCGTTTCGTGTTTTTGGTTAAGTTAGGCGCACAAGTCAAATGTTAATATTTTGTTGTTATTGAGCTTTTTCGCCAATCTAATCTTTGTGTAAATGGCGTAGTAAAAACGGCAAGTATTTTAAAAAATTACAGAGTTAACCGCTAAATTATTGTTAGTGGGTTGGCTCAAAATTCACTGTTTGGTGCAGGCGCGGTGCCCGT
>Ga0316202_10001897_pt1 | contig 14809 bp, 10 predicted proteins | sample 3monrhotite_MG_FD_204934 | JGI IMG/M metagenome (GOLD analysis project Ga0316202, IMG submission 204934) | Microbial mat bacterial communities from mineral coupon in-situ incubated in ocean water Damariscotta River, Maine, United States -... | ecosystem: Environmental > Aquatic > Marine >... | reverse complement strand
AGGAACTTTTCCGCGAAAGTTTTAATGTCGGCAAAGCAGCCTTACAAGGTAAAACCGACGCTGACGTTTTAAATTACGTGTTAAAAACATACCCTAGTACCGGCGGGGCTGAACAAAACATAAAAGATTACCAGACTGCAAAAAGTCGAGGTCTTTCTGACGCTCAAATTTTGGCAAAACTTACTCGTGCTCAAGAGGTAGGGCCTCTAGGGGCAATAGCACAAGAAGCGGCTAAAGGCGTCGTTGAGATGGGCCCCGCGGCTGCTGGCGGTTATATGGGTTTTCAAATTGGACTGCTCGGCGGTCCCGTAGCGTGGCTCACGGCCCCTGCTGGTGGGGCGATTGGGGCTTTAGCGGGTTTTATGGCCGGAGATACAGCTTCTGGCGCTTTGTTTTCTGAAGACCCTTACGTTCCAAGTGTCAGACCTTATGGGGAAATGGGGTATACCGGAGGAGCAAGTATACCTTTTGTGTTAATGCCCGGATTAACGGCGGGTCGTTTCGTACCGGGGACTTGGAGCTTTAGCCGGAATATCGCAAACTTAAACGGTAGAAATCAAGCTACCTTACAAAACTTTAAACCAACGCCCATTGAGCGTATGCAGCGCCTTTCGGTTGAAAAACCGGGAACTTTTTACAGGACGGAGGCCGCTAGTGTAGGAGGCGCATCTTACGCAGCTTTTCTTGCTGAACAAAATTATCCGGGAAATGAAATGGTTCGATTCGCTGCGGAAACTGTTGGCGGAGTTGCTAGTCCTGTGGCTGTAGCAGACTATACTATTAACACCCTTGGAAAGGGAATTAAGGCACTCGGACAAACCATGTCTCAAAAAGGAAGAGAAAGCCGTCAAGGCCAAGCTTTAGGGAAATGGTTTGCTGAAAACGGTGAAGACCCAAAACAACTTTTAAAATCTTTAGAAAACCAAGAGGCAGTAGCTAAATTAGCCGCCGATCTTGGTGTAGACATGCCTAGCAGAACCACTGCCGGAGTTACTGGTTCTCCTGCTTTATATAAACTTTTATCTACGTTAGCTAAAGACCCTGCGTATGGGCCAACCATTAGAAACGCTTTGGCTAGGGATTATGCCAATCTAGCTAACTTAACCGACATCTTAAATGCTACGGGCGATCCATCTTTGGTTTCGCAAGCAGCGGTTATGCGTAAAAAACTTATGGACGGAATTATTATCCAGCGGCTGGATGACGTAAATGCCTCGGTTATGCGTCTAAACCAAAAGGTGGCCCCAGACGACTCTGAAGCAAGTATGAAGGCCAGCGCTAATATAGAGGCCCTCACGGCAAAAGCTATTGAGGAAATGCGCGGCGTGGAAAAACAATATTATGACGCCATTGACGGATCTGAGGTGGTTAGCGCACCTAATTTAACGGAAGCTTTCACTAACATAGAAGACGATTTAGTAGAGCTTGGAATTAATGTTCCGTATGTGGTTCGTGGTATTGTGTATAAAACCCGCGGAGAGTCTGTTGATGCGGCAGAAGCAAACGTGGAAAAAATAACCCGGATTAATTCTAGAATTAACAAAGCTGACGATTCGATAGCTGCGATTAACGCCGCCAATCCGGATAGTGTGGCTGCGGTAAATGCTAGGATTTCTGCTGATGCGGTTCCAGAACAGCAGCTATTTGAAGTTCAAGACGCCATTCGGGCCCTTGAAGCTGATGACGCTTTAACAAAATTTAGTATAAAAGCTCCGGAGCGTAACAGGCAGCTTACCGTTTTAAGAAATAAAGCTCAGATTTTAAATGGCCGCCTAGAAATAAGCGACCTAAAAAGTCAAAAGGCAATTCCGCCCGAAGGCTTCGATAGCACTATTACTTTAAAAGAGTTGATGAATGGTCGCTCTAAATTATTGGGGCTAGCTCGGGACGCTACGGCGAATAACAACTTTTCAAAAGCTCATTTTTATTCTGATCTTGCCGATGCTATTGTAGACGATTTTGGGATTAAAGTTCCAGAGGGCGCACAACTAACTGAAAATCAAGCGGCGCTTCAGCAAGCTTTTGATTTTTCACGGTCGTTAAACGACGTTTTTTCTAGAGCTTTTCCAAACGTCGTGTTGTCTAGAAATAAGACCGGTGCTCGTCGTATCATGCCGGAGCTTTTGTCTAAGGCAACTTTTAGCGGTGGGGGTGATGCTACTTCTTTAAAATATTCACAACTAGAAGATGCTATGGTATTTGCTGCGAATAATGCGAACGCAGACATGGCCGAAACATTGACTGGGCAGATAGGCTCAATGCGGGCGGCGCAAGAAGATTTAATGCGTGTTGCGTATGAAAAAATCATTGATGCTACCACCGGTCGTGTGTCAGTTGAAAAATTGAACAATTTTAAAAAAGAATACAAAAACGTATTGCCTTTAATGCCGGAACTTCAGGCAGACCTTGAGGACGTTCGGGCGGCCCAAAATTTAATGGACGAGCGTATTGCTTTAACAGGGGATCCTCGGTCTGGGACGGTGAAAGGTAGTCCTCTTGGTAACAACATTCCAAAAGAGGGCGTTTTTCAAGAACGGTTGGCCGAAGAAATTAGTTTTTATAACGCCATTGGGTCGGACACTAACCCTAATAAACTTATTGGTATAACCATAGGTTCTCCCGGAGACAGGCCAGACAATCCGGCGAAGGGACTTCGCACACTTATCCGAAACGTCACAAACGCTGAAAGTAAGTTCCCCGGGGCTAAAAATGGCCTGCGAAACATGATTATTGATCGGGCATATAGTTTTGCTTCCGGTATGAACGAAGCGGGTAAACAAACTTTTGATTTCGCTAAGTTTAACCAGTTTCTTAATATGCCTTTATCTAAAGGTCAGCCTTCTACGATAGAAATTTTACGTCAAGAAGGAGTTGTGGACGAAGGGTTTGCGACGCGTTTAAATATTTTGTCCGAAGAAGGCATTAAAACTAAACGGGCTCAACTAAGCACCCGAGACCCAGATGCCGAAACAACAAAACTACCGTTGCCTCTTCTTAACCGGGGCTTTGACGCTTTCGTAAAAGTTACTGGGTTACGTATCGGTCGTGAAGCTACACGGGCGGCTCCGGGAACGGGGCAAGGTCTCGCGGAACCCATGATAATTGGCAGAGAAGTTATGGACATTTTTGTGGACGTACCTGCTTCAAAACAGAAAGACTTGTTAATAGAAGCTGCTTTAAAACCGGAGATTTTTAAAGCACTTATGGAGTCATATACTCCAAATACGCCTAGGTATTTGCCGACAGTAGACAGACTTCGTTCTGCCTTAACTCGTGCTGGGTTTATCGGAGCAACAGCGCAAGAACGCTATAACGAGCAAAAAGCTAAACGCTCTGCTCCGCCAACACCTATGGTGGCTCCCGACGGTATTCGCGACGGTGTTTTACCGATTGCCCCAGATATTTCTCCGGGCCTAATTAAGCCCGACCAAAGAGCTAGTCTTTCAGTTCCGACGCCTGCGGCACAACCCACAACCGCTATGGCGTCGGTTACACCTCCTCCGCCCGCGGCTCCCGCACCTAGCGGCCCGGTAAACCGGCAGCAATATGCTGCGCTGTTCCCGAACGACATTGCATCAGGCATGATCCGGCAGAACCAAGGCATCGGGAGCCTCATGGGATGATCGACGACGTAATAGCCCTAATGCTTAAATCCGATCTGCACAGAGACTGGTACGTCCACGATCTGGAGCGCTTGGTCACGCCCGCCATAGAAGCCAAGAAAATGAGCGTAGTGTACGAGGATAAACTTACAAGCAAAACGGCCATGTTCCCGCGGCCCACGGGCCTATACAGCCACGCTTTTTTGCCTCGTGACATACAAAAAAGATATGAATCCGGCTCTAAAAAGTTACCACCAGAAATATGGAAATATGGACCAAATGATGGTACTCTGTTTGTTATAGACTTCATAGCGCCGTATCAGAACGCTCTTAAAATTAGTAAATTTGCACAAAAGGAACTGACGGGTCGCTATTTAGAAGTTTATCCATACGACGGAGCTAAGTTTTTGCTTCAGAAAAAAGGCAGGCGAAAAGGCTTTGCTACTTTTGCCCAAGAGGGCCTTCAAATGCGGAGATTTAGCTGTGTTTAAAAAAAGATGGTCGGATGGGTTACAAGATGATTTTGATCATCTAAACGAATTTGAGTTTAAGCTAGGATGCTTTGGCGGTGACGGCGGCGGCAGTAGCGGCGGCGGTATGAATGAAGGCCAAAACAACACTGGCATTGCAGATGCTGCTGGGTATGGCGCACCAAGCGGCCCTTCTGGTGGCGGTTCATCCAATGACGCCGTTAGTGATGCTTTAGCAGATGCGCTTAGCAACAATATTGGCGATTATAGCGCTGATGATACCAATGTAGACATGGGCGACACGGGACAATACGGCGCTGAGCCCTCCATTAGTTCTTTTGCTGACCTTCAAAACCAAGTGAGCAATCTTGCAAATCAGAGCCTTGCCAGTAAAAACAGCACCGCGGTAGCTGATTTCCAAAACCAAGTTGCTTCGGGGATGTTTTCGGGCCCCCCTTCCGCGCCCGCTTCTTACGGTACACCGGCAAGTTATGGCCCGAATGCCGGAGTACCTGCCGGTTATAGCACCGGTGTACCGTCAATGGGTTTAGGAATAGGGGTTAACGCGCCTGTTAGCGACAACTTTTCCGGATACACCTCTACGGGAACGCCAACAAACACGGCGGAAGCTTTGGCGGCAGCCCTCGGTATTAACAACAACATTGCAGGATTTAATGTTGCTCCGGGCATGGTTGGAAACGCACCGGGTTTAATTGGGACAACTGAATTTAGAGAGGGCGGCGCAGTAGGGTATCCGGGATATGGTCAGGGTATGTCTGGCGGTGGCGGCATCATGTCGGTGCTGGAGCCTTTTGGTAATTATCTGACTGAGCAGATCGACGTGCAGCGCGTAGATCCGTTTTTGGAGACCGTGTCTAATGCCGCGTATCAGGAGTTTGGAATCAAGCCCAGCCAAGGTGGTGGCGGCGGAGGATTTTTCTCTGGCGACTTTTATAAAACTAACTTAGGCGGCGATTTCTCCGGTATGCCCCCACCGCTGCCGCCTGTTTATCAGCCCGGTGGTAGTACAGATTCTTCAGGCCCAGTTGCTAGCCTATCTAATTTCGGCCCAGATGTTGGTAACGGCGGTTTGTTTGGTGGCGGCCCAATGTCTGGCGGCACACCTACGCAGCTTCCGGGACCTAGAATCCCGACTTTTACAGGTACAGGAAATGACGGCTTTGGAAGCGTCTCTCAGGGGCCGTTAGACTTCCCTACGGCGCAGATTCCAAAATATGAAAAGGGCTTTGACGTTGATGCCGGTTTCAAGGAGTTTGATCAAGACCTTGACAACTTGCCAAAAATTAGCCAGCCCGGATACGGCGGTCAGCCCATGCAGTTGCCCTACGACCCAACACCTATGAACCCACTTATTTACGATAGCCTTGCAGCCGCTGGCGGACTTCCTGATTTTTCAGGGAGCGCTCAAAATTATTTCGGTAATAATATAGATCCCCGAGGTCCAGTCACCCCAATGACACCCGAAGATATTTTCCGACAAGCGCAAATGCGGAATATGCAGCAGGACGTAAAATCACCGGAAGTACAGGCCTATCTGGATAACATTATTCAAACGGGTGGCCGACCAACAATGATGGCTCCAAAAATAGATTATTCTAACCTTGTGAGCGTACTTCCCGGCGGCGGCCTGATTACCGGTCAACCGGGCCCCGGATTTGGCTTGCCCAGCGGGAATGGTCCCGGCGGCGTGACTTTACGGCCTACACCGGGCGCAATGCCTGTTGAAGCATTCATGGGCGGATCAAGTACTTTCGATGAAAGCGCTCCATATCCTATTTCTTCTTTCCCGCAAAGCGGAACGACGGTATCCCCGACAGGCCAACTACTTCATTATGGTCCAAACCGTGGTGGCCTTCAATTAGCTCGTAGACAGTTCGGTTAAAGCAGCCAGTCCCTAACCTCTTCGCCAAGCACTTGACCCGCAAGATCAATCTTGCCGCGTAACGCTTTAAGTATTTTCTCATCAATTGTGTTGGGTGACACCAGATCAATATACGTCACTTTCTTAGTCTGGCTAATCCGATGAGCGCGGTCCTCCGACTGTAAACGAATTTCCAAATCATAGCTGTTACTAAAATAAATAACCGTGTTGGCCGCGGTCAAAGTAATGCCGTAGCCGCCCGTCTTAGGCTGTCCTACAAAAAACCGGAGCGGGTTATCTTTGTCTTGGAATTGTTCCACAATCTTCTGACGCTCGTCTTGCGCCGTCCCACCATAATAGGTTGCCACCGCTTCGGGCCCAAAGCGGTGGCGCAGGGCATCAGCTATCTGTTGGATGTCATAAGTATATGTCGCCCAAATGATTGCCTTTCCCTGTAACTCTTCAGCAATGTCCACCAGTTCCCTATAACGATTACTCGCCAAAGTAACTGTTTCCCCTTCGTCGGACTGAATGTGCCCACAGCATATCTGTTGCAAGCGCATAATTTGTGTCAAGACGCTGGTTGTGGTGGCTAAATCGCCGTTATCTAACATGGCTAACGCCAGCTTCTTCATCTGCACGTATGCTTTTTCCTGCTCCGAGGTCAAAGGTACGTCCCTGCGAACGTACATCTTGTCCGGCAGATCAAGGCAGTGCTCTTTCAGAACGCGGTTACTAAACCGATCTAGTTTAAGGTTGAGCTCGTCTAACCGCCGATAGCCAACAATCTCTTGAAAAGCGCGAGACCCCATACTTCTTTTTTGTACTAGCGCGTAACGGTTTTGAAAAGAATAGTAGCTGTTAAAACCTAAAGCGTCTGACGACAAGAACGCACACTGGCTGAACAAATCCATCGGGGACTTGGTGACAGGAGAGCCTGTTAAGATCCGTTTATATCTAGCTTCTTTAGCCAACATCATCACATTCTTTGTACGAGTGGCCTTGCGATTTTTAATCGTCGTGCTCTCATCCACAATCATTATGTTAGCCGGGTTTTTACAAAGAAAAGCATACGCAGCTTTTGTGCCCCGCGGCGTAGAAAGAGCTTCGATATTCATTACAAATATTTTTAGCCCGTCAAAAGGCTCGTACACCAACTCTTTCATTTCTTCTTGGAATTTTTTAGATGTTGATGGAGACCAACGCACAATGCTCCGCTTTATGTCGTCCGGCAAGTGCGTAGGTATTTCTCCTTGTACCCAGTTGTCATACACCCCTTTAGGCGCTAGTATCAATGCCGCACCCACCTTCTTGGCTTTATATAAGACACCCATAGTGTCGATAGCCACTTTGGACTTACCTGTTCCCATCTCCATGAACAGCGCATAATAGTCCGCGGCCCACGAATCTTGTAAGGCGCGACGCTGGTGATCAAAAGGCTCAGTTTTAAATTTATATTCCCGCATGTTTTTTTCTCCTTGACACTGAGATAATATAAGCATATATATGACAATGTCAAGACCGGAAACGAGTCTTTAAAAAGGAGATTGCGATGAGCAATATATTTGACCAAATGGAAGCTGACTTTGAAGAGAAGATGGCTACCTCAGTTGAAAAACTGGACCAAGGCGACTTAACTACAGTTGCTGGAATGGCGAGAGCAATCCGTGACAAAGAGGCAGAAGTTAACGAACTTGAGCAAAAGCTCAAGAACGAAAAACGCGCCTTGATGAAATTGACGGATGAGGATTTGCCAACAATGCTAGCCGAAATTGGTTTGACTAGCATGAAACTTGATGATGGCTCAGAGGTTAGCATCAAGCCACAGTATGGAGCTAACATCCTTGTGGACAACAGACCGGCGGCTTACGAGTGGCTTCGGGAGAACGGGTATGACGACATCATTAAAAATACTGTTGCGTGTACGTTTGGCCGAGGGGAAGACGACAAAGCGTCGGCTTTCGCAGCCTTTGCCGAAAAAGAAGGTTTCTTTGCGGAGCAAAACACGGGTATCCACCACACGACGCTTCGTGCCTTTGTCAAGGAACGTATTGAAAATGGTGACGACTTCCCAATGGAGTTATTCGGAGCCTATGTCGGACAACGAGCTATTATTAAGAGGAGCAAATAAAATGGCTGAAAAGAAAAACGAAGTAGCCGAAAAGAAATCTGCTGAAATTATCCAGTTTGACCCAACAATGTTTGAAGATGACGCTGGTGTCGGATTGGAGAACATGGGCCAAGACGATCTTGCACTACCATTCTTGAAGATTTTGGGCGGCATGAGTAAGGAGCTAGACACCTTAGAGGAAGCCCGTAAAGGCGACATTTACAACACTGTCTCTGGTCAGGTGTCAAAGGGCAAGGACGGATTAAAAGTAATTCCGGTAGCCTACCAGCGACGGTTCATCCAATGGGCACCGTTGGGCGAGGGGACAGGGGCTCCTGTGGCGGTATACTCTCCGGGAGAGGCTATGCCCCAAACCAAACGCGATGCAACGGATCATCGTGAATACGTTCAAGACGGATCGGGTCAGTACATTGAAGAAACTCATCAGCACTACGTTATCGTGCTACATGAGGACGGGGCCGCCGAAACTGCGCTAGTCGCAATGAAGTCAACGCAACTCAAGAAGTCCAGAAAATGGAACAGCATGATTTCTTCGTTGACCATGCAGGGCAAGAACGGACCGTTTACGCCGCCACGTTTTAGCCACGTCTACAACTTGAAGACGACCTTGGAAGAAAATAGCAAGGGTAGCTGGCACGGCTGGGAAGTAAGCCGCATTGGGCCTGTTCAGGACATGTCGATCTACAACCGTGCAAAGGACTTTGCCAAGAGCATCACTGACGGCGAAGTTGTTGTAAAGCATCAGGACGAAACCGCGGGCGGAGCCGGAAGCTCTGACGACGTACCGTTCTAAACAGTTGGGGTGGCGTTATAGCGTTATAACGTCGCCCCTTCCTTGCTTTTGGGGGCATCATGTCTGTAGAAAAGTTTTCTGCCATATTTGATGGGTTAGCGTTAGCCTATGGCACATATAAAATTGAAAAGACGCAGTCTAACGGAAAGAACACCGGTAAAGCCACCATTGTGCGCGAACCGCGGACCACGGCTCTATGGGAAGGTCACCTTTCCGGCAAAGGACAGGGTATAGGAATTATACCTATTAACGAAGATAACATGTGTGTTTGGGGGTGCGTGGACGTTGATCAGTACCCGCTGGACCACAAGCTTCTTGTGGAGAAAATACGGAAGCTCAAGCTTCCGCTTATTGTGTGCCGATCAAAATCCGGTGGGGCGCATTGTTTTTTGTTCACCACGGCTCCTGTAGACGCAAAGGATATGCAGGCTACGTTGCAGAACATATCGGCGGCACTGGGTTATGGCGGCAGTGAGATATTCCCAAAGCAGGTAAAACTTAATCTAGACCGCGGGGACGTTGGTAACTTCTTAAACCTTCCATATTATGATGCTGAAGACGGCCTGCGCTACGCAATTAAAGACGACGGTACATCCGCTACGTTGCAGGAGTTTTTTGATTTACATGAAACGTATAAGCAAACACCCGAACAGATAATAACACTTCAGCTAGACGAGCAACAGGAGAGCACTCCGATAAAAGACGGGCCGCCCTGCTTGCAGATTTTGGCTAAGAGCAAGATATCTGAAGGTGGGCGTAACAACGGTCTTTTTAATCTGGGAGTATATCTAAAGAAGGCATACCCCGACAGTTACGAGTCAGAACTACTTACTTACAATATGACGTATTTAGACCCGCCGTTACCGTTAAGCGAGGTTAATATTGTGGCAAAGCAGCTAGACCGAAAGGACTATGCTTATAAGTGCTCTGACGCGCCGATTAGTTCACATTGTAATAAAGAGCTTTGCCAGACCAGAAAACACGGCATCGGGGCCGCGGCCCTTGGCGCTTCTATAGCTAATTTGCGTAAGTATAATTCCAACCCGCCTGTATGGTTCTTGGACGTAAACGGAGAGCCGTTAGAATTAGATACCGAAGCTCTAATGAGTCAGCCCGTATTTCAGAAGGCTTGTATGGAGCAGCTAAACTTTATGCCGCGCAGTGTAGCCAAGCCTGTATGGGAAGGGCGCATTGGCGGTCTTTTGTCGGAGATGAGCGACAACGAAAGCGCCATCATAGAGGTTGCAGAAGACGCCAGCATTAGCGGCCAGTTCTACGATTACTTAGAAGAGTTTTGCGTCCATCTACAAAAAGCGAACGATAAAGAAGAAATATTGCTCAAGCGTCCTTGGACAGATGATGAAGCAGGGATCACGTTGTTCCGGCTAAAAGATTTTGAAAACTTCCTAAAGCGTAACAAGTTCTTTGAGTACAAGGCTCATAAGATAGCTCAACGTCTACGGGATCGTGGCGGAGAAAGTAGGCTGATTAAAATTAAAGGCAGACCAGTTAGAGTCTGGCAAATACCTTCTTTCGACACAGCGGAAATTGAATTTGCAACACCCAGCTTTGGCGGGGGAAAATCGGAGGCACCTTTCTAATGTTAAAAGCAGATGGTTTTAATGATGCGTTTATTGGTGTGGCAAGCAGAAGCGGCCAGCCGGATATAATCGCCTACGACTTTGATAGATGTGTCGCGGTCCTATGCGAACGTGACCGCATGGAGTTCGACGAAGCAGTGGAGTTTATGTACTTCAATGTCGTAGACGCTTGGGTTGGCGACGAAACCCCTATTTTTGTAAAGCTAATGGGCAGCATAGAGGATATTACCGATGAAGAACACGGCGCGTAATGAAGAAGTTTATCACAAGCGTGTGGTAGAAAAACGTACCCTGCAATCTGTGGCAGATGAATATGGTATCACGCGCGAGCGTGTCAGGCAGATTGTAGCAAAGATAGATAAGAAAGCTTTGTGGGAAGCAGCCCGCGCATCACGGCCCTCTCCGCCTAGAACAATGAAAGATATCTGGTGGAGCCGACGCGCTTACAATTGCCTTTATAACGAAAACCTATTGCAATTTAGCCCTGACGATTTTGTAGAGCACATGAGCCACCACAGATTAATGTGCCGGATCCCAAACATGGGTAAAAAAACTGTAGAAGAAATTTGTAAAAGGCTGGAAGAAAATGGACAACAAGATATTTCGCATTTACGGTCCGCCCGGAACGGGGAAAACCACCGCGCTTCTTAACAAAGTGGATGAGGCTCTGTCTCGTGGTGTAGACCCCGCGCATATCGGCTACTTTGCTTTTACTAAACAGGCGGCTAACGAAGCCATTGAACGCGCGTGTACTAGGTTTAACTTTGAGCCTGTTCAGTTGCCTTGGTTTAGAACGCTGCATAGTTTTGCGTTAAAGCTGTCGGGCATTCGGCCCGAACAAGTTATGCAGCCGGAGCATTATAAAGAGTTGGGGCATGAAATCGGATATGACCTTGTCGGCAATAGAAACGGCCTTGGCGGGGAAGAAACTTTCGACCTAAACAAAAACAACAACCCAATAATCAGCCTGTTGAATTTAGCTAGGCTCCGCAAAGTTGATCTTCGCCAACAATACGACGAGAGCGGCTTAGACGACCCGTGGTCCACGGTAAAGTATGTTTCAGAATGCATGACTAAATATAAGAACCGGTTTGATCTGTACGATTTTACCGACATGCTGGACGTGTTTGTACGAGACGGCGCACAATTCTGTCCACGACTAGCAATTACTTTTATTGACGAAGCGCAAGACCTATCACCTTTGCAATGGGACGTAGCGCACGTTTTAGAAAAGCATTCCGACCGCATCTACTGCGCGGGAGACGACGACCAAGCTATTTATCGTTGGGCCGGTGCAGACGTAGAACACTTTATCGGACTGAATGGTGGTTACGAGGTGCTAGAGCAATCTTACCGCGTACCAGCGTCCGTACATCCATTAGCTGAAGGCATTGCTAAACGCATTAAACGTCGCGTAGCAAAAACCTACTTGCCTAAACTCGACCACGGCTCCGTGCAGCGGATACCTACCACCGGATATATTAGTTTTGAGAAAGGTTCGTGGCTCGTGCTAGCCCAAGCTAATTATTTCTTAGACGCCGCTGCCCAAGACTTAAAAAGTCGCGGGTTTCTGTTTAACCGTAACGGGAATCGGTCAATATCAGAGAAACTGAGTGAAGCCATCAATGGATGGGAACAACTACGTAAGGGTCAAAGAATTACAGGAGAGGCTGCACGAGCCATTTACAGTTATATGTCAGTTGGCGACAGAGTCAAGCGCGGATTTAAAAAATTGCCTGCTTTAGATGATGATGAATTAGTTAACTTGGAAGAGTTGACAGTTAACCACGGCCTAAAAGCCACTATAGAAATGATATGGCATGAGGCTATGGATAAAATTCCTAGCGGTGAACGTGCGTACATCACGGCTCTTTTGCGGCGCGGCGAGAAATTTAATGCCATTCCACGTATTGCGCTGTCCACGATCCACGGATCTAAGGGCGGCGAAGCCGACAATGTTGTGTTATACACCGACTTGTCTCCCGCAGCGCAAAAAGCTTCAGAGGCAGCACCTGATGATTTACACCGAGTGTTTTATGTAGGGGTCACTCGTACTAAACAAAACCTTTATTTAATTGAACCTGAAGATATGAACCGGAGTTATTGGATATGAGCGTCGTTCAAATACAAGATCACATGATAAATGTAAATTATGAGTGTGTGGAATGTGGAAACAAGTGGAACACTTGGCACCGAACTCCTGACGACTGGTATGAAAAGGTTTGGGCTGGATACACCGCGGCAAATGCTGACGCTTGTCCTAAATGTAATAAAACCAACCCACCGGAAGGGGAAAACATACAATGAATCGTGAAGAAATTTTAGATACCGCAGGCGACCTGATTAACGGCGACCGCGCAAAAGATTACGGCGACGCACACCGGAACTTTCAAGATATCGCGAAGCTCTGGTCCGTTGTATTAGGGCAAGAAGTAACGGAGCAACAGTTTGTGCTTTGTATGATTATGGTAAAGTCCGCTCGCTTGATGAAGACCGACCACGAGGACTCGTGGATCGACATCTGTGGCTATGCTGCGTTGGGCGGCGAAAAACCTATTTCTGATACGGAACTTTTCTAATGAGTTTGCAAATGACAATGTTCGGCCCCAAGAGTGAATGGGTTCCACCAGCAGAACTGCCAGACATCTTTGATGCAAAGCAGATCGCTATCGACGTTGAAACACGCGACCCAAACATCAAAGTTAACGGGCCGGGATGGCCCACTGGAGACGGGGAAGTTGTGGGCTACGCTATCGCGGTAGCAGATTGGGCTGGGTACATACCTATTCGCCACCTTGGGGGCGGTAACTTAGATGAGCGCATTGTCAATAAGTGGCTCAAGAAAGTTTTTGAGTGCCCCGCTGACAAGATTATGCACAACGCTCAATACGACGCCGGTTGGATACGTCGTATGGGGTTTAAGGTAAACGGGCGTATCATCGACACAATGCTGGTAGCCGCTCTGTTAGATGAAAACCGATTCAGCTACAGTTTGAATGCGCTTTGCTACGATTTGCTGGGCAAAATCAAGACAGAGAAAACTCTGCAAGAAGCCGCTCGTGAGTTCGGCCTCGACCCCAAGGCAGAGATGTGGAAGATGCCTGCCATGTATGTCGGCCCGTATGCTCAGAATGACGCAGAAATAACCCTAGATTTATGGAATTATTTATCCACACAATTAACCAAAGAAGACCTTTGGCATATCGCGGACCTTGAATTAAAGCTTTTGCCCTGCTTGATCGACATGACATGGCGCGGCGTCCGTATTGATCAAAACCGTGTCGAGCGCACTCGTAACATGCTTCTTAAAAGAGAAAAAGACATTGTTAAACAAATAAAGTCTGTGGCCGGTATGGACGTAGAGCTTTGGGCGGCTGCTTCAATTTCTAAAGCTTTTGATAAGTTAAGCATTTCCTACCCAAAAACTGAAAAGGGCGCACCGTCCTTTACAAAGTCTTTCCTGACGGATCACCCGCATGAACTGGCACAACTAATCGTGCAGGCCCGAAACCTAAACAAGACTAGCGGAACCTTCATCAACACAATTATGAAGCACTGCCGGACAGACGGACGCATTCACGGGCACATCAACCAGATCAGGTCAGACGACGGCGGTACGGTTTCGGGGCGCATATCAATGTCAAACCCCAACCTACAGCAAATCCCCGCCCGCGACCCAGAGTTGGGGCCGATGATACGCAGTCTGTTCCTGCCGGAAGAAGGGGAGCAGTGGGCGGCGATTGATTTCTCGCAGCAAGAACCGCGCATCTTGGTGCATTATGCACACTTATTTAATAAACACCGCGGCGGATCAATGCGGGGCGTAGAGGAGTTCGTAAATGCTTATAGACACGATCCTGATATGGATTTTCATACGATGGTTGCAGAAATGGCGTCGATCAATCGCAAACAGGCGAAGACGATTAACTTAGGGATGATGTACGGAATGGGCGTTAACAAACTTTCTGAGCAACTAGACATTGACGTAGAAGACGCCAAGAGTCTGGTTAAGCAGTACCATGATCGCGTCCCGTTCGTTAAGGGCTTGATGAACGGTGTTCAGGCCCGTTTGAACGACAAAACAAGTGGAGGCTCTGTGCGGTCTTTATTGGGGCGTAAATGCCGCTTTGATCTGTGGGAGCCAGACACTTTTGCCATGAACAAAGCTCTTCCGTACCAAAAAGCCATCGACGAGTACGGCGAAACAACGAGGCTTAAACGGGCATATACCTACAAAGCCCTAAACAGGCTTATTCAGGCGTCCGCCGCAGACATGACTAAGCAGTCTATGGTCAACATGTATGAGCAAGGCCATGTTCCACTGATTCAA
>Ga0316202_10001894_pt1 | contig 14817 bp, 20 predicted proteins | sample 3monrhotite_MG_FD_204934 | JGI IMG/M metagenome (GOLD analysis project Ga0316202, IMG submission 204934) | Microbial mat bacterial communities from mineral coupon in-situ incubated in ocean water Damariscotta River, Maine, United States -... | ecosystem: Environmental > Aquatic > Marine >... | reverse complement strand
CTCTCCGGGTTTGGCAAAAAGAAATGATCACCTGTTCGCTGACATATGAAATCGACCCGGCCAAGGTTGATGATTTTGAAACCTACGCACGGGCGTGGATCAAGATCGTCAACCGCATGGGCGGCACACATCACGGCTATTGGCTGCCCCATGAAGGCGCCAATGACATCGCCTATTGCCACTTTTCCTTTGCCAGCCTCGCCGCCTACGAAGACTACCGCAGCCGCATGGCACAAGACCCCGAATGCCAGGCCGCCTATGCCTTTGCGGAACGCACCAGCTGCATCCGACGCTATGACCGCAGCTTTACCCGCCCGGTTCTCGACGGCCGCGCGCTGGAGGGCGATCAGCTGTGACACAAGCCCCGATCCTCACCGGCGACACAATCCGCCTGCGGCCACACCGGCTGTCTGATATGGATGCCTTCTGGGCATTCTACCAGTCTCCTCGTGCTGCCCTGATGGATGCGCCGAACAGCAAGACCCACCTGTGGTACGGCTTTGCCTCCGAAGTCGGCAGCTGGGACCTGACCGGAATGGGCGGCTGGGCCATTGAAACCCAAGACGGCGATTTTGCCGGACAGGTTGCCATTACCCACCCCCCACATTTTGCCGAAACGGAACTTGGCTGGATGGTCTTTGACGGCTTCGAGGGGCGCGGCATCGCAGGCGAGGCGACCAACCTCGCCCTGACCTATGCCCGTAACACGCTTAAACCGGTCAGCCTTGTCAGCTACATCCACAAAGACAACACGCGTTCCATCGCACTGGCCGAACGACTTGGCGCCCGCCCCGATCCCGACGCCATCCCACATGACGAGACCGATGTGGTCTACCGACATGAGGTGCCGCAATGACCTGCCTCTTCACCGGTGATTCTGCGCAGGGTCAAGGATCGCGCAGCGACCAATCTTTGATTGGCCTGTCCTTGACGCTGGGCGGAATCGCCACCCACCCTCGCACAGGTGACTTGAGCGCAGTCCTGCGGCTCAAGCACCTCTGCGCAAAACGGGCCAATGCCCGATCCACGGCCGCCGCGCCGATGACGTGGGCTCAGGATGCAACAGGCGCCCATAATCTCATCGCGCGTCAGCGCGGCAATGGGATCACGTCCAATGACCGGAGGTATTTCGCATGACTGACCCCGTAACCCGCGCAGCAGACGTGCTCAAAGGCCACCGCGCCTCCATTGACCGGCTCGACGCGATCCTCGTCTTCACACTGGGCGAGCGGTTCAAACACACACAGGCAGTGGGGAAACTCAAAGCCGAACACGACCTTCCCCCGTCCGATCCAAACCGCGAAGCGGACCAGATCGCACGGCTCGAAGATTTGGCGAAAGAGGCCGACCTCGATCCCGAATTCGCCAAGAAGTTTCTCAACTTCATCATCGCTGAAGTCATTCAGCACCACAAAAAGCACCAATCGTAAACCGGGGTTCACTCCGGCATCAAATCCAAAAGGACTACACACCATGGCTATGAAAATTCGTCTCGCCCGCGGCGGCTCCAAAAAGCGCCCCTTCTACCGTATCGTTGCAGCGGACAGCCGCATGCCACGCGATGGCCGTTTCATCGAAAAGCTGGGCACATATAACCCGCTGCTGCCAAAAGACAGCAAAGAGCGCGTGAAAATGGACATCGAAAAGATCCAGGACTGGATCTCCAAGGGCGCCCAGCCAACAGAGCGCGTTGCACGTATGCTCGAAGCGGCTGGCGTGAAAGAAAAAGTTGCACGCAACAACCCCAACAAAGGCACACCGGGCAAGAAAGCTCAGGAACGTGTAGAAGAGAAAGCCGCCAAAGCCGCAGCAGCAGCCGAAGCCGCCGCAGCCCCGGCCGAAGAGGCACCTGCTGACGAAGCCGCAGCAGAATAATCAAGACCAGCGCCCGGCATGGAACAGTTTTGTGATGATTTCCGTGCCGGGCTGCACGACCTGATGCGCTGGCGGCGCGATGTGCGCCACTTTCGCACCGATCCGGTGGACGAGGCCTTGGTGCAAACCTGCCTCGACACCTTCAACCTCGCCCCTTCCGTGGGCCTGTCAGAGCCCTGGCGCATCCTGCGCGTGGCCTCGGACACCGCGCGACAAGCCGCGCTTGAGAATTTCAGAACCGCAAATGAAACGGCCCTTGCCGGCTATGACGGTGATCAGGCGGCCCTTTATGCCTCTCTCAAACTGTCGGGCATGCAAGATGCCCCCGTGCAACTGGCAATCTTTTGCGATGACACCACAAGCAAGGGCAGCGGCCTGGGTGCTGCATCGATGCCGGAAATGCGCCGGTATTCGGTGGTTGGGGCCGTCACCCAGATGTGGCTTGCTGCCCGCGCCTATGGTTTGGGCATCGGCTGGGTCTCCGTGCTTGACCCGGATCGCCTGAGCCGTGATCTTAAGGCCAAGGAAGGGTGGCATCTGGTGGCCTATCTCTGCCTTGGCTGGCCAAAGGAAGAGAGCCTGACGCCGGAACTGGAAACCAAAGGCTGGGAACATCGCGCCCGGCATCTGAATATCGAGACACGCTGATATGTTGCGCCTGATCTTCTTGCTGTTTGCCGCCGCCATCGGCTTTGGCCTTGGCATCAAATATGACCGCATGCAGATGGCCGCCGAATGCGCCAATGGCGAGGGCGAATGGACCGGCACGATCTGCGTCAATTCGGAGCTTTTGCAATGACCGACAGAATTTGTGTAGGGGCCATTGGCGGCGCTTATGGCGTTAAGGGCGAAGTGCGCATCAAAAGCTTTTGCGCCACCCCCGAAGACATCGAAAACTACACCCCGCTGTGGTCCGAGGATGGCAGCCGCCAGTTTGCTCTGGCCATCCTGCGCCCCATCAAGAACGGGTTTTCCGCCCGCATCGCTGATGTCGCTACCAAGGAAGACGCGGACGCCCTGCGCGGGGTGAACCTTTTTGCCGACCGGGATCAGATGCCTTCCCTGCCCGACGACGAATTTTATCATGCCGATTTGATCGATCTTGAGGTCTATGACACCGGCGGCGTACTGCTGGGCCGTGTGAAGACCGTTCAAAACCACGGCGCGGACGATCTGCTGGAAGTGCAACTGGCCGGCACCTCCGCCACGACATTTGTGCCCTTCACCAAGGCTGCGGTCCCGACCGTGGATCTCAGCGCGGGGCGCATCGTCGCTGATCCTCCACTGGGCATCCTGCCGGAAACGGACAAAGGCTGATGCCGCGCCGGATCATCCTGCATGCAGGGTTTCACAAGACCGGCACGACCACCCTTCAAGCCACCCTGCGCGAGAACCGCACCGCGCTGAAAAAACACATCGCGCTGCGCCTGCGTTGGCATCTCAAGGATTTGCTGTCCGCCACGCGCGGCTATTCAACATGGCGCGATCCTCTGACAATGCTCAAGGTACAAGACCGGTTTGAAGCGATGTTGAGCGATCTCCCCGGCATGCCACGCCGCAGTTTGATTATCTCTTCCGAGGAACTTTGCGGCCATCTGCCCGGTCGCGGCGACCTGATGGATTATTCCGCCGCCCCCGTTCTGCTTTATGCCTTCTGGGACAGCATCCGCCAACGCTTCCCAAAGGCCGACATCCTGATCTACCTGACCACACGCGCCCCGGACGCTTGGCTGCGCTCAGCATGGTCCGAACATGTCAAATCGTCCGGCATGACGATGGATTTCGCCGCGTTTGAACGCAAATATGCCGAAGCCGCCGAACTTGATGCTATGGTTCAGGAGATCGCCAGCCGCGTGCCCGCGCCGGTGCATCACGCCGCGCTTGAAGACTGTGCTGACCTGCCGCTTGGAACCGTCGATCCCCTGCTGGATCTCTGCGAGATCCCGCTTGCCTTGCGCAGCACCCTGCAAGCGCCCGCCCCCGCCAATACACGATTGGAGGATGACATCCTGCAGCAGATGTTGCAGATCAACCGCACCCATGACGGGGCCGAGGCCCGCAATGCCGCCAAAGCGGCGCTCTTGAACAAGGTGCAGGACAGATGAAACCGACACGGTCCCACGGCCGCCAATCCATTCGCGCCACGCTGCAACCGCGCGAGCTGATGCAGGACAAACCGGATTATGCCGATGTTTGGCAGGCCCGGATCGTGACGCTTTTTCCCGACCTTTTTCCCGGTGTTCTGGGGGCCAGCCTGACCGGCAAGGCCTTGCAGGACGGGCTTTGGCAATTGCACACCCATGATCTGCGCCAATTCGGAATTGGCAAACACCGCAATGTCGATGACACCCCAGCGGGCGGCGGTGCAGGCATGGTGATGCGTGCCGATGTGGTTGGCCCCGCGATTGAGGCCGCGCAGGGCCACGCCCATGGCCGCTGGCCGATCCTCTATATGTCGCCGCGCGGACGCCGCTTTGATCAGGCGATGGCCCTTGATCTGGCGGGATGTGCAGGGGTCACCATGCTGTGTGGACGGTTTGAAGGGGTCGATGAACGGGTCATCGAACACTACGGCATCACCGAGGTCTCGCTTGGGGATTTTGTGATGACAGGGGGCGAACTGGCCGCCCAAGCGATGATCGACGCAACCGTGCGCCTACTGCCCGGCGTGCTCGGCAATGCCGAAAGCACAGTCGAAGAAAGCCATTCAAACGGGCTGCTGGAGCATCCGCAATACACCCGCCCGGCAATCTGGAACGACCGTGAAATTCCGCCGGTACTGATGTCAGGAAATCACAAAGAAATCGCCAAATGGCGCAGCGCGCAATCGTTGGCCCTCACGCGGTCGCGGCGGCCCGATCTGATCACAGATGAGGACGGCGATACCTGATCGCCATCCCCGCTATTTCATTCAGGCCGATTCAGTGTTGGCCTTCACATAGGCATAAATCTCGTCCTTGAGCGCCATACGTTCCTTGCGCATATCGACCATGTGATCATCGCTTGTTGGCTCAACATCGGTTTCTGCCCGGTGCAATGCACGGTTCAGCGTGTGATAGGCATCGCTCAGCTTCTCGAAATGGCTGTCAGACTGACGCAGGGCCGCCATTTGATCCACCAGTTCCGGGAACTCTTCGGCCAGTTCATGTGGTGTGTGAGACATAGGTGATTTTCCTTCTGTTGGGTTTATGTACGTTTCCGGCTCTTCGGATGCAGCGAAGATGCAAGAATGTGATCGCTGTCGCGCAGCAAGGCTTCGGCCTGATGAAAGATCAACGGGTCGGGCGCTTGGACCACGCTGTGATCCTTGTCCGGGTAATCCAGTTGTGACAGGAAATGTCGCATGCAGGTCAGCCGGGCGCGTTTTTTGTCGTTTGACCGGATCACTGTCCAAGGCGCATCGGCGGTGTCGGTGTAGAAAAACATCGCTTCTTTGGCTTCGGTGTAATCGTCCCACTTATCAAGGCTGGCCCGATCAATCGGTGACAGTTTCCACCGCTTGAGCGGATCGGTCTCCCGCGAGGCAAAGCGGCGCTTTTGCTCTTCTTGCGTGACCGAGAACCAGTATTTGAACAGCTTGATCCCGGACCGGACCAACATCCGTTCAAATTCCGGCGTCTGGCGCATAAATTCGAGGTATTCCGCCGGAGCGCAAAAATCCATCACCCGCTCCACACCGGCGCGGTTGTACCAAGACCGGTCATACAGAACGACCTCGCCCGCCGTGGGCAGATGTTTGACATAGCGTTGAAAGAACCATTGCCCGCGTTCTTCGTCCGTGGGTTTGTTCAGGGCCACAACACGGGCTGCACGTGGATTGAGATGTTCGGTGAACCGTTTGATTGTGCCGCCTTTGCCGGCCGCATCACGGCCTTCAAACAACAGCACAAACTTCTGGCCGGTTTCCTGCACCCAATGCTGTACTTTCAACAATTCAACCTGAAGCGCCGATTTTTCGGCCTCATAAGTCTTGCGGTCCAGCTTGGTCTTGTAGGGATATTCGCCCTGCTCAAACCCAACAATCGCCGCACTGCGATCGGAATGCTCCACTGCCTCTACCTGCTGTGTTTTGGCCGCCATGCCGTCCCCTTTCAATCTCCGTTTTCCTCTTGCGACCCAACCTAGCCATATGTGCCGCCCCTATGCCTTGACGTGGATCAAGCAAAGCGGCAAAGCTGTGGAACTCGGATCAAATCCATGCGGATTTTCCCCCCTTGATCCTCGCAAACTTCCCCCCTATACCCCGCCCATCCGGAATCGCTTGTCGCGTCTCCGGTGCTTTGCGTTTTGTGCAGGGCAAACAAGGAATGACGATGCTACCTCCGGCGGGCCGCTACGGCGCAGTCCCGATAGACCCCGAAGCTCTTGGATCGCGCAATAACTTCGTGGAACACCACGAGCATCATAGGAGAAGCGTCAGATGAACCTGATCGCAGAGATTGAGGCGGAACAAATCGCCGAACTCGCCAAGGAAATCCCTGATTTCCGTGCCGGCGACACCATCCGCGTTGGCTTTAAAGTCACCGAAGGCACACGTACCCGTGTTCAGAACTACGAAGGCGTCTGCATCGCCCGTAACAACGGTCACGGCATTGCCGGGTCTTTCACAGTTCGCAAAATCAGCTTCGGAGAAGGTGTTGAGCGCGTATTCCCGCTGCACTCCACCAACATCGACAGCATCACAGTGGTCCGCCGTGGCCGTGTGCGTCGCGCCAAACTGTACTACTTGCGCTCACGTCGTGGTAAATCCGCGCGTATCGTTGAGAATTCCAACTACAAGCCGAAAAAAGCGTAAGGGGCCGGATCAATGAAAGCCGATACACATCCCGAATACCACATGATCAACGTCAAAATGACTGACGGCACGATCGTGCAGATGAAATCCACATGGGGCAAAGAAGGCGACCAGTTGTCGCTGGACATCGACCCATCCGTGCACCCCGCATGGACAGGCGGCACATCCCGTCTGATGGACACCGGTGGCCGCGTGTCCAAGTTCAAGAACAAGTACGCAGGTCTCAGCCTGTAAGGCACCTGATAACGTATGTTACGAAAAAGGCGTGGACCCCGGTCCACGCCTTTTTTATTGCCCGATGGAATCTGCGGCCTTAGTCCCCCGCCATTTCGCCTTGCAAAAAGGCATCGGGGCTGTCGATCTCTTCCAGCTTCTTGCCGTTGATCCACCAGAACCTGTTGCCCACATTACGCAGAAAACTGCGGTCGTGACTGACCAACAGACATGACGCCCCATGGGCGATCAATTCGTCCTCCAGAGCCTCTTGGCCTTCGATATCCAGATGGTTGGTCGGTTCATCCAGCAGATAAAAGTTCGGGTTCTTGAGCCGCAGCACCAACATCGCCAGTCGCGCCTTTTGCCCGCCGGACAACGCGCCGATCTTGGTGTCCTGCATCTGGATGTTCACGCCAGCCCCGGCCAGCAATCCCCGCGCCCGTTGGTCTCCCACATCGAACTGACCCGCCACTGTTGTCATTGGCGTCGCAGCATCGTCCAGCTGGCTGAGATGTTGATCCGAATAGGCAGGCACCACCGATGGCGCGGATTTGACCGCGCTGCCTTCCAGCCCCTCCAACGCGCGCTGCACCATCTGGATCAACTGGGTCTTGCCCGTGCCATTGGCCCCCAGCAACACCACGCGATCCCCTTTTGAAATCCACTTTTGCCCGGTCCGGTACAGCAGCCGCCCGTCCGGTGTGGTCACATCCGCCTCGTCAAAGGTGATCAACGCTTTGGCATGGGTGCCGCTGTTGCCCAGCTTGATCTCGCCCGCGCTGCGTTCTTTGTGCGCCGGTTTGGCCGCAGCTTCCATCTTGGCGGCGCGTTCGGTCAACTGCTTGGTTTTGGTGATCAACAGATCTGAGCCGGAGTTGATCCCGATGTTCTTGAGCTTGGCCGCCTGTTTGCGCAACTGCTGCGCCTTGTTCAGATCATTGGCAAAGCGGCGCTCGTCGGCCGCGTCCGCCTCTTCCAGCGCGGCCCGCGCAGGTGTGAAAGGCAGATCAAACACCCGCGACCGTTCCGCACGCAAAAACAGCGTGCGGTTTGTGGTGGCATCCAGAAACGCCCGGTCATGCGAAGTGATCAGCACCGGCAGTTCCCTAGGCAATGCCGCAATCCAGCTCTGCAACAACCCGATCCGGTGCAGATCAAGGTGGTTGGTCGGCTCGTCCAACATCAACATATCCGGCTCAGTGATCCAGGCCGCGGCCAGCAATGCGGTGCGCTGCCAGCCACCGCTGAGCGTATTCAGGGGCTGATGCTGCAAGTCATACGGCACCGCAAGTTCATCCAGCGCCACGTCCACGCGCCAGCTTTCGTATTCGGCTTGCTCGGTCGGGAGGGCGTCGAGCACCAGATCATAAAGCGTCAGCTCTTGTGCCGCCTCGGGCACGTATTGCTGCACGTGGCCGATGCGCAATCCCCGTGCACGGGTCACGTCCCCTGTGGTCTGTTCAAACTCACCGGCAAGGCAGCTCATCAAGGTGGATTTGCCGCGCCCGTTCGCAGCAACCAAACCGATCCGGTCGCCTTTGGACATGGTCAGGTTCAGATCGGTAAAAAGCGGGTCACCAAGGGTCACGCCCAAGGCATTTACATTCAACAGTGTCATTGTGGTCTCAAGTCATATCAAAACGGGCCGCAAAGCGGCTTGAGGCAGACCAATGGGCAATTGTTCCCAGATCAGCCCTGCAAACGGATTTACAGGGCGGCGCGGGGACCATGCTGAAGACGGCGGATGATACGCATATTCAGCTGTTGCCCTCCTGTTGTTGAAATAGACCGTGTCCTCAGACTAGAAAAACCCTGCCGCAATGGCAACCATGGATCACAGCGGGAAATCCGCCTTAACGATCAACCCACTTTCGCGCCAATCAAAGGCCATATCGCCGCCGGTGCTGGTGGTCAGGGTCTTGATGATGCGTGATCCGCTTTGCCGGGCTGGCACAACCACGGGCGGGCCGTTGGTTTCTTCCCAATGAAAGGCAATGCTGCGCCCTTCTTCGCGGTCCTGCACCACCCATCGCAGCTCAACCCGGCCTTCGGCCACGCTGAGCGCACCATGTTTGACCGAATTGGTTGCCAACTCGTGCAGGCCAAGCGTGATGGGCGAAATCAACCCGGCAGGCAGCGCAACCGCTGGTCCGGACAGGTTGAGCTGCACCAAACCGCCCGGCGCGTAGGGGGCGACAATGGTCCGAGCCAGCGCTTCAAATTCTGTTCCCTCATCCGTATTGGGCCGGATCGTGTTGAAATGCACATCGCTCAGCGCCGTCAGACGCTCGCCGATCTTGGTGGCCAACGCCGCGGTGTCATTTTCCTCACGCCCCGTCATGCGCACAATCACATTCATCACGTTCACAATATTGCGCAACCGGTGCAGCAGCTCATCATCGGCAAGCTGGCGGGCCTGTTTTTCCATCTCGCGCTTGGCGGTCACATCCAGTTGCGATCCGAAGTAGTACATCAACGCCCCGTCATCATCGAGGATCGGACCAATTTGCAGGGCATTCACAAAAGACGTGCCATCCTTGCGGTAGTTCAGGATCTCAACCGTATCCACCTCAGCGCTTGCAATCACTTTGCGGATCGCTGCCACACTTTCCTCCGTGGTGCCGGGCCCCTGCAACATCCGGCAGTTCTGGCCAATGACTTCGTCCTCGGCATACCCTGTCAAATCGCAGAACGCCGCATTGGCAAAGACAATGGGATTGTCCGGCAAGGTTGGATCCGTGATGCAAAGCGGGATCTGCGCATGGCGCACAGTTTCCGCAATAGCCCGATCATTGCGCAACGCCCACGCGCCATCCTTGCCGTTACCGTTCAACGTCACACTCCGATAAAAATTTCGCACCAAGGCCGTCTTGCGCATCCGGTGCGGGCGCATCATAGAGACACAAACCCAAGCGGGCACGCGGCCCCTAGCGTTAAGCATAAGGTCTCAAAGCACAATTTGCCAAGCCTCCGATCCGGTGACGCAGGGGGAGGGATTGCAGATGCTAACGCTTTCAAATTCAGGCAACCCAACATATAGTGGTGCCCAACAAGATCCTGTGAGTAACAGGCATGAAGAGGGACAGCAGAATGGCGCATATCATTGTCGTCGGTAACGAAAAAGGCGGCGCGGGCAAATCGACCGTTTCCATGCATGTGGCCACGGCCCTTGCCCGGATGGGCCACCGCATCAGCGGTCTGGATCTGGATTTGCGCCAACGCACTTTTGGCCGCTACATCGAAAACCGCCGCGCTTATCTTGAGGAATCGGGTCTGGATCTGGCTTGCCCCGCGCTTTGCGATTTGCCCGAAGTGGCGCAAGAAAGCCTGCGCCCTGGCGAGAACATGTATGATCACCGGCTCAGCGCGGCCGTGGCACAGATGGAAGCCGACAACGATTTTATCCTGATTGATTGCCCCGGCTCCCACACCCGGCTCAGCCAGGTGGCGCACTCCTTGGCCGATACGTTGATCACACCTCTGAACGACAGCTTTATCGACTTTGATCTGCTGGCCCACACCGATGCCAATGGTGAAAAGATCACCGGACCGTCGGTCTATTCCGAAATGGTCTGGAACGCGCGGCAGTTGCGGGCGCAGGCTGGCCTGTCCGCGATTGACTGGGTCGTGGTGCGCAACCGCATGGGTGCCCAACGCATGGTCAACAAGGAAAAGATGGAACGCGCGATTGAGAACCTCAGCAAGCGCATCGGGTTCCGCATCGCACCGGGCTTTAATGAGCGGGTGATCTTCCGCGAGCTGTTCCCGCGTGGCCTGACCTTGCTGGACCTCAAGGACATTGGCGTCAAACAGCTCAATATTTCCAATATCGCGGCCCGTCAGGAATTGCGCGATCTGGTCAAGGCGCTGAACCTGCCGGATGTGACCGTCGATTTCTGATACCGCTACCGGCGTTGCCGCAGCAGCACCGCCAGATTGGACAGAAACAGCGCACCAATCACAATCGCGCCGCCAATCAGCGCATAGGGGCCGGGATATTCCCGGATCACACCCCATGCCAAAAGCGGCGCAAGCACGGATTCCAACAAAACCAGCAATCCCACCTCTGCCGAGGTGATATAGCGCGGCCCGATGGCCAGCAGCACAGAACTGATCAAGATCACCCCGGCATGGGCCAACACCAGCGGCCATGCACCGCTTGGCATATCAAAGGGCGCGGCCCATGGCAGGATCAACAGCGCTGCCATGACATACCCCATCGCGACCGCCGCCACCATTGACGTCCCCTTGGCCGCCCGCGCCGCTGTCAATGCCGCCGCAAACAGGGCCGAAAGGCACAGCGCCAGCAGATCACCGGCGATATGCGCGTTCTCGGTCTCGCCTGATCCATAGGCGATCACCGCAAGCCCCGGCACCACGGCGGCAATGGTCAACAGCGTGCGCTGACTGAACGGTTCGGACAGAAAAACGCGGCTAAAGACAGCGGCAAACACCGGGAGCGAGGCGATGATAAAGACGACATTGGCGACCGAGGTCAGGCTAACCGCAATCACAAACAGAACACCGCTGGCGCCCACGCCAACGATATAGATCCATCCATAAATCCCGGTCGCCAGAACCGCCCGAAACGGCGCGGCACCACCCCGCAGTAACAACCAGACCCCAGTGCCGCCCCCCGCCAGCAGAACCCGCCAAAACGCGATGGTCAGGGGATCAGCAGGGATCAACCGCACAAAAAGCGAATCCGGCACCACGAACAGAACGCCGAAAAAGGTTATCAACAGGCCTTTGGTCTGATCACTCATGCGCCATCGGTGACGGGTTTGTGTGCCTAAGTAAAGCGGCCCGGGTCAACCTGAGACAGTTTGATCAACGCCTTGCGCAGCACCGTGCCTTCTTGCGGGGTCAATACAGACAGCAGCTTGTGTTCGTACTGCCGCGCAGTTTCACGCAGATCCTTGTAAGCCGCTTCACCTTGGGCCGTGAGGGCAAGATGTTCCACCCGCCGGTCTGTCTTGTCGTTGGTGCGGGTCAGGAACCGCCGTTCGGCAAGGCGATGCACCGCACGGCTGATTTTGGTTTTATGAAGCCGCGCCCGGCCGCCGATCTCGCTTGCGGTCATGCTGCCATAAAGGCCGAGGTGAAACAAAACGCGCCATTCGGTGCGCAACATGCCATAACGGTCTTTGTAGACCTGCTGAAACGCAAGCGAACTGACCTCCGCCGATTGGTTCAGCAGATACGGAAGGAATTCTTCAAGCTCAAAATTGTCGGTTGGCATGTATCACACCGCTTGTTAGTTACAAAAACAACTATTACATCCGCAACAAATTCGCAACAGGGGAAACTCATGAACCGTCAGACAAGTCCCAGCGGCATGATCCGCGCCGCATCGCCCGCCGGCCCGCACGAAGGCTATATGCCCGGCTTTGGCAACGATTTTGAAACGGAGGCCCTGCCCGGCGCTTTGCCGCAAGGTATGAACAGCCCGCAAAAATGTAACTACGGTCTTTATGGTGAACAGCTGACCGGCACTGCCTTTACCGCACCCAGCCACCAGAACGAACGCACATGGTGCTATCGCATCCGCCCCTCGGTGAAACATTCGCACCGCTACGAACGGATCGACCTGCCCTACTGGAAATCCGCGCCGCATATTCCGCAAGAAGTGACATCACTGGGCCAATACCGCTGGGATCCCGTGCCGCATTCCGAAGAAAAACTGACATGGCTTTCGGGCATGCGCACGATGACATCCGCCGGTGACGTGAACACGCAGGTTGGCATGGCCACACATATCTACCTCGTGACCGAAAGCATGGTGGACAGCTATTTCTACTCCGCCGACAGCGAATTGCTGGTGGTGCCTCAGGAAGGCCGCCTGCGGTTCTGCACCGAACTGGGCATCATCGATCTGGAGCCTAAGGAAATTGCGATCCTGCCGCGCGGGTTGCTCTACCGTGTTGAAGTTCTTGATGGCCCTGCCCGTGGGTTCGTCTGCGAAAACTACGGTCAGAAATTCGAACTGCCGGGCCGCGGCCCCATCGGCGCCAACTGCATGGCCAACCGCCGTGATTTCAAAACCCCTGTTGCGGCCTATGAGGACCGCGATGCGCCCTCAACCGTGACCATCAAATGGTGCGGGCAATTCCATGAAACAAAGATCGGCCATTCGCCGTTGGATGTTGTCGCATGGCATGGCAATTATTGCCCGGTCAAATATGACCTGCGCACCTATTGCCCGGTCGGCGCGATCCTGTTTGATCACCCCGATCCCTCGATCTTTACTGTGCTGACCGCCCCTTCGGGCCAGCCGGGCACCGCAAACATCGACTTTGTCCTGTTCCGTGAACGCTGGATGGTGGCCGAAGATACCTTCCGTCCGCCCTGGTATCACAAGAACATCATGTCCGAGCTGATGGGCAACATCTATGGACAGTACGACGCCAAGCCGCAGGGCTTTGTCCCCGGTGGCGTGTCCCTGCACAACATGATGCTGCCGCACGGGCCAGACAAGAACGCCTTTGAAGGGGCCTCCAACGCCGATCTTCAGGCTGAAAAGCTGGACAACACCATGTCGTTCATGTTCGAGACCCGCTTCCCGCAGCACCTGACAGAATTTGCCGCCAAAGAGGCGCCGTTGCAGGATGACTACATCGACTGTTGGGAAGATATCGAAAAGAAATTCGATGGAACTCCGGGCCAGAAATGATCGAGGTTCTTGGTGTAATCATGCTCGCGTTTCTGGTTTTTGTTCTGAGTTTTATCCTCTGGGCCTGGTGGCAAAAGTTCGTCAACAACCGCCCCGATCGCTATGGTAAGGGACCGGGACATGAGTTGCGCGGACCGGAACGCGGACAATGGGACCGGCCAGACTGACCTGATGACATGAGCTATCGCACCAGCCCCTCCTCCGGCCTACACCTCTCACCTTAGGGCGGGCCACGCCCCGGCATAAAAGACAAAGGACCATACATGACCCTCCTCCCCTCTTGGGTGACCAGCGCCAACAGCGCAGACACCGATTTTCCTCTGAACAACCTGCCCTATGGCGTGTTCTCGACCGACGATCTGTCGCCGCGTTGCGGTGTGGCCATCGGCGATATGATCCTCGACATGGCCCGCGCCGAAGAGGAGGGGCTGGTCAACCTCAATGACGAGGCGCTGTTTGACGTACCGTTCTGGAACGAAGTCATGGAATTGGGCCCCGACACATGGTCCAGCTTGCGCGCCCGCCTGATCGAGATCCTTACCGAAGGATCCGCCGATCAAGCCGCCGCCGCGCCGCTGCTCGTTGCCCGCGCAGATGCTGAATTGCACCTGCCGTTCCTCGTGTCCGAATACACCGATTTCTATGCAGGCCGCCAACACGCGGAAAACATGGGCTCCATCCTGCGCGGTGGCCCTGAATTGCCCGCCAACTGGCTGCATATCCCCATCGGCTACAACGGCCGCGCCTCTTCGGTCGTGGTCTCCGGCACCCCGATCACCCGTCCCCTTGGCCAGATCAAGGCGCCTGACGCCGAAGCGCCAAGTTTTGGCGCCAGCAAACGACTGGATATTGAGCTGGAAATGGGCGCGGTTGTCGGCATGGGCAGTGAATTTGGCCAGCCGATCACAACCGAACAAGCCGATGAAATGATCTTTGGCTATGTCCTGCTGAACGACTGGTCCGCGCGGGATATTCAGGGTTGGGAATACCAACCGCTTGGCCCGTTTCAAGGCAAGGCTTTTGGCACCTCTATCTCGCCGTGGATCGTCACCAAAGAGGCGCTTGAACCTTTCCGCACCGAGGTGCCGGAGCGCAGCAAGGAACTGCTGCCCTACCTGGCAGAGACCAAACCGGGACTTTATGACATTGACCTCGAAGTGCTGATGCAACCCGAAGGCGCGGCCAAGGCCAGCACCATCGCCAAAACCAACTACTGCCGGATGTATTATTCCGCCGCGCAACAGTTGACCCACCACGC
>Ga0316202_10001892_pt1 | contig 14829 bp, 13 predicted proteins | sample 3monrhotite_MG_FD_204934 | JGI IMG/M metagenome (GOLD analysis project Ga0316202, IMG submission 204934) | Microbial mat bacterial communities from mineral coupon in-situ incubated in ocean water Damariscotta River, Maine, United States -... | ecosystem: Environmental > Aquatic > Marine >... | reverse complement strand
CCAAGCCCGAAGGCGAGCCGCAGGTTGATACCTTCATCACCGGCGTCAGCCAGGACACCTGGATTTTCTTCCCATGGGACATGGCCCTGCAATATGTCGAACCCTATCGCGGCAAGGACTGACCCCTCTGCGCCGCCTTTTTGGCCTTAAATACTCTTCCGCACTCTCATCCATGAGCCGCACATGACCCTGACACGCACCGCCGCTACCTTTCCGCCGCCCGTGATGGAGGCCCGCCGTTGGCTGGAGGGCGTGACGTTTACCGCAGATCGCCCGCTGATCAACGTCAGCCAGGCCGCGCCCGTCGATCCGCCCCCGGCGCCCTTGCGTCAGGCAATGGCAGATGTCGCACTTGGCAATGATGAGGCGCATCTTTACGGCCCGGTGCTGGGCCTGCCGGAATTGCGGGCCGAATTGGCCGCACAAACCGCAGCGCACTACGCAGGCACCATCAACGCAGATCAAGTCTGCATCACCTCTGGCTGCAATCAGGCCTTTGCCGCCGCGATTGCCATGCTCTGCAGCGAAGCGGATGAGGTGATCCTGCCAACCCCATGGTATTTCAACCACAAAATGTGGCTCGATATGTCCGGTGTTACCTCGGTGCCACTGGCCACTGGTCCGGATTTGTTGCCCGATCCGGCGGCAGCGGCGGCCTTGATCACCCCGCGCACCCGCGCCATCGCGCTGGTCACACCAAATAACCCCGGCGGCGTCGAATACCCCGCCGAACTGGTGCAGGCCTTCTTTGATCTGGCCCGCGACAAGGGCATTGCCCTGATCCTTGATGAAACCTACCGCGATTTTGACAGCCGCAGCGGCCCGCCCCACGCACTGTTCCAAGACCCCGATTGGCAAGACACACTGATCCATCTTTATTCCTTTTCCAAAGCCTACCGCCTGACCGGGCACCGGGTGGGCGCGATGATCTCAAGCGCGGCCCGTCTGGCAGAGGTGGAAAAGTTCCTTGATACCGTGGCAATTTGCCCCGCGCAGCTGGGCCAGCATGCCGCGCTTTGGGGGATGCAGAACCTCAAACAATGGCTGGCCGGGGAACGCGATGAAATCCTCGCCCGCCGCGCCGCGATCACCGCCAATATGCACAAGCTCGAACCGCTGGGCTGGAAACTGCTGGGGCTGGGAGGCTATTTTGCCTATATGCAGCATCCCTTTGCAGAAAGCTCCGCCGATCTGGCGCCGCGTCTGGTGCGCGATGCGGGTATCCTTACCCTGCCCGGCACCATGTTTTGCCCCAAAAGTGACCCAAGCGGCGCAAGCCAGCTGCGGATCGCCTTTGCAAATCTCGACGCGGACGGCATCGGTGTGCTGTTTGACAGGCTGGCCGCAGTGCCACAGGCGTAACCGCCTCTTGCCCCCCTGCCACGCAGGGCATAGACAATCGACAAACAAAATTACGGGTGCGCTGACATGGCCAAAGGTTCTAGCCTTTCAAAAACTGCAATCTGGATCCTGATGGGTCTGCTGATGTTGGGCCTTGGCGGCTTTGGCGCGGTGAACCTCAGCGGCAACATCCGCTCCATCGGCACTGTGGGGGACAAGGCGATCCCTGTTGATGCCTACGCCCGGCAAATCCAGAACGAAATCCGTGCATTGGAACAACAAACCGGACAGGCACTGCCCTTTGCCCGCGCACAGGAAATGGGTCTGGATCGCGCCGTTTTGCAACGCGTGGTGCGCAACCGTGCCCAAGACCACGAGACAGGGCAGCTTGGCCTCTCCGTCGGTGATGAAACCCTGCGCGATGAGATCCTGCAAATTCCCGCGTTTCAGGGCGTGAATGGCGAGTTTGACCGCGAGGGATACCGTTTTGCCCTGCAACAGGGCGGCATCAGTGAGGCGGAATTTGAAACCTCCCTGCGCGAAGAGGCGGCGCGCACCTTGCTTCAGGGTGCGATTGTTGGCGGCGTGCAGATGCCCGACACCTATGCCAAAACCCTCGTCAGCTATCTGACCGAGACCCGCAGCTTTACCTGGTCGCAGCTGGGCCGCGATGATCTGGCCGCGCCGCTGGAAACCCCGGCGGAGGATGTTTTGCAGGCCTACTACGATGAAAACACGGACCTTTTCATGCTGCCCGCCAGCAAACAGATCACCTATGTGATGCTGTCGCCAGACGATCTCACAGACGAGGTTGTAGTCCCCGAAGAAGAGCTTCAGGCCGAATATGACGCCCGCGCCGATCAATATAATCAGCCCGAGCGGCGTTTGGTCGAACGTTTGGTGTTCTCGGACGGTGACGCCGCCGACAGCGCCGCCGCCATGCTTGAGGTGAGCGGCACCACCTTCAATGCCTTGGTCGAAGACCGCGGTTTGCAGCTGGCTGATGTGGATTTGGGCGATGTCAGCCGACTGGAGCTGGACGCCGCAGGCGAGGCTGTCTTTGCCGCCGAAGTCGGCGCAGTGGTTGGCCCCCTGCCCAGCGATCTTGGCCCGGCCCTGTTCCGTGTGAACGCGGTTCTGCCTGCACAGAATACCAGCCTTGAAGAGGCTAAGCCGGCCCTGCGCCAAGAACTGGCCCTGACCCGCGCCGTACGCGCGGTCGAGGCCCGCGCGCAGGATCTTGATGACCAACTGGCGGGCGGCGCGACGCTCGAACAACTGGCCGAAGAAACCGAAATGAGCCTTGGCACCATCGAATGGACCGAAGACAGCTCTGACGGCATCGCCGCTTACGGTGAGTTCCGCCAATCCGCCGCCGCACTTGGCGAAGGCGATTTTCCCAAGATCGAACAGCTTGAGGATGGTGGTATCTATGCGATGCGTCTCGACACTGCGCTGGACGCCCGGCCAGAGCCGTTTGAGAGCGCCCGCGTGGCCGTACTGCAAAGCTGGCAAGCCCAGCAAACGGTCAACCTCCTCACCGCGCAGGCCACAACGCAGATCGCCACATTGGGCGGCGAGGCCTCCTTTGAGGCCGCAGGCCTGGATGCCACTGTTGAGATTGACCAGAACCGCAACGCCTTTATCGACGGGGCACCTGCGGGTTTCATGGACGAGGTGTTCGGCATGAACGTCGGCGATGTTGCCGTGCTGCCCGGCGAGGACACAGTGACCATCCTGCGCCTCGACGGTATCACCGCCGCCGCGCAGGACGATGACCGCTCCAACGCGCTTGTTGCCCAGATCGGCGAGCAGTTGAACCAGACCCTTGCGCAGGATCTCTACGGGATCTTTGCCGACGAGGTGGTCAGCCGCGCAGGCCCGCAAATCGACCAACGGGCCTTGCAGGCCGTTCACGTCAACTTTCCCTAAGGCACTGATACATGGCACTGACCCCGGAATTTGATGACTTTGCCAAGGCCTATTCCGCCGGCCAAAATCAGATTGTCTACACCCGTTTGGCCGCTGATCTGGACACGCCGGTTTCCTTGATGCTCAAGCTGACGGGCGCAGCTGAGAATGCATTTGTGCTGGAATCGGTCACTGGCGGCGAAGTGCGCGGACGCTATTCGATCATCGGCATGAAGCCTGATCTGATCTGGCGCTGCCGCGGCGAAAGCTCTGCCATCAACCGCGCTGCCCGCTATGATGCGGAGGCATTTGAGGACATCAAGGGCGATCCTTTGGATGTTCTGCGCGGGGTAATTGCAGAATCCAAAATCGACCTGCCTGATGATCTGCCACAAGCGGCAGCGGGTCTTTTTGGCTATCTCGGCTATGACACCATCCGCCTGGTTGAACATCTGCCCAATGTGAACCCTGATCCGCTGGGTCTGCCCGATGCGCTGATGCTGCGCCCGTCGGTGATTGCGGTTCTGGATGGGGTCAAAGGCGAGGTGACAATTGTCTCTCCTGCTTGGGCCTCTGACGGGCAATCGGCGCGCGCGGCCTATGCCCAAGCTGCCGAACGGGTGATGGATGCGGTGCGCGATCTGGAACGCGCCATGCCCGGCGCCTCCCGCGATCTGGGCGATGCGGGCGAGGATGCAGCGCCAGTGTCCAACTTCACCCGCGAGGGATATAAATCCGCCGTCGAAAAGGCCCGCGAATACATCGTCGCTGGCGATATTTTTCAGGTGGTGCCAAGCCAACGCTGGGCCCAAGGGTTTACCCAGCCGCCCTTCTCTCTCTATCGGTCTTTGCGGCGCACCAACCCGTCACCTTTCATGTTCTACTTCAACTTCGGCGGCTTCCATGTTGTTGGCGCCTCGCCGGAAATCCTTGTGCGGGTCTTCGGCAACGAGGTCACGATCCGCCCCATCGCAGGCACACGCCGCCGCGGCGAAACCCCCGAAGAGGACCGTGCGCTAGAGGCCGAATTGCTGGCCGACGAAAAGGAACTGGCAGAGCATCTGATGCTGCTGGATCTGGGCCGCAATGACGTGGGCCGGGTCGCCAAGATCGGCACCGTGCGCCCCACCGAAGAGTTCATTGTTGAGCGTTACAGCCATGTGATGCACATCGTCTCCAATGTGGTCGGTGAATTGAAAGAGGGCTGTGATGCGCTGGATGCCTTCTTTGCCGGAATGCCCGCAGGCACCGTATCCGGCGCACCCAAGGTCCGCGCGATGGAGATCATTGACGAGCTGGAGCCGGAAAAGCGCGGCGTCTATGGCGGCGGTGTCGGCTATTTCAGCGCGGGCGGAGACATGGACATGTGCATCGCCCTGCGCACAGCCGTGATCAAGGACGAAACCCTCTATATCCAAGCTGGCGGTGGCGTGGTCTATGACAGCGACGCAGAGGCCGAATTCATGGAAACCGTACATAAATCCGGTGCCATCCGCCGCGCTGCTGCCGATGCGGCACGCTTTGATGGTACGGGGCGGAACTGACGCCTTGATCTTGCGGCGCCGCAGATGGAACACCGCAAGGTTCGCGCCCGCCCTGGGGGGCGGGGTCGGACGCGAACCGGATCGCCGGGCGATCCGGGGCCCAATTTGTGCAACAGCGCAATCCAGTTTCAGGTAAATAGGACAAAAACGATGGCGGCACGTGCACCCTTTTCTATAGGCGACATCTCAGTTGCCCCCGGCACCTCGCAATCTGTCACCCTGCCCGTCTCGATCCTGCCCGATCACACCCCTGTTGGTCTTGCGGTGCAGGTCCATCACGGCAAACGCCCCGGCCCCACCATGTGTGTGAGTGCGGCGGTGCACGGCGATGAAGTGATTGGCGTTGAGATCGTGCGCCGTCTGCTGCGCGCGCCGCAGCTCAAATTCCTGCGCGGCACCCTTTTGGTGGTGCCGGTGGTCAACTCCTACGGCTTTTTGTCCCGCTCGCGGTATTTGCCCGACCGGCGCGATCTGAACCGGTGTTTTCCGGGCCATCCTTCGGGCTCGCTTGGATCACGGCTGGCGCATATCTTTTTGCAAGAGGTGGTCCTGCGTTGCGATTTCGGGATTGATCTGCATTCCGCTGCGATCCACCGCACCAACCTGCCGCAGGTGCGGGTCTCCCCTTCGGACAAGGTGACCGCTGCCATGGCGCTGGATTTTGGCGCCCCCGTGGTGCTGACCTCCCCTCTGCGGGACGGATCATTGCGGGCGGTGGCGGCGAAAAATGGCACGCCAATCCTGCTGTATGAAGCGGGTGAAGGGCTGCGGTTTGACGAGATGGCCGTTCGGGCCGGGGTGGCCGGTATCCTGCGGGTCATGCGCGGGCGCGATATGTTGCCCGCCAAGGGCATCGCCAAGGCCAAAAGCGCACCGCATATCTGCACCTCTTCCACATGGCTGCGCGCCCCTGCGGGCGGTCTGCTGCGCACCTTCCGCGCCGAGGGTGAAACCGTGGCCGAAGGTGATGTGCTCGCCACGGTGTCCGACCCGTTTGGCGATGTGGAGGCCGATCTAATCGCGCCGTCCGCTGGCATCCTGATCGGCCGTGCGATCCTGCCGGTGGTGAATGAAGGCGATGCCGTGTTTCATTTGGCGCAGCTTAGCCCCCGTGCCAATGCAGACACGGTTGAGGATCTTGCAGAACAATTGGAAAGCGATCCGTTGTTTGATGAAGATGAGATTATATAGCCAGATCAACGCACTATTGCTGGATCAGCAACCAAGCTCACCACATGCCGCTATTTCTGCTAGACTCTGAGCAGCAATCCGCAAGGGAGGGCCAAGATGCTCCGGTTTGACGCCAAAACCACCAGGATTCTTGAAAACGCCTACCAGGGGGCCGATATCACGGCGCGGCGTCTGGCGTCTTACAGCGCCCTGTCACCGCAACCGGGTGAGACGCTTCTGGATATTGGGTGCGGCAATGGCTTGCTGACGCTGGACCTCGCCCGCGCCACTGGCCCGGCCGGACGGGTCATTGGCATTGATCCGAGCCAGGACATGCTCAAAGCCGCCTCCGTGCGATGTGCCGGACAACCTCATGTGACGTTTCTCGATGGTTTGGCCGGTGCATTGCCTGTTGATGACGGGTCAGCGGACGGAGCGGTCGCGCTGCAAGTCTTTGAATATGTGGAAGATCTAGACGCCGCCATGAAGGATGCCATGCGCTGTCTCAGGCCCACAGGCCGTCTGGTGATCGGTGATCTGCATTTCGGCAGCTTGATCTGGCACAGTGAACATCCCGAACGTATGGACCGTATGCGGGCCGCATGGGATCAGCATTTTGTTCACGGTGATCTGCCAAACAAGATGCTGCCTTTGCTGAAAAACGCCGGTCATAGGATCGAAGCGGTTCATCCCTTCACCACCACCGACCATTGCCTCAAACTGGACGGGCTGGCGCGCATGATGATGCATCTGATGACACGCTACGCCGTTGAAAACGGTCATGTTTCACAGGGCGAAGCAGACGATTGGTTTGCCGAGCAAGAAGAACTGGCCCGCAGGGGGCATTTCTTTTTCTCAATCAGCCAGTTCGTGATCACCGCCCGCAAGGCGGCCGCATAGACCGCGTTTATTGTTCGCGGCTCAGCACCGCAGATATGGGCGCCAATGCCACTTTGCCTGCGCGGTCCTGCAAGCCCCACAACAAAAGCGCCGAGATCGTATCAGCCCGCAACCGGCCCAGCATGATCACGCCGCCATCCTGCCCCGCACGAAACGCCGCCTGATCCAGAAAACGCCGGATCACAGTGGCGGTCTGTCCCTTGCTGTCAAAATCGCGGAAGATCGGATCAGCAGCCACACCAGCCTTGCGGGCCAGTTTTGGCATTGTGTTCAAGCCCTTGTCCTGCGTCACCAGCCCGTGCCCGGTCTGGCCAAGGATCGCAGTGACCTGATCGGACAGATCCTTGGACCCTTGCACACCGGTTTCGGACCCTTCAAGCACGGCCACCGCCCCCGGCAAACCAGCCAGCGCAGTTCCAAGCAGGGTCTCGGCATCTGTCGCAGTGGCGGCCTCGGGCAGGTCCACCTCGATCAACACTTCAAGCCCTTCGGCCCGATACAGCGCGATCCGTTCGGCAGCGTCAGGGGCATTTGCATTGACCGCAAAGCTCAGCGGGTAGGGAAAACTGCGCAGCGCGGCGATGCCTGCGGCGCCGGTGACTGGCGCCGCGCCATCATCAATCAGGACAATCGCCATCAAGGGTTTGTTTTCAGGATTTTCAAAGGCTTCTGCGTTGATCTCTAGCGCAGGCCCAACATCCGCCACGACCTCGGGTTTGACCTCATCGGTTTCCGCCGCCGCTGCATCCGCCGCCGGTCCGCGATTGATGGTCACGCCGCTGTCGCGATCTGTCAAAGAGATCGCGGGCTTACCGATGCTAGGGCGGCCATTGTTGTCATCCGCCGGTTCGGTGTCTTCGGTTTGCGGCTGGTTTGGTTCTGCCGCAGGTGTCGGCGCTTCGGGCAGGCTCGCCGTTTGGGGTGCTTCGGGCGCTTGATCCGCTTCGGTGTTGCCAGCCAATGCCGGTTTGGCAGGCTCTGCTGGGGCATCGCCAATCTGCACCGGTGCCTCTATGCCATCTTCGGCATCAGGGGCCGTGGACAGCGCAGGATCGTCGCTTTGGGTGACAGGTTGTTGCGGCAGGCCGGGATCGGTGTTGATCGCCACATCATCAGTTGCAGGCGGTGCCATTGGTGCCAAGGCCTGCGGATTGGGCAGAACTGGCGCATCGGGTGCAACCGCCACGCCGCCCGTATCCTCGGCACCGGCGGGCGTTTGCAAACCATCCGCAGTGCCGGTTTCGGGCCGCACAGCAGAGGACTGCGCCTCAGCGTCAAGCGCTGCCTCACTGTCGGGCGCAGAGGCCAGCGGCGCGGTGCCAAGAGATGCGGGCGCTGTATCTGTCTGGGTCTGGGTGTCTGGCGCGGCGGGATCCGCCACTGGCGCATCAACCGCATTGGGGGCCATATCATCCACCACAGGTGATTGCGGCACAGGCATCATCACCGAGGCCACACCGGCCACGCCGACGCTCAATACGCCGCCCCAAAGCACACCGCTTAGAAATCCCCGTGCCATCGCGCACTCTCCTGCTCAAACGACCACATGCTATGCGGTCTCTGTCCTCAACTGGCTGCCCCGCTCTTGACGCCAGCGGACAAGCCTGAACATGTATGGCACCGTGTATACTCCGTCTCGGCGGGGTTACTCTAGCCCTAATGCCCGGCCCCAATACAAAGAGTTGTCCATTGTTGCTGCTTATCGATAACTACGACAGTTTTACCTATAATCTTGTGCATTATCTCGGCGCTTTGGGCGCGGATGTGCATGTGGTGCGCAATGATCAGATCACTGTGGACAAAGCCATGGCGATGAACCCCGCGGGGATCTTGCTGTCGCCGGGGCCATGTGACCCCGATCAGGCAGGTATTTGCCTTGACCTGACACGCGCCGCGGCTGAGGCGGAAATGCCTTTGCTGGGCGTTTGTCTTGGCCATCAAACACTTGGTCAAGCATTTGGCGGCAAAGTGGTGCGGGCCAAAGACATTGTGCACGGCAAAATGGGCCAGATGCACCATACGAATAAGGGCATGTTTGCCGGCCTGCCCAGCCCCTTTGCCGCGACCCGCTATCATTCGCTGGTGGTGGACCGAGACAGCCTGCCTGACACGTTGGAAATCACCGCAGAGCTGGAGGACGGCACAATCATGGGGCTGCAACACCGCAGCCTGCCCTTGCACGGCGTGCAGTTTCACCCTGAATCGATCCGATCCGAACATGGGCATGCCATGCTCCAGAACTTCCTGAACGAAATGAAGGTGCCCGCATGAGTGACGCGCTGAAACCGCTGATTGACGCCGCGGCCAATGGCCCCCTGACCCGCGCACAGGCCGCCGAAGCCTTTGAAATCCTGTTTGATGGCGAGGCCACGCCAAGCCAGATGGGCGGGTTTTTGATGGCGCTGCGCACGCGCGGCGAAACTGTGGATGAATATGCCGCCGCCGCCAGCGTCATGCGGGCCAAATGCAACGCGGTAACCGCACCTGAGGGCGCGATGGACATTGTCGGCACCGGCGGCGACGGCAAAGGCACCCTGAACATCTCGACCGCGACGGCCTTTGTGGTCGCGGGCGCAGGTGTGACCGTGGCCAAACACGGCAACCGCAACCTCAGCTCTAAATCCGGCGCGGCGGATGCACTGACCCAAATGGGTATCAACGTGATGGTTGGCCCCAAAGTGGTGGAACGCGAACTCGCAGGCGCGGGTATCGGATTTATGATGGCGCCGATGCACCACCCGGCGATTGCCCATGTGATGCCCACACGCTCCGAACTGGGCACCCGCACGATCTTTAACATCCTCGGCCCGCTGACCAATCCGGCCAGCGTCAAACGGCAGTTGACCGGCGCCTATCGCCGCGATCTGATCCGCCCGATGGCCGAAACCCTGCAAGCCTTGGGGTCTGAAAAAGCATGGCTCGTGCATGGATCGGACGGGACCGATGAATTGACCATCACCGGGGTCAGCTGGGTGTCAGCCTTGGCCGATGACACAGTGACCGATTTTGAACTGCACCCCGAAGAGGCAGGCCTGCCGGTGCATCCCTTTGAGGCGATCATTGGTGGCACACCCGAAGAAAATGCGCGTGATTTCAATGCCCTGCTTGACGGTGCGCAGACGGCCTACCGTGATGCGGTCTTGCTGAATTCTGCGGCTGCGCTGGTGGTGGCCGATGCCGCAACAGATTTGAAAACCGGCGCAGAGATGGCCCGCGCCAGCATCGATTCTGGTGCCGCCCGCGACCGGTTGACCCAATGCGCGGCCCTGTCGCACCAGAAATGACCGCCCTCGACCTCAGCCGCCTTGGGGGTTGGGCTGATCTGCCGTTCTTTGAGACCACACTGCCACAGATCCAAGCCACCCTCGCAGCAGAAGAGCGCCCGGTCTTCCCGCCCGCCAATGCGGTCTTTAACGCGTTAGAACGCTGCCAACCGGAGGACACCCGCGTCGTGATCCTTGGCCAAGACCCATATCACACACCGGGCAAAGCCAACGGTCTGGCGTTTTCCATCCCGCAGGATTTTGGCGGACGGCTCGACAGTCTTGGCAATATTTTCAAAGAGATAGAGACAGATCTGGGGCAGATCCGCACCAAGACCGATCTGCAAGATTGGGCCGATCAGGGTGTTTTGCTGCTCAATACCGCGCTCACTGTGCCGCAGGGCGCGGCCAAGGCGCATGCCAAACTGGGCTGGTCCGTGCTGGTTCAGGAAGTTTTAACCAAACTCGCGGATCGCCCGCGCGTTTATCTGCTTTGGGGTGGTCCGGCGCAAAAGATCGGACGCACCATCGACCCGGATCAGAACCTCAAGATCGAAACGGCCCACCCGTCGCCCCTGTCCGTTTATCGCGGTTTTTTTGGCGCCCGCCCCTTTAGCCGCAGCAATGCATGGTTGCAGGCCCGCGGCATGGGGGTCATAAACTGGGCCAACCCATGAGAAAGCTGCCATGACCGATACCATTCTCGACAAGATCAAAGCCTACAAGCTGGAAGAAGTTGCCGCCGACAAGGCCGCAAAACCGCTCAGCGACGTCGAAGCCGAAGCGCAAGCCGCGAGCGCCGTGCGCCCCTTTGCCGAGGCGCTTTTTGATGCCTCGCGGCAGGGCTACGGCCTGATCGCCGAGATTAAGAAAGCCAGCCCGTCCAAAGGGTTGATCCGCGCCGATTTCGACCCCGCCGCATTGGCGCAGGCCTATGCCGCGGGCGGCGCAACCTGTTTGTCGGTTCTGACCGACACGCCTAGCTTTCAGGGGGCCAAGGACTATCTCGTCGAGGCACGCGCAGCTTGCAACCTGCCCGCCCTCCGCAAGGATTTTATGTATGACACCTATCAGGTCGCCGAGGCGCGGGCGCTGGGGGCCGATTGTATCTTGATCATCATGGCGTCTGTGTCTGACGAACAGGCGGCTGAGCTTGAAGACGCCGCCGCCCATTGGGGCATGGATGCGCTGATCGAAGTGCATGACGCCGAAGAGCTGGAGCGTGCCACCAGATTGAAAAGCCGGATGATCGGCATAAACAACCGCAATCTCAAGACCTTCGAAACCTCTCTTGATGTGACCCGCACCCTGTCCAAACAGGTGCCGGGGGACCGGATGATGGTCTCGGAATCAGGCCTGAACTCCCCGGACGATCTGGCCGATATGGCGCGCTATGGTGCACGGGTGTTCCTGATTGGAGAAAGCCTGATGCGGCAAGAGAATGTTGAGATCGCGACCCGCGATTTGCTCGCCAATCCCCTGACCGCCGGAGGCATGTGATGGCCCTCACCCATTTTGACGCCAAGGGTGACGCCCATATGGTGGATGTCTCGGACAAGGACATCACATCGCGGATCGCCGTGGCCGAAGGCCACATCAAGATGCAGCGCGAAACCTTTGATATCATTACCGAAGGCCGCGCCAAGAAGGGCGATGTGCTGGGCGTGGCCCGGCTGGCAGGCATCATGGCGGCCAAACGCACCGCCGATCTGATCCCTCTGTGCCATCCCCTGCCGATTACCAAGGTTAGCGTCGATCTGGAGCCCGATGAAACCCTGCCCGGCATCCGCATCACCGCCACTGTGAAAACCACCGGCCAAACCGGGGTTGAGATGGAGGCGCTTACCGCGGCCTCCACCGCCGCGCTCACGGTTTATGACATGTCCAAGGCCGTCGACAAGTCAATGGAGATCGGCGGCATCCGGGTAATGTTGAAAGATGGCGGAAAATCAGGGCGATACGAGGCATCCGAATGATTCCCGTCGCCGAGGCGCTGCAACAAGTGTTGGATCTGGTTGCACCGCTTGATGTAGAAGAAGTGCCGTTGCGACAAGCCGCTGGTCGGGTTCTGGCCCGCGATGTGACCGCAACCCGCACGCAGCCACCTTTTGCGGCATCATCAATGGATGGCTACGCCCTGCGCCGCGCCGAGGTAGAGCCGGACGCGATGTTCAAGGTCGTGGGCGAAGCGGCAGCCGGCCATCGGTTCGGGGGCAAATTGAAAGCCGGGCAAGCGGTGCGAATTTTCACCGGAGCCCCCATCCCTGACGGCGCAGATTTTGTTGTTATTCAAGAGGATACAACGCGGCGCGGTGATCTGATCACCTTGGGGCACAAGATCGGAACCAAAGACAACATCCGCCCCGCTGGTGGCGATTTTGCCAAGGGTCAAAAGATCTCTGCCCCCCTGTTGCTGCGCCCTGCGGATATTGCCTTGCTGGCCGCCATGAACATCGCCCGTGTGCCAGTGGCCCGCAAACCCATCATTGCAATCCTCGCCACAGGTGATGAATTGGTGCAGCCTGGGGAAACCCCGGCAGAAGATCAGATTGTCGCCTCCAACAGCTTTGGTCTGGCCGCGATGTTTGAAGGCAAAGGCGCGGACGTGCGCATGCTGCCCGTGGCCCGCGACAATGCGGCTTCTCTCAAACAGGCCTTCACACTTGCCAAAGGGGCGGATCTGATCATCACGATTGGCGGCGCGTCCGTTGGGGATCACGATCTGGTTGCGCCAGTGGCCGCCGAAATTGGCATGGAGCAGAGCTTTTACAAAGTTGCCATGCGCCCCGGCAAACCGTTGATGGCGGGCAGATTGGGCGACGCGGTGATGTTGGGCCTGCCCGGCAATCCGGTGTCTGCGATGGTGTGCGGCACGGTGTTTGGCCTGCCGCTTTTGCGTAAAATGCTGGGGCTTGGCTCCGAGCCCTTGCCAATGCAAGAGGCGCCGCTGGGCGTGGATCTGCCACAGAACGGCCCGCGCACCCACTATATGCGGGCGCATCTGCGTGACGGGCAACTGTACCCCGATGACAGGCAAGACAGTTCTCTTTTGTCGGTATTGGCCACGGCAAATGCCCTGATGGTGCGGCCCGTGGACGACGCGCCGCGCAAGGCCGGTGATACGGCGTATTTCATCGCGATCTAGCACCCGCGGCCCGCATTCCCCGCCCAGACGATCCAATTCTCGATGAATTGTTGACACAAAACGGGAACATCCCTAGAACAAAACAAAACCGATGTTCGAAGGGACGGCACATGTTGACCAAAAAACAACTCGATCTGTTGGCTTTCATCCACAAACGGGTGCAGCGCGATGGCGTACCTCCCAGCTTTGACGAAATGAAGCTGGCGTTGGATCTGCGGTCGAAATCGGGCATTCACCGGTTGATCACAGCCCTTGAAGAACGCGGATTTATCCGGCGTCTGGCGCACCGCGCCCGTGCGATCGAGGTTGTCAAACTGCCCGAAAGCCTTGGCGGCACACCCAATGCAGGGTTCACGCCCAAGGTTATCGATGGCGACCGGCCCGATGGCCCGCCCCCGGCGGCCGCCATACAAACCCAAGCTGCCCAAGCCGTTGATTTGCCTGTTATGGGCCGGATTGCGGCGGGTGTACCGATTGAGGCGATCAATCAGATGACCCATTCCGTGGCCGTGCCCGGCGGAATGCTTGCCGGAAGCGGGCAACACTATGCGCTTGAAGTCAAAGGCGATTCCATGATCGAGGCTGGTATCAATGACGGTGACGTGGTGGTGATCCGCGAAACCAACGTGGCCGATGATGGCGATATCGTCGTGGCATTGGTCGAAGACAGCGAAGCCACGCTGAAACGCTTCAAACGCTCTGGCAGCTCCATCGCGCTTGAAGCCGCCAATCCGGCGTATGAAACGCGGGTGTTGCCCTCTGACATGGTCAAAGTGCAGGGGCGTTTGGTCGGGTTGATCCGCACCTATTAAGGATTGCGTTCCGCTTTGGGCCAATTGGTCCAAAGCCGGTCCCCCGCACGGGACCGCGCGGTTGTAATGTGCCAATCCTGCGCCCCCTTGCGCAGCGCCAATGCACCGGTTTTCCGCAATGTAGCGGGATCAAAAATCAGGCATTCTGCATCCGCGATCTCAGATGCATCCACTGATGCCACGATGATCTGCTGCGCCGAACATCCGTTGAACTTCGCCAGCGCCCGCTTGCCCGACAGATGCACCACCGGCCCTTTTTGCCAACGCGCAGCCGCCTCATCCTGTTGTGATCCGTCCCCGTCGTTTTCGAGCCAGATCTGGGCCACAAACCCGGCGCCCTTGGCCTTGCTCAACGCGCGGTCATTTGGCCCCATGACCCCGACCAAGGTACCCTGATCCGCGATCAACACATCTGGCCGGTCCGCGCCCTGCCAGAGGGCCACCGCCGCCGCCATCATCAGCGCCCCACCCCAGCGCAGGCGCCCCTGCCACAACACCAACATCAAAAATCCCAATGCCAGCACCGGCAGCACCAATGGCCCCGGCGCCATGACGTAGCCGCGCGCGCCCTCCAGCCCCGCCACCTGATGCGCCACCCAAAGAATCCAGGACAATCCCCAACCCATCGGCCAGAGCCCCAGCGCCTCAAGCCCGAACGGCGACAGGACCAACGCCAGAACCGCCGCCGGGATCACCAAAACCCCCATAAGCGGCACCGATAGCAAATTGGCCACCAATCCATA
>Ga0316202_10001891_pt1 | contig 14835 bp, 17 predicted proteins | sample 3monrhotite_MG_FD_204934 | JGI IMG/M metagenome (GOLD analysis project Ga0316202, IMG submission 204934) | Microbial mat bacterial communities from mineral coupon in-situ incubated in ocean water Damariscotta River, Maine, United States -... | ecosystem: Environmental > Aquatic > Marine >... | reverse complement strand
TCAATGGCTCCATCAGGCGTTTAATGGTTCCACCTTTGCCGGCTGCATCACGCCCCTCAAAAATAATCATGACACGCAGTCCCTTTTCTTTAATCCAGTACTGCCATTTTACCAGTTCAACATAGATTTCAGATAACGATTTTTCGTATTCAGCATTGGGGATCTTATTCTGATTGCTCATAATACCTCTCTAAACCGTTAGCATAGCAGAGAATCAGCGATTGCAAAACTGTAGAGACATCGGGGGGGGGGAGATGTAGGAGCAAGCGATTGTGTCAGCTATTCTGGTTTTCAAGTGCTGAGTAGGGGGCTGGTTGATTGCGTAACGATAGGGCCAATTGTTGTAAGAGTGCCTCTGAGCTATGCTCATTACGCCGATGCAGTTCTGCCAGGATTTGATCATATGTGATGCCTGGTAAATCCATAGCTTTAGCATCAAGGTTTGAGTGCGGAATTTCACTGCCATCAACCTGTAACAGATAGTTGCTATATGCGTATTCAGATACACAGAGCATTGCAATGTTATCGCGATGATTGATGCTGTTCAGTGCCTGAAAGAAATCAATATTGAAACCGGCGTTAAGGCTTTCTGGACACCTTAATTCATCGAAGTTATGAAGAATAAGCAGGCTTTTGCGCTCTTCTTTTTCAATCAGCCCGAGTATGGAGTCAAGGCTTTGAGGGGAAGCTTCTTGCTTTTTTGGTTGTATTATAACATCACTTAAAAAGTGTTTATAATCAATCTTATAGGTTCTCATGTTCATGTGAATTGTGTGCAGTGAACCTGCTAATGAATGACGTAAATCATGCAGTGTTCGGCGACGCCCTTGACCGTGCGCACTGATCAGATTGATGCATGCCCCTGCTAACAGAGATTCAGCCAGTGAGGCAGTAAATGCCGGTCGTAAATATGTAGACAAACAGATCTCAATCAGCGTGATTAAAGCAACGGTGATTGCAGACGTAATGGTTGAGGGCGATCTGTTTCGTTCTTCAACTCCTCATCTGTGATGAGGCCTTTATCTACCAGCAGGCGGATGAGAGCATCAAGCTGTGTCTGATTAACCGGATTTAAAGTTGGGACTATTTCATTGCTGGATGGTTCTGCTTTTGAACCGGTTGAGAGTGGGCCTTGTTGCATCAGTGAGAGTAATTCATCATCAACCATGCCCGTTGCTTTAAAGTCATGTTGCTTTTGAAAGGCTTTCACAGCATCACGGGTGGAAGCTCCAAACTGACCGGATTGATCAAGCATAGGATAACCCATCCTGCGCAGTATCCCCTGTAAAATGGTGATTTTTTTTCCGCGCATAAATATTTTCATTGGTCTGGCCATTGTTTCTCCGGGTGATGATTGATGATGTCAGTTGATCTCGAACAGGGTGGATACTGTCTTATCATTTCATTCTCACAACATTTTAGCGCGTGATTATACGTTGGCATTGATAACCGGAGTCGATAAACTCACTGCTTGCGAGGTGCATGATGGCAGATCAGGAAACATGGTTTAAAGCGGCATGTGATGGTGACGAAAAGACTTTGAGTGAGGCAATTGTTGCTGGCTTTGATGTAAATGCACGAGATAAAAAGTTGAATACAGCCTTGCATCTTGCCACCAAAGCAGGGCATCTGAATATCATGCGCTTGTTGATAGAGGCCGGAGCTGAATTGAATATTCAGAATGATTCTGATTCAACAGCTTTACATCTTACGGAGAAGAACATGGATTCGATTCGTATGCTGTTAGAAGCAGGTGCTGATCCGAACATCAAAGATAAAGATTATGATTACCCCTATTATTTTGCATTTTATGGATCAATGACACGTGAGCTTACCGAATTGTATATCAAACATGGTGCGAATTTAATGTTGTTTGATAGATGATAACCCACTGAATATGGATAGAGAAACGATGCTGGATAAACAGACGGCCTTACAATGCATGATTGAACAACTCTCTTCAGATCTGTTGATGCTTGAGCAGGCCGTTGCTCTTGCCCGCGATACGGCAACACATGCTGATTGCCAGGGTTCCAGTAGGTATGAAACGATGGGGCTGGAAGCATCGTATCTGGCTCAGGGGCAGGGTACACGTTTGCTAGAAGTAGAGCGTTCACTAAAATATTTTAAAAAATTAACAGTGAATGCATGCACCGCAGAGGTTGTTTTATCATCGATGCTCTTGTTGGCAGATGAGCAGGATCATCAACAAATGTTGTGGATTGCATCTGAGGCCGGTGGTCTGAAGGTTCAATGTGGTGAAACAGAAATTACTGTGATTACCCCGAGGTCACCACTGGGTAGTGCATTGATGGGGAAAATCAATGCAGATGAGGTTGTCGTTAATCTTGCAGGGCGAACGCGTCATTATGAAATTATAAATGTCTATTAATTGCAGGCAGGAGAGCGCAGTAGGGAGGGGAAATGGGCAGGAAACAAGAATACAGAGGTAAAGAGATCGTCGTTCATTTTGATGCTGCACTTTGCATGCATGCTGGTCTGTGTGTGCGCACCCTTCCCAAGGTGTTTGAGGCTCATGTGGAGGGGCCCTGGATCCATCCTGACGCAGCAGATGTTGAAGCCTTGGTTGCATTGATTGAATCCTGTCCTTCCGGAGCATTGTACTATGAGAAGGAGGATCGGAGTGAACCTGTACCGGATATCAATAGCGTCACTGTGGAGAAAGACGGGCCATTAACGATTCATGCCGATTTTACACTTAACGGTATCAAACCTGCTGCACCACGTGCCACACTCTGTCGCTGCGGCGCATCGAAGAATCCACCCTATTGCGATGGGTCGCATAGTGAGGCTGGTTTTAGTGAGCATGGTAAGGTGGCTGCTTTTAACCCGGATGATCAACAGCCATCCGGTATTTTGGAGATCAAGACGTTAAAAAATGGATCATTATATTTACAAGGTCCGCACACTATTTGTGATGCCTCAGGTGCTGTTTCTCGTGTCTGTAAGAAGAGTGCGCTGTGCCGCTGTGGAGCAACACATATGCCGCCGTATTGTGATGCATCACATGCCAGTATTGCTTTTAAGGCCGATTGATAGGTGTAAGTTCCCTGATTGAGTTTTGCATGTATGCCTAAGCGAAAATGCGATCACTTTTTGAATTGAAGATTAAGGCTTTACTGTTGAGCTATCTATAGATTTTTTTGTTAAATCAGCCCGTTGTACTCTTGTTGGAGATTGTTTTATCTAATTCGCTCATCGTTATTGTATTCCTGTGTGCTGATCCCTTTTGTCACATGATTGACATATCAATGACATAAACGTGTCTTTTTAAACTCTTATGATTCGCACTATAATAAAAAGAACAGAGGAGATCGCATGATCACTGAACTGGCGAATTCAGAAGCAGCACGGATGGAATTTATAAAATGGGTAAGCCAGCGTAATACTCATATTCCAATATCTGAGATTGAATTTTTAATTGGAAACACCCCAAATGATGAAAATGACTAAAGTCCTTAAAAAGGAGGCGCAAAAATCAAATGAATCCACTTATCTCTGGTGAACCCAACGAAACAGATTTCAGATCTCAAGACTTCATCGAAAGAGATCAAGAGCAATACTTGTCCACGCAACGCATACAAACTATTTTAGGTATATTTGTTGTCTTTACGCTGATGATACTCATCGAGTTACTTGGCGGTTAAAACCTGTTTGCGTGACTTATCAACCCACTTTAACGGCAGCGTTGAAGCGATGTGTGACGGGTTGGCTATTATGGAACGATGAATGTATCTCATTAGCAGCAACATCTTTTGTGACGACTGTATTGACTCCGGTAATTACACCATCCCCTATATTTATGACCGGCCATAGTTTTGCTACGCTACCAATCCATACATCAATCCAATATGCACCGCTCTGGCAAAACACATGTCTTGTTGTATTGCTTTACGATCTTTTTGCTGATCAGATGTATAGATATGCACGCCGGACCCAAGCAGCACATGATCACCGATGATGATGGGGGCTGCATTCAGTAGCAGACATTGAAATAGACATAAGAATTTTCACCGGTCTGAGATTGATGCCGTAAGAACAAAATTCCAAAAGGGACTCTCCAAGCGTTTGAACAGATCGTTTGATCTGTAATATGTTTACGGAACAATGATGCGTACGGGAGCCAAGCAGGCAGATTCACGCAGTTGCAGCTGCTCTGAATCCAGACAGTTGTACTCTTGTCCGGATATTGTTTTTCTAACTATCTCATCTCATCCATTCATTTCTATCGGTTCTGAGCTGGTTATCTGAAATGTATGTTACATTTTATTGAAATTTTCCCTGCGTTGAGAATCGCATTAATGTAAGATAGGCACATGATCAATATTCCCGCCAGTATGCTTATCAGCCTGCCGCAAAGTATGACAAGCGGCATTAAAATGGCCTTGCCATGGCCGACCGGCAGCATTATTTCTGCTCAGGTTTTACAACAGCAGGATGCAGGCATGGCAACCTTAATGCTCGGAGGTCAAAAAATGCAGGCCAAGGTGCCCGGGTTTTTACCTCTGGGAAATATCTGGTTGCAATTGATGGAGCGGGGCACCCCCAGCCAATTCAGGTTGCTCTCAGAATCGCGTGCTGTTGAGGTATTAGCAGAGCGATTGGCGCAAATGGTGACGGGCAGTGATCACAAACAAAGTGGCCATCAATCTCTTCGTCAGGAATGGCCAATGCCTTCACAGCAGAATCAAGAGAGTTATCTTATGCATCCCTCGGCGAATGGTAACCGTCTGTTTCTTGAGGATAGAGAAAATGGATCAGCTAAAGGTATGATCCAAAAAGAGGTGGATGAGGAACGAACGGCTCTACATGGAAGGTTAGACTTAGAGCATTTGGGGACCGTTTTTTTTGCTGTAGAAAAAACTATAGAAACACCATTTCAACTCAAACTTCGGGCTTCAGATCACCGTGCATTCATCTCTCTGCAAGCACCATTCGATGCATGGTTAAAAGAGAAGTCCAGCAGCACTGAAGCAGGAGCGGCTTTGATTCAAGGACGATTGAGTGAGGGTGAAGATCCTATCATCAAACCAGATCACTCTGTAAAGAGAGTCGCATGAAGAACACACGTGCCGATCTGGAAGCTGCCGTTGCTATATCTTATGATCATGGCGCTTCAGCAGCGCCAAAGGTGGTCGCATCAGGATATGGTGAAATTGCTAAACGCATTCTGGATATTGCCAAAAGTGAAAAAATTCATATTCACAATGATGATAATCTCGCGCAACTGTTGGCCCGGGTGCCCGTTGGTACTGAAATTCCGGAAGAATCCTACCAATTGATCGCTGAGTTATTGGCGTTTGTTTACAATGTTGATAAAAAAGTAGGACAAGGTAAATCGAAATGAGTTAGCAGGCACAATTAAAGAGCAGCTTTTATGTCTATTTTATGTGCTGGTTTTTACTGCTAAACAAACATCATATGAGGAATCACTCTCCCTCATATGATGTTGGATCAATCTTCTTTTGAGATGCCATCGCTGGCATCTTCAATCAGGCAGCGAATCTCTTCAATAGCACCAGTGTTCTCAGATTCTATCAGGCTGATAATGAAATTTTCGATGGTGCGTGGAAGCAGGGTAGGTTCATCGACAGGGCCACGGGAATAGAGAATAAAACCGTTTAAAAAAGCTTCAAACTGTTCGTCATTAACTTTTTCGTGGTTTTTGTTCTGTGATCCGGCCATGAATGCTTTGACCTGACTGCTGCTGAATGTGCAGCCGCCGAGCTCGAAGATCTCTTTGAGTTCGAAATGTTTGAGATTATTGGCAATGATGATTTTTTTAAGTATCTGGTTGTTTTTCATGCCGCGATGATAACCGCTAACGTACGAACAACAACATGAATTAAACGGGGGAGAGTCTGCTGGTGAGATCCTAAGGCTTCATAGTCCAGCCCTGCGTCCTCTGCGGTGAAAGGTTTTACCTGCAGGCTGTTAGTCTCTTCTTGCGATAGTAACGGTGCTGCTTATGCTGCGCGACCATGTCTACTTCTGAGCTGAATCAAGAACAATACGATGCTGTATTCCATCGCGGTGGCCCTTTGCTGGTGCTGGCCGGAGCCGGTTCCGGTAAAACACGCGTGATTACCGAGCGTATTGCTGCGCTGGTGGAGCGCGATGTGCCGGAGGATGCCATTACGGCGGTAACCTTTACCAATAAAGCCGCGCGTGAAATGCGTGAACGTTTGCAGGGCCGTTTGGGTGACAAATCGAAACGTTTACGGATTTGTACCTTCCATTCTCTGGGTTTGGCGATTGTGCGTGAACATGCTGAGTTGGCGGGGCGCAAGGCGAATGTATCGATCTTTGCAGGTTCTGAGCAGAAGTCAGCTATGAAATCTGTACTGGCTGAGATGCAGCTGGCTGCCGATGCTGATCAGGTTGATAGGGTACTCTCCCGTATATCGCAATTAAAGAGCGGTTTGATCGAAGAGCACGATAATCAACTGTCGGAAATTCGTGAACACTATGATGAGCTGTTAATGCGTATGAATGCGGTGGATTTCGATGATTTGATGGTGCTGCCGATCAAAATATTGAATGAAGATGCGCATGCGCGGGCGCTGTGGCAAGCCCGGGCGCGCCACTTCCTGGTCGATGAATATCAGGATTCATCTCGTCTGCAGTATGACTGGGTGCGTATGCTGGTGCCTGCCGATGGTAATTTAACCGTTGTGGGTGACGATGATCAGTCGATTTATGGCTGGCGTGGTGCGGAAGTGAAAAACCTGTTTATGCTGGAGCGGGACTACCCCACCTTGAAGGTGGTTCGTTTGGAAGAGAACTATCGTTCTACCGGCTCTATTTTGACCGCTTCGAATTCATTGATTGCCAAAAATGCAGAACGTATGGGTAAGACGCTGCGTTCCAATCTGGGAGAAGGTAAACCGGTCCGTGTATGGGAATCACCCAATCCTGAAGAGGAAGGGCGCCGTGTAGCTGGAGATATTAAAGCCAGATATGCCACAACCCAGGATGCGAAGTGGGAACACTTCTGTGTGTTGTATCGTGCATCCTATCAGGCACGCGCCGTTGAACTTGCTATGCGTGAAGCCAAGATTCCCTATCATGTCAGTGGCGGTTTGTCCTTTTTTGACCGTGCTGAAATTCAGGATCTGTTAGCTTATCTGCGGCTGCTAGCCAATGGTGACGACGATCTGGCCTTTATGCGTGCGATTGCGCGTCCTCGTCGTGGTATTGGTGCTAAAGCATTGGGTGATCTGGGTGATTTTGCCATGGCGCACAGCTGTTCCCTGCTTGAAGCCTGTACGCATGAAGATCTGGTTCATCAACGGGCAGTAAACCTGCGTGAATTTGGCGATTTGATGGTGGGGCTGGAGTTCCAGTTCAGGCATTGTGAGCCGGATGAGGCATTTGATGCAGTGCTCGATATGACACACCTGGAAGCGGCGATTCGTGCTGAAGCAGATACAGCAGAGCTGGCTGAAATGCGCATGGGAAATTTGATGGAGTTGCGGCGCTGGTGGATTAAACATACCGAGAAGGGCGGTACTTTGGCCGAGTTCCTGCAGCATATATTCCTGCTGGCGGATAAATCTGATGATGATCCATCCGAGCAGGTGCGTTTGATGACCGTGCATGGTGCGAAGGGTTTGGAGTTTGATCAGGTCTACGTGATCGGTACGGAAGATGGTATTTTTCCACATAAGAGTGCTCTGGAAGAGAATCGTATGGAAGAGGAGCGGCGCCTGATGTACGTGGCGATGACCCGTGCACGTTTCCATTTAACCTTGAGTTATGCACGTGTGCGCAAGCGTTTTGGTCAGAAGGAGAAGAGTGCACCTTCGCTATTTTTACATGAACCTGACCAGTCAGTAATGCGCTGGGTGGATAAAAATCCCGAATGTGAAGAAGCCAAAGAAGAGGCTGAAGATCACATGGCAGCGATGCGCAGAATGTTGGGTATTAAAGAGTGAATCGAGCATAGATTTGTACGGTACCTGTTCCTGCCTGTTAATATTCACCTTGGATAAGGTTCATCCCACATTAGCGGGAAATATCAACGTATGGTGCCCCCGCTGGGGGACGAATAATATTCAGTGTGGTTTATGAAGTTATTGCTCTGGGACAGACCCTCCAGCGTTACTATTTAGCTGACGGCAGATGCTTTGTAGTAGCGATGCGTTGAAGCATGAATATATACGGTGTGCCTTCAACGCCAATAGCGATGATATCACCACCTTTTAGTGCGATGCTTCCACCTTTGTTCCTGCCACCAATCTGTTGATCGGTGTGCTACTATTTTATTGATGTAGTGTGATGAAAATCTTTTCAGCCAGTGCATCTGAAATACCCTTAACCTGGTTTAATTGCTGACGGCTGGCTTTTTTAACGCCTTCGATACCACCAAAATGTTTGAGTAGGCTGGTGCGTTTGGCGCTACCGATACCATCAACATGATCCAACGCAGAGCTGAACATGCTCTGCTTTTTGCGTTTGCGCATATAGGCGCCTGCAAAACGGTGCGCTTCATCACGCACACGTGCAATCAGTAGCAGGGCCGGATCATGCTGGCCGGGTTTTAACGGTGATCCAATAGCCTGCGCATTGTTTTCGGTCCAGCCGGGCCAAAGTGTCTCTTCTCCAATCTTGCGACTATCACCTTTGCATACAGCCACGAGTTTAAGATCATGCAGCCCTGCATCGGCAGCACATTGCAGGGCAATAGCCAGTTGTCCGCGCCCGCCATCAATCAGCATTAGCTCAGGGCAGGGGATAGTCTCTTCACAGATCGCTTTGAAAAAACGGGTTAGTACCATATCCATGGCTGCATAATCATCGCCTTCTGTAATGCTGCCTTCGATACCATCGAGTTTATATCGGCGATAGAGCGCTTTCTCAGGCCCTTGCCAGCCGGCAAAGGTGATGGCCGAAACCATCTGTTTGCCACCGAGATGGGCGTTGTCGACTGCTGCAATGCGTTCTGGTGTCCCATCGAGATGCAACAGTTGTGCCAGTGCTTTAAATACTGCTTGCTGATTATCCTGTTTGCGACTGGCCATGAGTTGTTGGCCTGAATGACTGACCTGCTGCAACCATTGCAAGCGCGGCCCCCGTTTCGGTGAGTGAATGTCACTGCTTGAGTTGGGATGAATTAATTTAATTAATGACTTTAGCTTATCAACATTAATATTTGATATTAAAAGTAAAATGTGTTTCGGTGGTGTCTCTTTTTCATAACGTTCAATCAACAGAGATTGCAGGATCTCCATATCATCGGCATCGATAGCCTGATCAATACGTATATTGTGATTGCCCATATCTCGTCCTGCACGGCGTACACCGACACAGGCTAATACAGCGGAAGGGTGGCGTATCAAGGTGATTGCATCAGCATTATCAGGTAATTTACTATGTTCTGATCCTGCCAGTACTGAGCGCAAAGCCATGATACGATCACGCAGTGCGCCAGCCTGTTCGAACTGATATGCATCGGACGCTTGTTGCATTTCACTCTGCCAGCTTTTCAGCAGGTCGTTATCATTACCCTTAAGGAACAGGCGCACTTCATCCACTTGGGCTGCATAGGAAGTTTTGGATACAATATCGCAACAGGGAGCTGAACAGCGGCCAATCTGATGCTGCATGCAAGGTCGTGATCGGTTCAGAAATACCCCGTTTTCACAATCTCTGATCTGGAAGATCGATTGCATCATATGCAGGGTGGTATGTACGGCGCCAGCATGGGGGAAAGGGCCAAAATATTCACCGGCAAGATTTCGATTGCCGCGATAGAGTTGCAGTTTCGGGTAGCTCTCATCGGTCAATAGAATATAGGGATAACTCTTGGAGTCCTTCATCAATACGTTATAACGCGGCTTAAGCTGCTTGATGAGATTATGTTCAAGGATTAATGCTTCGGCTTCCGATGTGGTGATACTGCATGCAATATCTTTAACCTGTTGCACCATCGCCTGAGTACGTGGTGATTCTGGCTGGCGCTGAAAATAACTTGAAACACGCTTTCTCAGGTTGCGTGCTTTTCCGACATATAACACTTTGCGTTCAGCATCGAGCATGCGGTAGATGCCGGGTTCTTGCGGTAACTCAGATAGAGAAACCGGTGCGTCAATCCACATCAGTGTTAAGCGATGAGTTATGATCTTGTTTTGATTTATCAGGTGTAGGACACTGATCAAACAGCGGGCATTGGTCACAAAGCGGTTTGCTTTTGCAGTGGCGTTTGGAGTGTTCAACGATTAAAGCATGAAACTCCTGAAACAGCGGCAGGCTTTCAGGCAGGCGTTGCTGGATATAATGCTGAATAGCTTCGTAACCAAGGATATAATCGAAATGTCCCAGCCGTACAAACAGACGTTTGGTATAATCATCAATAACGAATATTGGACGATCTAGCGCATACAGCATGATAGAATCAGCGGTCTCAGGCCCTATGCCATATAAACCCAGCAGGCGTGAACGTTGTACACTCATCGGCCATTTCATGAAACCTTTGCGTTCTCCCTGTTCAGTGTAAAACAGTGCAAAGCCATGCAGGTAACGTGCTTTTTGCATATAGGTGCCGCATGGACGAATGACTTCAGCAAGATCATAGATGCTGCTATTGGCGATCACTTCATGATCAAGCATATTTTTTTCTTTAAGGTTGTTGATGGCAGCCTGCACATTTTCCCAACTGGTATTTTGCGCCAGAATAGCACCAACCATCATTTCAAATGGCGTTTCAGCCGGCCACCAGTGTTGATGACCGTATGCAGCCAATAACTTTTCATATACCTCTAATGGGGAGAGCGTCATCAGCTTTCTCCGGAGCGTTCTTTCAGTTTTTTAACTTCGGCACGATTTAAGTTGCGATAGCTGCCACGGGGCATCTCTTCTTCGAGTTTGAGTGAAGCAAAACGGGTGCGCATCAGGCGTCGGACAGGGTGACCACACTCTTCGAGGGTGCGCCGTACTTCACGCCAGCGGCCACGGTAAATAACGATCGTTAACCAGGTGTGACCTTTCGATTCAGAGCTGACGGTCACTTCCCAGGCATCGCTGCTATCTCCTTTGCCAATATCGAAATTGCCACGGCGTAGTTTTTCCAACGTTTCAAGTGATACAATACCTGCAACACGGGCACGGTATTCACGCGGTATATTAGCTCCGGGCTTGGTCAGAGCACGGGTGAGATCACCATCATCGGTAAGAATTAACAGCCCTTCGGTGTCCATATCCAGTCGACCGATGGATTGAACATTGGGAGCAACATCGACGGTATCATAAATCAGGGGGCGTTTACGCACATCATCTTTGCGTGAACAGAGTTGTCCTACAGGTTTATTATAGACGATATAGGTGAAGCTCTCTTGCAGTGCTACAGGTTTTTTATCTACACTGACTCTGTCACCCGTTTTGATTTTTGTGCCCGCTTCTGTACAGATCTTACCATTGATGGAAACACGTCCTGCTTCCACCCAGCGATCGGCTTCACGACGTGAACAGAGGCCACAACGAGCCAGATAGCGGTTGATGCGTTCACTCGATGCAGTTGTTGCACTATCATCACCTGTTGCAGTACTGCGCACAGCGCCTGTTTGCGGGCGTGGTTTACCCAACCGGCCTGTTTTCTTTGAATGTTTCGTTTTTACTTTAATGCGTTTTGGACGTTTCGGTTTCGTTGGATCTGTTTTATCGCTCATTGGGTCCCATGTGATACTTTGAATTCTGTTGGCTGACTATCTGTTCACTATACTGCTGTCTATTTGCTGTCAATCGTTCGGTATCTGTTCGTTTGTTAGTTCTTGTTGCGCTGCTGCCGGCAGTTCAGCTACGGCATGGTTGAGCTCATCATCATCCATCAACTGACTGGAATCAGGCAAATCCTTTAGAGCATTCAGTCCGAAATCAACAAGAAATTGTTTGCCGGTGCCAAACAGGTGGGGTCGGCCGGGTACTTCTTTGCGCCCGATCACTTTAATCCAGCCGCGTTCCTGCAGGTTGTTTATCATTTGACTGGAGATGCGCACGCCGCGCAATGCTTCGATTTCAGCCCGCGTTGTGGGCTGCCGATAGGCAATAATGGCCAGCGTTTCCAGAGCAGAGCGTGATAGGCGGGGCGCTTTGACCTGCCATAAACGCTGGACCAGTTCAGCGTGTTCAGGGGCAGTTCGAAATTGCCAGCCACCAGCTACCTGCGTGAGATGGATGCCACGTGTCTGGTAGTGTGTTTCAAGTGCCGCTAATACGTCGCGGATGCTGGCGGAGAGGGAATCATTGTTTGCTGATTCGGAATCCGCATTGCTGAGCAATAATGCGCGTATTTTCTGCACACTGAGCGGTTCATCACTGGCCAGGATGAGTGCTTCGATCTGGTTTGTGAGAAGATGCATTACGCCTCGCCTCGAGGTAATAACAACATGATGGGTCCAAAATGTTCGCGTTGCAGCACCGTAATGCTCTGCTGACGCCACAATTCGAGAATGGCCAATACCGTGGTAACCAGCGCTTCCCGGCCCGGTGCATCTGATAACAACTCATCGAGTTGCATGCTGCCATACTGTAAACGATCTAATACAAACGCCATTTGCTCGCGCATATTCATCGGCTCGGTAAATATGTGATGCCTTACTTCGCCATTAACGCGTTTGAGTACAGATCTGAATGCCACCAGCAGGGCATCAAGGTCTGCCAGCGGTAGCGGCCGTTCTACATCATCTGATTCAGGGAAAATACTGCGTGCAAACACATCCCGGTTCATCATTGGTTGCGCATTCAAGGCTTCAGCCAGAAGGCGATACTGTTCATAAGCGATCAGCTGGGCTGCCAATTCACTTCTAGGATCCACAGAATTGCCCTCATCGTCAATTTCAGGACGTGGCAATAATAGACGCGATTTCAATTGCATTAAAGAGCTGGCCAAGACCAGGTAATCACCGCTCATTTCAAGGTCGTGATTTTCCTGCTGTTCAAGTATATGCATATATTGCTGCGTAATCAGGGCAATCGGAATATCAAACAGATCCAGTTCCTGTTTGCGGATCAGGTGTAACAATAGATCCAGCGGCCCCTCAAATTGATCCAGATGTACAGGCGGCAGCGCATGCGTTTCTGCATCGTTTCGGATCAGGGGAAGCTGGGCGTTTTCACTCATGCATGATGCTTATACACGATAGCCCATTTTCAGGGTTTTGCGTACTTTTTCCATGGTGCGGCCAGCTTCAATACGGGCCCGTTCGTTACCAGCGCGTACGATGTCTTTGAGATCATCAGGGCGCGATGCAATATCGGCACGGCGGTCACGGATAGGTTGCAACTCCTCTTCCATATGTTTGAGCATGCACATTTTGCAGTCGATACAACCGATACCGGCCGTAGTACAACCCTCTTGTACCCAGGCACGCTCTTCCTCAGTGGAATATACCTTATGGAAATCCCACACAGGACACTTCTCAGGTGTGCCCGGATCATCGCGGCGTACACGGGCTGGATCAGTTGGCATTGTTTTAACTTTCTTCTCGGTCACTTTCCATGTTTCACCCAGTTCGATGGTATTGCCATACGATTTACTCATCTTGCGACCATCAAGGCCCGGTAGTTTGGCGGCCGGCATCAATAGTGATTTGGGTTCAGGGAACAGCGGTGGAATGCCTTTGCGATAGAGATGATTGAAACGGCGTGCAACTTCGCGAGTGAGTTCCACATGCGGCACCTGATCTTCACCTACAGGCACTCCATCAGCACGGTAAATCAGAATATCGGCCGATTGCAGCAGTGGGTAACCCAGAAAACCATAGGTGCCCAGATCTTTTTCACGCAGTTGTTCAATCTGATCTTTGTATGTGGGTACACGCTCCAGCCACGAGAGGGGAGTCATAAACGAGAAGAGCAGATGCAGTTCTGCATGTTCAGGTACTTCAGACTGGATAAAGACGGTGGCTTTGTTCGGGTCAATGCCCACAGCCAGCCAGTCAATGAGCATGTCCCAGATAGTATCTTTCACAATCGATGGGTTGGCATAATCGGTAGTCAATGCATGCCAGTCAGCTGCAAAGAAGAAACACTGATTGGTCTCCTGTAGCGCCAGCCAGTTTTCCAATACACCCTTGTAATGTCCCAGATGCAAACGCCCTGTAGGTCGCATGCCGGAAAGGATACGCATCGGTTTATCCTGTGATTGATCTGAATTGCTCAAGCTTTTCCCCTTGTCGAAACAGCTGTGTGGTCTGTGTATGCGAACAATAACAAAGCAGCACTGGGCGCGATAGTGATTCAACGGAGATGATCTGTATTTAATCAGCATACTTTGCCGTGCTTAACTGCATTTGTTTCGTCTGCCATTGTATGGAGCTGGGGTTTATCATGATCTATAGTGTCGTTTTACAATGATTTATATCCTGTAATACGTTTGCTGTTTAAACGAATGCAATACTCTAGAAGTATGTGCTTAATGCCTGATATAATAATGATATTCTTCTGATTTGTTGTTGTTGAAGTTGTACTGTCGTCATGTCATGCTGACGAACGTTTTTTGATAGAAGTTTAGGGAGAGAAGCTTGAAGAAACACGATGTTTCACCGAGGAGCGGGAGACATGTGGATGATTCTGAAAATGATGTTCATGCCAAGAAGATGGTTTCATTGGGTCATTTTACACAGGCTATTGTTCATGATGTTCGCAATGCATTACACGTGGTTGCCAGCTCTGCAGTTCTGATTGAACGGCGCACGGATGATGTTGCCATTCATCATCATTTAAACACCATGCATCAAACGATTGGGCGAACCAATGGTTTGATTGAACGCATACTTACCTTTGCCAATAACAGTGAAGAGCAGCTTGGTGTGATCG
>Ga0316202_10001890_pt1 | contig 14843 bp, 11 predicted proteins | sample 3monrhotite_MG_FD_204934 | JGI IMG/M metagenome (GOLD analysis project Ga0316202, IMG submission 204934) | Microbial mat bacterial communities from mineral coupon in-situ incubated in ocean water Damariscotta River, Maine, United States -... | ecosystem: Environmental > Aquatic > Marine >... | reverse complement strand
CGGACGATGACCGGTGCGGCCTCCGTGCCGAGCACGGTCCAGGACAGCCGGCTGCGGATCTGGTAGGTCCCGTCGGCCAGGATAAGCTCGTCACCGGGCTGGAGAGACGCGGTCCGGGCGACCAGGTCGTCGCCGGGAAAGATCTCAAGCTGCGCGGCGAATGCCGCGGACGTCACGACGCTGAAGAAGATCACTGTGCCCCCTGTCCGCCCGATGCGCCCCGATCGTTCCGGGAGCCGTCGGTGTCGGTCCACGTGTACCCGCTGGGACCCTCCCCCGATTGCGGGCCGCTGTTGACGGCTGGCGAGCTGGACGCCAGGCTCAGGTCGTCGTCGCTCGGGTCGCCGTTGTTGACGAATCCGGGGATGCCCGGGTCTGTGGCGAGGTTGTCGCCATCATCTTCGCCCTCTCCGACCACGAAGTTGTACTCGCTGCCGCCGGTCGTCGCGAAGGCGACGTTGTAGGCGACGCTCGCCCCGGAGCCGTCGGTGACGTAGATGCCGCTGTCGCCGTCGTTGAAGTAGGCGATGTTGGACCACACGTAGACGCCCTCGGCGTCCGCGGCGGCCATGTAGAGCCCCGCACCGTCGTCGTCGGACTTGTTGCCGACCAGCGAGCTGTTCATGAGCTGGAAGGCCGCGTCTGCGCCGGTCACCGAGATCCCGCCGCCAGCCGAGCCGGCGATGTTGTCGATCATGACCAGGTTCCGCAGCAGCGAGTCGGGGTCGTCCACCCCGGTCATCGCGATGCCGCCGCCGTAGATCTGTGCGGTGTTGGCCCAGAAGGTGGTCCGCTCGATGCGGTGGTCCTGGCCGCCGACCACGCTGATGGCGCCGCCCTCCGAGGAGGCGTCGTTTCCGTCGAAGAGCACGCCGTCGAGCACAACGGTCGATGACTCGGCGCGGATGGCGCCGCCGCGGGCGCCCTTGTTGTCGTCGTAGATCGAGCCGGCGTCGCTTATCGTACCGAACAGGATGACGATGGCGCCGCCGTCGTCACCAGAGCTGTTCCGCGCCACTGTGCAGGAATCCATCGACAGGGTGCCGGACGAGACCGCGATGGCGCCCCCATCACAGTCGGTGCAGATGTTGTCGACAACCCTGACCCGCTCCAGGGTCAGGTCGGCCCCGTCCGCGCGCAGCGCCGCGCCATCTTCCGAGGAGGAGGCGCCCGAGACCTGGAGGTTTCGCAGCGTGAGGTGCGCGCCGGACACGACCGTGAAGACGGTGCCCTCCTTGGGCGGCGTGAGCACGGTGCTCTCGGGAGAGAGGCCTGCGCCGACGAGGGTGACGTCGCCGCTGCTCCAGCGGCGGTCGAGGGTGTAGGTCCCCTCAGCGAGCACGACGGTGCGGCAGACCTCATCGATGCCGGCAAACCCGGCGTCGAGGGAGTCGTAGGGCTCATCCCAGGAGCCGTCCCCGCCCTCTTCGGCCTCCAGGTCGACGACGACCGGGTAGGCAAAATAGTCGAGGTCGTCGCAGTCCCCGCCGTTGTCACAGGGAGAGTAGCCGTCGCCGTCCTCGTCGATGTCGTCGACGCCGCCGGTGCAGTCGTTGTCCAGCCCGTCGCAGACCTCGGGGTTTCCGGGGTGGCGGGAGTCATCGGCGTCGTCGCAGTCGCCGTTGCACAGCGAGTAGCCGTCAAAGTCCTGGTCGAGCCGGTCGGTGTTCACACCGTCGCAGTCGGTGTCGAGGTCGTCGCACAGCTCCTCGGCGCCGGGGTAGATGGTCTCGTCGAGGTCGTTGCAGTCGCCGCCGCAGACCAGCCAGCCGTCGTAGTCATCGTCGACCTCGTCGTCGGCGGTCTGCCCGTCGCAGTCGTTGTCCTGGCCGTCGCACAGCTCCTCGGCGCCGGGGTAGACGGTCTCGTCGCCGTCGTCGCAGTCGCCGTCAGCGGGGCTGAAGCCGTCCTCGTCGTCGTCCGCGGTCGACTCCCCGCCCTCGGCGGAGAGGTCGATGTAGACGTTGGGTTCGTCGTCGAAGGTGGTCCGGACCTGGAGGCGTCCTTCCTCGGCGCCCTGCTCGTAGGGAGAGAACGAGACCGAGACGGTGACGACGTCGTCGGGCAGGAGCACCGTGGCGTCGGAGCCGGCGACCGACCACAGCGAGGCGGTGCCCTCGATGACGGTGGCCGACAGGAGGTCGAACTCGGAGTCCCCGTCGTTGGTGATGGTGAAGTCCAGCGTGGAGACCGTGTCGATCGGCACGACTCCGAAGTCGAGCGCTGCCGGCTCGATGAGCATGCCCGAGCCGGTCGTCTTGGGCTCGGTGCAGGCTGCGTTCAGGAGCGCAGAAACTCCGAAGAGGACAGGCAGACAGTGCTTCGGCGACATGCTCCATTCTGTAGCATAGATGCCCGCGGATCTGCGCGCCGTGATCGGCGGGCGGAATGGCCCACCCGCCGACAATGCCGCTGGCTGGAGGGCTCTGAACCGGTGAGCGAGGGTCTTATGAATTTCTTATGCGGCTTTTGTTTAGGTTTATCGTGTGATACTCTGCGTCTAACTGGAGATCTGAGCGTGAAGATCTTGTCGCCATCCCGCCCAGGCCCGGCATTGCTGTGTTTTCTCCTCCTGGGTTGCACCGGGTCGAAAGACACGGCCACCGATGCCCAGCTTCCGCCTGCGGACACAGACAGCGTTGAGCTCCTCGATGACACCTGGGTCGACACCGACACCGGGATCAGCGGCTCGTACACCAACGAGGAGCCGCCGCACTCGCTGACGATGGAGCACTCCGGCCACTGGGACCTCCTGCCGCTGGGCGGGCCGTTCACCAGCATGGTCGGCAGCCTCCAGGTCGTCGAGCTGCTCGACGGCAACAAGCTGTCGCCGTGGTGCCGGGCAACATTCTCGCTGACCGGCCAGGCCACCGACGAGGTGTGCCCCACCTGCGACTTCGGCTTCCTCATCCTGTTTTACCTGACCGAAGAGGGCCCCAAGAAGGACGACCTCAAGGACGACAAGGGCAACCCGGTCGGCGGGCTCGCGGACTGCCAGAGCCCGCAGCTCCCCGGTGACGGCGAGACGCGGACCCTGGCGTACTCCGACAGCGAGAACATGATCTATTTTAACTACAACGGGACCAACATCTGGGTCCCCTGGTACCAGGCCACACAGCTCCGCGATGAGCTGAATTTTGTCTGGGAGCACACCGCCGGCTTCACCGGCGTCGAGGAAGACAACTGATGCTCTTCCTCCTCGTCCTCACCACCGCGTGCAGCAAGGACGCCGAAGACAGCGGCGTCGACCTCGGTGCGCCCGCTGAAGAGCTGGTCCTGCCCGACATGGACGGCATCGACCTGCCCAGCGCCTACAGCGAGGCCGTGCGCCTCTCCAACGGCGTCAACCTCGACCTCGCCTGGCGCGCGAACCTCCAGACCCTCGAGCTGCGCCACGAAGGCTGCCCCGACCTGTACGTCGGCGCCCCGGCCGAGGGTGACTTCGAGGCCGACGAAGACTACGACGGCGTCTCCTGGAACGACTACTGCGCCACGCCCGGCGGGCTCTACTACGGCGGGTACGTCTACTGGCTCAGCAACCTCACCGGCGAGGGCGATCCGAAGACCGCCGAGGGCCGCACCCTCCAGGGCAGCCGCCAGATGGAGGCCTCGGCCATCGTCGGCGACAACAGCTCGGTGATGTTCGAGTTCAAGGGCTCCGGCAGCGACTCGATGTACCTCGCCGAGGCCAAGGGCTACACCCGCTGGGTCTACTCCAGCCTCGTCGAGGCCACGGTCACCGGCGCGGCCGTCAGCGCCGCCGAGGGCACCAGCGGCGACGGTGGCTGGCGGACCGACCTGTATGTGTACGCGACCGGCGGCGACGCCGACGTGCTGGAGCTGCGCGGCAACGTCTTCTTCTTCGAGCCGCGCATCCAGGACCGCTTCGACTCTATCGCGATGGAGCTGACGTTCGCCGGCCCCAACGGCGCCGCGCCGGACGCCTGCACCGCAGAGCCCACCGGCTGGATAGGGCTGCGGGACGCGAACGCGTACTGGTACGACCTGGTGTTCCAGCCCACCAGCGTCGAAGAGGGCGCATCGCCCGACACGGAATACTCAGCCTGCGACGGCTGCGGCACCCTCTACATTAGAGGGGTCGAGACGGTCGAGTATGGCGAAGTCTGCGTTGATTTCTCGTGGCTGTGGTCTGAGGGGACGGTCGATCTGCCCGATCCCGAGGACTTTATCACCACGTACCGCGAATATTAGGAGGGAGGCCCATGAGCGGAGCAGTCCTGGTGGCGCTGCTGGCAAGCTGCGCCCCTGAAGGTGAAAATACACAGCCCGAGCTGATCCTGCTGTCTCCACGCGAGCAGCTGATCCGCGCGAGCGTCGACCTCCGCGGGGTGCACCCCAGCGAGGAAGAGCTTCTGGCCATCGAGGCCAGTCCCGGCCTCTACGCGGATTTTGTCGATCGGTACATCGACGATCCACGCTTCATCGAGCGCACCCGCGAGGTCTTCAACCAGCGCTTCCTCACCCGGACCGGCTCGACGTACGGCCAGGACCCCGGCGGGGCCACCGGCGACCAGATCGCCGCGGCCATCGGGGACGAGCCGCTGCGGCTGCTCAGCTACATCGTCGACAACGACCTCCCCTACTCTGAGCTCGTGCTCGCGCCGTACACCGTCGCCAGCCCGCTGCTCGCGGAGGTCTGGGGCCTGGAGCGCGAGGCGGGCGACGGCTGGACCCTCGCCCACTACACCGACGGACGCCCCGAGGCCGGCATCCTCACGATGAACGGCGTCTGGTTCCGGTACCCCTCGATGGGCGGCAACGCCAACCGCCACCGGGCCAACGCCGTCAGCAAGATGCTGCTGTGCGACGACTACCTCAGCCGGCCCATCGTGCTGAACCGGGCGGCGGTCGACCAGCTCACCATCGACCCCGAGGCGGCCATCTCGGAGAACCCCGGCTGCCAGTCCTGCCACGCGACCCTCGACCCGCTGTCGGCGCACTTCTTCGGCTTCTTCCCCACCGACCTCGAAGACAACACCTTCGACGGGGTGTACCGGCCGGAGCAGGAGGGCAACTGGCGGATGTACGCCGACAAGGAGCCCGGCTTCTACGGCACGCCGACCAACGGCATCCCGGAGCTCGCGGCCCAGCTCTCGGACGACCCGCGCTTCATCGACTGCGCGGTCCAGACCGTCTTCGAGGGCTTCACCCAGAGCAGCCTCGACGACGACGACTGGAGCCGCTTCCAGGACCTCCGGGCCGCCTTCGTCGACAGCAACCAGAGCATCCGCACGACCGTGCGGGAGCTGGTGCTCAGCGACGCCTACCGCGCAGCCGGCTCCCTGGACCCGGACCTCGACGCGCAGGTCTCGGGCGTGCGGGTCGCCTCTCCGGCGCAGCTCTCCGGCATCATCAGCGGCATCACCGGCTACTCCTGGCAGTTTAACGGCACCGACGGGCTGCTCGACTACGGGACCGGCCTGCCGGTGCTGCTCGGCGGCATCGACGGCGACACGGTCACCGAGCGCAGCTACGAGCCCTCGGTCGGCGCGGTCTTCATCCAGGAGCGGCTCGCCCAGTCGGCCGCCTGGCATGTCGCCGACCACGACCTCGATCCCAGCCGCAGCGACGACGCCCGGATGCTGGCCTACGTGACCCACGACAGCCGCCCGGACACCGACGCCGAGGCGTTCGACACCCAGATCCGCAGCCTGTACCTCCAGGCCACGGGCCTCCCGCTCGACGAAGATGCTGACGAGCCCGAGGCGCTCGCCCAGCTCTGGGAGCAGCTGTACGCGCTGGAGGCCTCTCCGACCGCGGCCTGGGCCGGCGTCGTGAGCGCAGTCCTCCGCGATCCCCGCGTCTTGACGTACTAGGAGCTTGCCGATGTCTATCTCACGACGCAACCTGTTGAGCAACGCGGCCGCGCTGAGCGCGCTGTCGGCGGTCGGCTGGCACCCGAGCATGGCCCGCGCGGCGGTCGGTGAGCGCAAGTTCATCTTCTTCTACGCGATGGGCGGCTGGGACACGACCGCGGTCTTCGACCCGCACCACAACTCCGACTACGTCGACATGGAGCAGGACACCCTGACCGAGACGCTCGGCAACCTCGCCTTCACCGGTGGGCAGCCGCGCATCTTCACGTCCCGCTTCTTCTCGCGCTGGGGCAACCAGACCTCCATCGTCAACGGCATCGACGCCCACAGCGTCGGCCACGCCTCGGGCCGCCAGTTTGCGATGACGGGCACCTCGGCGTCGTCGTACCCCGACTGGCCGACCCTCCTGGCCGCGACCGGCCAGGGCGACTACCCGCTGCCGCACATCGTCTTCAGCGGCCCCAACTTCCCCGGCAACAAGGGAAGCGCCGTCGTGCGCGCCGGCGGCGGAACGCTGCTGAACCTCATCGACGGCTCGATCGTCGGCGCCTCGGACATGCCCGCGCCGGTGCCCTCCTCGCCGGCCGACAGCATCGTCGACGCCTTCGTCTACGACCGGGTCGCCAACTTCGCCGGCAAGCGCGGCGGGCGCGCCGAGTCGCTGATCTCGAACCTGGACCGGGCGATGGAGATCGAGGGCCGCCGCTTCGAGGCAGGCCTGTCGGACCTCGGCAACTCCATGCTGGAGCAGGCGATCAAGGCCAGCGAGATGATGCGCCTGGGCCTGTCGCGCTGCGCGATGGTCGGCGTGCCCGGTGGCTGGGACAGCCACGGCGACAACACCGTCCAGGGCCTCCAGTTCGAGGACTTCTTCGACGCGCTCGACCAGCTCATGGACCACCTCGCGACCACGCCGGGCCTGTCGTCTCCGTGGCTCATCGACGAGGTCACCGTCGTCGCGCTGTCCGAGTTCGGCCGCACGCCGCTGCTCAACGGCAACGGCGGCAAGGACCACTGGCCGTACAACTCGGCGCTGTTCGTCGGCTCGGGCGTGCGCGGCAACCGCATGATCGGCAAGACCGACACCGGCCTCATCGCGCAGCCGATCGACTTCAAGACCGGCCTCCCCGCAGACAGCGGCGACATGCTGGGCGCCGAGCACGTCGGCGCCGCGATCCTGAAGCTGGGCGGCATCGACCCGGAGAGCCACCTGCCGGGCGTCCAGACCCTGGATGCGCTGCTGAAGGGGTAGCATGAGCGCGCTGCTGCTGTTCTTGTGGGGCTGCGCGGGGTCTTCGGACGACTCCGCGGCTTTCACCTGCGACCGAGACCCGCCGCTGACCTACGCCAACTTCGGCGAGGGCTTCATGTCGACCCACTGCGTGGGCTGCCACTCGGTGCTGGTCCCGACCGACCTGCGCGAGGGCGCGCCGGCGGGCATCGACCTGAACACCTACACCGACGTGATCGCGTGGGTCGACCGCATCGAGGCCCGCGCGGGCACCACCGAGGCCGGCATGCCGCCCGGCGGCGGCCCGTCCGAGGCAGAGCGAGCGCTGCTGCGCGAGTGGCTATACTGCAGCGTGTACACCGACGCTGAGGCGTTGTCGGCGGAGGAGTGATGTTCGTGCTGCTGTGGCTGCTCGCCTGCACCCCCGAGTCGACCCTGCGGACCGGCGACGCCGCCGAGGTCGCGCAGCCGCCCGGTGACGACGAAGACGACATCGGCGCGCCGCCGAACTGGGCCGACTGCGCGGGCGGCTACCAGGCCGACTACTTCAACCTCACCAGCGCCCACCCCGACTTCGATCCCCCCGAAGATGCCCGCGCGCCGGACACCTTCGACGGGCTCGACTGGTGGGACGACCAGCACGCCGCCCACACCCGCTTCGAGCCCTCGCTCGACCAGGGCAGCAACTGGTGGCCGGTCGACGAGGGCTTCGCTGAAGACCCGGCCTACTTCACGGCCCACCTGACCGCCTGGGTCCGCGTCTGGGACGATGGCCCCGCCCAATTCGTTGCCGGCGCCGCTGACGACATGTGGGTCACCCTCAACAACGAGACCATCATCTCGCTGCCGGGCATCAAGCCGTTTGAATCAGCGGTGTACGAGGTCGACCTCTCCAGCGGCCAGTTCCCGCTGGAGATCCGCTTCGCCCACCGCGCCGGAGAGTCCGCGATCCGCTTCCGGCCCGTGGACACGGAGCAGATCACCATCTGCTACCCCGATTTTAGCGAGGACACGGGCCGCTGAGCAGGTGCGCGACCGAGGCGGTGATGTCTGCCATCATGAATGGCTTCCGCTGGTAGCGGTCTGCCCCCAGCCGCAGCGCAGACTGCACCGTGGTGTGCTTGTTGGTGTGGGCACTGAGCACGAGCGTCTGCACGGGGGCCTGGAGCGTCTTCAGGCGGTCGAGCACGTGCAGGCCGCACACGCCGGGCATCACGGGGTCCAAGATGAGCAGGTCCGGCGGCTGCGCCTCCAGCCGCGCGATACAGTCCGCGCTGCTTCCCACGGAGTCGACGGTGTAGCCGAGCCCGCGGAGGTGCTCCTTGAGCGCCCAGCAGATCAGCTCCTCGTTGTCGCAGATCAGGATGCTCTGCTCACCAATGTGCCCCATCACACACCCCCGAGACCGTACTCATCGGCATCAAGTAGCCATCCTGAAACAGGGAGTGGTAAAACACGCACCTAGATCTCCAGGGTCTTCCAGCGGCCCCACACCACAGCGGCAGTCTTTCCTGCGGCCTTGGCGTAGGTGGTGAGGTTGATGGCCCACCAGACACCCGCGGCGCCCCAGCCGACCGGGAACGCCAGCGCCCAGCCCAGCGGCACCCGCGCGATGTTCATCGGCACTGACCACCAGAACACGCTCCGGGTGTCCCCTGCCCCCGCGAGCACGCCCTCGGTGTGGGCCTCGATCGCCACGAAGAGCTGGGAGAAGGCCAGCACCCGCGCGTAGACGACCGCCTCCGAGAGCACGCGCGGGTCTTCGACGAAGAACGCGCACAGCGGCTCGGCGGCGACGTAGAACAGCATCGCCATCGCCGTCCCGGTGCCCAGGGTCCACGGCAGCGCCAGCCGGGACGCCGCCTCGGCGCCGTCGATGCGGCCCGCGCCGAGCTGGCGGCCGACGAGGCTCGCGATGGCGATCTCGAAGCCGTGGAACAGCGGCCAGGCCAGCCCCTCCAGCGCCGAGAAGCCCACACCCAGCGCCGCGTTGACCTCGGGGCCGAGCGGCGAGATGACGGCCGCGAGCAGCACCCAGTAGACCAGCGCGTACGCGCCGAGGTTCGCCGCGATCGGGTAGCCGACCCGCAGCACGCGCCGGAGCGCCTCGGAGGGCCACATGTCCGCCCACGACCAGCGCACCGACCACCACAGCGCCGCCACGCCCAGCGCGGCGGTCGCGGCGCGGGCCACGACGCTCGCCCAGGCCGCGCCGGCGATGCCCATGCCAAGCTTGTAGATGAACAGCGCGTTGAGCGCAGCGTTGGCGATCGTGAACAGGATCTGGAGCGTCAGCGGCAGGCGGGCGTTGCCCATCGAGAAGAAGCAGGCATCGACCAGCGGCCCGAGCGCAAAGACCACGCCGCCGACCGCCAGGGTGCGGAGGTAGGTCGCCAGCATCGCGGCCGGCTCGCCCTGCAGGCCGAGCCAGGACGCGATCGAGTCGGCGCCGACGGCGAAGAAGATCGACACCACCACCCCGACCGTCACGCTCGCGAGCAGGGCGTTCCCGACGACCTGGCGGCGGAGGGTGGTGTCTCCGCTGCCGGTGGCGCGGGCGACGAGCGGGGCCGCTCCCGCCGAGATGAGGATGACCAGCGCGTTGGTCGCGATGAGCACAAAGGTCGCCGAGCCGAGCGCGGCCTGCGCCGCCATGCCAAGCCACTGGACCGCGTACAGGTCGACGGCCCGGTACGCGTGGTTCAGAAGCGCGGACGCCACCGACGGAATCGCCAGGGCCAGCAGCGCACGCGTGCTGATCTCGCCGGCAGGGTTCGGGGCAGCGCGAGTCATCGGTGAGCGCCTGTAACCAGCGCCACCCCCACAGGGGCGCTTCCTGCGCGTTGCTGACAACTGCATCCTGTGGCACCCTGCCCCCTGGAGGTGCTCGTGCGTGTTGCCGTGCTGTTCGCTGTCCTCGCCTGCAACCCCTCCCCAAAGGGGGACACCTCCCCGACAACCGATGACACCGACACCGTGCAGGACTCTGGCGAGCCGGTGTCGCTGTTTGCCGACTGCGCGCCTCATGTCGCAGATCTGGGGGTGACCACCGGCGACGGAGACTGCCTCCAGTCAGAGACCCACGCCGACGGCGTCGTCCAGCTCCGGGTGCGGGCCGACTGCACCGACGGCGAGATCACCGGGCACCTCGACAAGCGCCACGTTGTCCTGGTCCCGCCCGCCCCCACCCAGGAGGCGCTGTGGCTGCACCTCGGTGGCTCCGGCGGCCAGCCGACCAGCACCGTCAACATCGGGGACGCCGCGGTCGAGGCGGGCTACCGCTTCATCAGCCTGGCCTACCTCAACGAGCCCTCGATCGCGGGGCGCTGCGCGTGCCCGGACGGGCCGCGCCCGCTGGAGTGCGAGGAGAAGGTCCGCCTGGAGGTCCTCTACGGCGACGAACACACAGACTGGTTCGAGATGGCACCCGAGGAGTCCATCGCCCACCGCCTCGCCGCGCTCCTCCAGGCGCTCCACAAGGAGCAGCCCTCCGGCGGCTGGGACACCTACCTCACCGGCGAGGAGCCCGCCTGGAGCCAGATCGCGCTGTCAGGATTCTCTCAGGGGGGCGGCATGGCCGGGCTCATCGCGAGAGACCACGCCTCGCCGCGGGTGATGTACCTCTCCAAGGGGGCCGGCAGCGTGTCCAGCGCGCTGCTCGACCCGGACAGCGCGCAGTCGTGCTCCGATGACAGCGACTGCGACGGAGGCGCGTGCTGCCCGCTGGACGGCTTCCAGGAAGACTGCACGGCGGAGCCCGGTGCCGAGAACGTCTGCCACGAGCAGGTGCCGGGGCTGTGGGCGCACACCGGCCAAGATGTCGACGGGGACGGCCTCGGAGACGGTGGCCCCGAGACCCGCGCGACCCCGGCGGAGCGCCAGTTCGGCCTCATCCACCTCAGCGAGGGAGCCTGGGCCTACAGCCCCGAGGTCTTCGCGCTGTGGGGCATGGGCTCCCGCGACGACTACACCCTCGCTGAGACGGCGGCGCCCCCCTTTGCGGCCGGGGTGCAGCTCTTCAACACCGACCTCGCCCCGCGCGGGAGCTGCTCAGAGCACCAGTCGATGGGCGCGGACGCCTGCCAGCCACGCAACAAGGACGGCGAGCCCGTGCTGCGGGACGCCTGGCTGCACGCGATGACCGCGACGCCCTGAGGATCAGAAGACTTCCATCCAGGCGATGGTCGCGGTGCCCAGGTACGGGTCGGTGGCCGACTCAATGGTCTCCAGGTCGGTGCCGTCGCCGTCCGAGGAGGCGACCATGATGGTGCCCTTGTCGGTGACCGCGACGCCGCTGAGGCGCTGCTCCTCGTACTCCAGGTACGGGTCGTCGCTGGAGTCGACGGTGCCAGAGTCGTCAGTGTCGAGGCCCGGCGTGCAGTCGTCGTAGGCGAGGCCGTACAGGCGCCCGTCGCCGCCGTCGCAGCGGTCCTTCTCGGGAACCCAGGTGGTGAAGTAGACCACGCCGGCGTAGGCGACCGGCTCGCTGGTGAGCGTCTCGCCCGCTGACAGCGGGTAGACGCCCGAGCTGCCGCAGTCGCCGATGGCGGTCATCGTGTCGCCAGCGCAGCTCCCCGGCTCGGTGTCCTTCATCGCGAAGAAGTAGCCCTTGCGCACGCTGTCGCGGCCGTAGGGAGAGCCGCTGCCCCAGTACAGGCCCAGCGAGCCGTCGGTGTGCCACGAGGTCGTCGCCGCGTAGTAGACCTCGGGGCGGAACGACAGGCCGCCGTCGTCGACCGGGTCGAAGAACTCCACCCAGTCCAGGTCGCCCGGATCGCTCGGGTCGATGCACGCCTTGTACATCCAGGTGCTGCCCGGGTCGGCGATGTCGCCGGGGCCAGAGCCGCCCTCAGAGGTCGGCGCGTAGGAGGCCGTGATCGGGAAGTAGACGGTGTCCATGTCACCGTCCGAGTCGACGTCGACCGCCGCAAGCGCCGCCGAGATGTAGGCGTACTCGTAGTGGTTCTCGGAGTCGGAGTCGGTGTCCAGCGAGCCGCTGTAGCTGCTGGCCTCGGGGTGGTAGTTGTCACCGCGAGCAACGCCGTCGCCCTCGTCCTGGAAGCCGGCAGCGGTGCTGCCCCAGTAGTCGTCGCCGACCGCCCACATGTAGAGGTTGCCCTCAGCGGTCTCGTAGTAGTTGTCGGCGGTGGCGTAGGGAACGCCGCGGCCGGAGCCCCACATGACCACGTAGCGGTCGACCGAGGCCGAGCCGGAGTTGTCGAGGAGGTTTCCGATGAGTGGCTTGCCGACGGTGTAGCCCATCGCGGTGGGGTCGGTCTCGTCGGTCTGTTCCCAGAGGAACTCTGGCGTGGTCGGGTCGGTGATGTCCAGCGCCAGCGTCACCGGGCCACCCTGGCCCTGCTGGACGACCACGATCCGGTGCCACTCGCAGTCGGTCGGCACGCTGTCGCAGCTCTGGGCGCCGTCGCCGTCCTCGTCGATCCAGACGTCCTCGACGACCGGGGTGCCGTCGAACAGGAAGGTGCGGCCGTAGAGCATCTGGTCGATGAGCCGGCCCGCCCACTCGGAGTCATGCTCGCGGTACAGCAGGTAGCCCGGGATCCAGGCCCACAGCTCCTCGCCCTCCTCGGTGTCCGTCGTCGCCGTGTCGTCCTCGAGGCGGAAGGCGTGGAGCATGCCGTCGTTGGCCGGCAGCAGCACGATGCTCGGGTAGTCGCTGGCGCGGAGCTCCTGGAGGAACTTCCGGTACGTGTCGTTGGTCGCGTAGACGTCGTCGTCCACCTCGACCAGCACCGGCACCGCGTTCGGAGAGTCACCCAGCTTCCAGGTGCCGCGGGCCTGGTCGATGTAGCGGAACGTCGAGCTGGAGTAACCACGGGCGAAGTCGACCAGCTCCTGGAGGTCCTGGTCGTCGACCACGCAGTCGTCGTTGAGGTCGTAGGACAGGTCCGCCGAGCAGGAGGGATCCGCGGTCGACGCGGTGGTGTCCAGGATCAGGTCCAGCGCCGTGGCGTCCGAGCCCACCGCGGTGACAAAGTCCAGGTCGAAGCCCTGGCGCCGATCGTTGACGGACTCCGAGTACATCGCCGAGACGCCGTCCTCGAAGAACGTGTAGATGTCGCGTCGGCCGATGCCGTCGCGGTCCTCTTCGTTCGACTCCGAGGAGGTGACGATGCGGCTGACGAGCAGGGTTCCGCCGTCCCACAGCGCGCCGTCGTAGGTGCTCGGCCCGTCGTAGAGGACCTGGCCGTAGGTCGACGAGTTGGGGTCGTCGTCGATCTCGTAGGCGCGGACGTGGCCCTGGGCGAGCGGGTCGGTGCCGTCGACCTCGTAGTACGCGTAGATGAGGTAGTCACCCTGCGCAGAGATGGTCGGCGTGCTCGTCGAGTAGAAGCCGGCGCGGATGTCGGCCATGATGTCCAGCGTCTCGCTGAGCATCTCGTCGTACTCGCCCGAGGTGTTCGTGTAGATGCCGTCGCCGTCGATGATGTCCGAGGCGTTCTCGAAGAGGTCGTCCGAGACCGAGTCACCGTCGACGTCGATGTTGAGCACGTGGACCGTGGCGGTCTGATCGTCCGAGAGGTCCGAGCGCAGGTCCCAGTTGGCATACTGGTAGACGGTCTGGTCGAAGTAGCACTCCGAGTCGGCCGTCGACACGCCGCTGGAGTCGCACTTGTAGTCGGTCTCGCCGAACAGGGTGTAGATGTCCGGGCGCCAGAAGCCGGGCACCGACGAGTCGCCCGAGGGGCGTCCGGCGGTGATGACGATGACGTGGGTGTCCTGGCAGGAGTACTGGATCGGCCCCTCGTCCCAGTCCTTCGTGAAGCCGTCGCCGTCGTCGTCGACGTCGTCCTCGGTCGCAGAGATGGTCAGGTAGCCCGAGCCGGCGCTGGCGAGCGCCTCGGCGAGGTTGCGGGTCGTGACGCCGGTGCCGTGGGTCGTCACGCTGCTCAGCGCCGACGAGAACTCCGCGTACGGCGAGCCGAGCGGGACGATCTCCTCGTACTGGTTGTCGGAGTCAGAGTCGGTGGTGCCGATGACGCCGTAGCGGGCCCAGTCGTAGTGCTGGACGAGGACCTTGATGATGTTGACCGAGACCTCCAGGCAGGTCTCGGTCTTGTCGTCGTCGCAGTACTCGTCCATGTCCTCGGACAGGTCGAGCAGAAACAGCACGTTGGGGGCGACCGCCTCGGTCACCGCGAGGTACTCGTCGGCGCCAGACGACGACGAGGCCGCCGCGGGCGAAGACGCCAGCAGGAGGCTGGTGACACCGAGGGCGGGCAGGCAAGCCATCACGTTGCGGGTCATCATCATCCTCACCGGACCTTGCAAGAGCCCTGGACCACTTTTCGGATCATGGCCGAAGTGGTCGCCTGGGTCTCGTTAATGTTTGAGTAGGTGGTGTCCTGCATCCGGGCCGTCGACTCCATCTCCCAGTAGTCGCTGCGGAAGCTGGAGTTTCCGATCTCGGTCGAGTAGCCCGGCGGCGGGTTGCCGCAGCGGTGGTACGTCGCCGTCACCCAGTAGACCCCGAGGTTGTGCGCGTACGCGAGCCCCTCAAAGTCACCCTCGGCCGAGGAGGGGGTGATGTAGTCGTCGGCCGTGTCGCCCGAGTCCAGGCCCTCGCTGACCGGCTGGTTCCAGCGCATCTCGTCGCGGGCGTGCTCGGTGCCAGCGACCGCGGTGTTGAGCACCATCATGTGCTTGCGGTTCTGCACGGCGATCCGGTGGTCGACGCCCGCGATGGTCAGCGAGCTGCTGCCGAGCACCGCCAGCAGCGCCAGCAGCACCAGCGCCACCAGCATGACGTAACC